>Ga0172376_10000061_pt1 | contig 122338 bp, 113 predicted proteins | sample Lak35m_FD_121114 | JGI IMG/M metagenome (GOLD analysis project Ga0172376, IMG submission 121114) | Freshwater microbial communities from Kabuno Bay, South-Kivu, Congo - kab_092012_35m | ecosystem: Environmental > Aquatic > Freshwater > Lake | place: Democratic Republic of the Congo...
ATTGTATGGTCTGTTGTGTCACTGCATTGAGCATCTGTCCTTTTAGCTTCAAGTACTCTTGCATGTTGTATTGCAAACTGGCAAAAATATTGAACTTTTCACTGCGTAAAAAATATCCAGCCAGGGTCAGGGGCGAGCTTTGTTGCAATATGACCAGGCCAAATCTAGATATGTCGCCTAGGTCTCTACTGTTGTTGGCACCTGCCACAGGACCCAGTAGGTCCACTAGATTTTCACAAATGCTCTCATAGTGTGTACGAATTGTACCCAAAGTAAATGATGGGCTGTTACCGTTGAGTGGGTTGCTTTGCAAGTTGCCTGGCACTTGATAAAACGCCACGGAACTGGTTTGATCACTCAAAGCCAGGACTTCAATGATATCATCAGGTGCATACGTGCGAGACAATTGAATAGTGGTAGAATCGGCTGTGGTTGAGAAAGTATAGTCTGTGGGCTGAATGAATTCTGATCCCACATACACTTTTACAGCTGGCAATGTAACATGCGAAGCCTGAGCTGTGTTGCTGCCAAGGCTGGTGGCCACCGATACATCCAATTGCAATGTCTTTGATGGGAAGAAGAATTTAAACTGTTGATAGACTTGACTGGCGGCCACAGCTGATTTCCAACCCAACAGACGCTGAAAACTAGCACGTGATGTGTATTCTCTTGGTGTGCCTGTGCTGATGGCCAAGACCTCACTGACATTGTCGATTACGTAAACAAATGTGTCAGTGAAAAGATTGTTGTCAAACACAATGTCACCAATGTTGTTGATGTTGAGATATCGCAAAGGAAACTGCAAAATTGGATCTAGTATACCACTGTCTCCAACAGCATAGCTGAATAATTTTGACCCCACAAAAGTGGTAGATGGATATGTGTTGGTGTTGGAAAAACTCACACCGTCAAGATTGTACACGTCAAACAGTGGCGGTTGTTGCACTGATGTTTTTTGTTGTGCCAGTGTCCACGCACTGCCGTTGTACCAATAGGTCAGTCCTTTTGAGATTGCACCATCAAGAGTTACCACAGTTTGATCAATCAAAACTTCTGCATCACTGGCTGGCACCAAGTGAATTATGGGCTGTGGGCCAGAATAGGGTGCGCCCATGGGCGGAGATGTGTCTGGACTGATTAACTGTACTTGAAAAATTTTGTTTCTTACTTCGGGATCCTCGTCAGCAGCAAAAATAACTCGTGAACCATCAACCAATGTATAACCGTCATATGTATAACTAGTTGCTCCTTCAATATTGCTGAGTGCATCGGTTTCTGCAAAATCAACTATGTCAACTGGTGCTTTACTGTCAGTGCCCATGTTAAACAGTCGAATACCAGAACGGAATTCAACAATGGGACGTTTGGCTCGATATTGATTGTCTAATTCGGCCACGGTGTTGTTGTATTGTGCAGTGGCTTGAATCACTTCCAAGTGAAACCATCTATTGCTGCGTGTCCAGGCATTGAGATCTTTGCTGGCCCGGTTGATGGTGATGTAGTCTATCTCGCCGGGTTCTGTGGCAATGGTGCTGTCATTGGCATCAACAATGTAGGTTTCTGGACATACAAAATCTGTAACAGGCAACAGTTCGATGGCTGTGCCCACACCGCTGACATAGTATTGTTTGTCGCTAATGGCCACAGCAGAAAAACCTGCACTGCTAGCTGTGGTCAACTGTACTCGAGCTCCGCCTGGCTGCAATGCAATGGCAAATTGCAAACCGTTGGCAGTGAGAGTTTCAATATAATAAGTTTGTCCTGCCACAATGCCGCCAAGAGTGGTACCAGTGAACACAATGGGTTCGTCCACATACAACCCAGCTGTGCTGTTACAAGTAATGAGATTGCCGCCAGATATGGTAGCGGTGTATATGATCGAAGTATTGCCAGACCCATAACTTGCAGGTTCAACTTGTCCGGTGAATTTGACTTTGAGACCATTGGTAAGTTCAACACCGTTGGGTGCTGTGTAATTGGGTTGACCTAAAATTTGATCGATGAAAATAGTATCTATCTGAGTTTGATCCAGCAATCTGATACGTCCAAACATTTCTGGATCAGTGCCGTCTTGATAGTACAAAGTATCCAGAGTAGCTGTCAGCAGAGGAATTTGTTCAAAATATCCGCTGCCGCCTTTGTACCATGAAGTGTTGCTGAATTTGCTGCCGTAGGCCACTGTGAATTTTTCATTCACATTGATATTGCCAATGTTGGCCAGACTGATATAATCCACGCCTTGTCTGTTTACAATGTTGATCTGCCAGCGTTGATATCTGTTGTTGAAAGGAATTGGAGTGGCTTGATCAAATTCAATAGTATCAAAACTGCCTGGTTGCCCATTCAATGAGTCTGACCTGATCAATGGATCAAACAATGTGGTTTCCAACCAGCCGCCACCTTCGGCGTCCAAGATTGGGTTGATGAACACCAATGTTCTGCTGGTAAGATAGGTAATGCCGTCAATGCCATTGTTGTCAATGATGAATTGTCGCAACGGCTGATTGTTGATCTGATCAAACTGTAGTTCAGTCATGAGATCAATTGGGCCTACATCGGGCAGTGTGTAATAAAATTGCTGTGCGTTTTTCAACGGCACTTCAAATGTAACTGTGCCAAGATCTTCACCGTTGTTGCTGACACCTAGCACATCTCTGTTGCTGAGGTTGGGGGTTGCAGCCACTTTGCCGTTGACACCAGGATTGGTCTGAATCCAAAATCCTGGACCAGTGCCGGCTGTGCCGTCAATTATATTGATCACGCCACGCAGATTGGTTTGATTTTGGCTGACGTAATACAGAGTGTCTGGAGCATCTTGAGGCACAACAAATGTTACCAGTCCAAATGCACTGCCGTTTCTGCTGACTCCTGAGTTGTAGGCATCGCCGGTGCCTAAACTCTGTTGTGTTTTGATCCAGAATGGGTAGTCCCCATTGAGGTTGAGGTTGAACACGTAGGTGTTGCCCCGCGCCAACACCAAAGTGGGATTGGATTGAAAATCAATTTGATAACTGGTGGTACCTATGTTGGTCACACGAAAGTTTTCAGTTTCCTTGGTATTTTGTGCAACTTGAAAAGTGTAACTGCCCCCACGCACAAGATCCAACGTGGGATTGGTTCCTGGTTGCCCCGAAAACGAATATACTCCGTCTTCACGTGTGACTGTGAAATTGTACTCACTGGGCACTCCCAGTGCTGCCACTGATACCACGTCAGGGCCGCTGGGTAACCAATAGTATTGACTGAAATTTATGAACGCATCATAATTGATAAACGGATCCCAAGTGTAGTAGTCACTTCGGTACAATAGATCAGGCCTGCTGGAATCCCCACCTTCAAATTCAATGGCGTTGTTTATGCCAGGATAAGTTATGGCATCTTTGACTTTTTTGGTGCCAGGTTCAAGAATCACCACCCCTGGTTCCAGCTGATATTCTTGACGAACTTTGTCAGGCTCTACCACATAACTGTCTTTGGGGTTGACACCAGGTCCCACTGTGCGACCAATAAACCCTTGAGTTTTCTTGAACTTGGGTTCTTGCACCATGGTGTCAAGCGTGGCAGCCAAAAATTGCTTGTTGACTGGTGTTTGGAAAATTGTTGGGAGAAAATCAACTGAACGTTGTCGTGCCATTATATTACCCCGCTGCCTGGTGCAGTACGTAGGTTAGAACTGGTCAAAGCTTCAATCACATCAATGTTGTCTATGGTAGCTGCATTTGCAAAAATTTCATTGGGCTGACTGCGTATCTCGTACAGGTCACCAAAACTCTTTTGTTGATCCAAGGGCACTAACACAACCGAACTTATAATTGAGCCCAACTGTCTGTGCAAATAAGCAGCTAGTTCTGAGAAATAAAACGTGTCTCCAAAATTCCATTTGTCGATACTGAAATAAGTGTTCATCTCAGCCAGTACAGAACTCTTGATTTCTGTGGTGCTGGCTGTGCTATTTTGAGCACGAATTACTTTGATGGTGGCACGAAGCTGCTGAGCTGCTTTGGCACCAAACAACGGTTTGAACGATACAGAATTAATTACCATGTTGTCAGAAATCATTTTATAGTCTTGTAGATTTTGATATTCAGTGCTGAGTTCATTGATGGTAGGTGTAGCCGGTTCTTCCACCGTGCCTGTGGTATCACGCAGCCAGTTTTGATAGGCAGTGTAATAACTCTGTGTCACCACATACAAGTCAATAATGTTGGTTGATCCAGGATCAATGCGATTGGTCAGTGGCGAGTTATGCCGATATTGAAAATACAATTCCTGACGCCCAGTTCTTGCTATGTAATCACCGGCAGTTTGTTCTATTAAACTTCTAACTCCGGTCAAACTGATGGCCAGCAAGTAAAATGTGCCTTGTTGATAGGCATAAAAAACTTGCCCTGGGCTCCAAGCGGTTTTTACCAACTCAATTTCTTCAAGTGTGCCGTAATCATAATTTACCAAGCCTGGTTCAGTTAACAAGTATCGTTGTAAATTGTCAAAGTCCAATGTGCGCTGCAAGAAGATCAAGTTGCCTGGGTTGGTAGCAGTGCCCACAATTTCTTCAAAGAAATCAGGATTGTCAGGCACGCCGTCATTGTCACTGTCTCTGTAACTGATCAACACCTGGAAGTCATCTACGTAGCCATCACTTTCCACAGGTTGACCAATTATGGTGGTGTAAATGTCGCCTGGCAATGGATCAGTGCTGTTAGGTTGTGTATTAACAGACAACACATTGATAAAGTCTTTGATCACACTGCCAGTGCGGCTGTCGTACACCAGTTGATTTTCATAAAAGAAAAAGCGAGTTTGTAGCACTGAACCAAAGTTGTAGGCTAGGCCGCGCAAGGTAATGGTGTAGTTTTGATTGACCACTACAAATTGTACCAACCACGAGGCATCCAGGCCTGCACCTGATGTGTTGCCAGCATACTGTTGGCTCCAAGGAGCATCTTGATCCAAGTTGGCTCCAAGTATCAAATACCATGTGGCTGCAGTGCCTGTTATGGTGCCTTCACTGTCATAGCCCAGTCCAAAATTGCGTAGTAGCAAAATCTGATCGGCCATTTGTACTTGTAACACTGTGGGTATATCAGTTATAAATGCTGGTATCACTGTGTCTATAATGGCACCAGTGGGCACAAAATTGTTGATAGTGACCGGTCCGGCACCTGACGGCAAATTACCTGCGCCGCTGTTGTATCCATCACCCACAATCTGTTGAGGAGTTGCCCATATCTGCAGAGTTTCGTCGGCTCGAGTGGGAACTCCTTGCACCAGTCGGTTGTTGCGATCAAAATAGAATCCAGTGGGCGGAACAAATTTTATCAAACTTCCTACCACCACATATTTAAATATTGTTGACACTGCACTACCAATGGGTATAGGTTGCCCGGCTGCGTTTACAAAGTAACCAGTGGTTTCGTTGGCCAACGTGGTGCTTTGATTCCAGGTGGTACCTGCGGTGCTGCCTGTGTTGGTGGACTCTCGTGGGAAATAAGAATAGTAGAATTGTCGCACAATGGCCGACGCCACATTTGGTTGCACTTGATTGGTAATCAAATCAGCTACATCATTTCTATTGGTAAAGCTGAACAATATAGTAGGCAATACCAAACTACGCCACATACCTCCATCACTGCTGAATGTGTTGGTTGATGAGTACTTGCCAGTGTTGTCAATCAAGTCAAGGTATCGACTGGTACCAATTGACGCACGATTCAATGCTTTGCTTTTGATGATACTGTTGTATTGTGTGTAAGGAAATATATTGTAATCTTCGCCGTTGACCATGCGATTTTGTGTGTAGTATCTGCCGGGCGCACGTTGTTTGATTTCCCCAATGGGTTCACGTGCTTGGCTGTTTGATACAGGACGTGTGATGCCACAGGTGAATGTGATGGTCTGCAAGTTGCCGTTGCGGTCAGTGTAGCTGATGGGCAGCACAACGTTTTGCATTTCTTCAGGATTGATAATGTACTGCAACCCGTTTGAGGCTCGCACATACGCACGGAAAATGCCTACAGGAATCTGTGAGAACACACCATCACCAAAAATCAAAGTTATTTGGTCATTGGCTCTAGAAGTCACAGCATAAGTGGGCAACAGTTGTGTGGATCTTTCGGCTGCTGCTTGATAGATATTTTCAACGTATTGCCATTCTTGAGCAATGTTGCCAAGATTGTCCAATTGAAACAACCAACGATCTTCATTGTTCACGCCTTCAATGTTGATGTCCACAGTACGATTGGCAATGCGTTCAGCCAAGTTGAAGTCTTGATTCTGCAACACACCTTGTTTGAACAAGAAGAAATAGCCGTTGTTGGCTGATTGGAATCCCAGTTGATCGTTTCTAAACAATACGTTGAATGCTGTGCTGGGCACAGGAGCAGGTTCGTACACATAATCTTGACCCACTGACGTGGAAGTCACTGCTTCAAATTGCATGTTGATACCGTCCACCGTGGATGAATATGGGATCACTGGCAAGAATCCAGGCACTAGATTGATAGCATATTCATCGGTGAGCACACCCAATATGCTTTGTCGATTGCCTGGACGACCAACTTTTTGACTGTCTACCAGGCTGGCATTGATGATGGCTGTGAACTGTTCTTGCCAATCAGGGTTGGTAGGGTCGGCCCAGTTCACTGTGACATTGCTCAGATTGATTCCATTGTAGTCCACAACATTTTCTGTGGTGCTGACGTTGAAAACTTTGAGATATCCTTCGGCAGCAGTGTTGCGTTTGGCTGAATAGCTCACAAGGTCCGCCAGGCGTACCACTGAATCTCTGCGTTCAGCAGTGTCTATGTAGTTTTCACGAGTGTTTAAGTCTGTGCGAAATGCAAGAGCTTGGCCCATAAACGCCATGACATCCAGCAAGGCAATGAATTCACTGGATTCAATGTAGTCATTGAATGTTTCAGGGTAGTACAATCGTAGATAATCAATAAAGCTCTTGCGTAGTGTTTCAAAGTCGTAGCTTTGAAAATCCGCTTCGCGATAGGTTTGATAGATCTGTTTCCAGTCTTCTACGCCAAATACTGCGGTCTGTCTTGTGGTGGTTGCCATTGATCTCTGTGCCTCTAGAGTTATTTATTGACAAAGAAAACGGCGCAGTTATACATAGCCGGCAGTTTGTTGCTGTGCATCAAAAAAGATAGCAAGTATTTTGGCTTCGGTGGTCTGTACTATTATGATTTCTAACTGTATCAAAATACCATTGTTCTGTGGAAAAACCTGTATGTCATTGAGAAACAAACGTGGATCCCCTGACGCCACACGCTGTATTTCGTCCTTGATGGCCTGTTGCATTTGTTCAGCTTGGTTCTCAAACAGATACTCATATACCGTGGTTCCGTAGCTGGGTCTACCGGGCAGTTCTCCTTGACGAATACTGAAAGCATTCAACAGATCACGTTGAATCAACTCAAAATCTGTGAGTGTGAATTTTTTGTTTTGATTGATAGTATTGAAGCCAATGTATGTGGTCATACTGATATTTATGGCTTAAAAAGGTGTGGCTGGCGGTGCATTGGGATTTGACAAACTGCGCAACCAAGGTATGGTGGCATAGAGAATTTGATTGATAACAGCCTGCACTTCGGCCAGCAATACTCCGATATCAAACGCAAGACCAATGTTGAGTTTGGCCGCTGCCTGCTGCTGTAGACTTTTTAACTGACCTTCCAGTGCTCGACTCTGTGCCAGGAAACCATTGGCCTTGCTGAGATTGGCCTGTGCATTTTCTGCTGTTGAGGTGCTTCTAATTTTTGCAGCAAGAATATTGTCATTGATGTCAGACCATTGTTTGCGTAGATCTTTGTACTGGCCATCCAGTGCTTCGTCACGTTCGCCGCTGCCGTATTCAAAAGATGGGATTTTGTCGTTGCCAAACAGTCTGGTGACTGCGGCATCCAAGGTGGCACGGTCCACTGTGTTCTCTGACGGCACAGCAAATTCTTCTTGTTTCAGTGCATCATTGAGTTTTTCTTGAGCCACTCCCACAGCAAATGCTGCATCTTTGGCCAAGGTGTCATACTCGGCCTTGACATCTGCAGAAAGAGCTTGTCCCTTGGCCCAGTCCAGAGTGGTCTCCACAGATTTGGCTGCGTTCAGTGCCACTCCAGCCAAGGCTTTGCTGTCCAGTTTGCCTATGGGAAGACCCAGTTGTTTCACTGCTGTTAGTCCTGCATCCATCAAATTCTGTTGTGTCAAATTCTGTGCTGCTGGGTTTGACAAAAAACTATCCAGGTCTTTGATGCCGCCGGCGCCGGTCCACACTGTGGGGCTTTGCAGTATTGATGACAGCTCATTGGCGCCTTGAGATAAAAATGCGCTGGCAGTGCCTGGTTTGAGCAGGCCGGCTGTTTCCAATTGTGAGGCATCAAATCCAAACTGGCCCACGCCCAAGGCATTGCTGATTTCAGTAGGAGCCTGTCCTACCAAAGCTGCTGCCTGACTCAATCCTGCTCGCACATCCACACTGCTGAGTCCTTGAATTGGCACCAAGGCCTGTGCCTGTTTGGCAAACTCTGGTATACTCATTCCGTTGGTCACTGGAGTTGAAGATAGTGACTTGGTAATGTTGGACAACACTTGTTTGCCTTGATCTATTGCACTGGTCAAGCCAGCTTTGGCGTCTGGCGATGTCAACGCACCTTGCACACTGCCTGGTATTCCGCTGAGAGCCTGTGTGAATTGTGCCGTGGCGCCAGGCACTGAAGCGGCTGCTTGACTGGCAGCATCAATTATGTCTCCTGGTTTGAGTCCCACCAAAGCACCAGTTTTGGCCTGTTGATCAAATATCTGTCGTGCTTGAGCTTCAGTGAGTCCAGTGGGCACATCAACCTGAAAAGTTTTGCCCCCAAAAGTAAATGAGTACTGTTTCATTTTGCTCTAATGACCACGCCGGCTGGTACAGGAACAGCACCCGGTGGAGGTGATGGTTGTCCTGGTTCAAGATTGACTTTGATATTGACTCCTTTGTTGTGATAAGGATAAGGTTCGTGTGTGGGAGCTCGGTTCACAATGCTTTCAAGATTGCCTGTGGCCACTGTCCAGCCTTGAGCGGTGCTGAATGAGGTGTCATCCAGTTTGCGTGTGATGATAACAGCAGGTTTGGTCACAGCAGGGGCAGCTGGGCCGTTGAGATCAATTCCGCCTGCGGTAAACAACAGTGATTCACCACCGTTCCATGTGCCAGTGGCACTTTGCAAAGCCAGGCTGCCGTCGGCTTTGACGCCAATGGTGTCCTTGCTGTAGACTTTGAAATTTTTCTGTGCTGATATTGAAAGGTCAGTCACACTTTCAATTGTGGTGGCCAGAGTACTTTTGACCTGTATGTTACCACCAGCAAACATGTTGATGTCACGATCAGCATGAAAATTTATATCGCCTTGTGTGCGCATGTTGATGGAGTTGGTACTGAACACATCCACAGTGCCCTCTTGTCCAAACTCCAACCATGTTTGCCCATTGGCATGTGTGATGTAAAAGAAGTTGCCCGAGTCGTTCATGGTAATCTGATGACCCTTGGGTGTTCTCAGTCTAAACAAGGCATTTTCACCGTTTAGATCGCCGTCATCCATCACAAGAGTGTGTCCGCCCATGCGTCCTATAACTTGAGCATCAGCAGGTTGGATTTCTCCGCTGGCTATTTTTTGTGCTATGTCGTTGGGTTTGAGACCACCTTGATACACAGGGATGCCTGGAGTGGACACTCCAAATACTCTGCTGGGACTTTCTCGTTGACTGCTGCTTCTTATGGGACCACGTTCGCGATCATTGTTGAGTCCTTGCTGAAACATAGCACCAGCTACCACTGCATGCACAGGTTTCTTTTGATCAAAAAATCTTGCACTGTTTACCACCTCGGGATTATCAGTATTGATTTCTGTCACAGGCAACAAGGCAGAATTTACATAGTAAGTTTCTTGATTTTTATTGTCTGTCTGATAATTTGTACTGCCGCCTATGGCTGGTATCATGTGCCCGGTGCCTTGGTCTGGCACAGAACCAATGTAGTAGCCCAGGTCTCTGTCACCGTTTACAAACACCACTACCACAGTGATACCAATGTCAGGTGGTGTCATCCACATGCCATAAGAGCTTTGATTGGTAAGATAACCGCCCACAGTGTTGTCAGGTGCTAGGCCTGAGGGAGTTGCTCCATAGAACCCAGGCAAGTATCTCACTGTGGTCCAGAATCGATTGTCGCTTTCATCGGCACCACTGTTGAAATTTTGAATGAACACCTGCAAACGGCCAGATCTAGTGGGATCCACATTGTTTTTTACCACAGCAGTGAAAGGGCCAAATTCTGTGGCCACACCGCCGCGGTCTTGTTTGAAATTTTGCGGTCTTCCTCTACTGCGTTGTATTTCTTCTGACATGTCAGTCCTTATGCATCTTTAGATATCAATTGTGTGCGTTCATACACTGCTGTGGCCAACGGATTGTCGTTGATTTTTTTCACCGCGGTTCTCAACACATCTGGCAAGCCTGCATCTGCCAAGGTTGGCAATGACGCTGGGCCCACACCTGATCCAGTGGGCGCACGTGGATAACTGGCCGGTGTCACATTGTTGACTGAGGCAAATGGTGCAATGGCGTTGTTGATGGCCTGAGTTGTTGCTGTGTTCAAACTGCTGGGAATCCTGGCTCCCAAACCTTGCAATTGTTTTTGTGCGCTGGTCAAGAATCCGTTGGGTCCACCAGCAGTGGCTGAGATGGGGTTGGATCCACCACCATCTGCACTGATTCTCACACCAGACACTGCGACATTTTCTCGTTCTGCTAAGCCGTTGCTGGACACTGCGGTGCTGGCTGTGCCGGCTGCTGCTGCTGCTTTGTCTGTGGATTTGCCAACTGCTGCACCACCATTCACAGTGTTGAGTCCATCAGGCTTTGGATAATTGAACAAAGCGCCATTGATCACTTGTTCAAATTTACCTCCACGGAATTCATGTGTGACTTTGGTGGCCACATACACATTGCTTTGTTGTGGCTGGCGGCTGGCATTGCCTGGTCTGGCATAAGGATCGGCCAGCCCAGTGCTGAGATCATAATCTTCAGGACGTTGCCAACTCACTTCAAACATAACCTGTGCGGCGTCAAAATTTATGGTGCCGTCTGGCAGAAAAGGCTGTATGCTGAAGTCTTTGCCGTTGGTCAATCTGCCAGTGAGGCTGCCTTGCTGTATCCAAGCTGGATCGCCAATAATACGTAGGTCAGTGCCGCCTTGATTGTCTTCTTGGTAATAATATTCAGATGCATTGGCGCCCACTTCATTGGCATTGTTGTCTGCGCCTTTGTTGCTTTCTGTGCTGGTTGGGAAATAATTGATTTTTACCAGTTCACGCATGTTGGCAGTTTGAGCTCGACGGACTTTGCTCACGTTGTTTTCTTCGCCTGGGCCACCAGTCACAGTGAGATTGTACAAGTTACTGAACTTGGCTGTGTAATCCAATACTGCGGTGTTTTGGCCAGTGAACCAATAAGGATAGCTTTTATGCACTCCGCGGAATGGAGTCAATGGAAAATATCTGCTGTCAAATCGACGCAGTGTGTAAGCACTGATTTCAAATCGCAGCTTGTAAGCATAGTCATTGCGAGCAGGATCGTTGGCAATGGGAATGGCCACAAAATTGATCTTGAACCATTTCATGGGCTTGCTATCGCTGATGTTGTTCGCTGCTGAAGGATTTGGTTGTTCTTTGCCTTGAGCGTTCAGCACAGTGAGACTTTGATTGTAGATATAACTGCTGTTGCGTATGGCCAGATCAATCACCTGCACAATCTGCATGCCTGCTGTGATACTCCAATTTTTGTACTTGGTCTGCATGGCCGTAGCATTGGGGTTCAGAGCAGTGTTGGGATTCTCAGACGCGGACGTGGACATGGGGCTGGTAGACTGATTCACAATGGATCCAGGCAAAATCAACGTGGCATTTTCTATTTCATCAGAGCCCGGTCCCACAAAAACAATTTCGTACTGATCTGCTATGGTATAGAGATTTTTACTCACTGGCTCTTGAGCAGTTTCATTCATGGCAGCAGACAGGCCTTGCTTGAGGGTGATCTTGCCTGCTGGTGCATTGTTGGCCTTGGGCGGGTTTTGTGCTGGCTGTGTGTTTTTTGTATTGGTAGTGCTGGCGCCTGGGGCAGAAGCTGCGGAGTCAGTGACGTCGGCGGCGCCGCCTCGCAACAGTTGCCCCACTGTGCCAGCAGTGAGTTGTATGTCTCTGGGTATGGTGCTTCTACGGGTTCCACCAGCAATGATCTGTCCCACTGGAGAACAGTCAAAGTCATATGATACCAACTTACTGCTCACACTGAAGTCAATGCTGTTGATGGTGAATGGTATGAGTTTTTGCAAGGCTGCATTGGGATTGATCAGCTTGGTGGTGGCATCTTCTGTTATGGTATTGCTTTTGATCAAGTTGCCTGCTATGTCATAGCCAAACCAGCTGATCACCAACAAGTACTGTGCAGCAGAATAATTAACTATGCTGTTGTCCACACTGCCTTGATTGGCATCTTGCACTGCCAGATACAGTCGATCCAACAGACTGATATTGCCTGGTTCAATCACTGTGAATTTCAACGTGGTGGCGCTGTGAGCAGCGCCTGTGCCACCACCTGGCATGGCAGTTTCCAGTGTGAGTGAGTCAATGTAAAAGTCTTCTGTGAAATATGCATTTCTAGCAGCACCACCAACGCCGCTGATTGATACAGTATTTGTGGTGTTGTTTACGCCCCGGTTGCCTATGGTACCAGCTTGGGCACCTGCACCAGCAGTTTGAAACAACAGGTATGATCCTGGAATGCCTGATTGGAGGCCAGTGACCAGTTCTTTGTAGAGGTACGGTGCCAACAAATACACACTGGCCGACCAAGTGGTGCTGGCAAATGAATCCAACACATTGGGCTGTGGTTTTACAAAACCATTGGAAGGATCAGCAGTGCCAGCATTGGCTTGATTGGCGACTGTTTGTGTTGTGGTAGCTGATGGCGGAGTGTTGTCGTCGGGCACAGCATTGCCTGAAGAAATCTTGGACTTGCTGGGTGATGCATTGAGCCCACTTTGTTGTTGTGCCTGATTTTGCGGTTGTGGAACTGCCATTTGTTAGAATCCCAGGGCTGATTTCAAGGTATTGATCTTGGGCAAGTAGATCAAAGTTCCTTGCACAAAATCCAGTGGAGGTTTTGTGAGTGTGTTGGGATTGCGTTGATAAAACACCCACCACAAGGCGCCGTTGCCATAAAGGTCATTGGCCAGCAGGTCTGGTCTGTATTGATAGGTCAAGTTTATTTCAAACGGCAAGTCATCAGTTTCTTTGGGTATGGGTCTGTTGACCATGACGTCAAGAAAAAACTGACTCACTCCAGTCAAGTAGTAGGGGCTAGTGGGATCATAATTGGCCATTACCAGAATCCTTTTCTCAACAGTGTGCCTTTGCTGAATTCTTGTACACTAAACCCTTGGCTGATTTGTTTTCGAGTTTGTATTGGCAGCAGTGTGATGGTGATGTCTATGCTGGTGGGCACATAGGTACTGTTTTGAGTGTTGTTCACACTCTGAGCAGTGACCAGACCCTGTTCAGGCGGCGGACGCTCAGCTCCTTTGGGCAAGGCAGCATTTTTCAATCTATTGACCACGCCAAGAATCTCACTGAATGGGCCACTGATGGGTTTGGGTTCGCGAGAACTCAAATCCACATTATAGTTGTTGGGCTTGGTTCTAATATAGTCCACATCAGCAGGCAAGCTGTAGTTGAAACTGTTGACCACGCAGGGATGATTGTTGAACTGATACTCGCCCAGACCTGACAGGAATACCAATGGCGGAGGAGCACCTCGTTGCCAGTCTTGGCCATAAAACATCTTGGTCACTGATCTAAAAAAGTGTATCACTGCCAACAAGTAGTTGGCTTCAAAAGTGTCCTGTGCTGTGAATTTGCCAGTGATGCTGACTGCGTCCACTGCACTGTTGCGATAAAAATAACCTTTGTAGTTGCTGTGTACCAGATCAGTCTGATCGTAGTTGGCTGTGTAAGTGGTACCAATGGAAGGCATGTAAGGAAATACCACTCCGTCACTGGCAGCCAGCGGAGCCAACAATTTGTTGTCAGCGTCTTTGTACAAATAAGTGGCACCTGGAGCCAGGCGCAAACGCACACGCCAGTCACCATTGGCCGGAGTTTGAAATTCAGCTTGTATGGCTGCTTGTTCTTGTGCTCGTTGCTTGGCTGCTTGTTCAGCAGCCGCAGCTTCGATAGCTTCTCGTTCTGCTCGTTGTGCTGGTGTTTCGTTCACTCTAGAAATGGGTATGACTCCCCCCTCAGTGACATCTACTGCTGCCGGTGCTTTTGTTGCCACAGCGCCTTGATTGTCGGCACTTTCAGCGCCTGCTGTTCCTGGAGTTGCAGCTGACACCGCCTCTGGTTCTTGTACACCAATGGCATCCAGCACACTGGCATTGGTGTTGGCATTGAAGTCAGCCGCAGCCGCAGCAGGATCTGCGTCAGTGGGCGTGACTTGTGCCTGGGCAATGGATTCTTCTCGCGTCAGTAAGCTAGGCACCGATTCAGCTGGAACTGCCGTCGGCGCACTGTTAATTTGATTCTCACGCAGTCCAGCAACTTGATCTTCTTGTTGTTGAGCTATGGCTGGATCAGCACTGTCGGGTGCTTCCACAGCTGAGTTGGTCGATGCTGTGCCAAATGTGGTAGTGTTGATAGTGGTAGTTGTGTTTGGCACAACTGTTGTTGTGGGATTGCCGGGAGTTTGGGCATCAAACTGTTCGGCCTTTAATGCAGACTTTTCTTGAGACAACTCTCGGAATTTTGCTTGCCGGGCCGCAGTGTCTTCTGGTGACAGTGGCGGCAAACCTTGTTTGCTTCTGGCAAAGTTGCTGGGGTTCTCTTTTACAAACTGATCAATTTCAGCCTGCTTGGCATCAATGCTGGGTTGCAATGCACGACTGGCAGCATTGGCTTTTGCCACACCTGATATAGTAGTGGTTGAACCACCGCCACTGATTGACTCGGTACTGGTGGTAACATAATTTGTTGGGGTGCTAGTGCTGGGCTGACTGTCAGCTTTTACTGGATAGTCAACTCTTTCAAAGTTGTTAGATTCAAGTCCTTTATAAAACTCGGCTGACTCTCGTTGTTCAGCAGCAGTAGGAGCCTGGCTGATTGTGCCTGTGCCTATTATTGCAGGACCTATTTTTCCACGGCCCGGATCGCCAGGTACATCATTGACCACATAGTTGTCTGATTCAGAATTGGATATTCCTGATTGTTGAAAGGCAGCCTCATCACTCAGTCCTTGCTGACGAAGTTTGTTGTATGTCGCTGCTTTTTTTGGATCGTAACCGGCCATTTTTGTATTCCTATGTGTTATTTACTCAAATCAAAAACCATGTAGTTTAACAAGAGGTTGACAAGTGTTGTAGATATGCTACAATAAGTACATACTTGGAGACTTATCAATGACCCTAATCGCAAAGGCTGCGCCGCGTGTTAACTATCTCAACAACAGAGATATTCTTAAAGAAATACACCTAAGCAAAAATACCTACTGCTCATTTCGGGATCGAACAACTGATCATCAGTTTGACATGATCCTGCCTTCAGTAAGCAAAATCAATCAAAAGACCATTGCAGAAGCACGCCGCAATCGTGCTGACCGGCACCGACGTGAAACTGGTGAAGTGATTGATCCCCGAAAAATACCAAATACAGAGGTGGTTTTCCGCGTCATGACTTGGGAACACATACCCCGTGCGCCCAAAAAAATGCCTAAAACTACTGCCAAAAAGAAAAAAATCGAAGACATTTTGGACCTGGATGATGTAGTGGAAGATCCACTAGCAGACTTGATAGATGACATTGTACTAGATCCCACACACATGCGTGTGAACTTCCCCCCGTTCTATCACTATCGTGTGGACAATGAAAAAAACCCTGTGCTGGTGGGCAAAAGCCACTGGCGAGGTGACCTAGACACCGGCGAATTTTCCAAAGATCATGGCATGATGACACGCAAGTTGGCCATGATGTTCATGAAACTGTGTGAACGCTATGCCACAAGATCCAACTGGAGAGGATATACCTACAATGAAGAAATGCGCGGACAAGCCCTGTTACAACTCAGCCAAATTGGCTTGCAATTTGACGAGTCAAAATCGCAGAACCCTTTTGCGTATTATACTGCCGCTATTACCAATAGCTTTACTCGCATCTTGAACATTGAAAAGAAAAATCAAAACATCCGTGATGACATTCTTGAAATCAACGGGTTGAATCCGTCCTGGACAAGACAAAATTCAGGCAAAGCCAGCATGGCGGCCATGAGTGGTCCAGTGATCACCACCTATGAAGAATGATCAACACCATTGCCATAGCCTACAATGCCGGTGCCTATGGCACCTATGTTGAATGGTGTTTGACCACTCTGTGTTCGCATGGTCCCATTCAGGAACCATTCAACCCCAACGGTAATAGTCATCAATTTGTTGGTAATTTTGTTTCAGGCCTACCTGGTTGGCTACAGTATCAACACAGCGGTGACTGTCAGCAGTTTGTGAGGCTGCACCCCAAGACCCGGTCTACAGAATCATTGAGTGAAAATTTAAATCAAATTCTTGAATCAGTGCCTGGCATGATCTATCTTTATCCTGATCATCACAGTCAGTTACTGGTGATCAACAACTACCTTGTCAAGGCCTGGGACGACTGGTGGACCACGCAGTTTGCTCTTGACATTGATCAGTCTCTAATTTATTCAAATTGGGCTGTGACCGGTGTTGCCATAGGTGAAATTCCCCAGTGGATTCGCAGAGAATTTCTCAGCCATTATCTCATGCCAGCATGGTACGCACAGTTGGAATGGTATCATTTGGATCAGTGGCATCACAAGCGAGCGCACACCGTGTTGATTCATGACTTGCTGTACAATTTTGAATCGGTCATGACCCAATTACAACACAATCTCAATCTTGACTTTGTGCGACCAATCACAGACATTGTGCCTTATCATAGAAAAAATTTACTGCTGCAAACCAATCTTGCTCAAGACCAACTGTGTGCAGCCATTGTTGATTCGGTGCAACACAACAAAACTTTTGACTGGAGCGATCAAACACTGCCCTTGGCCAGTGAATCCTATGTGCAGTGGCAGTTGAGAAATATTGGATGGGAAATTCAATGTCATGAACTTGACAAGTTCCCAACAAATAGTGTACACTTGCGAGAACTACTCTACGCCATATGAATCTATTTAAAAAAGCCGCAGTCTTTACAGACATACACTTTGGATTGAAATCAAACAGCCAAACACACAACGAAGACTGTTTGGAATTTGTACAGTGGGCCACTGCCCGAGCTCGAGAACAAGGTTGCGAAACCTGCTTGTTCCTGGGCGATTGGCACAACAATCGTGCCAGCCTAAACATTATCACACTGAACTATAGTCTTCGAGCCTTGGAGCACATGAATGAAAATTTTAAGCACGTTTATTTTATTCCTGGCAACCATGACCTTTATTATCGGGATAAAAGAGATATTCAATCGGTGGAATGGGCCCGACACCTCCCCAATGTCACGATTTGCAATGATTGGTTCAGCAGTGGTGATGTTGTTATTGCTCCTTGGCTTTGCGGAGATGATCACAAGCGTATTCCCCGACTGACAGGACGTTACATGTTTGGGCACTTTGAGCTGCCTGGCTACTACATGAATGCCATGGTTCAAATGCCAGATCATGGCATCATACAGCGTGGCGATTTTGGCGGCTTTGAGCATGTGTTTACCGGACACTTTCACAAACGTCAAACTGCCAACAACATTACCTACATCGGCAACTGCTTTCCGCATAACTATGCTGATGCTGGAGACGACGAGCGCGGCATGATGATCTTGGAATGGGGCAAAGAACCTGAGTTCCATGCCTGGCCAGACCAGCCCCGATATCGTGTGTATGGGCTTGCCAATCTAATTGACAATGCTGCCACTTTGCTTGCGCCCCGGATGCACGTTCGTGTAAACTTGGACATTGAAATCTCATACGAAGAAGCCAACTTCATCAAAGAAACTTTTATTCGAGATTACAGTCTGCGTGAAATGGCTTTGATACCAAACAAGACTGCCGGTGTGGATGTGGACCTTGCACCCGGTGATGTCAAGTTTGAGTCAGTGGATCAAATTGTCACAGACCAACTCACCAACATCGAATCAGAATTTTACGATAACAAATTGTTGCTACAAATATATCAAAACTTATGATGTCAATAGATCATTTAGAAAAAAGCCTGCAAAATCTTTATGATGTAAAATGTTTTGTTGACTTGGCCGAACTGTCTACTTCTCCAACTCATGCATACAAACATTTTGATCGTTGCCATCAGGAAAAATTTAGTAATAACGATCGACTGGTTTTTTATACTTCAAAAATTATACCAGTTAGTTTGCTACAACATCTGTATCAGGCTACTGATTTGATTGATATATCAAATTATTTTGTGTTAATTTGCAGTCCATATGATATTGATCAACAAACAAAACACTTTGCAAAATTAAACCACACAAACACATTTCAAACACTGCAAGTGGAAATTGAAACTACTGAGCCTATAAAAAACAACTTTTTTGTCCCAAATACACTGTGTCCGCTGCCTTGGAGACACTTAGAAGTTTCACCGTCTGGAGAGATTCGTCCATGCTGTGTGTACCAACACAGTGTTGGTCATGTCAAAAAAAATTCATTGCAACACACATTTAACAATCATAGTATTCAAGATCTACGTCAACAATTGCTTGATGGTAAAAAACCCAGTGGATGCAACAATTGTTGGGCCAGCGAAGAAAAAGGGTTGACCAGCAGCCGATATTATCACATGCGTATGTTGCAAAAAGAACTGCTGACAGTTGATTTGGATAGTCCCACTATTAAAAGTTTAGATATTAAACCGGGAAATACTTGCAATTTTAAATGCCGCATTTGTAATCCGCTGGGCAGTTCCTTGTTTGCACAAGAAGTAAAAGCATCTAAATTTATTTCTATAGAAAGTTTTAATTGGCCAGAATCTAATCTCGAAATTGTAGATGAAATTGTAAAATTATTGCCAAATTTAACTAACATAGACATGTACGGCGGTGAACCGTTTTTGCTGAAATCTTTGCTGCACATAATTCAACAAGCAGTAGAACAAGGACATGCCTCACAAATTCGGTTACACTATAACAGCAATGGATCTGTGTATCCTGAAACATTGATTGAATACTGGAAACATTTCAATCATGTGGACATACAATTCAGCATCGACAACATCGGTGATCGGTTTGAACTTGAACGAGGTGGTAGTTGGCAGCAAGTTGATTCAAACATCAAAAAGTTAATTGCTCTTAACTTGCCCAATATCAAAATAAGTGTTATGCCCGCAATCAGCATAATGAATGTTTTATACCTAGACGAAATAGTACAATGGGCTAATGATTTAGGACTTGCAATAAATGTGGGGTATGTTACTGAACCAGCTGGGTTTGATCTTAAAAATCTCACTGCTGAGGCTAAAAAGTTGATCACAGAAAAATTTCAACATCGCGTTTGGCCCGAAATGAAAAATATCTTAAACTATATCTTATCAGGTCCTGATTCAGATGGGCAAGAATTTATAAAACTATGCAAGCACTTTGATTCTTTAAGAAATCAAAATTTTGCGGATTCTCATCCTGAGATTGCAAAAGCCATGGGCTATGTGTATAATAGCAATATATGATTCAAATTAAAAATCTCACTGTTAAGAACTTCATGAGTGTGGGTGCGGCCACGCAAGGCATTGACTTTGATCGTCAAGACCTTACGCTGGTGTTAGGTGAGAATTTGGACCTGGGTGGTGACGGATCACGCAATGGCACAGGCAAGACCACAATCATCAATGCCCTGAGTTATGCCATGTATGGACAAGCACTCAGCAACATTCGCAAGGACAATCTAGTAAACAAAACCAATGGCAAGGGCATGTTGGTCAGCTTGGACTTTGCCGTCAACGGTAAAACATACAAGATTGAACGTGGACGCAAACCCAATGTCCTACGTTTCTATGTGGACAGTGAAGAACAAACTGCCACAGACGATGCACAGGGTGACAGCCGTGAAACACAGGATGCCATTGAGCGTGTGTTTGGCATGAGTCATGACATGTTCAAGCACATCTTGGCGCTGAACACATATACCGAACCATTCTTAAGTTTGAAAGCCAACGAACAGCGAACCATCATTGAGCAGTTGTTGGGTATTACAGTATTGAGTGAACGTGCTGATCGTATCAAAGAACTCAACAAGGCCACCAAGGACGCTATTACCTCAGAAGAGTTTAGGGTGCGGGCTGTTCAAGAAGCCAACAAGCGCATTGAAGAACAAATTGAAAGCCTGTGCCGTAGACAGGGGCTGTGGCAAAAGAAATACGACAGCGACTTGGCGTATCTTGTGGGGCAATACGATGACTTGACACGAGTCAACATTGAAGTAGAGTTGTTGGCTCACAAAGAACTTGCCTTGTGGAACGAACGTAAAAAACAAGCAGATGCACATGATCGACTGCTGGCATATCAAACCGCTTGGCAACAAACACAGGCCAAAGAAGTTGCTGCATTGCAAGACAGTTACACCAAACTCAGTCACATTAATATCTCAGCAGAACTACAAGCACACCAAGACTTGGCCGCATACAATCAACGGGCCAAGGACATTGCTGAACTTGAAAAACTCATTGCTCGTTGTGTGTCAGATGAAGCACGAGAACAAAAGACTTCAGATAAACTCCGGGCAGAGATTGCTGAACTAGAAGCACACAAGTGTTATGCTTGTGGTCAAGAGTTTCATGACGGTGCCCACGAAACTGTGCTGGAAACCAAGCGTAAAGCACTGCAGGAGTCTGCACTACAAGCCTTGGCCACCAATGGTCAATGGATGGAAAATACTGATGCACTTCGAGCATTGGGCGAACTGGGCGCTCGGTCCACAACATACTACAAGACCGAAGCAGAAGCCATTCGCCACAGCAGTGAGGTGGAAAATTTACAGCAAAAGATTGCAGACAAGTCAGCAGAAGCAGATCCTTATGCTGAACAACTTGCAGGTTATGTGCCTGTGGAATTGGGTGCTCCTCCTGTCACACACTACGACACAGAAGCACAGGCCATCAAACACTCCACACAAGTCAATAACTTGCTACAACATATCACCAGCAAGCATGCCGAAACTGATCCCTACAGCGAACAGATTGAGGACATGCAACAACAGGCCTTGCAAGTGGTTGACTACAATAAAATTAACGAACTGACCAAAGTGCAAGACCATCAAGAGTTCTTGCTCAAACTGTTGACCAGCAAAGATAGTTTTGTTCGTAAAAAAATTATTGATCAGAATCTAAGTTACTTGAATGCCCGACTCACACACTATTTGGATCGCATTGGATTGCCGCACACAGTGAAGTTTCAAAACGACTTGAGTGTGAGCATTGAGGAACTGGGTCGAGAACTTGACTTTGACAACTTGAGTCGTGGTGAGCGTAATCGATTGATCCTTAGCATGAGTTGGGCATTCCGTGATGTATGGGAAAGTTTGTATCACCCCATCAACATCTTGTTTATTGATGAGATGATTGACTCTGGACTAGACACGCAAGGTGTAGAAGCCAGTTTGGCGCTGTTGAAGAAGATGACTCGTGAGCGTCACAAGAGCATTTGGCTTGTGAGCCATAGAGACGAATTAGCCGGGCGTGTGGAGAACATACTCCGGGTAGTAAAAGAAAACGGATTTACCAGTTACAGCACAGATATTGATCTAGCATAAAATTCTATATAATCACTCTCAAAGGCATAACTATAGCACGAAAGGCAATTTCTCAAAACTCACATGACATGGCTTTATCAAGACACCCCAGTTGAGACACTGCCCGAAGAATGTGTGGGATTTGTTTATCAGATCACAAATAATCTCACTGGACGCCGGTACATAGGCAAAAAATTAGCGAAATTTTCAAAAACAACGTACAAGACAGTAAAACAAAAGAACGGCATCAAAAAGCGGAAAAAGATACGAACCAAAGTCGATTCAGACTGGCGTGAGTACTACGGGTCAAGCCCAGAATTAACCGCAGACGTAATCACTTTAGGCACCAAAAACTTCTCCAGAGAAATACTTTACTATTGCAAAAGCAAGTCTGAATGCAGTTACATTGAGGCAAGAGAACAATTTGCAAGGCGAGTATTGGAATCAACAGATTATTACAACGGCCATATACAAGTACGTGTGCATGGCTCACACATCAAAGATAAAATTACAAATCAACTAACACCCAAGGTTGGCGGGCCAGTTTGCAATACCGCTGTGGAAAAACCGGGGAATAAACCGGACACGTGACATATTGATGCACTCCCGTGGGTAAATCCCACTATCCTGAAGGGGAAGCGAGTTTGAGGCTAGAACAATAGGGCCAACGCATTGATATAGTATGAATGTTAGCATACGAAGACACCGGCTATAAACATCTAAACACTAGGAACGAGGTTTAGAGCGCACTAGCGTATCGTGGTAGGAAGGAAAAGCACAGAGTCCTTTAGCATACGGTGTATAAAAAATTACCTACTTCCAATGTCTTGGCTGATTCAACTCACATGAAGACACAGATGGAACCGCGCAAAACGGTTCCGTCTGACTAAAACAATCTACATGAATACTTGGTCGCTTCGCGCTAGAAAAAACAATACGTTGATGAGCACAGCGAAATCAACAGATCTCTTAGAGATCTTTAATAAATCACCGGAACTGGGTGTATGTTAGGCTCTAACAATTTGTGTAGTTCCTGTGTGTTTGATGGGAATTTTTTTAATTGCCAAGTTTTTAGATTCAGTCCATGTTGATAAATCAAGCAATGCTGAATTATAACTTCTTGATCAAATGTTAGGTCAATACTGAAATCCAAATTATTAACAATAGCATCAACAATGTGTGGCTGATTGTAACAAAACTCAAGTATGTCTGTTTGCATTTTTTGCCATTGTCTGCAGATAGGCAACCATTGTTCTAATCTTTTGGCATCAATTTCTAAGTCAAGATATTTTAAAATGTTTGCTATAGATTCTTCTGTTCGGGTCCACAAACTCAAACAACTTACCCAATGATGGGGATATAGGATTTTGGTGTCACTTTTGTGGGCAGCAAATGGCCTGCTATCCAATGCCATGCGTTCTCTGATGTCCCAAACGTTGGTTAAATTTAAATCTTGCCAACGAGATAAACTGTTTTGAAAGAACACTTGCTGCATTTCATCACTGAGTTCTTTAGGTGAATTTGGTTGGTCTGGCCTGGTCATGAATCTACTGTGAGATCTAATGGATTGATGATAAAGGTGCATTCTATCATCTGGTGCAACATATATTATCTTTGTATTAGTTTTATAACATAGTTCAAAGATCTTGTTGTAGTCGTCAGCAATGGTTTGTTGAACTTGTGTCATCATATTGGACTCAGGCAGTTGTTCAATACCAACGTTGATAATATTGGCGCCACTATCAAGCGGCAACCAGGCAGCATACATTGAACAAATGGCCTGGTCTGTTAGATTGTCAAAAATTTCCAAACATTTTTTTGTTTCAGCATATCCCAGTGGATGATTTTTATTGTGCCCGTGGGCGTTTATGTTGTTGATTGGATTTTGGCTTAACTCTATAAAATCATTTGCACTGGCATTGTAATATCTAGTTTGTCCAGATAAAAAATGAATACTCCAGTCAATAAACGTGCATCCCATGCTGCGCCAACTAGTAACACATATTTTTTGATTCATACAAGCTCTTTTTACAGTATACAATCAATCATCCAAGTTGGTATCTGGCCAATCTCTAAACAATGCATGTTGAATGTTTCCTGAAACAAACTGATTGAAACTTCGATGTTTGGTTTCTAGATCGCCCTTGAGTGGTGCTACTCTTTTAAAGGCTTGATCCATTTGTGCCATGTTCTGGAATTCCATGATGATCATCCATTCGGGCATGTCTGCTATGCTACGGAATCCCATCTTGCAACGTGTGATTCTATAGGTTTCCATACGGCCCTCTTCTACTAGATGATCAAAGAAACTCTTCATACCGTTGACCCAGTCAATGTCTGAGATGTCTCCTTCTTTGTCTGCCCAAATTGTGTATAAATCCATGTTAACCTCTTTGTGGAAAATAATCTTGCATGACACCTTCTCGATGTAAATCCAGTGTGACACAGTGTATGCCGCCATCCCAAAAATATCTGTGTCTAAACGGCACAATATGCGGAGTAATACCGTAACGATGTAGTGCATCAAATACCTGTTTGTTATAATTAAACACTATGACATTTTTTGGATCAACAATCAACATATTGACATCAAACACCGTTTCCTCAACATATCCGACCCAATGTCCCAACCAAGTTTCAACAGTGTCAATCACTGCTTGATCATGTTCAAACCCTGGTATCCACCATCTGCCTTGATTTTTTGCTTTGAGACGTAAAAAAGGTTGTACTTTAGCCCAACTCTGTCCTGGCAAGTACACAACCTCCCAGTCTGGGAAAGTTTTTTTGTATGTTGGAACGTCGCGCAAACTGATTATTAAACCTGGACAAACAGGACAATATACACCATCCCCGTGCCCTCCAGTGTTCACAATGTGATTACGTGTGTTAGGAAATTCAGCGTCAATATTTATTTGATACTGAGTTTGATCTTGGGTATAATTTTCTGTGCCAAAATACAAGTCTCTGCCGATCCGGCTGATAAAAGCGCCAGGCTCTTTGGAAATACCAGTTTTCTTTAGTTCATTGCCTTGTTGGCTGATTTGAGCAAATACGTGATCATAATTTTCATACGTTTTACGATAGGTTGACAATAGGTGATCTGACAATTTGTGAACATTATTGCATTCATCTTGTATAAGCAGTGGCAATGTTGCAAATTCTTCTAAAGATTGGCATGGAGGCCAGGATGTATCTTTAACGTCTTTGTAAAATTGTTTAAAATTAAACGGATCAGCATGATAAAATGTTTGTCCTAACATAATCATATTATCTCTTGGACACATAGGTGGCGGAAAATATTTTTGATTATCAACGGTGTTGATGGACAATTGAGGTCTTAATACTTCGACGCCAAATTCTTGAAGTTTTTTTATAATTTTTTGATAGTCTTCTTCAGTTTCAATTGCTATTTTTTCAAACAACGATCGTACATGTGGAATTTTGATCCATGAATAAAACTCAGGTGGGTAACTACGTCCCACAACACATACCTTGAGTGGATCCCAATGTTGATATACACTATACATATTTTATTCCAGTGGTCCTAATATTTCAAATCCGTCTATTTCACTTTTGTACAAGTGTGCTTGTTCTAGATACAAGTACTTAAATCCTCGTGCTCGGTATATGGCACACTCGGCTTTCATTGTTTCTATACCCATGCGCATTTTAGGATTGTGATAAGTCCATGCAAATTGATCGCACAGTGCATTGTGTTCGTCGTAGCGTTTGATCAGTGAAAACGCTACCAGCTGGGCCTGGTCATAATATCCAATCACATCAGTCATGGGGTCGGTGTATCTGCTGTCAAATATGGGCATCACGCTTGAAAACTTTTTGTACACGCAGTAATTACGATAGATGGCATTGAGTGCAGGAATATCTGGACGGGTTATGTACATCCATTCTATGCCTATGCTGTAGTTGGTTTTGCTGAGGTCAATTCTGGCAAACTGATAACTGCTCATCTGGGATCCTGTCTATGTCTAAACAGCCCAGTCAAGTATTCTTCAGGCCAGGCATGATAAAATCCTTTGGTGCCTATTTGTCGGGCGGCTGTGTTTAACTTTGAAAGACTTTGTACCAGCACCAAAGCATACCGGCCTTGATTCATTATCACACCGTTGACATCTTCCACATCCTCAGGATGATCTTCCAGAGCCAGGATATCACGTGCTAACAAAAATTCTTGGTTGGCTGATTCAATGGCAGAGTGAAAACGAGCATAAGGCCAGTCCTCAGGATCATATGCATACACAACCACCTCATAGCGGCCCATGCCCCAACGTGCTCGGTTCTTTAGATCAAAGTAAGGATCTGTGCCAGTCAAAACTTGTATGGTTTGGTTAAGGCGTGCTTGCCTTGCAAACGGGCAAGGCGGCCACCCACCTAGTGCAGGATGCGGGACTTCCACAAAAGTTTCACTCCAGGCTAAGATGTCAGCAGCAACAGTTTCTTGATTTAGAACCATGGTAAGTTGGTTTTCTTTGTGGTTTCAATATTTTCTTTGGCCAATGCATTGATCATGCCGCGCTCAACAGAACTCAACTGCATGACTTGTTCGTAGGTTATGCCGCCTCGCATGTACCAGGCCAATTTGAAACTTTCTGAGCGAATCTGGTTAGCCTCCTTGTCCAAAGTTTCAACCATGGTACCGATTTGTTCTGCGTTGCTGTTTAGGAGGCTTTGTCGAAAAAACTTACCATGTCCAAGGTCATCTGTTGTTCGTACTTGTGATTACACTCATTGCACTCTATGTGCATGTTGGGAATCTCAGTGCTTTTACGCAGATCGACCATGCGATCACGTATGGCATGGTACAGTTTTCGATCACAGTTGCTGACAAATTCTGCAATGTGTTGCGTGGCAGTCACAGTGGCAGTGGGAGTTTTTATCAGTGCAATACTCAGACTGATCAACTCCATGGTCATTTCTGTGATTCGCACCAGGGCTTGATTCATACGTGCAATTTTTTCATCGTCAGTGAGATCACTTTCGGGCACAGCAGCTAGAATTTTTTGTTGTTCAAACTGATCCAAGCTGCTTTGATTTTGTTGCTGATAATTCAATGGCTTGAAATAAATTTCAAGATCGCCGTACTGAATTGGAAGATTGTAGTCGGCTGAGTCCATTTGATCTAGTATGCGTCTGAGATCAGTCACATACTCTCCCATGGTCTCGCAACTGGGACAAGTGCTGTCCACTTCCATGTTGTGACCGTAGCTGGCCACTCTAATGGCAATCAGCACACTGTTGAGATCAATTCCCGGCATGTGCCAGGCATTTTTGATATTTGGCACACAGCTTTGAATCACACTGATTGTGCTTTGTCCATTGAACAGCGCATCAGGTGTGCGATAGGTGATTTCGTCAATGGCAGTCATGGGATACACTGGCAGTTCACAGTTGGCCGGCATGTCCAAACTGCCCGGTGGCCAGTGCTGCCCATTGCTGGGCAACCGTATGTAGATGGCAGGTTGGCGGAAAAACTGTTGCAAAGGGTTAGAAGTTTGGAGCATAATTGACCTATAAATATAGTTCTACTTATAGGCACACAAACATGACCCCACAAGAACAAGAGCTGTCGCAGACCCTGGCACAAGTCAATCAAGACATGAAACAATTTGGTCAAGTGCTGCCTGGCACTCGCCAGGCGCTGCTGAACGCCCAAACTGGCATACGAGATTTTGGCATGAAAACCGATTTGGCAGCGCAAGGGCTGAATACTCTGGCATCAGCCACAGGAGCCTATGCTCGAGCAGTGTATCAGGGCAACACTTCGGCCACAGCAGCCAATGCAGCATTGGATCAATTTCAACAGACAGTAAATTTGGCAGCAGCAGGTTTGGTGGTGCTTACTCCTGGTGGTGTGGTTGTAAAATCTCTGGTGGCAGCAGCAGCCTACATTACAACAAAGGTGTTTGGTGCAGCCGCTGAAGCAGCCAAACTGTCCAATGAAATGGCTGCCGGACAGTTCAAACTGTTTCAAGACATCAGCAAATCGGGTGCCACTGCCAGTGACGGTCTAGAAGGCATGTTTGGTGACCTGCAAAAAATGGGAATCCTGTTGAATGAATTTCCCGAATACGGTAGCCTTATAAAACAAAGCAGTGCAGATCTAGCATCGTTGGGTGGCACAGTGCGGCAAGGAGCCAAAGTTCTAGCAGCATCGTCAGCACAGGTCAACCTCAATCGCGAAGCGTTGTTTCGTGCAGGTATGACTCAGGAAGACATAAACGATGCAACCATGAGTTATCTCAAGCTGCAAACACAGCTGGGTAGAAACACAAAAGCTGAAATTGGTGACTCAGAAAAGTTGGGCGAAAGTGCTCGAAAATACTTGGAAGAACAAAACAAGCTGACCATGATCACTGGGCAGGATCGCAAATCACGAGAAGCTGCCAGAGCCGCAGCCATGAATGAAGAGCGATTCAGAGCCAAACTGCGTGGCCTAGAACTGGCCGGCAACACCGAAGGTGTAAAAAACATGACCATGTTCAACGACGTGGTACAAGGTCTGGCTCCTGAAGTGGCACAAGGTGCTAGAGACATGTTTGCCGGCAACCTCACCAGCGAAGCTGCGCAAAAACTACAACGTTCAGCACCTGAAGCATTTGCCACACTGCAAAAACTATTGGAAGGCAGCATACAACCAGCCGAAGCTGCACAAACAGTTTTGAAACAAGTACAACAAACAGGAGATTCAATTGGCACAGTGCTGGGACTCACAGGCAACTTCAATACAAAGTTTGTGAGCATGAGCGAGTCAGCTGATCTGGCTGCCAAACTGCAAACCAGTATAGTGGACAGATTTAAAAAGGCCGACGAAGAATACGGCAAACAACTAAATGAAGCCAGTAAGAACACTGCTGACCAAGCTAAAATCAACGAAGGCAATCGTAGGCTGGGACTGGAAATGCAAGGCCTAGTAGAATCGGTTCAACCACAGTTGCAGGCACCAGCTAGGGTGCTGGCTGCGGCCAGCAAGGAAATAGCAAATCAGTTAGATGACTTAGTTAAAATTCTAAAAACATACAACGGTCAGGGTCAGGCAGCCCTTGATTTACAAAGAAAATCTCAGAACAAGCTGGACAAGTTTCGTGAAGAATACACTGGACAACAGCAGAACACAGCCGCACCAAGCCGACAACGCAAGGGAAGCCTTGAACAAACGCAACCTCCCAATGCACAAAACAATGCTCAAAACACTGCGGATACTAACTCAGCAACACAAGCACAACCGCCACGTCCGGTTGATAATCGAGCACCAGGTAGTGTGGGAATATTGGACAGACTGACCGGTAAAGGTAGACAATCAAATACAGCACCGGCACCACAAGTTCAATCAGCACCACCGCCCACCAATCAAGCTCAGCAGATGCAGAACATCAGAAACATGATCAAAAGTGCTGAGATCACGCCAGGGGCAGAAAATCCCTATGACATACAGCAAGGCGAAGGCAAACAAGCAGCAGTGCAACTGACCAAAATGACAGTGGATCAAGTGTTGGCCTTGCAAGACCAACGCAGAAAAAAAGGACTGAAAAAAGGAGAAAGCACTGCCGTAGGCGCATATCAAATAGTACAGAGTACTTTGAAAGAAAAAATTGCGCAGCTAAAAATTCAAGGCGATCAAATGTTCGACAAGGATCTTCAAGATCAATTGGCTGACTCTTTGATCAAACAAGCTGGCTATGATGAATATGCTGCCAATCCCACACCAGATGCCAAGAAAGCCTTTGTAAAACGCCTTAGTGGAATATGGGCTGGCATTCCCAAAGATGCTGGCGGCCAAACTGGTCTTCCGGGCAATCAAAACAAAACAACTATAGATTTTGACACTGCAATAAACAGTTTTGGTGACGGTGGCATTGCTCTCAGAGAGCAACTGGCTCGCATAGGTGAAAAAGGTCCAGAAGCCATTATTCCCTTGAAAAATGGATCAGTACCAGTCACAATCAGTGCTGGCGGCTTGTTGGATTCAATGGCTCAGCCAGACATTGATCCGGCCAAGATTGAGGCCATGAGCAAAAACATGAGTCACAATGTCGGGGCAGAAATACGAGCAGCATTGAACGATCTCAAAATCAGTCTGCAGGCCGCTGCACAACCTCGAGATGATGTCAATCAACAAATTCTAGCCGAAATGCAAGACATGACTCGCATGCAAAAAATCCTGGTGTCCAGCAACCAACGAATAGCACAAGCCGCTGTGAACTAACAATAAATAACACACTATGGCAGATAAAAATTCACAAGGCTGGAAAAAATACTTCAAAGTTGCAGACACGTCAGGGGTGATGAGCCCTATATCGGGTCGTAATCAACTGGGCTTGCCCGGATACGGTCGCAACAATGATGGTGAAAATTCAGCTGATTTTGTGTTCCGCAACTATGCATCAAGACTGCCCGAAGTTTACAGTGGTCACCCCAATCGTATTGAACGCTACAATCAGTACGAAAACATGGACATGGACAGTGAAATCAATGCTTGTTTGGATATCATTGCTGAGTTTTCCACACAGATGAACGAACAAAATGGCACACCATTTGACATCAGCTGGAGTGACAAACCCACAGACAACGAAATTGACATTGTTAAGAAACAGTTGAAACAGTGGGTCAAGCTGAACAAGTTGGATCAGCGCATATTCAAACTGTTCCGCAACACCATCAAGTACGGTGATCAAGTGTTTGTGCGTGACCCAGAAACATTTGAAATGATGTGGGTGGACATGAGCAAAGTGGCTCGTGTGATTGTGAACGAATCAGAAGGCAAGCGTCCTGAACAGTATGTGATTCGTGACATCAACCCCAATTTCCAAAACATGACTGTGGCAGCCAAGACCACCACAGACTACATGACCAACCCGGTGACAGGCACCATATCAGGCAATGCCAACTACACCATGCCCAATGGCGGCACCGGAGGTGGTGTGGGCAACAGTCGTTTTATGACTGCCATGAACGAAGTTTGTTTGGATGCCAAGCACGTGGTACACATTAGTCTAAACGAAGGCCTGGATGTTTTCTGGCCATTTGGAAGATCAGTGCTGGAAATGATCTACAAAGTGTTCAAACAAAAAGAACTGCTGGAGGATGCTATCTTGATCTATCGTGTGAGCCGTGCTCCAGAGCGCAGAATCTTCAAAATTGACGTGGGCAACATGCCCAGCCACTTGGCCATGGCCTTTGTGGAACGTGTGAAAAACGAAATGCATCAGCGGCGAATCCCCACCATGAACGGTGGCGGCAACAACATGATGGATGCATCTTACAACCCACTCAGCATCAACGAAGACTACTTTTTTCCAGTCACAGCCGAAGGCCGTGGCAGCGATGTAAGCACACTGGAAGGCGGAAAAAATCTAGGCGAAATCGACGATTTAAAATATTTCAACAACAAAATGGCCCGTGGTTTGCGTGTGCCTAGTAGCTACTTGCCCACTGGTCCTGACGATTCATCTGCTGTGTTGAACGACGGTAAAGTGGGCACAGCACTGATTCAAGAATACAGATTCAATCAGTACTGTGAACGCCTGCAAAAGCTGATAGCACAGAAATTGGATGATGAATTCAAAATGTTCTTGAAATGGCGCGGATTTAATCTTGACTCCAGTTTGTTTGACATAATATTTAATGCACCTCAAAACTTTGCCAGCTATCGTCAAAGCGAACTGGACAACACTCGTATCACAGCATTTACCAGTTTGGAAGCGTTGCCTTACATGAGCAAGAGATTCATGCTGGAACGTTTCTTGGGCTTGACCGACGAAGAAATCAAACAAAATGAAGAAATGTGGCTGGAAGAACGTGATAACGTTGACATGCAGACCAATGCTGGACAAGACTTGAGATCTGTGGGCATTACTCCGTCAGCCTTGGAAAGCGACATCGAGACTGGCGAAGCCATGGCAGACATGGGACCCAACGGTGTTGGATCTGCTGCGGTTGGAGCAACGCCTCCAGGAGCCCCCACTGCAGCTCCTCCTGCCCCGCCTGCATAAATACCAGTATGATTCTCAATGAAATTTACGAAAAAGCACCAGCTGCCTATCAGGACCTGAGCCAAGACAACAGCCAGCCCACTGCCAGCGATCTTCGTAAAACACGTCTCACATTGAGACAGCTCAACAAACTGAGAAGAATGAATGATGTTCGAGCATATGAGTACAAAGAAAAACTCAAAAATGTTCGCAAGCAATACGCACCAGCACCAGTTGCACCAGTAGCATAAACTTTTTGTCATAAAGTTTACATTTATTGGTGTTTTTCACTCCTTAAACAGCTAGTTTTTAGGCATTGTTGTAAATAACAGCACACTTTACCTATAGGAGTTTTCCATATGAACAAATTTGAACAATTGATCGAATACGTGATCAATGATGAAGAAGCCAAAGCTCGCGAGCTTTTCCATGACATCGTGGTAGAAAAAAGCCGCCAGATTTATGAAGATCTAATGGCTGAAGAAGCTGACGAAGAGCTTGAAGAAGCTGACGAAGAGCTTGAAGAAGCAGCCGACGAAGAAATTGAAGAAGGCATGATGGGCGGTGACGCTGCTGACGACCTGATCGACGACGTGGAAATGGAAGAAGAGTCTGACATGAACATGGAAGGCGAAGACGACAACGAAGAAATGGACATGTCCATGGACGACGGCGAAGAAGAATTTAGCATGGGCAACGACAAAGACAGCGGCGATGAGCCAGCTACCAAAGACGACATCATGAATTTAGAAGACAAACTGGACCAACTAATGGCCGAGTTTGAAGACCTCATGGGCGACGGCGATGACTTTGGTCCTGACGAAGGTGGTGACGCTATTGAAATGGACGACACTGAAGAAATGGGCATGATGGAAGCTGTTACATTAAAAGCAGCCCCAAAGCCAGTTACCAGTGAAGAAGGCGGCGTAAACAAGAAGTCTACCTATGCAGCCAACAGCGGACAAGCAGGCATGGCCAGCCGTCCAGTACACACTGGTGCAGGTGAAGGTGGACGTCATGACGCATCTGGCGCTTACAGCAACAACACAAAAGACTTGATAGGAAAAGTTGGTAACACACCTGCACAAGGCACACAAAAGCCTTCAGCAGCACCAAAGCCTAAAATGGGCGCCGGCAGCGAAGGTCAAAATAACAAGAGCCCACTTCCCGGCGGACGTAAGGGTTAATTAGATGTCATCTAGATACCTAAGAGAAGATTTAACTTTTCGCCAGGCCAATATCCAAGTCTTAGAAGAGTCGGATATGGCCGGTAAAAAACATCTCTACCTCAAAGGCATTTGTATTGAAGGCGACAAGAAGAATGCAAATGAACGTATCTATCCGCGACATGAAATTATCAAGGCAGTTGAAACCATCAACGAACAGATCCGTGGCGGTAACTCAGTTTTAGGTGAAGTGGACCATCCAGATGATTTAAAAATCAATTTAGATCGTGTGTGCCACACTGTGGAAGGCATGTGGATGGACGGGCATGCCGGTTGCGGCAAGTTGAAGATCCTGCCAACTCCCATGGGCGAGTTGATCAAGACCCTGTTGACATCAGATGTAAAACTTGGTGTCAGCAGTCGTGGTAGCGGCAACGTAGACGACAGAACAGGACATGTAAGTGACTTTGAAATTGTCACTATAGATGTGGTTGCACAACCCAGCGCACCCAATGCATATCCAACAGCAATTTATGAAGGCCTCATGAACATGAAGCACGGTCATAAAATCTTGGAGATGGCAAGGGAATCTGGCGAGAGCGACAAAGTGCAGAGATACCTTAAGAATGAAGTTAAAAGACTCATTCGGGATCTCAAAATCTAAGGAGAACCAGGCATGTTTGATGCAATTAAACCCCTGCTTGATAGTGGCCTAATTAACGAAGACGTTAGTCAAGAACTCAACGAAGCTTGGGAAGGAAAACTAAACGAAGCCCGTGAACAGGTACGTGCGGAACTCAGAGAAGAGTTTGCACAACGCTACGAGCATGACAAGACAGTAATGGTAGAAGCTCTAGATAAAATGATAACAGAAGGTCTCAGTACAGAAATTGCGCAAGTGGCTGCTGAAAAGCAAGCACTGGCGGAAGATCGTGTGCGTTTCCAAACCAAGATGAAAGAAAGTGCTACCAAGTTTAACGGCTTTTTAGTAACCAAATTGGCAGAAGAAATCGGCGAATTGCGCCGTGACCGTAAAATGCATACCGAAGGTGTTGCCAAGTTGGAAAACTTTGTGGTACAAGCATTGGCCCGTGAAATCACTGAATTTGCAAAAGACAAACGCGATGTTGTAGAAACAAAAGTGCGTCTGGTTCGTGAAGCACGTGGCAAACTTGAACAATTGAAAGCACGTTTCATCAAAGAAAGTGCAAGTAAAATGAGTCAAGCTGTTAGCAGTCATCTAAAGTCTGAGTTAAATCAGCTACATGAAGATATCAAAATTGCTCGCGAGAACAATTTTGGTCGCAGAATCTTTGAAGCTTATGCAACAGAATTTGGTGCTACTCATCTCAATGAGAAGGCAGAAGTACGCAAACTTTATGACTTGCTGAGCCACAAAGACCGTAAGTTGGCGGAAGCCATTAAACTTTCTCAAAATGCAAAAGTTTTGATTGAGTCAAAAGAGCGTGAGTTATACATGATCCGTGAGTCCAATGAGCGTCAAAGCACAATGGATGAATTGCTACGTCCCTTAAACCGGGAAAAGCAAGAAGTCATGCGTAATTTACTTGAAAGCGTTCAAACAAACCGTTTGAAAAATGCTTTTGAAAAGTATCTACCAGCAGTGTTGGAAGACAGATCTGTAAAAGCCCGCAAAGTAATTTCAGAACAAGTCACAGCAGTAACGGGCGATAAAACTGTACCGAGTCAGCAGGAATACAACGATGCGAAAAGCAACGTGATTGACCTCAAGCGACTGGCAGGTCTATAATTAACAGGAGACTAAAAATGTCACAAGAACTATTAGAAAGTCGCTGGGGCGAGACCAAAGAAGCATTGCTTGAAGGTCTTGGCGGTTCCAAGCGCAACAGCATGGGGGTAATCTTAGAAAATACCCGTCGCTACTTGAAAGAGAATGCAACAGCAGGTTCAACTGCTGCTGGCAACATTGCCACACTTAACCGTGTGATTCTGCCAGTGATCCGTCGTGTTATGCCCACCGTTATTGCTAACGAGTTGGTTGGCGTTCAGCCCATGACAGGTCCTGTTGGTCAAATCCACACCCTGCGTGTGCGGTATGCCAACAGCTTGACAGACAACAGTGCAGCCGCTACTTCTGTTGCAGCTGGTGAAGAAGCATTGAGTCCATTCAAAATTGCTCAGGCATATTCTACTGTTCCTAGCGGAACAGCTAGCGCATCTAGCTACACTGGTGGCAACACAGCTACCATGGAAGGCACTGGCGGTAAGCAAATTAGCGTTCAGATCCTGAAACAAGCTGTTGAAGCTCGCACACGTAAGTTGCAAGCTCGCTGGACATTTGAATCTGCACAAGACGCACAAGCCATGCATGGTATTGACGTTGAAGCAGAAATCATGGCAGCATTGGCTCAAGAAATTACCGCTGAAATCGACCAAGAGATTCTCTTGAGCTTGCGTTCACTGGCAGCTACTGAGTTCACATACAACCAAGCTACCGTTAGTGGTACAGCAACATTTGTTGGTGACGAACACGCCGCACTGGCTGTGTTGGTCAACCGTGTGGCTAACTTGATTGCTCAACGCACACGTCGTGGCGCTGGTAACTACGCTGTGGTTAGTTCAGCTGCACTGACAGTGTTGCAAAGTGCAACAACTAGTGCTTTTGCTCGCACTACAGAAGGTACATTTGAAGCACCTACCAACACCAAGTTTGTTGGTACATTGAACGGCAGTATGCGTGTGTTTGTTGACAGCTATGCTGCTGACACACAAGCTGTGTTGGTTGGTTACAAAGGTAGTTCAGAAGCTGACGCACCAGCATTCTACTGCCCATACATTCCTTTGATGAGCAGCGGTGTTGTGCTTGATCCCACAACATTCGAACCAGTGGTGAGTTTTATGACTCGTTATGGGTACATCGAGCTCACTAACACTGCATCTAGCTTCGGCAATGCGGGCGACTATGTCGGCGAGATAGCCGTGAGCAATTTGTCATTTAGTTGAGATACAACCCAGGGATGGGAAGTTCAAGAAACCCGCTTCGGCGGGTTTTTTGTTGACAAAAAAATCTAAAAATGTTATTGTTATTAGGTGAAATCGCAATGTCAAACTAAATAACAATATGCAACCTTACACATATCTAATCAAGTTTAAACCAACTGGCCAATGTTATTACGGGTCAAGATTTAAAAATGTTCGTCTTGGAATAAGTCCACAAGATGATCTAATGATCAAATATTTTACTAGTAGCAAAGATATAAATGATCTTATTGCAAAATACGGGCTAGAAGCATTTGAGTGGGAAGTACGAAAAACTTTTGCAACAGCAGAACAAGCCACTGATTGGGAAACCCGTGTGTTGAAAAGATGCAAGGTGTTAGAAAGCAAAAAATGGTTTAATGGCAATATTGCAGGTTATATTCTGCCTACTGAAGAAAGTCGTAAGAAGATTAGTGATTACCACAAAGATAAACCTAAAAGCGACGAGCATAAACAAAAAATTAGAGATGCACAAAAAGGGAAACCTAAAAAATCTACAGTGTACCAAAGTGACGAATATAGGAAACAAATGTCGTTGCTTAAATCTGGCGCTGGAAATGGAATGTACGGCAAAGGATGTACACCAGAACGAGCAGCCAAGATTGGTGCAGCGAACAAAGGTAAGGTGCCCTCCAACAAAGGCGTGCCCATGACTGAAGAACAAAAACAAAAACTCAGTGAAAAAATGAAGGGTCGTAAAGTTGACCCTGAAGTGTTGGCTCGACGTGTAGCGTCACAAACTGGGCAAAAGCGTCAAAAACTCTACTGCCCGCACTGCAACAGAGATATTGCTCAAGGTTGGTTCTACAGACACGGTGATGCCTGCAGCCAAAAACAATAAATAAACAATCATGGCCAATCCACCTCCCCCCTACGACTCGATCACCGGCATCAGCCGCGCGGTGATGAAGGACAACGCTCAAGAGACGTTGGCCAACTACAATGGCAATGCCAGACCGGGCGAAATTGTGGCAGACTTGACCCAAGATCCGCCTGCACTTTACATAGGCAACAATCTGGGTGCATTGACGGCAATCTCATCAAACAACGTCAATGCTGTGACCATTGATGTGACCAACACCAATGGCATAGACACCAACTATTATTTAACTTTTGTTGAAAATAGGTCCGCAGCACAAGAAGTAAGAGCCGACGTGGATTTGTTCTTCAACTCAGCAACTAATCTACTAACTGCTGGCAGTATCTCTGCCACAGGCACCATTACTGCCACGGGTGTTGTCACACCTGCTGTGCCCTTGGCCAACCTCGCAACAGTATCTGGCGGTCGTGCCTTTGTGTCAGATGGCAACTTGGCAGCAGCAGGCAACTTTGGTGCGCAGATTGGCAGTGGTGGTGCCAATGTTGTTCCAGTATGGTCAGACGGTACAAACTGGTATATTGGCTAGATCTTCAACTCCAAAACGAGATACCAAAGGCCGCAAGGCCCTTTTTTGTTGCTACCACTGTTGAACAGTACCGCTAAATAACTGAGTCGGAGCAGGATATGGATCCAAGATTTTTTAGAAAATACATTGACATTATAAACGAAGCCCAGCCCCCAGTAATGCCGGGGACTACCACCGACGACGTGTCAGACCAACCTGACACTGCTACACAAGATGCCGCAACTGATAACAATACAGCACCTGGACAAACACCACAACCAACACAACAACCAGAACCAACACAACAACCAGCACAGCCAGCACCTGGACAAACACCACAACCAACACAACAACCAGAACCAACACAACAACCAGCACAGCCAGCAGTTGGCATAGGTGGCACTACGAAACCTATTACAACAGCACAACCAGCACAGCCCAGGCTGATGGCACAACCAATACAGCCAACGTTGATGCTGACTCCGCAGCAGCGCGGACCAACAGCACAACCAGCTCCAATGGCACAACCAGCACAGCCTTTGCAGACTCCAAGCAAGCCCATGATACCATCAACCACCCCGCCGCCAGCTCCGCCTGCGGCACAGCTACCTAAGCCGTCAACAGGGTCTGCCACAACAGCCAGTACCACTCCCACCATAGCAGCACCTGCTGAGCCCAAGCCTTCCACAGGATCAGCCACCACAACAGAAACAGTGGATGACGTGGAGCGTATTAGAAATTTTATGAAGAAAAAATATTGAGTCGGGGGCAACTATTCAATATCTCAATCCACAGCAACACTATACCAGTCGAACGTATCTGACTCAATGGTTCCCTCCGCACACGTTAGTGGTCACAGACAACGATTTACAAAATCAATCTCAATCTCAAAAATTGTTGGATCAACACAGCAACTTTGACAGAATACTAGACATCACACACAATCCTTTTCCAGACAAACAAGTTGTTCTAAATATACGTCCCTGCCTCACCAACAACTTTGAGCGTTATTATGATCCACAGCCTGGACATGTGTTCTTTCCTATCTGGTTATGGATGTATTCGTTACGCAATCCGCAATGGTGGGATGTTTTGTGTTTTGATGCAGGCACAAAAAAAAGCAAAGAAGTCATGTGCCTCAACAACAGGCGTCGCAGTCATAGAACACAGTTGTGGGCAGAGTTAAATAGCCTGGGAATTATCAACCGGATAATTTACAGTTTTGTAGGACCTGAAGATAATGCTTTGTCTTACGCTTACCAATATCCCATGCTGTTGCGTGGAGAATTAGAAGACCCACAGCGCAACGATGTTGGTGTGGGACATGAAGTATACAATCAGTGTGCAGTAAACATTGTGACTGAAACTTCTACAGACGTGTCTTATGTGAGTGAAAAAATCTGCAAGGCTTTTGTGGCTCAGCAGATACCTGTTGTTGTGGGCTGTGTTGGAGTCAACAAATTCTTGCAAGATATTGGACTAGACATGTTTGAAGATGTAGTTCCCTGGCGCACCTGGGACAATGAGGCAGATCAATTGACCAGAGTTGTCAAGATAGCACAGTTTGTGGATGCCTGGATCCGTGGCAGGACTATTTTAAATGACTATCATAGTCTGTTGCCTAGAATTGAAAAAAACAAACAGTACTTTCACAGCGAAGCATTTAGAAACAAGATCATGGGGCAAATGCAAGTGTTTACACTTTGAACCAACCCAGATACTGTTCTATTTTTTGAGTGACTGATTTCCAATCACCCATGCTGGGTTGACGGAATATGCGCATGGTACTGTACCACGGACTTGAGTCACGATCCAGCATCCAACGCCAGTCTGTGGCAAACCACTGCAACATCAACCATGTGGGTCGTCCCAGCGCAGCTGACAAATGTGCAATGGCTGTGTCCACACTGATCACAACATCTGTGCATGCTATCAAAGCAGCAGTGTCTGCAAAACTCTGAATAGAACCAGGATACAAGTTTACCCCAGCATCAGCCAAGGCTTGAGATTCTTCATCAGTGGCGTCTATTTGTAGACTGATCCATTCGTATTGCGGGTTGTGGCGTACAATGTCCAGCATGACATCAAACGGCATGCCTTTGTGTTGGTTCAACCAAGCGTCTCGTCGACCTGACCATGAAAATCCCACCCGCATGCGTGTTTTTGGTCCAAGCAGTTTCAGCCAGTCTTGATGGAGATTCAATGGAGGATTGAGATACTGTACCTGTGGTGGCAAGTTGTGCAACTGAATACCCAACACACCTGGCAAACTCATGATAGACACCCAATAGTCAAACGTTTCAGGAATTTCTTCAGTGTACCCGCCTACCCATGAAAGTATGGGACTGGCACTGAGCATGGGAATCAATCCATCTGTGACTTGTAGCAATATGCGAGCACCCAACACATGTAGATTGTACAAAAATCTACAGAACTGTATGTTGTCCCCGTGACCTTGTTCACCTACCACAAGAATGGTTTTGTCCTTGAGGTTTTCACCGGTCCAGCGTGGTTGACTGTGTTGCGGTTGTGTACCAGCTAGGTGTTCGTACTGCCAACGTGATTCATAGGCCGGCCATCCTTGTGCATAGTCTCCCTGTATCAAATAACACACAGCCAAATTGAATCTGGCAGTTACATTGTTGGGTTCAAGTATCATGGCATGTTGCAAAAATGGTATGGCCCTGGCAGGTTGTCCACACTCACGCAGGACATTGCCATAATTGTTAAAGGCAGCGGCCGAATCAGGATCAGCCACAAAAGCCTGTGCATAACAGGCCAAAGCCTGTTGTGGTTGACAATTTGCTCGAAATTGATTGCCTTGTTCTATTAGTTGGTTTGGGTGCATGTAGTATTTAAAATTTTACCAAGCCACTCTTTTATTTCTGATAATCATAAATACTTGTCAACGCAATTCTGCGTTTTATGCGGTTCTACCCACCGCGTACGGACTAGAACTCCGATCGGACTTCTTTAAGGAGAAACAAAATGGGACGTCCTCTAAAAATACAAAAAACTTCAACCGGATCAGGCAACGGTGGCGCCAGCGTTAGCGTGGATCTGGGTTTTCCCAACTTTGGGTCACTCACAGCACCAGTAGTCAACACTACCAACACACTCAACACCACTGAATATCTGGGTGTGGTAGGCGGTGCAGCACCCACTGATGCACCTTCTGCAACCAATCCCAGAGTTGATGTCACAGTCAACATTGCTGCACCTGATGGTTCAGGCATTGGTGTGGCACAGGGCTATATCATCCGCCAAAAAGGCAGTCACAAGTACTTGGTAGGTGACGTCACTGGTGTTAACGATGGTTCATTTGTGGTAGGTCAGGCCTATCAAATAACATCTGTGGGTACCACGGCTTGGACAGCCGCAGGTGCACCTGCCAACTTTGGTGTGGGCACCATATTCACAGCCACTTCAGTGGGCGGTGCAGGCTCAGGAACAGCCAACAGCGTGGGCGTGTGTGTGCTGGATGACGATGTGACACCTGCTGCTGGACTCATGGCCATCACATTTACCACAGGTGATAGTACCGCTACCACCGTCAGCAAGCTGACCAACAAGTTCTTGTTGGACTGGACCGGCGGGTCAACCTATGCAGCCACTTCAGTGATTGCGGACAAACGATATGTGACCAACTTCTTCACTGACGAAGGCACAGTGATCAAGTCAGGAACCACAGGCTCTGCCAACACTGGCAGTGTATCAACAGGTCAACAAAACTTGCTGGATCTAGCTATTGTTGATAACGTCACTTCCTAATTTGTAACGCAACTGAGTCCTCCCAGCTACATACTGGGAGGACTTTTTATGAGTATTGGATTTGTATTAGGCAACGGCATCAGCAGACTTGAAGTAGATGTCAAAACACTACAAGCAACTGGGCCTGTGTATGGTTGTAACGCTCTTTATCGTGAGCACACTCCCACAGTGTTGGTCAGCACCGACAAAGCAATCAGCCAAGAAATACAAAATTCAGGTTACGCTACAAAAAATCGCATGTACACTCGCAGGCCCATGCCAGGACTAGGTGCCAAAACTGTTCCTCAAAGCTATTTTGGTTTTAGTTCAGGACCTATTGCAGTGGGGATCGCTGCACTGGACCGCAACATAGCAGTGTATCTCATTGGATTTGACATGGGACCGGCACAAAACAATCGTTTCAACAATGTGTATGCTGACACACAATTTTATAAAAAAAGCAATTCTTTGCCTACCTACACTGGCAACTGGGCCAGACAGTTGGCCACGGTGATAAAAGATCATCCCAAAATAAGTTTTTATCGAGTACAGGGCGAAACCACAGCCACAGTAAACGAGCTAAATGGATTGCCCAATCTAAGACACATGCCCATAGCAGACTTTTTGAACCGCATAAATAACACAAAGGACCTTTAAATGTCAACAGTCAAAAGAGTCAGCGGCGACTATACTATAGAAACCATAAATTCTGGTGACCTGGTCACTGTCAGCAGCACCAACGTCAACATTGTGGGCAATCTCACAGTCACAGGAAATGCCGTGTTGTCCGGCAATATCAACGCAGACAAAATTTTTAATGGTACCACCAGCGTTGAAATTCCTGTGATCAACGGTAACATCACATTCAATCCAGGTGGTGTCAGCAATATCATGGTAGTCAGCCCAACTGGCACAACTTTTGCCGGCGCTGTGGGCTTTACTGGCAACGTGGATGCAGGCAATGTCAATACCACAGGCAATGTAACTGGCAATGTTTTTTTGGTACGTCGAGATGCCAGTGCGAGCACACCACTGTTGAGATTTGAAGACACTGATACCACTGTGAGTGATGGCACGGTGATTGGTGCCATTGAATGGTACACCAACGATTTGTCAGGATCTGGCGCTAGAGTAACATCAGCTATCAAAAGCACAGCCAACAGTATTTTGGGCAATGCACTGGTACAGATTTTTACCAGCACTGGCGGCGCAGCAGCATCGCCCAAGGTCACTGTAGACAGCGTGGGCAATGTGGGCGTGGCCAATATTGCTCCTTTGCACACATTTGCGGTGAGCGGAAATACCTTTGTCAGCGGCAATGCCAGTGTGATTGGTAATGTCAGCACTGGCAATATTTTGAATTCAGGATTGAGCAGCGTAACTGGCAATATCACTGGAGGCAATTTGATCACTGGAGGTTTGGCTACAGTCACAGGCAATATCACCGGTGCCAATGTCGTCAGTGTTGGTGCAGTTAGTGCCGGCGCATTAGGTATCAGCGCCACAGGCAACGTCACCGGAGGCAATGTCAACAGCGATGGAATCATGTGTGCCGTGGGCAATATCACCAACAACGGGGTAATCAACGCTGGATCAGGTTTTAGCACAGTGGCCAACGTTGTAACAGGCAATGCCACTGTGTCAGGTATCACTGACACAAACACACTGATAGTTAATACACTCAGCAGTGGTCGCGGCATTGGTGCAGAAAACATTGTGTGGCAAAATACCACAGCCACCATGACGTCAGCATCCATGGCCAATGTGGGCAGTCTGGGCTTCTTTGTGCTGGCAGGCCAAAGTTACAAATTTGAAGCTTACTTGCCCATACTGCCAGCTGGTTCTACTACCACTGCGTTTAGCACATATTTTGATGCTGGTATCTGTTACTACACTGTGGAAGCACAGGCCACACAAACAGGTGCATTCTCTACATCAACTTCAAATGTGTCAGCCGCTGCAACTGCTACACAAGCAATGACTGGTACCACGCCACGTGCTGCCAGAGTAACTGGTACCATTTACAGTGTGGGCAATGCCAATGTGACCATTCAAGCTCAAACTTCCAGCAACGATCTAGCGATACAAAGCGGTGCTTACCTGACCTACACAAGAATTGGCTAAAATAGCAAACAAGTCCTTTTGGTAAATACATCAGAGGACCTTGTTTATCCATGGCACAAAATATAATAGATGTAGGCGCCGCTGCCAACGATGGCACTGGTGAACCATTAAGAACAGCTTTTGAAGCTGTCAATAACAATTTCACCCAAATATTCGCTGCGGGCCCAGTGGATAGCAATGTGGTCATCACCGGTAATACCATCACAGTCACTGGTACCAACAACAACCTGATACTCCGAGCTAATGGAATTGGCAATATTCAAGCAAATAGTTCTATCATGCCCAGCATCGACGCTGTGTATGACATTGGCGCTCCTGCTCAACGCATCGACACTGTTTATGCCCAATATTTTGTGGGCAACGGTGCTGGACTTACCAATGTAACCACTGCTGGTAGCAGTATAAATTCAGGTACATCAAATGTAAAAATTGTCAGCGCCAACGGTAATGTAACTGTCAGCGTTGCTGGCACCAGCAACGTGGCAGTGTTTAGTACCACTGGAGTCAGTGTCAGCGGCACAGTCACTGGCGGCAATATCAGCACCAGTGGGCAAATGATTGCCTCAGGTAATATAACCGGTAGTAATTTGGTCACTGCAGGTTCTGTAAGTGCCACAGGCAATGTAGTAGGCAATTATTTTCTTGGCAATGGTTCATTGTTGACTGGAATTTTGACCACAGCATCCAATCTGGTCAGCGGCAACAGCACAGTAAACATTGTGACCCCAGGCGGCAACATAGCAGTGAGTGTGGGTGGACTCAGCAACCGTGCAGTGTTTGCCACAACCAGCGTTACATTTGCAGGCAATGTGCTGCCTGCAGCCAACAATGTGTACAGTCTTGGATCCAGCACTCAGCGGTGGGCTAACATTTGGTTGACTGGCAGTACCATTAGACTGGGCGACTCAATAATCACGTCCAACGTAGACAGTCTTATTTTGACCAATCCAGCGGGCGGATCTTTTGCAGTGCAAGGCATAAGCAATGTGTCCAGCGGATCTTTTGCACTGGGCGACAGCAACCTTGTGATCAATGGTGCCAACGGCAATATCAGTGTGAGTGTTAATGGCACACCCAATGTGGCAGTGTTTGCCAACACCGGACTCACAGCCACCAACTTGTCTGCCATAGGCCTAGTCCAAGCTTCGGGCAATGTCAGTGCAGTGGGCAATGTAATTGGTGGCAATGTCATAGCACTCAGTGCGGTAAGTGCTGTGAGTGCAGTGGTCACAGGCAATGTCACTGGTGGTAATGTCATCACAGCAGGTGCAGTGAGTGCTGCTTCGGCCAATATTACAGGCACCTTGACCAGCGGCGCGGTCAATGCTGTGGCGTTGAGCTTGTCAGGCAATGTGATGTCAGCACTAAACAGTGTCAGCGCAATCACTACTTTGGCCAATGTCACTGGTGGCAACATTATCACAGCAGGCAAAATCACTGCACTTGGCAGCATAGTAGGCGGAGTGTTCGTTGGTGACGGTTCACAACTGTCTGGTGTGGTGGCTACCAATGTGGGAGTGTTGCCCAGTTTGAGTGTGACTGGCAATGTTACAAGCGGTAATCTCAATTCACTGGGACAAATAAGCGCCGTAGGCAATATCACTGGCGGAAATTTGCAAGCCACAGGATTGAGCCTGTCGGGCAATGTGTTGACTCCGTTGAATGTCACAGGCAACATAGTCAGCAACAACTTGGCTGTGATCAATGACATCACTGGTGCCAACAATTTTGTTACCAATTACATTCAAGCCAATGTGTTGGTGGTTTCGGTATCTTTGAGTGCCAGTGGCAATGTCATAGGCGGCAACGTCAACAGCTATGCAGCCGTCAGCGCCACAGGCAACGTCACTGGTGGCAATGTTCGCACTGCTGGACTAATAACAGCCACAGGAACTATTACCGGTGGCAATGTGCTTACTGGTGGTATTATCTCGGCTACAGGCGCAATTACTGGAGCCAACATCACTGGCGACAATATTTTGACAGCAGGATTGATTTCGGCTGCAGGCAATGTCACAGGCGGCAATGTGATAGCTGTATCTCTTGTGTCAGCTGCGGCAGTCAGTGCTACAGGCAACGTCAACAGTGGAAATTTGCGCACAGCAGGCTTGATCTCAGCAGTGGGCAACATCATTGGTGGTAACATTCAAGGCGGAGCCAATGTCAATGCTGTCACACACACTGGGTTTACAGTGTCAGTATCAGGCAACATCAGCGGCAGCAACGTAATAGCAGCTGACACTATAAACGCACAGTTCTTCACTGGCACTTCTACTTTAATGACCGGCAATGTTAGTGGTTCCAACGTCAATGCCAATCTAGGAATTTATGCACAGTCTGCGTCAGTGAGTGGCAATGTCACTGGCGGCAATGCAGTGATATCAGGAGCAGTTTCAGCTGCATCAATGTCTGCTACAGGAGCATTACTGGCTGGCAATATCACCACTGGAGGATTTGTAGCAGCCGCTGGCAATGTCTCTGGTGGGAATTTGATAACTGGCGCTGCGTTGAGTGCAGCATTTGGAGTTGTGATTGGCAACATTGTTGGTGGCAATTTGATCACCACAGGCCTGGTCACAGCCACAGGCAACATCACTGGCAGCAATGTGATAGCAATATCAGCAGTGTCAGCAGCGTCCATGGTGGCCACTGGCAACATCACTGGCGGTAATTTGATCACAACAGGTACAATTGCAGTGGCATCAATATCTGCCACTGGCAATATCACCAGCGCAAATTTAGTTGCAACTGATCGAGTCACAGCAGTGGGCAACGTGATTGGCGGCAACATAATCACTGCAGGCATTGTGAGTGCCACAGGCAACGTGGCAGCCAACGCAGTGAATGCAGCCAATCTCAGTCTCACTGGCAATGTATTGAGTGTGTTGAATTCAACCAACAACATTACCACGTCAGCTGATATCACTGGCAACAATTTGATCGGCAATGGCACATTGGTTACCAATGTCACGGCTGTGAATGTGGGAGTGCTGTCCAGCATTAGCATAACTGGCAACACTCAATCAGGCAATGTGCGTACAGCAGGCCAAGTCAGTGCCACAGGCAACATCACTGGCGGGAACTTAGTAGCTGTTCTTGCTGTGAGTTCTGATTCAGTAAGCACTGCCACAATCACTGCTACTGGCAACATCACTGGTGGCAATGTGTCGGCCGTGGCCAATGTATCTGCAGCAATTGTAAATGCCACAGGCAATGTGATTGGCGGAAACATCAGTACATTGGGGCAAATCACTGCCGCAGCCAATGTCACTGGTGCAAATTTTTTAACAGCAGGACAAGTCAGCGCCACAGGCAATGTAACTGGTGGTAACATAGTCACTGCAGGTCAAGTTAGTGTGACAGGCAATGTACTGACCAATGGTATAATCAGTGCTACTGGAAATATCTTTTCATCAGGTAATATTCAGGCTCATACATTTATTGGTAACGTAACTGGCAGTTTGACTCTCACTGGCGCCAACAGTCAAGTGTTGTATAACCAGTTGGGATCCATTGGCAGCGGCGCTGGATTGGTATTTGACTACGCAGCCAATGCATTGACCATAGCTGGTGCAATAACCACAACCAGCGGTGGAGATTTGACTGTGGCTGGTAAAACCACAGTAACAGGCAATATCAGCACAGTGATTGGCAATATTGATGGCGGCAATATATTGGCTACCACACTGCTGTCGTCAGCAGGCAACATAGTTGGTGCCAATTTGGTAACTGGAGGTTTGATCACTGCTGTGGGCAACATCACCGGTGGAAATTTAAATGCTGCAAGTGAAGTCGTTGCCACAGGAAACATTGTAGGCGGCAATATTGTCACAGCTGGACTGATTACAGCAACTGGCAATGTCACAGGTGGAAATCTAGTCACTGCTGCCTTGATGCAGTCTGGCACAGTCAGTGCCACAGGCAACATCACCGGCGGTAACATTCAAACTGCGGGGCTGGTCACAGCCACAGGAAATGTAACAGGCGGCAACATCATAACAAGCGCACTGGTTGAAGGATTAACAATCAGTGCCACAGGCAATGTTATAGGTGGCAATGTTAGCACAGCAGGATTAATCACAGCCACCGGCAACATCACTGGTGGCAATATCAACACAGCAGGTTCTATCACAGCCACTGGCAACATAGTTGGCAGTGTGATCAATGCCACAAGTCAATTGCAGGGTGTTGCAATCAGTGTAACTGGCAATATTACTGGCGGAAACGTCATATCCAATGGGGCAATTTCGGCCACTGGCAATATCACTGGTGGCAATTTACGGGCTGCAGGATTGAGTTTGAGTGGAAATGTGCTTAGTGCGCTGAACATGACCACCAACATCACTACCACAGGCAACATCACAGCCAACAACATCGCAGCCACAACCTCCATAAATATTGCAGGAGCAGTGGCAGCCACTGTGGATGATGCAATAGCATTATCAATAGCATTAGGATAAAAAATGGCAAATACCTTCACGAGAAAACTACAACAAAACACTGGTACTACGGCTGATCCAGTGGGCGCATACACGGTGCCAGCCAGCACCAAAACCATAGTGGTTGGTCTCAGCGTGACCAACACCACCAGCAGTGCTATCACAGCCAATGTGTTTATCAACAACGGGGTGGCCAACACTTACATAATTGCTAGAGGTCCAGTGCCGGCTGGTTCCAGTTTGGTAGTGGGCGGTGGGGATCAGAAATTGGTACTGATAACTGGCGACACAATGTACGTTCAAAGCAGCGCAGGTACCAGCATTGATACCGTGATGAGCATATTGGAAATTACCTAATGAGTTATATTGGTCTTAATCCTCAGCAAACACTGCTGAATACTAGCACACAGTTTTTCAGTGGCAATTCAGTGGCCACACAGTTCAACCTCAATAGAAGTGTAGCGTCAGCCAGTGACCTTGATGTAATTGTGGGCAATGTATTAAAAGTACCATTCACTGATTACATAGCAGGCAATGTTGTACTGATATTCACCACTCCACCTGCTTCTGGCAGCGACAACATTGCGGTAACATATCGTGCTGGTGCGCTCAACAGCTTGGATCTACAAGCAGCCAATGCGTTTGGCGCAGGCACAGTGGGTGCGCCCAGTGTGTACTCAGTAGCTGCCAACAATTCGGGACTGTATTGGTCTGATGCACAAACAGTGATAGTGACCACAGCAGGAGCCAATCGTGCCACATTCAGCGCCAACATCAACGCCAGCAGCAGCACTACAGGAGCCTTGCGAGTCACTGGCGGTGCTGGCATAACTGGTAACTTATACGCTGGCGGACAAGTTGTAGTAGGCAGTACCAGCAACAGCACCAGCATTACCAGTGGTGCATTGTTGGTAGCCGGTGGCGTAGGCGTAGTAGGCAATATCAATGTGGGTGGAGGCTTAACTTGCGTGGGCGACTTTGTGGTCAATGGCAACTTTACCACCACTGGTGTAGACAGTCTTGCAGTGGCAGATCCATTTATCTTTTTGGCTGCAAACAATCCTGGAGACACATTTGACACAGGTCTAGTGGCACAGTACTATGATGGTGCCAATACCAGATACAACGGCTTGTTTAGAGATGTAACTGATGCCAAATACAAGTTGTTTACCAATCTACTGACAGAACCCACCACAGTGGTTGATACCACTGATCCCAGTTTTCAACTGACAGATCTAGTGTTGGCCAATGTCAGCGCCACTGGCAATGTGGAGGCTGCATTTTTTACCGGTAATGGTAGTCAACTCTCCGGAATTGCACAGTTGACCACCACCATATTCAACAGCAATTCTGCTGTGAATATACCAACCATAAACGGCAACATTCTCAGCAATGTTAACAACGTGAACATTGTGACTGTGTCCAGCAGCGGCCTGGCAGTGACTGGGGCCATATCTGGATCAACCACTGCCAGCATCACTGGCAACATTGTGGCAGGCAATGTAAACGCAGGCAATATTATCAGTGCCGCTGGCAACATAACCACGGTCTCAGGCAATGTTTCAGCAGGCAATGCACTGATCACCGGATTGATCAGTGCCGCAGGCAACATCACCGGTGGCAACATCATAGGTACCTCGGCTGTGAGCACAGGCGGAAATGTCACTGGTCTCAACATAAAAACCAACGGTTTTGTGTCAGCAGCCGGCGATATATTTGGTGCCAATTTCAATCTGTCTGCCAATTTGAATGTGCCCCTTGATGCCAGTGTCACTGGTAATGTCATAGCTGGTAATGTGTTGAGTTCTGGCATCATGTCAGCCACAGGCAACATACTTGCACCTTATTTCATAGGCAACGGTGCTGCACTCACAGGCATTGATGCTACCAGCATACAGTTTGGCAACAGCAATGTGCGAGTGGTCAGTTCAGCTGGCAATGTGGCCGTGACAGTGAACGGAGTGGCCAATATAGCAGTGTTCAGCCCGCTGGGTGCCACCATTGCAGGTACCACAAATGCGGCCAATCTCAGTGCAACTGGCACAGTCACATTCTCAGGTACCACACAAAATATCGACATTGGAACCAGTCAGACCACAGGCACAACCACAGTAGGTGGCACAGCACAGACTGGAACAATTTTAATTGGGCAAAGCACAGGCAGTCAGACTGTGGGCATTGGTAACGGTGTGGCCAGTTCGGGCAGCACAAAGAGCGTTCACATTGGTGTTGGCGGTGCTGCTGGCTCAACTACATTGATTGGCATTGGTCCTGTGACAGCAACCACAGCAGCAGGCACAGCAACATTCAACACCGCCACCAAAGTGGTTGTTGCCAACACTGGTGGATCAGCACTGAGTGTAGGTGGCAACATCACTGGTGGCAATTTTCGCACTCTTGGACAAGTATCAGCTACAGGATTTGTAATTGGCAGCACCCTCTATGCATACTCGGAGGTATATTCCGTAGGCAATGTCACAGGTAGTAATTTGATCTCTACAGGAACCAGCAGCACCACAGGTGCAAGTACCGCAGGTAGTTACAGTGCCGCAGGCAACATCACTGGTGGCAACGTGCGGACAGGCGGCTTGATCAGTGCCACTGGCAATGTCACTGGCGGCAATATTCAAACAGCCGGGCTGATCACAGCCACTGGCAACATAACATCTGCTGGCAATGTGATTGCTGGCAATTTGGTCACTGCCAATTTATTACAAGCTGCCACACTCAGTGCCACAGGCAATGTTGTTGCAGGAAACCTCAATGCAGCTGGATTGAGCTTGACCAGCAATGTGATCAGTAGCTTGAATGTGACTGGCAATGTCACTGGCGGCAATATTAATTCTGCTGATTTGATCAGTGCAGTAGGCAATATTATTGGTGGCAATGTATTAGGTGGTGCCAATGTCAATGCCACCACACACACAGGCACCACAGTTTCAGTTACAGGCTTGATCACAGGTGGCAATGTCACAGCTACCAACTTAACCGGCACTTTGGCCACAGCCGCACAGACCAATGTCACATCACTGGGCACACTCACCGCACTGGCAGTCAGCGGCGCAATCACAGTGAACAGCGGTAATGCAGTCACGGCCATTGTAAATGGCGGCACCAACGGTGTGGGCAATATTGGAACCAGCACAACTGGTTTTAACACAGTGTTTGCCAAAGCAACCACAGCAGAGTACGCTGACTTGGCCGAGCTGTATGCTGCGGACGCAGAATATGCACCAGGAACAGTATTGGATTTTGGCGGTGCCAATGAAGTCACATTGAGCATTGGTATCAACAGTGTGCGAGTGGCTGGAGTGGTCAGTACCAACCCTGCTCACTTGATGAACAGCACTTTGCAAAGTGCTCACACCGCGGCTCTTGCACTGACTGGTCGTGTGCCAACTTCAGTGATAGGAGTCGTACGCAAAGGTGACATGATGGTCACTGCCGGCGGCGGTGTGGCGCAGGCCTGTGCTGAACCCCGAATGGGAAGTGTGATTGGTAAAGCCGCACAAGATCATCCAGGCGGTTCAGGCATGATTGAAATTGTTGTGGGAAGACTATAATGAGTTATTTGGGAAATCAGCCACCAATTGGCCAGTATCGAAAGTTGGACAATCTTGTGTTCAATGGTGTGCAGACCACGTTTGCCATGACCATTGATGGGGTCAGTGTCACACCCTCAACTGCGTTTGCCATGCTGGTGGTACTGAACGGCGTGCCACAAAATCCTGGTATCAATTTTTCAATATCAGCAGCTGACCTGAGTTTTGCAGTGGCACCTGCGGCATTGACTCCTTTCTTTGCGTTGATATTTGGAGACACACTATATACAGGCACACCCAGTGATGGCACAGTTACAGACAGCAAGATTGCTGTGGGCACCATCAGTTACAACAAGTTTAGCAGTATTACTCAGGCAAGATTGACTGCTAATCAGATTATTTTTGGAGTTTAACAATGGCTAGAAAAAGATTATACGAATATTCGTTCACACCAGGTACCAGCGGACTGGGCACTATCCAAGTGCCAAATCGTTACAACCTGGCAGATTTTCTTGCTGTGTATGATACAACTGCTGATCAAAATATCTACAATTTTGCCGAGCCCACATTGGGCGGTTCTGTCACATGGGCAGCAGGAACCACTGCAACTTTCCCTGCAGCCTATGCTGGAGTGACCACACTGTCGTTGTACGCTGATACTTCGTCACTGAGCAGCTCAGACGACCTGGCCATATATGTAGAAGACTACAACGGCCTGACCTCACAGCCTTGGTCATTCGGTGAAGATGCAATTGGTCGAGCTCGTGTGGGTCAACCAGAAAGTTTGATTGACGCTGACTTTGAATACGGCTTGCAAAATACCAAATGGCAAAACGTCAGCTTGATAAATTATGTTCCAGGTTTTTTCGAAGACATTGGTGCAGATTTGGTGTACAACACCAACGGATACGCAACATTGTTGGCCAGTACTGATTTTATTGCCAGTAACGTGGACACTGCGGTGCGCTTGAGCAACCAAGGCACAGCACCTTGGCTAGCCAATGACTTTGCATTGATGATCAGTCAAACACAAGGCAACGTTGCGCCTTTTGTGACCAGTCACCTTACTTCTGCAGTGGCCAGTTCAGCTGAACGCACATTCACTGTGGCATCAACCACTGGCGTTACAGCACTGGACAATATTTTATTGATTGGTCGTCCCACCTCAGGCGGTACTACCATTGCAGTGGCCAACATTACCAGCAATGCTACCACCACTGTGAACGTGGCCAACGCTGCAACAATAGTGGCTGGAGCTGGCATTTATGTAATTGCTGAAACCATCACCAACAACGTGTATGAAGTCATGGCTGTGACCAGTGTGGCCGCCAATGCACTCACAGTGGTGCGTCAAAGCAATGGTACCAATTCTGGGGCAGCCAACATCATAATTGGTGCCAACATCTATGCAGTCAATACCTTAGAAATTGCACAGGTTCAAGAAGTCACTGATGCCACTACTCTGCAACTCAATCGTGGCTGGTACAATATTTCAGCGGCCAATTCATACGCCACAGGTTCCGTGTTTCAAAGACTCAGCGGCAATGTTGAACTGGTCAAACACACCACAGTTAGCACCGCAGTCAACGGCAGTCAGGTTATCACCCGTGGACAATTCAACAGCACCATACTCACTGGTGCCGGGGTCGGATCACCGTTCATTCGCATGACTGGTATTTTCAATGCCACTGGCAACTCTAACATTCCTGAAGTGGCAGTAAACTATACAGACAGTGCCTTGGTCACAGACAATTATGTCAGTGTTTTGAACACTGTGCTCAGCAATGCTGAGGGTACGAGCTTGGTCAACTTTGCAGAAACCAACAATTTTAGCTTTTACCCAAGACGCAACCCTGGTGTGGCGGTGGGATACCCACTCAATCAAACTGACAGCACTGTGCGTCAGGCCTTCCCTTACACCGGTGCTGACCTTGATGTGATTTCCATGGCCAGCGATGGCGGCAACCCCAGTATTATCACAGTGACCACAACGTTTGCCCACGGCCTGGTTCCAGGCACTCCTATTCTTTGTGTTCTCAGTGCAGGAACCAACCAGTCTTATGCTGAAGGTTCGTTTATTGTCACTGCTATTCCCAGTACTACCACATTCCAATACACCGCCAAAGCCGGTGCAATAGTTGTTAGCCCAGCAGTGGGACAAATCAACATACGCAGCAATGCCAGCTTTTTGCCCAGACCGTTTGACGGTGGTGTGATCATTGGTCCTGGTAATCCCACTCGTGGTGCCAGTGCTGTGCGACAAACAAAAAAATATTTCCGTTACCAATCAGGTAAAGGCCTGTTGTTTACCTCAGGTACCATGCTACAGCCAACCCTGGATGTGACAGCAGTGACCGCAGCAGGAACCGCAGCAGGATCTGCCATAACCATCACAACTGATCTTGAACACGGTCTCAATGCTGGAGCAGTGATTGTACTCAGTGGAATTACCACATCGGGCTACGACCAATCTGGCTACACTGTCACTGCCATTGTCAGCGACACCTCTTTCACAGTAAATGCAATTGCTATCTTGGGCAGTGCTACTCCCACACTGGGTCAACAACCAAGAATCAACGTATCAAGTTGGCATGGTGCCAGTATTCGTGCCGGCATGTTTGACGACCAAAACGGCATGTTTTGGGAACATGACGGGCAAAGTTTGAACGCAGTTCTGCGTACTTCAACCAATCAGTTGTCTGGCCTGGTCAGTGTAGGGGTAGGATCTAATCTTGTCACAGGAGATGGAACTTGTAGATTTGAAGATCAAATCAACACTGGTGATTTGGTCATTATCAAAGGTATGTCACACTATGTTACCAGCATTCTGAACAACAACAGAATGACAGTGATTCCTCCGTTTCGCGGAGTCAGCAATCAAAGTCGTGTAAAAATGTGTTTGCGTACTGAATTACGTGTGAGACAATCCAGTTTCAACATAGACAAGATAGACGGAACAGGTCAATCAGGATACACCATCAACGCCACCAAAATGCAGATGTTGGGTATTGAATATTCATGGTACGGTGCGGGTTATATAACGTGGATGGTACGTGGTCAAGATGGTAGATTTATTCATGCACATCGTCGTCCCAACAACAACTTTAACAACGAAGCATTCATGCGTTCAGGTAACTTGCCAGCACGTTATGAAGCCATCAATGAAACACCCAACAGCAGTCTTGCCAGTGCTATTGACGCCAGCCAGACCACAATTACTCTAGTAGACGCTACAGATTATCCCTCAGCGTCAGTGACTTATCCAGTGTTTGTGATGATTGACAGTGAAGTTATAAAATATTCTGGCAAAGCAGGCAACAATTTGACTGGATGTACTAGAGCTGCAACGTTTGTTCAATGGCAAGAAGGACAAAGTCGCAGTTACACCAGCTCAGCGGCTGCCACACATGCCATCAACACCGGTGTGATTTTGATCAGCAACACCTGTACACCCTTGGTAAATCACTGGGGTTCAGCCATTATCATGGACGGCAACTTTGACGGCGACGAAGGCTACAGCTTCCAGTTCAACCGCACCAATTATGGCCTCCCTGCCACAGTGGGCGCACAACAAGTGGCGTTTGCTATGCGTCTCAGCCCCAGTGTCAGCAATGGCGTGATTGGAAATCTAGGCATTAAAGATCTTATAAATCGAGCACAGTTGACACTAGTAAATATTACTGTCAACATCACTGCTGGTAGATTCTTGGTAGCTGGTATCTTGAATCCCAACAACATTGACTCAGCCAACACTGTATGGGCAGGACTAAACAATGCAGGCGGTGGTTTCCAGCCCAGCTTTACACAGTTTTCCACAGCGCCAGTTTTCTCAGGTGTCAGTACTGGCGGTGTGCAATCTGCACCATTGAGTACTACAGGCGGTTTTACTCGCACAGGCACCAAGGTTACATTCAGTTCAAATCAGAGTTTTGCTAACTTGACTCCAGTTGTGGTATCCAGTGCAGGCACAGGAGCCAACCTTACTGTGCAGTTGACACGAACAGGCACCTCCTATGGAATTACCACCACAGCCATACAGATTCAAAATCCAGGAACAGGCTATGCGGTGGGCGATACACTGAAGATCCTTGGCAATGTGATAGGTGGTTCTACCCCTGCAAATGATATGTCATTGATTGTGCAAAATATTTCAGCAGAAATTTCAGGAGGCGAACGACTGTTTGCCATACCTATTTCAACAACCAATTCTGGGGTGCTGGACTTGACCAACGTCAAGCAGATTGGAACCAGTGCTGTTCCTGGCATAGGTACCTATCCCAATGGTCCCGAAGTGTTGGCAGTGACCATCACAGCGTTGACAACCAGCGTCACTCCAGTTGGCGAAGTGCAGTTGCAATTCCAAGAAAGTCAGGCTTGAGAATCTGCAGCAAGATACTGCTCTACAGTGTGTATCTTGTCTTGCACAGTGGTTAAATTCACTGTGTTCCACAGACCTGGATGCATGGGTCGAGGCCAGGTGCCTCGATCAATCCAAGCCCAGCCCAGGTGTTCGTGATTGAGTGTGGGCACAAATTCCTGAGATACAACACATATCCAGGTATGATATTCAAACACACCGTCAGCTGATGTGAACTTTTCCAAGGGAACCAGGCGTTGATATTCAGGCATGTGACCCAGTTCTTCAATACATTCACGTTCCATGGCACCAAGTAGTGTTTCGCCTGATTCTACTTTGCCGCCAGGCAAGCCCCAGGTACTGGGATTTTTTGCGTCATTGCGTAGGAGATAGAGATAACGTCCAGTGACCACACTGCGGAACCAAACACCCACGGCCTTCACAGTACCAGCCTCCAGGTGCCTCCTGGATACACACCTTGATAACTTTTGACCCAACTGTCACCAGTCCATTCATACTGCAGACTTGTGGTTATGTTTGTGACATACTGAATTTCGTTGGCAGTGCTGGCCATGAAAACCACTCGCCAGGCACCGTTGCGATATTCAATGATGTCATTGGCATGGGCCACAAGAGGCCGACCGTTTTCGCCTACCCAGGCCTGTGCTGGATCTTGATTGACGCCTTCGCCAGTGTCTTCGGTCAGCAGGTACCGCACACCGGCTAGCACACTGTCTTCGGGTCTTGGACCTGAAGTCAGGGGATTGATCACAGCATCCACAGGTTCCAGGGTGTTCTGTGGGGTAGTATCAATGTCCACACTGTACAATAAAAATCTATCGTCATTGGGATCCAGTACCACAGTGCCCACAATTTCAGATTCGTCTGCTTGGATCAGTCTGATTTGACTCACACCTGGTCGTAAGGATCCATACAAATCGATCACTGAAGGCCACATCAAATTACTGTCAGACACAATGCCTGCAGGGGTGAGCAGGTCATTGTCAGGTTCTTGTGCCAGGTCTCTGGCCTGCAAAACTTGAATCTTGTTGCCAATCAACACAGTGGCATAGTTGTAAGGAGTGATAACTTGTCTGGTGCCCAACAACAAATCATTATTTTGCACAGCATCATTTAGGTCGCCTTGTGCGTCATAGATTGACGCTATCACTCGTTCAATCACACCCAGTTTCAGTACCTTGGCTGGTGGTGAGATGTAAATTGGCAAGCTAAATCTCAAAGTGGCTATGTCAATGGGATTGTCAGTGCCCACAGGAATGGTTCTTGAACTCCAAGTGACCTGTTCCAAAAATACCACACTCAAACTGGTCCAGTCAATGTAGTTGTCTGTGCTTTGTATTTCCAAACTGGGATTGAACATGGTCAGTACCTGTTCCAGCAATTGAAGTTTTTGACTGGTGTTAGATGTCCAAATATCCAAGTTGATAGTGAGCTTGTATGGCACAGGCATGAGTCGCTCAACTGTGAATGCATTGCCTTGAGTGGTTTCATAGCTTTCTGTGGCCGAGTCATAGGTGCGTTGCCGAACATTGATTCTGCTGACAAAAGTTGGATCTTGCAAACGTGTTTGCTCATAGTCCAATCCAGTGATGTAAAAAGTCATTAAGGGAGTTGACGGCAAAGCATTGCGACTGTTTTCTTGTATGATTGTTTGAGCATTGCGACTGGCATCACCATAGCGCACAGGCACACGCAACAAGGCAGCAGCGTTCACACCGTCGGTTTCGTTGCCATATTCCACTTGAAACCCTGAAAAAATTCTAGTGAACTGCAACAGGAATCTGCGTATTTGAGCGTCATAAAAATATTGATTAATTTTAATTCTCCTAGTCCATATACACTCGTTTACAGTCTATGGTCTTTCGTTAGGTGCCAGGCGGTAAGAAGCCACCCTGATCGCCATTGTCGGCTCTGGGTTTCAATGCTTCACTAAGGCTTTGTCTACTTGGAATGTTGCCTAGATCTTTGGTATTCACCGTGGCTGTGTTATTTACAAAAGTGCTGCGCAGGCTTTGATTTTGTGGCCCGTTGTCAAGAGAAGTTCTGACTTTCTGTTCAATCTTGACCCAACGTTTGCCATCATAACGAAACAGTCTATTGGGCTTGTAGTCCAAGCGCAACACATAATCGCCAGCCACAGCACTGGGCGGGAATGACACAGCTGGTGTCACAGGCAGGCCATTGGGTGCCACTGCACCACCAGTCATGTAACCTGCGGCATAGCCTTGGCCTTTTGGCGTAACATCCATGCCACCTTGTGTGCCATCCACTGTGGTAGTGCCATCGGCAGTGATGCCACTGGGGTTGGCTGGCTCGCCGTTTTGTGTGGGCACAATGTAAAATTTGCTACTGTCGTATCCAGATGCAGGAGTCTCCACCTCGGCTTGAATCAAAATGTCATCGTTGATCTGGTAATCTTTGCTTCTGGTACTGATCACATCACTGATGCTGGGCGGATTGGTCACTGGTAGCCAAGCCGTGGTGTCTGTGATGTCAGTGCCTGCTGCGACATTTTTTTGAGCAGTGTAGTACACATCACCGTAATTGACCACTGTGCCAGTGGGATAGTAATTGCCGTTGTCCCAGATGTTTTCGGGCATGAATGGGCGTTTGAGTATGTCATTGTATTCTTGTTGGTTTTGCAACGGTGTTGCTTTTACACGCCACAAGTGCGGCAACCAGGTGCGACTAAATCCTTCAGCTGCAAAGTCAGCATCTTGTATCACATAGTATCTAGGAATAGCCAGGGGTATGTCACTGTTCAGCGGATGATAGTCTTTCAAATTGGGCAGTTCCAACACATCACCGTTCATGAGCTTGCGCCCAAATTCGTCAATCATGGTGTTGTAGTGAAACGTAATAAACAGGGTGTCGTTGTTCAAAAACAATCCAAATTGTGTCAAATCAAAATCAATGTCTTGATGATTGAACACACCACGCATGGTATATATGTCTGTGGAGTAGATCCGATCACGGTTTTCCAACAACAGCAAGTCTTGAATGTTCAACTCACTTTGATCTTCGTACACAGGCTGTGTGGCGTCAAAATTGCCGCTTAGAGTAGAGTCTGCACCGCCTGCTTGTGGACCCATATATTTGTGAACATACATGTCGACCCCGCCAACAGTGTACATTTCACGAATGGTGCGGTCAAAAAATTGATAATCTTTAGTGCGATTTGGACGGTATAGGGATAAGCGTGGCATGCTATATTTATAGTACTTTGGGTTTACCATTGAATGGGTTGACCAAATATTCCTAAACTGCTATAATACAGCTTGACAACAAAGGAGTGAGTGATGAAAGCACACAATTTTGTAAGCAAATATGCTACCTCAAATGGCAGCAAAGCAATAGTGCCATATGACAAAGTAAAAGCCACCGAAAAATGGGTGGAGTATGCACTAGATGTGAAAGACATGCAATCAGAGATGATGAGCACACGAGATTTCAAATTGAAATGTCAACTCATGGACGCACTAGAGATAGCCGAGCGCAAAAAAGCATACATGTATCGACACAAAAACTTCAATATCAATCGAGCTTCGTATTTGTTCGATCTAGTCAAAGATTTGCCAAAAAGAATGGGTTGACCAACAATGGCCATTCTGCTATAATTACATATAATTTAAGGAGCCCCGATGAACGCAACACGAGCCGTTGTCAAGCCACTGAACCCTCGCAGTCCCGATACCAAATACACAGGACTGGAACCAACATGGCGTGTGCAACCCACAGATGATCGCACCAGCCAGCTCAGTGCTGCCTTTTCATGGTACAATTACTTCTACGGCAAAAAAGACGCACGTGAGATGTTGGTGGCTTACTTAGAGCACAACGGACGCCGAGCAGATGTTCGTGCATTGAAAGGCGTGCCTGACTCGGCAGTTCGTTTGACCACTGCATGGCTTTGCCGTATGAGTATGGTAGGCCTGGAACTCACAGACACTGAGACAGTTCGATTAGAAGGCTACATTCAAGAAATTTTACGAGCACGTGAACCCGAAGTGGTAGTAGTAGACGCCGCACCCCCAGTGACCAAGCCCAACATTCAGGATCGCCTGCGTGAAAAGGTATCAGAATGTGCTGGAGAACTGGATGGCATGTTTGATGAGTTTGTGGTTGCAGGTGTCAAGATGTCAGCAGACTACAAACCTATCACAGTGATCCGTGGGCTAAATGTAGCACCGCAAATGATTTCGGACATTGCCAACTTGTGGAAGGCCAAACTGGCAGAATTTGAAACTGCTATGGAAGGCAAAGACGCACAACTCGCGGAAGGCTACAGCAATTTTTCAAAGATTCAAATGCGCAACATTGTGAAGTTTTGCGAAGCAGTGATCAATGACTGCGGTGCATACGTACAAATCAAGAAAGTGGAACGCAAGCCACGCAAGGTCCGGTCAGTGCCACCTGAAAAACGTGCCGCAAAATTCAAAGTCATGATGGAATTTGCCGAACTCAAACTCCGAGGCTTGCCAGCCGCAAGTCTTGTGGACAAAGCCGAAGCATGGTTGTACGATACCAAGAAGCGCAAGTTGATCCACATTGTGGCCGACAGTCACACACAGGCGTTTACTGTGAAGTCAAACAGCATCATTGGTTTCAGTACCATTGAGACCATGCAAAAAACTGTGCGCAAGCCAGCAGATGTTGTGAAAGCAGTGCAAGCCGCAGGCAAGCCAGCCGCACGTAAGATCTACAAAGACCTTACCACAACTGAGACTCCATTCAACGGGCGTGGTACAGAGAACTTGGTGGTGCTAAAAGCCTGGTAAGTAGTGGATGCATGTAATCCCCAACAAAGTAGACGTATACATTACCAACGTATGCAATTTAACCTGCCAGCACTGCAATAGATTTAACAATTTCAATTTTAAAGGTTGGCAGCGTTGGGGCGACTATGAAGATCAATACCAGCAGTGGGGTAAGTTAGTTAATCTCACAGCAGTCACTATCATGGGCGGGGAACCTTTTTTGAACCCCACCCTGATAGACTGGGTGCGTGGCATTAATCGCATATTTGGAATTGAAGTACAAATACTCACTAATGGTACTAGATTTAGACACAATCCTGATCTTTATGATGCTTTGTTTTTTCCACATCAGACTCGTCCGCACAATTACATTGGTGTGAGTTTGCACAACCCTGATCAGTTTGAAAAATTAAAAGAAGACATACTATGGTTCCTTAAAGGACCAGTGCAAATATATCCAAAAGGACATCCAAAAAATTTTTGGAGTAGTGATTATTTGTTTGTTGACCGCAATGGCATAGTGGTAACGGTGATGAACGTTGATACGTTTCATTCGGCCGCCATCACTCATTCTTGGCAAAACAGCACCCAACCAGTGTTCAAATTGCACAACAGCGATCCATTTTTTGCACATCAAAATTGTGGATTTGCCACATTCAAAAGTTATCATTTCATACGCGGCCAGTTGTACAAGTGTGCGCCAGTGGCACTGATGCCCGAGTTTGATCAACAACACACATTGGATATATCTGCTGCAGACCGAGCATTGTTAAATTCGTATCAGCCACTGAGCGTGGACAATTTTGAAACTTATCAACAAGAATTTTTTGCTCAATTGGATAATCCCATTGCACAGTGTAAATTTTGTCCTGAGCAGTACACATTTCAAAAAATATTTCCAGTGATCAAAGGAACCAGCAATGTTTGACCAAGAGTTTTATCGAATTGATCTTGGAGAAATATTTCAGCAAAGTCACTGCATGTATCATGAGCATGCAATGGTTCATTTGTTTTCAAGTGTGTTGATGAACATGGGCTATCGAAAAATACCCGGCAGTGCCAGAGCATGGGGGCGCGGTAGTCGCAAGGTCATTGTGTGTTTGGCCGATGACTTTGGAGTCAACCGAGATGATTGGAGCCTGCCACCTGATCAGTGGTTTGATACTGACACCACAATCGTCACTGACAACCACATGCCCTTTGCTACCAATTATGAGATTCTAAAGTTGCCATCAAGTTACTTTGGAGTGTTTAGTTATGTGCCAGCAGATCAAAATTGGACACCAAGTCGGCGATTTAATTTTTCAGTCAACAGGCTAGACAGTCAGCGACAGTTGATTCTATTAGAATTGACAAAACAGTCGGGCGGGATTGATCAAGTGCAACAATTGGATCATGTGAATTTCAATGCACGAGCACAGGGCAATGAGCACACTGCTGAACATGCTCAACACAGTTTTGCACATTGTTGGACACAGTTGAATCAATTGCACAACACCGAATATGCCGAGTGGTTTGATCAAACCCGACCCCACATACCCATTAGAAACCATGCACTAACAGTTGAGCAAACGCAGGTTGGTGCGTGCCTCAATTTGGTAATTGAAACCTATGCTGGAGACGCCACTGTAGCATTCAGCGAAAAGATATTTAGAGCACTGGTAACGCCAGCACCTTGGGCTGTGTTTTCAGCAAAACACGCTGTGGAGTATTTGAAAACACTGGGGTTTGATGTGTTGGATGATGTGGTAGATCACAGTTATGACCGTTTGACACAAAGTAACACCATGTACGGGCATGGAAAAATCACAGAATTTGTCAGACTCAACATACAAAATTATCACAACATAAAAAATTCTGATCAAATCAAATTGGCTGTGAGATGTCACGCAGCGGCCACACACAATCAACAACTGTTGGCACAAATGCAACGCCAGTGGCCCGTGGATTTTGCCCAATGGTTGCCCAACACGATAGCAAAACTTCAATAAATACAGGAACCGGAGTTCCAGATGCCAGAACAGCAACAGCAATCACTGCCTACACTGAAACAAAACTTGATAGAGTATGTCAAACTTCAGTTGGGCGGGGATATCATTGACCTAGAACTAGACCCCTCACACTACGAAGCGGCCTATCAAAAAACCATTGGCACCTATCGCCAACGAGCCAACAACGCCTACGAGGAAAGTTACAGTTTCATGCAGTTGGTACAAGATGTCAACATCTACGAACTGCCTCAAGAAGTTGTGAGTGTGCGTCAAATATTCCGCAGAACATTTGGCGACAGTTCGGGACCGTTTGCGTCAAACTTTGACCCGTTTGCACAAGCAAGTATCAATGTGTATCTCATGAACTTCAACGTGGCAGGAGGCCTCGCCACATATGATTTCTACAGTCAATACATTGAGCTGGCCGGACGCATGTTTGGCGCCTACATGAACTACACCTGGAATCCTGTGACCAAAAAATTGCAACTGATTCGTGATCCCAAAGGCTCCGGCGAAACTGTGTTGCTGTGGACCTACAACTTGAAACCTGAATTCAACCTGTTGAGTGATCACCAAATAAAACAATGGTTACGAGACTACATGGTGGCCAACTGCAAAATGATCATTGGCGAAGCACGTGAAAAGTTTGGTACCATTGCTGGACCGCAGGGCGGCAGTGCGTTGAATGGCACTGCAATGAAAACCGAAGCACAGGCCCAGATGGATGCGCTGGTTGTTCAATTGGTAAACTATGTGGATGGGTCACAACCAATCACCTGGGTTATTGGCTAAACTGCACACACTTTTATCAAAATTCCTGCTATAATACAGCATGGACCTAATGATCGACATTGAAGGTTTGGCAACAGGCCCTGAGACCACAATTCTAACCATTGCGGCCCAGGCATTTGATCCCCTTGGCACTGGTTACTACGAGCACAAGTATTATGCCAGAGTTGATTTTGAAAGCCAAGAAAACCGTACTATTGAACAAGGCACCATCAACTGGTGGACCACACAACCTGCAGCCGCACGTGACGAAGCGTTCAATGAACAGGGTCGTATCCCACTGGATCAAGCCTTGGATGAACTGCATAAATTATGTTGGAAGTGCAATCGCATCTGGATGAATGGTCCCACATACGATGCCAACATCCTAGAGCATGCCTACAAGAGTTATGGTAAACCATTACCATGGCAATATTATAAGATCTGTGATGCACGAACGGTATATAAGCTGTATCCAGGGTTGCCCCGACCGCCTACCAGCCATCATGCGTTGGAAGACTGCCGCAGACAAATTGACATGTTGCAAGCAACCCTGATTCATTTAAATATCAAGGAACTGGCATGATCATTGGAGTTTGTGGATTTATTGGCTCAGGCAAAGATACTATTGCAGACTATCTAGTGAACCTACATCACTTTCGACGAGAAAGTTTTGCCAACACACTCAAAGACGCTGTGGCACAGGTGTTTGGCTGGGACAGAACCATGCTGGAGGGCCGTACAAAGATGGCCCGTGAGTGGCGCGAGCAGGTGGATCCCTGGTGGGCCCAACGACTGGACATACCACACTTGACCCCGCGTTGGATCCTGCAACAGTGGGGCACCGAAGTATGCCGCAAAGGCTTCCACGATGACATCTGGATTGCCAGCCTAGAAAACAAATTGCGCAACAGCCGGGATGATGTGGTCATAAGCGATTGCAGATTTCCCAACGAAATTCATGCCATTCGTGCTGCTGGCGGCCGGGTGGTACGTGTGGTGCGCGGACCCGAACCCGAGTGGTACGATGCGGCTGTGAGTCGTAATCGTGGCCCTGATGGCAATCCAACCTGGGCTCTCAGCGGCAGAAAATTAGAGCAACTGGGTGTGCATGCGTCAGAAACTGCTTGGGTGGGCACTAAGTTCGATGTGGTACTGGACAACAACGGTACATTAGATGACTTGTACCAGCAGGTCAAGCGTCTGGTTCGAGATCACCCGCCCGCCAAGTAACTTCTGTGCGTGACACTTCTTCTACACAATTTTTACAGATTGTTTTGAGATTTCTCAATGCAACATTGTTGAGATCTCCGTCAATGTGATACACCAACAACTGACTGGCAAGTCTTGCTCGAAACCCGCATCTATCACATGCGGGTTTTTTCTTGTATCCTGAAGATTTCCAACGTGGCTCCCTGGGCTTGATTCCTCGTCCCCGGCGCTGGCAAGTTTCGCAACGACTGCGATAGTGTGTTGTATCTTCCTTAATGTAATTCACAGCACATGGCCGTTGATTGCAGGCTTGACAAATGGGTCTCATACGATATTTAGCGCCTGGACCTTGGGCAAAGGGCAGTGTAAACTGAGTTTTTTTGGGTATGCCTATAAATATCAATAACTTGAAAAGGAAGTAATCATGGCACTAACATCACCTGGCGTAGAAGTAACAGTAATTGACGAGAGTCAATATATCCCTTCCGCGGTAAACACAGTACCCTATTTTCTTGTGGCCACAGCACAAAACAAAGCTGATGCTGCAGGTATAGGCATTGCAGCAGGCACTACTGCTGCCAACGCCAACAAAACATATCTCATAACCAGTCAACGTGATCTTGCAGCCACATTTGGCGTGCCATTTTTCTACAGCACTACCACTGGTACTCCCATCAACGGCTACGAGCTCAACGAATACGGTTTGTTGGCAGCATACTCTGCACTGGGCGTGTCAAATCGTGCTTATATTCAACGTGTTGACATTGACTTGACTGAATTGACAGCTACTCTCAGTCGTCCCACTGGCAACCCCGACAACGGAACTTATTGGTTGGATACTTCTACCACAGTGTGGGGAGTACAAGAATGGAATCAAACTTCGGCAACATTTACCACAAAAACTCCACTGGTAATTGTAGACACTGTGAATGTAGTAGACTTTGATGCTGACGATTATACTCCCATCCCATCATTTGGCAGTGTTGGAGACTATGCAGTGAGTGCGGTGGCGTTAAACAACCCCATGTACTACAAAAACGAAGACAATGACTGGGTACAAGTGGGCACAGACGCTTGGAAAATATCTTGGCCAGCAGTGGTTGGATCAACCACTCCGACCACTCTAACCGTTGGCGCCAATATCTACATCAACGGCAACTTGATTGCGGTGGGTGCTACCAACACTGTGACAGGATTTGCCAACACCATCAATGCAGCAGCCATCACTGGTGTGAGTGCTGCGAATGTGGGCGGCAGCCTGGCCATCTATGCCAACAGCCTGGCCACCAATGACGGATCCACTGCGTCTGGCGGACTGGTTTCTATCATCCCTGGTCCCAATGGTGGTTCAGCACTGTTGACTGCCTTGGGTATCACAGCGTTGGAATATCGTTCACCTGCTTATTTCCCAGGCTACAGTTATCAGGCTCCACGTTGGAGAACCACAGACACAGGCACTGGCGTAAGCACAGCACCGCATCCCACCGGCAGTGTGTGGCAAAATCTCAGCCCTGTTAATGCAGGCATGAGTCTCAAAGTTAAAAAATATTCAGCTGCATTGGATGTGTTTGTGAGTCAAGATTCTCTTGTGTTCCAAGACGATGCACAGGCCATATTCAGTCTTGACCCCACAGGCGGCGGCAAGAACATACCTGTAGGCACAACTTATACACAGTACAACAGCTTGGCGTCAACAACTGCACCAAATGCCAACAGTGCTTTCCTTCTGTTGGAAAGAATTGCATTGGGGGCCACAGTGGTCACAGGCACAACCACTCCCACTGGCAACGCATTTACTCCAGGCAATACTTTTGTTTTGATTGGTACAGAAGCTGGCACAGCCACAACGACCACAGCCACAGTGACCATTGCAGGCACAGGCTCAGTGGCCAACTTTATCTCAGCAGTGAGCTTGGCCAATGTGCCATTTGTCAGCGCCAGTGTAAACAGCGCAGGCAAGATTGTGTTCACACATTCACAAGGCGGTACTATTTTTGTGGGACCCGACACTGGTACACCATTGGCCACTGCAGGATTTTCTGTTAACACCACATACGTCAGAGCTGATCCATTGGGCGGCAGCTATCTTGTGTTGTCTAATTGGGTCACAAGCCCACTGTTCACCTACACTGCCAGCGACAATGCACCAGATCAAAATCCTACCGACGGTAGATTGTGGTACTACAGCACTGTGGACGAAGCAGACATCATGATACAAGAAAATGGCGCCTGGCTTGGTTATCAAAACGTCACAAATGATGTTCGCGGCTTTGATCTCAGCTTGACCAATGCCAGTGGTCCCATAGTGGCTGCATCGGCTCCGCTCACACAAAATGACACAGCTGAGTCACCACTAGAACTGGGCGACCTTTGGATTGACACCAGTGACCTAGAAGCGTATCCTGCCCTGTATCGTTGGGAACAGGTAGACGGACTGGAGCAATGGGTAGCAGTGGATACCACAGACCAAGTGACACAAAATGGTATCTTGTTTGCTGATGCACGTTGGAGCACAACAGGCGCCACCAATCCTGTGACTGATGACATTCCTACCATTGAGAGTTTGTTGACCAGCGACCACTTGGATCTGGATGCGCCCGATCCTGCACTGTATCCCCAAGGCATGCTGTTGTTCAACACACGTAGAAGCGGTTACAATGTAAAAGAGTTTACAACCAACTACTTTACCACAGCCAATTATCCTGATGCTGGTGCTTACAATCCTGCTGCCCCTACAAACAATGCCAACTTGCCATTGTACAGTTACACTTGGGTTACCACCAGCGGTAACAAAGACAACGGTAGCATGTATGCAGGACGTCAAGCCCAACGAGCACTGGTAATCAGAGCCATGCGAGCTGGTATAGATACCAGCTTATCTGCCAGAGAAGAACAAAATCAATTCAATTTGATAGCAGCACCTGGGTATCCTGAACTGGCCACCAATCTAGTGGCGCTCAGCAATGAACGATCAAACACATTGTTTGTTGTGGGTGACACTCCCATGCGTCTTGCAGCCAATGGCACTGACCTTGCAACCTATGCCACCGACAATGGCGGACTTGGATTGCCAACAGAAGATGGATTGACCATTGGATCAGCTTATGCTGCTGTGTTCTATCCCAGCTGTCAAACTAATGATCTGTCAGGCAACACAGTGGTTGCACCGCCCAGTCACATGATGGTACGCACCATACTGCGCAGTGATGCTGTTAGTTTTCCATGGTTGGCACCAGCTGGCACACGCCGCGGTGTGATTGACAATGCCAGTGCAATTGGTTACATTGACTCTGCCACAGGTGAATTTGTGCAAACTGCCATAGGTCAAGGACTGCGTGATGTATTGTACGAAAACAACATCAACCCCATTACCTTTATTCCAGGAGTGGGTATAACCAACTTTGGCAACAAAACACGTCAGACTACGACCACGGCCTTGGATCGTATCAACGTGGCCCGACTCATAGTGTTCTTGCGTGGACGCCTGGAAGAAATTGGCAAACTGTACTTGTTTGAACCCAATGATCAGATCACACGCAATGAAATACTCAACACCACAAATAGTCTGATGATTGACTTGATAGCCAAACGTGCCATCTATGACTATCTGGTGGTGTGTGACGAAAGCAATAATACACCTGCTAGAATTGATCGCAATGAACTTTATTTGGATGTGGCCATTGAACCTGTAAAGTCCGTGGAATTCATTTACATTCCACTGCGTATCAAGAATACTGGAGCCATTGCAGCTGGACAATGATAAAGGTGACCGGATTTTTCCGGTCACCTATTCAGCTAAATAAACATATAGGAGATAACAAATGGCCGTTTCATCATTACAGCGAATGACAGTACCCTTGGCAAGTGATCAAAGTTCTACCACTCAAGGCCTGTTGATGCCCAAACTTAGATATCGCTTTAGAGTGATGTTTGAAAACTTTGGGGTAAGCACTCCAAGAACTGAATTAACCAAACAAGTGCTCAGCGTGGCACGACCCAACTTGACCTTTGAAGAAATTGCACTGCCCATCTACAACTCAACATTGAAGCTGGCTGGTCGACACACCTGGACAGACATTGCTTGTACCATACGAGATGATGCGTCAGGCGCAGTGAGCCGTTTGATCGGCGAGCAGTTCCAGAAACAAATGGACTTCTTGGAAATGAGTTCAGCCGCAGCTGGCATTGACTACAAATTCCTTACCAAGATTGAAGTGTTGGATGGTGGCAACGGTGCCAATGCACCTGTGATACTTGAAACCTGGGAATTGTATGGCTGCTACCTCAAAGGTGCTGACTACGGTGAACTCAATTATGGCACCAACGAAGCTGTGACCATTGCCATGACCATTGCTTACGACAATGCCAATCAGACTCCTGAAGGCTCTGGCGTTGGCACTGAAATTGGGCGTGCGTTAGGTGATGTGGTAACTGGCTCAGGCGTCTAAACATGCCGTCATTTGGCCAGGACTTCTTAAAAGGGTTCGTAGGCAACAACAGCTTGCGTGATTACACTCACGCAAGCAAAACGTTTACCACCAACGCCTACGAACTCAAACCCAGATTCAAGTTTCTTTTCCATGTGAGTTTTACTTTGAACACAGCCGAAGTGCCTTTTTTGCGCGGCGCCTTTGCTGATCCAGACGACATCAAAAACATAAGCCTAGCAGTGAAAACTGTGGACTTGCCCAAGTACAACATTGAAACAGAAACACTAAATCAATACAATCGCAAAAGAATCGTACAGACCAAGTTAAACTATGAACCTGTGAGTGTGGTGTTTCATGACACCAGCAACGACCTTATACGAAAACTTTGGTACTACTACATGAGCTATTACTACAAAGATCCAGCTCAAAGATATTTAGAACCCAACAACAACAACGGCAGCAACGGGCAAGATGCCAGTCGCGTGGCCGGATTTGGCTACACTGGTCGCGACCTCTACAGTCAACAACGTCTGGGCAATGTCAACGACTGGGGCTATATTGGTGAAGCATACAATGATGGCGCATCAACATTGACTTCAGGCAAGCCACCTTTCTTCCGCGACATCAGAATCTACGGCATGGATCAGCACAAGTTTGCTGAGTACATCTTGATCAATCCCTTGATTACAAACTGGAGTCATGACCAATACAACTATGCTGAAGGTGGCGGCATCATGCAAAATTCAATGACCGTGGCTTACGAAACTGTGAAATATTATTCTGGTGCAGTTGGAGATCCACGCAACGGTGGCGACGCCAATGTGATAGGTTTTGCTGATCCTGCACACTATGACAAAACCACCAGTCCTATTGCTAGACCAGGCAGCACTACCACAGTGTTTGGACAAGGCGGGCTGTTGGAAACTGGCGCTGGCATCATTGGCGATCTGCAAAGTGGTTCAGTGCTGGGCTTGATTGGTGCTGTGCAAAAAGGTGCCAGACTAAATCAAACATACAAGAACAAAAACATTTCCTCCATTGCTCGCAGTGAAGCCAAGGCCCTGGGCAAGAATGTTTTGGTTCAAGGTCTTCCTGACGCCACAAAAGCAGTGACCAACAAAGCTGATGGTTGGTTGTTTCCTCGAGCACAGGCTGAGCGTGATCAAGCCACCAAACAAGCCAACGAAGCCGCTGCTCGAAGACAAAACCCTGGGGCTATCTAAATCATGACCACAGTAAATTATGCCAATACCAACATTGATCAAACTGTGCGTGTGTTTGACAGTTTTTATGACTATGACGCCAACATTCCTGCTGCTGAATATGACATTGTGTACAGCTATTTTTTAAGCGTGATGAAAACCAAACAAGCCGCAGGAAATTTTACTGTGAGCTTGTTTAGAGTTGCTGAACAAACCCAAATCTCAGCACTGACATTGTTGCAACAAATGCAGTCCAACACAGGATTGAAAATTGATGTCAGTTTAGCCTACTATCTCAACAACATACGATCACGAGCCACACTGCTGGGCGTGGGGTCAGCAGTGGTGCCAAACTTTTATCAAGCCAGAAATGTACTGCCATGAGTCACTGGGCCCAGGGATATTATGAAGTGCTGAACGCAGACAAATACGTGGGCAAAGGCAAGCCGCGTTATAGATCTGGTTGGGAATTCAGTTTTATGAAATTCTGCGACACCAATGATCATATCTTGCAATGGGCCAGTGAAAGCATTGCCATACCTTATCGGCACCCACTCACTGGCAAAGGCACACAGTACATTCCAGACTTTCTGATCACTTATCGCACACGTGACAACATCATGCGAGCAGAGTTGATTGAAATCAAACCCAAAAAACAAAGTGTGGTTGAATCAAAAATGAGCAGTCGAGACCGTGCTGTTGTGGCCATCAACTATGCCAAATGGGCGGCTGCAACCAAATGGGCTCAGAAAAATGGCATCACTTTTAGAGTGATCACTGAAGACCAAATGTTTCATAACGGAAAAAAATAGCCACTAAATATGGCATGACTCGTAAACTGGAAGAACTGTTTGAATTACCCCCATCAGAGGACTCCTCCGAAACTGATGCTGGCAGCCCCCCTGTGGCGGACCTGCGCACACAACTGCAAATCCTGGACGAAAACATAGACAAAATAGACACTGCTTTACCTGGTGTGCGCGGACTTGAAAGCAGTGATGAAGAAATGGACGGCCTGGCTGAACTGGCCAAAGACAGCTACAAAGATCTCATGGACCTTGGCATGCAAGTTGATTCAAGATTTGCCAGCGAAATATTCTCAGTGGCCAGCAACATGCTGGGGCATGCAATCACAGCAAAAACAGCCAAGCTAGACAAAAAGCTCAAGATGATTGATCTGCAGATGAAAAAAATGCGCCTGGATCAGCAACAACAAGTTATAGACGCCAAAGCAGCAGATGCTGGCACGGGCGAAGCCATGCAAACAGCACAGGGCATGGTGCTGAGTCGTAATGATCTCTTGGACCGATTGCGACTCAGCAAAGATCAAAATGACAAAAAAGAATAAATACCCTACAGGAACCTGACATGAAAAAATTTGCACAATACCTAGCCGAAAGTGAGCGCACTTACGATTATCGTATTAAACTTCTGGGCAAACCGTCTGCGGAGTTGATTCGTGATCTCAAACAAAAACTGGATCAATTTGATCCAGTGAGCATGGGCGACGTAAAAACCACACCCATACAAAAAGTGCTGACTGACTTTCCCAACAATCCCAATGACAGTGTGTCCATGTTTGATGTAAGTTTCAAGTATCCAGCCATTGAGCCACAGATTAAACAACTGGCACAATTGTTGGGCTTTGATCCCAATCACATTGTGATGCAAACACAAAATTATGTTGACGGCCTGGTTGACGAGGCCAACAAGGTTGAAGCAGAAAACAAAGACCTGTTGACTGACACTGATTATCCTGCGCTCGATGCTGAACAGCGAGCCCTGAAGAAAGACTATGCTACCGGTCCATACGATCATGCTGTGTTGAAAAACGCATACCGTACAGATTTCACAGTGGCTGGTGGTCGAACACCTGCAGCCCGAACCACAAATGATATTCCAACGGGCAACAAGAGTCCAATGAGCAATATCAAACGTCCACCCAAGCCAAGCACTGGCGCACAACCCCGAGGATAATACAAAATGAGTTTCTTTTACGATTTAAATAAAAAACTAGACAGCATTCGTGCCACACCCGAAGTCACACATCAACAACTAAATGAGCGTGACATGAGTCGTGCTGCCAAGGGCTATGAAAAGTATGGCAAACAAGGCATGGAAGCATTGGCCAAGGCTGGTCGCGAAGGCAAAGCTCTTGATCCCATTAGAAAAAAATACGACAAGTACGATGAAGGTATCGAAGATCGTTTAAAGGATCTGGACCCTACTAACCCCGTCAACATTCCAGCCTATAAGCGCAAGGCTGCTGAGCAAGGCAGACCCGTCAAGGAAACAGACAAGAAACCTGAACAAAAAACCACAGAAGCAGCCAAGTACCGCGCCCCCAAGTACAAAGACAAGTTGTACACCCAGGAACCACCAGACTACACGTACGGTCCTGATATGGATGATGCCTACTATAATCCAAAACCCGATGACTATGCTGGTAGAAAACGCAAAATAGGTGGAGGCGAATTTCCCAGTACTGACCCGTTAAAAAGAGGACAAGGTATTGGTCGCTCAGGAATAAAAAATAACATATTAGATCGTGGACCAAGAAAAGGCATGCCATCAAGAGATCAAATCTCCAGTCTCAAAGGCAGCATCAAAGCCGCACGTGGCACCCATGCAGAACCCAACTTGCCTGAAGCCGGTGCTCCGATGACTGCCAAGCAAAAGTCATTTGCCAAACTGGCACCACCTGCCGACAAAATCACTTTTGCCGACAAGATTGCCGGCGCCAAAAAAGAAGTTGACGAAATGCTAGGCGATGTGGCTGCCGAAGCCATGCGCAGTGCCCTGGGTGGCGGTCGAGGTCGTGACGCTGAGATGGATGAAGACAACGCATTTGACTACAAGTCACCAAGAAAAGATGCACCCAAGGTTGGTTCAGTTGAACGTGGTCACAAGCATGACATCAAACACACAGCCACAGGCCGTGTTGTGACACGTCGTACAGATGATCAAGGTCTCAGTGTGGATCCTGAAACCGATGACGAAGGCAACAAAAAACAAAAGCAGACCAAAGCTGGTCGTCCTGAAGGTTCCAAAAATGTCAGCAGCAAGGCAAAAGTTTTTCAGAGAAAATCCAAGTTGATGACCCGGGAAGGTGAAGACGATCCAGCAGAAAAAGGCGAATACGATCGCGAAGGCGACATGGCTCTTGATGACATTGACACCATTGAATCAGCAGCCAACGAACTGCAAAGCATCATTGACGCTGACGACAACTTGCCAGAATGGGTGCAGAGCAAGATCAACAAGGCCATGGATTACCTGGACACCGCACGTGATTACATGGCAGCACAAGGCAATGATCAAGAACCCATTGCTGAAAAAGCTGTCAGCAAGCAACAACAAAAGTTCATGGGCATGGCACATGCCATGCAAAAAGGTGAAAAGATCAAAGGCGCCAGCAAAGAGCTGAAAAAAGTTGCCCGGACCATGAAGCCAAAAGACACTGAAGACTTTGCCAAGACCAAGCACAAAGGCCTGCCAGACAAGGTCGACAAGAAAGAAGTTGATGAGAACTCTAAAGACGGTAGATTGACTACTACACAAACTGGACCAGGAAAAACTTCAACCAGTTCCAGCACCGGTAGAATCAGTACCACATTAGACAAAGGCAAAGTAGATGTCAAACCAGCCAAATCTGGAGGCATGAGTTTTGGCAAAGGCATTTACGACTCAATGAATCGTGAATTGGAAACCATGATTGCCGAAAGCATGAGCATCAATATGAGTAACTCAACCGAAGGCGGCAAAAGCCTCACAGTCACAGCCACAGACGAAGACGCCTTGAAATTGGCCATGATGCTGAAATCAGCTGGTGTGGGCGGTCATGATCATGACATGCACAGTGGCATGGCCGAAGCAGTGGATGAAAATGCTCCAGACTATCCTACCAACACTCAAACTTCCAGTGATGCACTGCAATACGCAGGTGGCATTAACAAGCCCAAGACAGATGTTGCTGGTGATGGACAAACTACCATTCCCAACACAGCAGTTCACACACAAGACGAAGATGCCTTGCGTAGAATGATAGAAATGGCTGGACTGGCAGAAGCAGCCAAGCCTGACTTCTTGGACATGGACAAAGATGGCAACAAAAAAGAAAGCATGAAAGACGCTGCTGATGATATGAACGAAGAAGACAGCGTGAAAGAAAGCATTCAGCGCATGCGTGAAATGGCCGGCATCCGCGAAGCCAAAAAAGAAGTTGACGAAGCCGACATGGAAGAAGGCAACAAGTTTGCACACAATGTACTGAAAGCCAAAGCAGCCGGCAAAAAACAAGCTGATTTAGACGGTGACGGCGACATGGAAAAAGTTCGTGAAAGCATTTTTGCTCTCACCAACCAATGGAAAACATACAAGGGATAACCATCATGATGAGACCTTACAGTGAAGTAGCCGCAGAAATTGCACAACGCAAAGCCAACAACTATGTGCCACCCTCAATCCCTGCAGTAAAACAAACACCTGTGGAAATCCCAGGTGTGATGTATCAAGCACGAGAACTGCTTCAACCAGTTGTGTCCAAACCTCAAGGTGACAAATAATGGCCACAACAGTACAAGTAGTCAACGCAGTCAGCAATGTGGCATGGACCACTGACCGGGTAGAGTTTGCCACCACTTTGAGCAATGTAACATTCCAAGTCAGTGCTGTGCAGTTGACGTACCAACAGGTCAATGGCACACCTGCCAACGCCACCATGACCACACCAGTGGGCAACTTGTATGCCAATGCCATTGCTGTGCCAGGTAATACTGTGACACAATACTATGTGGGTACAGGCAACTACCTAAACATTCTCACAGGTGCAGGCGGCTTTACTGCCACTGCCTTGGGCACTGCATCAAGTGCCACAGCAGCCAGTAATGGTATAGCAACTCCAGCCACATAATATGAGAGCAACTGAGTTTGTGACCGAAGACACGGTGGGCAAAATGAGCAAGCGTCAGAATCAGGCCACGGTGGGCTTGAACAAGTTTCGCGACAACAAGTTTGCTGACCGTGTGTACGAACTCAACCGTGTGATGATGGCAGCGGCCTCAACTGACGGCACATTTGTTCCTGACCTGGATGGCGAGTCATGGGCAGGACGCCACAATATTGCAGCAGCATACACAAAGCAAGATCAACAAAAATTAAACATGGCATACAAAGCCATTGGCAGCACTTATGTTGATATCAATCACGGTGACCTGCGCAGTCAAGAACATCCTGCGGTGCACACCACCAGCCCTGTCAAAGCCTTTGCAGGGTATCCCAGATGAGAGCTCAAGAATTTATCACAGAGCAACGTGAGTTGCCAGATGAGAGCCGAGAGCCCATGCGTTGGACCTACACGTTGCCAGGGTTGGGTTCTAGCGATCCTTATCGTACATATCGCATGGGCGTGGCCATGGCTCGTGCCAGAAGTGAATATCGCAAGGATGGGGTAAACCCACACATGCCCGAATGGTCTGCAGAAACTGCATTTGGTGAGCATGCTGTGGTAGCCGGATTCAATGGGGGCATTGAAAAAATCATTGACGCTGCTTTGACCATGACCGACACTCCTGGCGGCAAACGCCCGGTCTCAACTCCAGACAGTGAGGAGCCTGATTTTGTGGCCACCACCAGTCCTGTCAAAGCCTTTGCAGGATATCCTCGATAACATTATGAAAAAATTACTCCTGCTGTTACTCATAGTGCCTACATTGGCTCTAGCACAACCCAAACAACGACCTGGTGTGACCTATGACGCTGAAATCACCAGAGTCATAGACGGTGACACAGTGGCCTTTCGCGCACCCTTTCTACCAGCCCCACTCAAGCCTGAACTCTCAATCCGAGTGTTTGGCGTTGATACTCCAGAAAAAGGACATCGAGCTCAATGCGAAAGTGAAAACGCTCGAGGGCAAGCCGCCTCCGCTTTCACTAAAAATGCTGTTGCACAGGCCACCCAGCGTCAGATCATTCTCATGGATTGGGACAAGTACGGTGGTCGTGTACTGGGAGATGTCATTCTAAATGGCCAAAGTCTGCGACAGATGCTGATCGCCAATGGCTATGCCAGAGAATACTACGGCGAAGCCAAAACGTCCTGGTGCCAATAACTCATTGACAGCATTTCATGCTTGTATTTTCCTTTAGCAACAGTCAAGCTGAACTTGACCAAACCCCGTGGCAGGTAGGACGGGCACTGCCACAGCACAGTGTGATTTTTAGAAACACTCCTTTTTTACACAGTTTGAAAAAAGCTGACTTCCCTGCCTTTTTTTCCAAGTGCAGAGCACTGCGTGACAGCATCAGTCATGCTCGACTGATTTTCATTGATGCTACCTGGGATCCAATACGACTAAGCAACAAGCAGATACAAAATTATCTTGAAGAGTTAAAACCGTATTTTCCAAAATCTCGCATAGTGCTGTTGAGTTCACGTGCTCAACACTGGTTTGACAATATGCCCAATTGTGTGTACTATCCAGCCTTCTTGATGATCCCTTATCACCAATATCCAAATTGGCAAAATCTTGCAGACCATCCACGCTCGGGACGTATTGGGTGTTTGAACCGCAATGCCAAATCACACAGATCCTGGCTCATGCACACCTTGATGCGGGACAAGTTGATTGACGCTGAAAGAGATGTGTACAGCGTGAGTCACGTTGGACTGTATGACAATGCGTACATAGATGTTGAGGGTTGGTTGAAATCTGCTGGCAATATTGACGTCCGCATCAATGATGAAATTAGACAAGGGCCCAGCTCGTTTGCCACCAACCCTGACAATTTCCCCAATGACTACACCATAAATCATCCTGCATGGGGTACTGGCATATCAATTATTACCGAAACAGAACCTGGAGAGGACACCATTCTGTCAGAAAAAACAGCCAAAGGAATCTTGAGTAAAAGTTGTTTTAGTATATACATGAGTGATGTGGGCTATCGCGTGTTGGAACAACTGGGATTTGAACCTAGATTTTTTCGTGATCATGCACATGATACCAACATCAAACCTTTGATCAATCTGTGCCGACAAATTGATACCGAAGCACTGGCCATGGACTATCGACAGCAACAAATGCGTCAAATACAACACAACTACAACTGGGCTGATTTTGGTAATGATTCATATCAAGCCACTGGATGGTACGCAAGGTATCAACCAAAACTACACCAAGCCTTGAGCAACCTGTAAATAAGACATGAGCAATTTTTACTGTGCAGCCCCTTGGCGGGGTTTGCACATCAATCCCCGTGGTGATGTCAAAACCTGCTGTGCTGGCAATCCCAACATGCTGGGCAACCTCAACTCACAGAGCATTGAACAAATACTCAACAGCAAGTTGATGACAGAAATACGCACCAGTCTCTCACAAGGACAAGCACATGACTATTGCTCTAACTGTGTGCGAGCAGAACGTTTTGGTGCAGACTCAGAACGTGCCTGGCACAACAATGTCAATTCCGAGTTTGATTATGCTGCCGCTGGAGATCGATATCACTATCCTGTGATAGTGGATGTGCGATGGAACACCACATGCAATTTCAGTTGCAACTACTGCGACCCCAGTGCTAGTTCCAAGTGGGCACAGCTAAAGCAAGTTTCGTTTAAGTCAGGCTCAAGACCCTACTATGAACAAGTGTGTGATTTCATTGAACAACACCATGACCACATACACGAAGTGGCACTGGTGGGCGGCGAACCCTTGTTGCTGCACGAGAATGAACGACTGCTGGATGTGATACCCGAGTCTGCCATTGTCACACTGATCACAAACTTAAATGTTGATTTGCAGAGCAACCGGATATTTCGCAAACTCTCCGAACGCAACCGTGTAGGTTGGTCAATGAGCTTTGACAACATTAGCAATCGTTTTGAATATGTGCGGTATGGTGGCTCATGGGCCATGTTGCAGGAAAACTTGAAAATCATACAAGGCTTGATGCAGTCACAAGGACAGTGGGGTGGTGTGCATGCAGTTTACAGTATCTATAATGCCACAAGATTGTGTGAGTTTAGACAGTTTACGGAATCAGCCGGTGCCACAGTGCTATGGCAAAACTTGTTTCAGCCTGCATACTTGGATCCATTCTTGCACGGACCTGCTGTGGCCAAATTAGCAGCCGCAGAGATTGAACGGTTTTATGCACTAGGAATCGCCACACCTGCTGAGCAACAGTTTTTTGATCAGGCATTGGATAACTATCGTGAGATAACGCAAGAACAAGCAGGCATCACACGCCAGTTTCAACAACACATACAAGACATTGAAACAAAGTATCACCCTGACACACAGGGGCAGTTTGAGCAGTTATGGCCGGAGATACAATTGTGCTTGTGACCCCTGTGGATGCGGAAAACAATTTGTTTAGGGTAGAGCATGCTGTAAGTGCTGACCTGGCAGAATTGGTTGTGACAACAGACTGGTTAGCATTGCCTTGGCAACGTCAGGAAGGACAAGAGAACTGGTCGCGTAGACGTATAACTGACACAGCCATACCATGGATTGACCAGTGGCACCGTGAACTTGGCCAGCAATGGTCAACAATTGAATCAACAATTGGCAGACAATTACAACCTTATTTTGGAACAGCATGGTGGGTGGACGAACCAGGATTTACCTGCGGCATGCATACTGATGGAGAAATGCCAGGCAGCATGCACTTGACCTGGCGCGGCCCGGGCACAGCTTTTTACTGGCACAAGAATCCCTCAACCTTGCGGTATCAAACACCTTCGCAACCCAACGCTGGTTACATCATGATCAATCAAGCAGATGCAACGGGTTATAGACCGCTGTTGTGGCATGCCATGCTCACACCCGTAGACTCTTATAGAGTGACTTCATACACATGGATGACACCACAATGATATCCGATAGTCCCACGTTCTGTCCTGCACCTTGGACCAGCCTCAACATTGATCAAGCTGGGGAAGTAAGTCCTTGCTTTCATTGCGTGGACATGATTGGCAACATCAAGCAAAACACCATACAAGAAGTTATCACAGGGCCCATAGTCACAGGCATGAAACAGGCCATGGCACGTGGTGAGTGGGCACCAGGGTGCTCATGGTGTAAACGTCTGGAAGAAACCACAGGAGTCAGTGGTAGAACTGTACGCACTACTAGTAAAGAAACCCTAGCTGCTATTAACACAGATCCAGACTTTTTCAAACTGGAACACCTAGTGGTCAACTGGAGCAACTTGTGCAATCTTGCTTGTGTGTACTGCAATCCAGAAACCAGCACAGCGTGGCAAAGCATAAAGAAGATTCCCATCAATCATGTCAAAAACGAACATGCTGATCTAATTGAACTGGCTCGCACTCAAGGACACAACATACAAGGACTCAGCCTGGGCGGAGGTGAGCCGCTGTTGCAACGGGGACTAGAGAAGTTTTTAGACTACATTGATGCCAGCAAAGTCAGCGTGATGGTCACAAGCAACCTCAGCATGGATCTCAACAACAATGCCATCTATCAACGTCTAAAAACTTGGCCCAACGTGAGTTGGATGATCAGCTTTGACAATGCTGACCAGGACAAATTTGAATATGTGCGGCACGGTGCCAGTTGGACACAGTTTGTTGATAACATACAAGTAATGAAGAGCGATCAACAAAAAGTTCAAGCACATCCTGCTTATTCTGTTTACTGTGCATTGGATCTGATGGAGTATTATGACTTTTGTGCTGAGCAACAGTTAGATATTTTTTGGTGTGAGTTGACCAACCCCTGGGACTTGGATATCAGAAGGCAGTCTACTAGACTGAGACAACTTGCCATAGCAGAAATTGATAGTGTGGTGGCCAAATATCAAGATCAAAAACAGTTGAGCACTGATGTGCTTGAAAGATATCGTGTAACTTTGGTAAACAACAGTTATCTAAACAATCAAGATTTTGTGCCAGATATTTTGACCTGGCACCAGGACATGGAAACAACATTGAAAAAAACCACAAGGTTTGTGGACTTGTGGCCCAACATAGGAAAAGGATTACAATGACCAATAATCAGCCTCCTTGGCATTTTGGTATGATGTCAAAATATCGCCACCAGACTTTGAAATGGTTGCCAACTGACACAGCAGAAAGTTTTCAGCAGCTGGTACAAAACGAAGAATACCGTGAGTATTTTCGCGCCAAAGGATGGCTTGAGCCTGATGCCATAACATACCGTATAAACAGTGAGGGATTCAGATCAGAAGAGTTTGATCCGCAAACCAACAGTATGATATCATTGGGTTGCAGCTATACCATTGGCATTGGTCTGCCAGAACAGTCCACATGGAGTCATTTGGTCGCACAGGCCTTGGGTTTGAAAAATTACAATCTGGCTTGGGGCGGAACCAGTGCAGATACCTGTTTCATGCTGGCAGACTATTGGTTGCCTGTACTACGCCCAAAGTTGGTGGTAATGGCAGCACCGCCCAAACACAGATTTGATCTGATATCAGAAAACGTCAATCACAATCACGACACTTACTTGCCAGGCAGCGAAATTGGTCAAGCAGACACTGACAATTTTATAAAAACTTGGTTCTTGAATGACCGCAATGCAGACTTAAATAACGCACGTAATCGACTGGCAGTGGAAGGCCTGTGCGCTCGATTAGGCATACGCTGTTTAACTTACAATGCACACGACTGGTTTGCCAAAAGTCGCGAAGAAGTGGAGTATGCTAGAGATCGCATGCATGCTGGCCCACTTGGGCATGAACTGTTTGCAGAAAGAATATTAAATGATTTTGCCGCCATATAAAAATTTAGAAACAGTGTTGGTCAAAGCACCGCACCGGAAAGAAATATACACCGAACAAGAACTCCTGGAGTTTGCTGCCTGTGCAGATCCTGTGAATGGTCCATTGTACTTTATGGACAACTTCTTTAATATTCAGCATCCCACACGCGGCAAGATGTTGTATCATCCATTTGAGTATCAAACTCGACTGATTGAAACCTATCACAACTACAGATACAGTATCAGTCTGATGCCTCGACAAACAGGCAAGTCAACCTCAGCTGCTGGCTACCTGTTGTGGTATGCAATGTTTGTACCAGATTCAACTATTCTAGTAGCCGCACACAAATACACCGGCGCACAGGAGATCATGCAACGTATCCGCTATGCCTATGAATTGTGCCCCAATCACATACGTGCTGGTGCCACCAGCTACAACAAAAACAGTCTAGAGTTTGAAAACGGATCTCGTATTGTGGCGCAGACCACGACTGAAACGACTGGACGGGGTATGAGTATTTCACTCCTGTACGCTGACGAGTTTGCGTTTGTAAGGCCCACAATTGCTCGAGAATTTTGGACTTCTATCAGCCCTACTTTGGCCACAGGTGGTAAGGCTATTATTACAAGTACCCCCAACTCAGACGAAGATCAATTTGCGTATTTGTGGAAAGGTGCTAACAAGACTCAAGACGAACATGGCAACACCACAAAGTTAGGTATCAATGGATTCCGCGCATTTAGAAGCAACTGGCGCGAGCACCCAGATCGTGATGAACAATGGGGACTGGAACAGCTGGCACAACTGGGCGAAGATCGATTCCGTCGAGAAATGGAATGTGAATTTGTTATCAATGATGAAACACTAATTGCTCCCACCCGACTGCTGGACTTGGAAGGGGTAGAACCCAATCGCCGCACAGGACAAGTGCGCTGGTACAAAACACCAAACCCAGACAAAATGTATATTGTAGCTCTAGACCCTAGCCTGGGCACCGGCGGCGACCCTGCAGCCATACAAGTGTTCGAAGCAGACACCACAGAGCAAGTGGCTGAATGGCGCCACAACCGAACAGATATTCCTACACAGGTCAAACTGTTGGCTGATATTGTGAATGAATTGTATGAAATTACCAAAGATGACAAAAAGATATACTACTCAGTAGAAAACAATACCATTGGCGAAGCCGCCCTGATCAGCATAAACGAGTACGGAGAAGAAAACATCCGAGGGTATTTTCTCAGCGACAATTCAGTAACAGGCACTACAGGACGTAGATTTCGTAAAGGATTCAACACCACAAACAAAGCCAAACTCACTGCCTGCAGCAAGTTAAAAATCTTAGTAGAATCTGGACGCATGAAGCTGTACAGCAGACCCTTGATCAGTGAACTCAAAACGTTTGTGGCCAACGGCGGCAGTTATGCTGCCAAACCTGGAGAAACAGACGATTTGGTGATGAGCTCGTTGTTGGCGGTCCGCATGCTGATGTTGCTGCAGACTTATCATGCAGAACTGGACACACATCTCAAAGATCACACAGACAATCACATTGATCCAATGCCGTTCATTTCTATACTTAGGTAAATATTGCACTATGGCCCAAGAAAATTCAATCTCCCAAGAACTGGCGGACCTGCTGGTCACAAACAACTTTGATCCTGAATATCGGGACGAAGGTGGCCAAAGCAGTGGTCCTGCTGATGCCAATATCATAAGTTTTGACTATCGCAGCACCAGCGGCAACAACTATGGATCTGCTGTGGCAGTGATAGGCGATGACAACGAGCTGCTGTTGTTTTTTGGAGACAATCTTGGTCGCAGCATGCAAGACCAAGACAAAGACGAATGGTTTGCGTTTTTGAATCAAATGCGCAAGTTGGCTCAAACACACAGATACACCTTTAGCCCTCAAAATCTCAGCAGACTCAAACACTCATTGGCTGGGCAGGCTGCTGTAAAAGAAGGCCTGTTTGAAGGCTACTATGGCAGCCGCCGTGAGAGCTTTATAGGCGAGCCCACAGAGGCCAGAATACTGATCAAACACAACAAAATAATTGGCGAAGATGACAAACGCTATCGCTACATTGAAAGCATTTTTATTGAAACTGCTGACGGAGAACGATTCAAACTGCAGAGCAATCGTCTCATACACGGTCGTGCCATGTTGGAACATGTGCGACAAGGTGGCCGCCCCTATGATGTGCGCGGCAACCATATCAACGAAATGGTTCAAGAGCTGTCAGTGCTGTCAAGATTCAATCGTGCCAAGCAACATCATGTGTATGAAGGCATCACACAAGAACTGGTAGAATCGGCTGCACATTACTATCGCAGCCTTCAAGAAAATCTAAAACGACTGTCTTCGTCACGTGGATATCACACCTACTTTGAGTCGTGGGCACCAGATCAAATTGATCAACAAGAGAGTCTGGTTGAAGATTTAAAAAACATGTTTGTGCAACAAACATTGGACACTAGAATTGAAGCAGCATTGCCAACTTTAGCCAAGATACAACAGCAAGGAACCAAAATGAAAGAAGCCGAAATATTTGAAAATTACATGAACCGTTTGAGCGAAGGCACTTGGGCCTTGCCCGACACTCCCGAAGCTTATGAAAAACTACAACAGCTCATGACCGGCGAACTCATTGTAGGCGCCGACGCCATGAATGCCACTGAACAGTTGTATGATTTGGTTGGCGATGACGAGCTGTTTGACATCCTAAACGACTTGGCTGACAATGATCCAAGAGCCAACATCTGGGCGGATTCAGATGTGCAACGCAGACTGGCCGAACTGGGCATTCAAACTCCCGAAAGCACTCGATCAGAACCTGCTGATGTTGACCAAGACACTGCACCTGAAATAAAAGAGCAAGGTGTGGCGGAAGGCGTTAATTTGAAGTTCCCTAGCAAATCACGAGATACTACTTCACCAGGAACTGTGGCGAACACTGATGACTCATCACAGGCCATGGAGATTGCTGACAAGTTAACAACTGGAAAAAATCTAGAAAGATTACGTGGTATGGCTTATGACAGTACCGTATATCGTGCGTTAGATCGTTATTTTGTCAAGAATAATATTCCAGAAACAATTTATAATCGTGTAGCCAGTTTAGTATTCAAAAGAATAAATCAGCAAGGTGTGGCGGAAGGCGACAACACAGCCACATTCGTAGAAGCAGATTTGACTCGCATGCTGCGTCACGCCGGCGTGCCAGTAAGCGAAGGTGTGCTCACAGATTCCACAGGCAACACCTTGGACCACATCCAGGACCGCTTTGGTCCCGAAGTGAGAAAATTCATGCAATCTGGCGACATGGACAACGATTTGTACGATGCACTATATGACTACTACTTTGATGACATGCCCTATGGCACAAAGAAAGCCCGAACCGGTGATCCCTATGAATGGGTAGCAGACCGTTTTGCTCAAGACATTGGCCTAGATGAAAACCTAATTGCACCACAGATCATGCCTGTGAGCGAAGGCTCTTGCAACATGACCATGGAAGGTCAATACTGCCCAGAACACGGATTGGCAGAATGTGGCAGCATGTATGAAGATGGTGGTGCAGTGGGCATGCCCTACAGCATGGGCGAAGGCAAATTGAATGAATTTGCTCCTGCTGGCGGCGGCGGCAACACACCTCGCGGGCCAGGTGGACGAGGTCGCGATCCTTGGGGCGGCAATGACGGCCCAGATGATGATTCTTTTTACAAATATCCCAAGCCAGAACATTATCGTCGTAGCATAGATTACTTTTCGCAGTTTGAAGCCAATTGGTTTGACCGAGAAGACTTTGATGAAAAGACAGGTGTATTCAAAGGATATTGGTTTGATCAAGATGCTCCTAACGGTCTGATTCAGATTGGTTATTTCAAATTTGATAACCCTGCAAAGAACGGCGACAATGATCCTGGAATGGGCTGGTATTATGAACCCGAAATAGACGAAGGTGTGGCGGAAGGTTCCTTGAACGAAGTCACTCAAGGTGTCGAACACAGTGAATGGGTAGATAATGTCAAAGATGCCTATCACCCGGCTCAGGTCAGGATCATCAAGAAACGCACCGAAGATGGCAGACATGTAAAAAGTGTTGCCATGATAGGCGATAAACTGATAGGTCAATACAATATGAATACTGGTGTTGGCACGTTTAAGACGGCCAAACAGCAAGGCATGGCGGAAGGTAGTGCAAAAGATCGTCAATGGTCCAACAAAGACATGGAAAGACTTCGCCGTGCAGAAACCGAGTTAGATGATATTTTTGGCACACCAGATGATTCTTGGACTAAAACAAAACAAAGTCAGATTAAGAAGCGAATTCAAACAAAACCCATGGCAGGTCCCAAAGGTGTATTACCAGAGCAAGATGTGGCGGAAGGCAACGACGACCCCATAAACTCAAACAGTGCAATGACTGGCGCATACTATGAATCCAAAGACGGCGATGCACTTTTGGCAAGAATAAAATCACTGGCTTTGATCAAATGACATAAATACTCTTGACACAGTAGACAAAAGCGCATATACTACTCTAGTGTTTGCGCTTTTTCTTTTGTGGCACAGGCAACAAAAGATCTAAACATTAGATAGGCAACATACATAGGCAACTTAAAGGAGAAAAACTATGGCATCATTGGCGGAGATTAGAGCAAGACTACAGGCAGCAGAAAGCAACAAAGGCGGCGGACAAACAGGTGGAGACAATTCGATCTACCCACACTGGAACATGGAAGAAGGGCAAAGTGCAACACTGCGATTCCTTCCCGACGCAAACACCAAAAACACATTTTTCTGGCAAGAACGACAGATGATTCGGCTGCCTTTCGCTGGCATCCGAGGTGAAATGGAATCCAAACAGGTCTACGTACAAGTACCCTGTGTGGAAATGTGGAACGAAGCATGTCCGATTTTGGCCGAAGTACGCACCTGGTTCAAGGACAAGAGCCTTGAAGAAATGGGTCGCAAATACTGGAAGAAACGCAGTTACATTTTCCAAGGCTTTGTGCGTGAGAATCCCTTGGCCGACGACAAGGCTCCAGAAAACCCCATCAGACGTTTCATCATTGGACCACAAATCTTTGCCACTATCAAGGGCGCATTGATGGATCCTGAACTGGAAGAAATGCCCACAGACACCCTGCGTGGCCTGGACTTCCGCGTCACCAAAACTGCCAAAGGTGGCTACGCTGACTACTCAACTTCAAAGTGGGCACGTAAAGAGTCAGCACTCACAGAAGCAGAACAGGCTGCAATTGCCACACATGGTGCATTTGACTTGAGCACATTCCTGCCCAAGAAACCAGGCGACGTTGAGTTGAAGGTGATCAAAGAGATGTTTGAGGCATCAGTGGATGGACAACCATACGACACAGAACGTTGGGGTCAATACTTCCGTCCTGCTGGTGTGCAAGCACCTGGTGGTGCCGGAGCCGCACATGCGGATGAGGACACTCCTGCACCAGCAGCCCGGCCTGCACTCAAAGTGGCAGCACCTGCACCGGTCAGCGACTTTGACGAGGACGACACTCCTGCAGCATCAGCCCCTGTGGCCCGGCCTGCCGCTTCAGGTCAAAATGCCCAGGACATCCTGGCCATGATCCGTAGCCGTCAAGCCAAGTAATTGACAGCAATCACACAGAGGGGTGCTCCCTCTGTGTCTCAAATTATTATCATAGGTGATACATGGGAAAACCTTTCGACGTTTCCAAATTCCGTAAAGAAATAACAAAAAGCATTGACGGATTGTCAATTGGCTTCAATGATCCCACAGACTGGATCTCTACAGGTAACTATGCCTTGAACTATTTGATCTCTGGCGATTTCAATCGTGGCATTCCCTTGGGCAAGGTCACTGTGTTTGCTGGTGAGTCTGGAGCAGGTAAAAGTTACATCTGTTCAGGCAACATCATCAAGAACGCACAAGAGCAAGGCATTTTTGTGGTGCTGATTGATTCGGAAAATGCCTTGGATGAAGATTGGCTCCGGGCCTTGGGTGTAGATACATCAGAAAGCAAATTGCTGAAATTGAGCATGGCCATGATTGACGACGTGGCCAAGACCATTAGTACATTCATGAGCGACTACAAGGCCTTGCCCGATGGCGAACGTCCCAAGGTCATGTTTGTGATTGACTCACTGGGCATGTTGTTGACTCCCACTGATGTGAACCAGTTTGATGCTGGCGAGATGAAGGGCGATCTGGGTCGCAAACCCAAAGCACTGACAGCCTTGGTTCGTAACTGTGTGAACATGTTTGGCTCCTACAATGTGGGCTTGGTTTGTACCAATCACACTTATGCCAGCCAGGACATGTTTGACCCCGATGACAAGATCAGTGGTGGGCAAGGCTTTATCTATGCCAGTTCGATTGTGGTGGCCATGAAAAAACTCAAACTCAAAGAGGACGAGGACGGCAACAAAGTGTCGGAAGTCATGGGCATACGCAGTGCCTGCAAGGTCATGAAAACACGCTATGCCAAACCCTTTGAAGGTGTGCAGGTCAAAATTCCCTATGAAACAGGCATGAATCCCTACTCAGGCCTGGTGGACCTGGCTGAGAAAAAAGGCATGCTGAAAAAAGACGGCAACAGATTGACTTTTACCACCAGCGATGGCGAAATCATCAAGCAGTTTCGCAAGGCCTGGGAGTCAAATGAAGACGGGTGCTTGGACCGTGTGATGGCAGATTTTGGCAATCAAAAGGCCGAGGTAAGTACAGCCGACGCTGTGGAGGAATAAAATGTCAGCAGAAGTAGCAAGCGAAATTTGGGGCGAACTAAAAAGATATGTCAATGTGGTAGATCGTATAGACGCTGCCGAAAGCATTGTGGCCATCCTGATTGATCATGACCATGACGTTGAAGAAATCCGGGAAGCCTTCAAAGGTGATTCAGACATCAAAAAAGCCTTGGCCGCATATCTTGACAATGACAAAGACTATGCAGAAGAAGAGGAAGAAGAAGAGTTTGATGATGAGGACAACTACAACAAAGAAGATGATTACTAATGCAAAAGTTTTTTCCTATTAGGACTGCTACTGCATGTCAACTAAAATGGAATTGGACAACATTATATTTAGATGGTGGAGTGTCAATGACCTGTCATCGCACTGCCGAAACTGCATTGACACCTGAAAATTTTAACAACTTTCATAATACTGAAGTTGTGTTAGATGATCGTAGAAGAATGCTACAAGGATTATGGCCTGAAAAAAGTTGTTCTTACTGCAAAAATCTTGAAAAAGCTGGTGGGTTTAGCGACAGACTAAGGCACCTTGACATTCCTAATCAGGTGCCACCCGAACTGGACAGTGATGCTACTGCATTGGTAGTTTCTCCAACCATAGTAGAAGTGTTTTTTGACAACACTTGTAATTTAGGTTGCTTGTATTGTTCGCCATATTTGAGTTCTGTTATCAACAACGAAAATCAAAAATTTGGTACGTTTATCAAAGGCGATTTACAGCTTACAAAAGTAGAAACTCATCACAAAGATCTAACTCCTTATTTTTGGCAGTGGTTTGTTACTGGATTTCCAAAACTCAAAAGGTTTGGTGCGTTAGGTGGCGAACCGTTGTATCAAAAAGAATTTGAAAAATTGTTAGACATGATAGAACAATATCCCAATCCTGATTGTGAATTGTATATTGTGACCAATCTCATGGTTGGAACTGATAGGTTATGTATGTTTATTGATCGATTTAAAAAATTGATACTAACAAAAAAAATAAAAAAAATTGACGTAACATGCAGTATAGATTGTTGGGGACCTCAACAAGAATATGTGCGTTGGGGACTTCAACTACATCAATGGCAAAAAAACTTTGAAATACTACTTAACAACAAATGGTTGTATCTCAGTATCAATCAGACTATTACTGGACTAACTATTAAAACCATGCCTGAGTTGCTAGCAAAAATAAAAGAATGGAACGGCACACGTCCAGTTCATCAACATTTTAGCATAGCATCACCGGGACCAAGTTATTTTGAACCAGGTGTACTGGGCGGCGATCAATTCAAAGATGATTTTGATCAAATCCTAAATTTAATGCCTCAAGTGTCTGATGAGGATAAAACTACTTACAATTACATGGCCAGTATAGCTTCTAAAGTTACAAAATCAACCATAGATGTTAAAGAAGTAGTTAAGTTATTGGATTTTCTTGACGAAAAAGATCGCAGGCGTGGCACACATTGGCCGACGTTGTTTCCCTGGCTAACGGAATATAAAAAATATGTGGTATAGCAAAGTTGTAGCAGACCTTGGCAACATACCTGACTTCATTGCACATTTTGAGTCAGAAATCACGGATGCCAAACGTGACTGCCGAATTGGCGGCCTGGTAGAAAAAAACATCACAGCCTTACCAGGCATAACTGAGCACAGGTTCAACCAGCTACAAGAGATTGAAGCTGTGTTGAACTACCTCAACATTCAACTGAGAAAGATACGTACCCGACATTTCAAGAAGTATCTGGAAGGTTATGCTCGTGCCTTGACAGCACGTGATGCTGAAAAGTATGTGGACGGTGAAGAAGAAGTTGTGGACTTTGAAACCATCATCAACGAAGTGGCACTGTTACGCAATCGTTGGCTGGGTATCATGAAGGGCCTGGATACCAAGCAGTGGCAAATGGGTCACGTGGTTCGACTGCGCACAGCAGGCATGGAAGATATAACGGTTTGATAAACTAAATATATTATTATGACTCAAACAAAAGATCCTTTGAACAATTACGTAGACAATCCAGACAAAGGCGCACACGACTCTGCACAATGGTCAGGAAAATGGACCACAGAAAGATACACTGCCAAAAAACGAGCCAACTTCGAGTTGGTTGATTCTTATTTGTCTCAACCCATTGGCAAGTTGTTGGACATTGGTTGCGGATTTGCTCACGAATCACGCTGGTTTGGGGAAAAGTACGGCACAGAGTTATGGCTGTTGGACGGTAATCAAAAACACAACGTTGACAAGTCCAACACAGCCTCCTACGGCAAGTGGAATACCACCGCAGATGATCTGTATTTTTATCACACTTTTGACTTTTTAGATGCCAAACTGCAAGAACTTGGCACAAAAAATTATCACCTGGTTGATGCCAACAACATCAATATTGATGAAAATTGTAAATTTGATTTGATCACATCTTGGCTCAGCTGTGGACATCACTATCCTGTAAAGACCTATATTGATCTAATGAAAAAGCATTCGCACGAAAACACCCGCATTATATTGGACATACGATGCAAAGGCACCAAAACTAATTTCATAGGTGTGGATGGGTTTGAAGTTGTTGATGTAGTGTCACATGCTGGCGGCAAAAAAAGAGCCACAGTGGAAATAAAACTAACTTAAAATGACGGATGAAGAACGCTGGCAGCGAGATTTAGCAGAAATGGAAATCTTTCTGCTGCTGTTCTTTTTTGAAGCCTGGGTGGCTTTTTGGTGGTGTGTGCATCATGAGAGTTAAATACCCACATGAAAATAGTAATTGTCACCGGCGGCTTTGATCCGCTACATTCTGGGCATATAGCCTACTTTGAAGCAGCTCGAGCCTTGGGAGATAGGCTTGTGGTAGGCATCAACTCTGACGCCTGGCTCACACGAAAAAAAGGGCGACCATTCATGCCCATGAGCGAACGCCGAGCCATTATTGACAACCTACGCATGGTAGATCGTGTGATTGAGTTTGACGACTCAGACAACACTGCTATTGATGCCATACGTGTTGCTCGCACATACTACACTGTGCCTAGAACCAAGTTTATCTTTGCCAATGGTGGTGATCGCACTGCTGACAACATTCCAGAAATGGTGATTGATGATGTGGACTTTCAATTTGGTGTTGGTGGCGAGAACAAAATGAATTCAAGTTCATGGATACTGACAGAGTGGAAAACACCCCGAACTGATCGTGCCTGGGGATACTATCGTGTGCTGCACGAAGTAGGCGCCAACACCAAACTCAAAGAACTCACTGTGATGCCCAAGACATGCCTAAGCATGCAACGACACGACAGTCGTGCAGAGTTTTGGTTTGTGGCTGAAGGCGAAGCCACAGTGTACACACTAGATGAAGCATCAACTGATCAAGAAGTCAAATGCCAACTGACCATGCATGAGCATACATTTATCAAAGTCAATGAGTGGCATCAACTGTGCAACGAAACTGATCAACCCTTGAAGTTGATTGAAATACAATACGGTGACCGCTGTGTTGAAGATGACATAGAACGTAAAAAATGACACCAATTCCTGTTTTTGTGGGATACGATCCACGAGAAGCCATTGCATATCACACATGCGTGAATTCAATCATTAGACATGCCAGTAGGCCAGTAGCCATCGTTCCTGTGGCTTTGAACTTGTTCCGGGACTACGACGAAACACACACTGACGGCAGCAATCAATTTATCTACAGCCGCTTTCTTGTACCGCACCTGATGGATTACCACGGCTGGGCCATATTCATTGACGGCGACATGATCCTACGTGACGACATTGTCAAACTGTGGAACTTACAAAATCCTTTCAAAGATGTCATGGTAGTCAAGCATGATTACAAAACATGCATGACCGAAAAGTATCTAGGTTCAAAGAACGAAGATTATCCACGCAAGAACTGGTCAAGTGTCATACTATGGAACTGCAACAGTTTTCCTAATCGAAAATTAACTCCTGAGTTTGTACAGAAATCAACAGGTGCAGAACTGCACAGATTCTCCTGGATAGAAGATGAGCGCATTGGAGAACTGCCCCCAGAATGGAATTGGTTGGATGTCGAATATGAATGGAATCCCCTGGCCAAATTGGTACACTATACCTTGGGCACACCTTGCTTTCATGAGTTTGCTAATGCAGGAGATTTTGCAGAAGATTGGCACAAGGAAAGACTACTAACTGACTACTGTCAGCAAAGAACATCACATGGAACAAGAACAAAACCCACTGCCTGAACAAGAACTAGATGTAGTTGCACCAGAACTAGAACAACAACTAGCACCACTGCCTGAACAAGAACTAGATGTAGTGGCACCAGAACTAGAACTAGAACAACAACTAGCACCACTGCCCCAGCATGAACTGGACATGGTGCCACCAGCACTGGCACAACTGTTCAGAGATTTAATCAAATATCGTGTGGACCCAGCAGGCGACTATTATGGATTGAGTTTGGAAGTGTTGACTGAAAAAATACAAGCATTAGACACCCAAACTGTACATGCCATAGACAGTGAATATAGATATGAAAGGAAAGGTCAAATGTTTGACCCTATTTTGCAAAGTTTTGTTCAAGGCTGTGGCGGACAAATTACCACATGGGCCAAGAGCCAAAGTGCAGCGGTCCCAGCAGTGTTGCGTGGTATAACCAAACGCAAAGAAATGAACGCATGCCGTGAAGTAGGACGAGATTTTTATTACATCGACACTGGATATTTTGGCAACGGCAAGAAAAAACTCTATCACCGTATCACACGCAATGACGTTCAAAACGTTGGGCCGGTTATATCTCGACCTAGAGACCGCCTGGCAGCCACTGGGTGGCAACCCAAGAAGTTCTCTCGCGGCAGTAAAATTTTGTTGGCACCTCCCAGCCAAAAGCTGCTGAATCTCTATGACATCAATTTGGACACCTGGCTAGAATCAGTGCAAGCAGAAATCAATGCTTACACTGATCGAGAAGTTGTTGTGAGACGCAAACAAAGTCGGAGTGTGCGTGTGAATACAGATACCATGGAAATGGCTCTGAGCAATGACATACATTGTTTGATCACATTTTCAAGCATTGCTGCCACAGAAGCATTGTTGTTTGGTAAACCGGCCATAACACTAGGACCCAATGCTGCGCAGAGTTTGTGCAGCCGGACAGTGTCGGCCATTGAAGATCTCAACATACCCACCATGGATGAAGTTGAAGAATGGGCAGCGCATTTGGCCTACTGTCAGTTCACAGAGCAAGACATGAGAGATGGCACTGCCTGGAGAATATTGAATGACCACTGACTGCACAGTTTACATAAGCAGTGTGGCCAATCCACGCAAGCATCCACGTAAAATTTCTTGTTTGGAAAATTTTGCACAGGGTGTGGTAGCCACAGGCGACACTGTGATCACAGAATGGGACACACAGTATCGACCCAGTCGATTGGCGGTGATACTGGGATGGGCTACCACCAACACTGGTGGTCCCAATATAACTCTACGCAAACAAATCATTGCCGAACAACAACGCAGAGGTTTCCATACTTTGTGCATTGATGCTTCGTGTTGGAAATATCTTGACAATGCCGGAACCTATCTAAGATACAGCTTGAATGGTCCATTTTATGATCGTGCTGAGTATGCCAATGCCAACAGCACTGCACACAAATGGCAAGAAATCAGTGCCGCAGTGGGAGTAGGTATGCAGCCGTACAACAGTGCAAAAAACGGCCATGTGTTGATTTGCATGCAACGTGATGGCGGCTTTGCAATGAAAAGTCTGCAGCCCATGACATGGCTGGCAGAAAAAATCTCACAGATTCGTCAAGTGTCCAACAGAACAATCTACATAAGACCACATCCTGGGGACTATCGAGCTGTAGATTTTGATCCATTTCGCCGTACCAAATATTTTCAAAAAATGAATGTGCATGTGCTAGACTGTGTGAACACATCATTGTTGAACAATCTTGCAGGAGCTCACAGTGCTGTATTTTTCAACAGCAGCGCCAGCGTGGCTGCGGTGCTACAAGGCATTCCTGTGTTTGTGGATGATCAAAGTTGTGTGAGTTGGCAAGTGGCCAATCATGCCATCAACAACATAGAAAATCCCAAACAGTTTGAGCGCGAGCAGTGGTTGTATGATTTGGCTGCGGCACACTGGAGTGACGAAGACGGCCGCACTGGTAGAATCTACCAGAAATTTTTGCCGTTGATAAAAAAATAATTAAGGTTTTTTGACCAAGACCACATCGTAATTGTGACCCACCACATGCGACCATTTGTGACGTTCATCTACCACACTCACAGTTTCTTTGGCAATTGACACCTGCATGTGAGTCAACAGTTGTTGTCTCCACCAGTCAGGATGCTGCACAGTGAGATGGCAATTGCGCCCATCAGGCAAGAACTTTTTGGCTGGGTAACAAGCAATACGAAAACAAGCACCCATCCGCATGACTGAATTTATTTTGATCAAAGTCTCTGTGAGATGCTGAGGTTCTATGTGTTCTATGGCATCTGTGCTGATCACAGCGTCTACCAATTGCCCAGTCCAGTGTTGATATTCAGGCACACCTGGATCATATCCAGTGGTTTTTATGTCAGGATGTTCTTGATTGATCACTGACATCAGTCCACCTTGGCTGCAACCAAAATCCAACACAGTGACTGGCCGGTAAGTGCGTATAAAATCTTTTACTATGCCATAGGTTTTTCGACCTCGATCAAAACGATTTTGACCATGCAATTCGCGAAGTTGTAATTGATATGCTGGATCTATCATGACCATCCCAATATCACATCGGCTCTGACACGACCCAGTTCTTTGGCTCCCCAAGATATCAATGTGGCTATGGCACGATCGTAAAACACATGACCCACATCCTGGTGTTTCTTGTCTTCTACTACCATGATGGGACGGTCTCTGGTCAGTGTTTGCTTGCCGCCTTGGATGATTTGATATTCGTAACCTTCGCAGTCAATTTTTACATAGTCCACTTTGGGACGTTCAATGGTTTCCATGTACTCATCCAGGGTCATCATTTGTATTTGTCCTTGTCCCATGGTTTGTGTGTTCACATGACTGTGACCTGAGTTGTCTTTATCAATTACCATGTCAATCCAAGAATTTTCGGCTCCCAACGCACAATTGACCACAGTGAAATTTTTCGCAGGCACATTGCGGGTCAAGCATTCACGAAACTGTTTGACAGGTTCCACAGCTATCACTGTGTCAAACTCTTTGCACAGGTCCCGTGACCATAAACCAACGTTGGCACCAATGTCCAATGCCAGTCCCCGTTGTTTACAAAACTTCATACTCAGTTGCCTCACAGCCACTTGATATTCAGGGGGAAGCCCTTTGCTGACACTTTTTTCTAGCATTTTTGGGAAATGAGTTTCTCCATCGGGAAACCACCATTCGTGCTTTTGATACATATTGTTCCTTAAAGAATTTTTATTTCTTGCCTATTTATTGATCTATTTTGTCCAGCATCAGCTCTTCGGTCTGTTTCAATATCCTTAGAGCAGTGCCATTTTTTAATTCATCAATGTGAAATTGCCCATAGGCCAAATGATGTGCCCAGGCCAGCCTGGCGTCGTGATTGGGAAACCAGGGATCGTCTATGCGATCAAGACTGACATTGGCCATGGGACGAGCAGCATTGCATGGAGCCAGCACAAACACAGGCACGCCGGCAATCACACTTTCAGTGGCAGCTATGGAATTGAATGTGACCACAGCATGTACATCTTGCAAAGCATGTTCCACCGTGTTGGTTTTACGACTGGTACGACTGCGAGCACGATCACGAATTTCTATGGGTCTATCAGTAAATGTCTTGATGGTATCTGTGGTTTGTTGCAGCCAGGCAGCCAATTCAATGCCGTAAAACACACAGGGTTTTTCATCTGGCGCTACAATTAGAATCTTGCTGCCACGGCGTCGAGCATGCAGTTCAATGCCCAGTCGATTCCAACGGTCACTGGGTCTGGGCAACACAGTGTTGTGTTGCAGATCGTTGTCCACTATGCGATGCCAGTGTTTCCATCCATGTGGATTTTGATAACTGGGACGATTGCCTAGATAGCCAGAATCCATGTATCTAAATCTACGACTGTCTTGCCAGCACTGTTTGATGATCTTGTGTTTCATGATGCCACGCAACACCAAAGGATCAGTGCTGGATTCGTACTGCCAAGTTTCTAACTCAGTGGGCTGTGTGCCAGCACCCTGAGCCAACAAGTCCATGTATTCATCGTCGCCTTTTTTGCTGAGATAGATCCAGTTGGTCATTTGATGTTGCGCCAATAACTTTCAGACCTGGGAATTTTAAAATCTTTGGCCCAGCTTTGTCCGCTGTTTTTCCTTGCGCCTTTGAGATGGTCCAGCCAGCGACCCCATTCGCAGTTGACCAAGGGATGGCCTTCGCCAGTGATCATGTGTCCGGTCCAGTCTAATTCTTTCAAAGCACATTGTTTTCTCACAGCATCAAACACAAAACTGTCATGCCATTCTATCAATGTAAAAATTCCTGTTTCGGCTTGATCATACATGCGTTGGAATTTTTGTAAAAAATCTTGTGTGGCAGGCGATCGCAAGTTCATGCCGTACAGTCCACATTCGCTGAATTTGTTTGCACGACCCAAAAAACACAAATCACGATCCGCGGGCAACATACGGTCAAGATCTTGTTGCATTATGGCAGTATGACACACCATGTCAGCATCCATCCATATCAACCAATCTGCATTGGTCGTTTTGGCAGCAGCCATGATGCTGTAGACTTTGTGACTGAATCTTATGGCATGCCATTTGAATGGTTTGTGAGCATCACGTCGTTTGGGATCTGGACTTTGTCCATTGGCTCTGGGATCCAGATGATAACGCTGTTTGAATGCCACCAATTCAGGACTGGCAGTGTGCAAATCAATTACTTGAAAGTTGCTGGCTTGAGTTGGCACCGTACAATCTTCAGCATACACCAGTAGTTCAACAGTGTTGGGCCACGTGGCCAAAAACGTTTCAATCATTCTGGCACCGTAATTGTTGTAACCTTCGGCGTTGAAAGTGGTAACTACAGTGTATTTCATAAGCGTATTTACAGTGATCAAAAGCATAGCCTATTTTCCTGCCCAATGTGCATTGAATTCCAAGCCTGTGATGAGTGCATTCTTGGATTGTTGCCAAGCCGCGGGCATACAAACACAAGAGAATTCAATGACTGCAGATGCTGCTGTGATTTGGTCAGTGTTGTGGCATGGTCGAATGCGACCCAACCAAGGGGTATACGAACACTATCGCAGTCAACATCGACCGGTAATTGTAATAGACATTGGTGCGTTGTATCGCGGACAAACTTGGAAAGTGGCAGTTAACCACGTCACCAGGGATGGTTACTATGGACACCAGCACAATTTAGATATGAGTCGTCCTAGAAAACTGCAAATAAGCCTGGCAACACAAACTAACCCTGGACCAGAAATCATCATTGCCGCACAACACCAAAACAGCCTGCAAGTGGCTGGCATAGGCAGCATGGAATCGTGGGTGTTGATGCAAATTCAACAGTTACGCAACTCAACTGATCGTCCCATACGCATCAGAGCACATCCACGAAGCCCACTGCGTATGCCATACATGCCTGAAAATACCATGATGGAAGTTGTTAGACCCGTGGCCAACACCTACGACAGTTTTGACATGCACTTCAACTGTCACGCTGTGGTTAACCACAACTCAGGACCGGGCATACAAGCAGGCATTGCAGGATGCAGGCCTATTGTGGCACACAGCAGTTTGGCATATCCTGTGGCAGTGGGCATGCCTGACATTGAACAACCTTACACGGTAGATAGAGAATTGTGGTTGGCAAAAATATGCCACACTGAATACACTGTGGAAGAACTAAGACAAGGACTATGGCTAAAAAGAATCGAGCCCGCACTGTTGACAGCATAACTGATTGTGCTTGTGTGATACACGGCACAGGATACGACTGGCAATATGTGGAAAAACTCTACAACATGCTGAACCGTAATTTGCCCAATGGCATACGTTTTCATGTGTATACCGAAGCCACAAGACCTGTGCCCAATCATATGATAAAACATGCCTTGCAAGAATGGCCAGGCATAGCAGGACCCAAACGCGAGTGGTGGTACAAGATGCAGTTGTTCAATCCTGAGCACTATTCGGGCAATTTGTTGTACATGGACTTGGATGTGGTCATTATTGATGATGTGTCTTGGATTCCGTGCTTGCACACAGATTATTTTTGGACCATAAAAGACTTTAGATATCTACAGAAATCAGCATACACAGGAATGAACAGCAGTATAATGTGGTGGAACACTAAAAATTTTGAACACATATGGCAAGATTTTTGCAAGATACCCATTGACAATGTTGTGCGTCAATACCAAGGTGATCAGGATTATTTAGGTGTGGTGATTGATCACAATCGGCGTAGATATTTTGAAACACCGCGTGTGCAAAGTTGGCGCTGGGAAGTGGCCGACGGTGGTTACAATTTCCAACAACGAAAAGCCATCAACCCAGGCAGTGGTGCCAAGCTCAATAGCCAGGCCAGTGTGTTGATATTTCACGGACGTCCCAAGCCGCATGAAATAAATGATCCTGTGATACAAAACTTTTGGCGGTAATACTTTGGTAGTACTTGACCAATAAATCCTATTCTGCTATACTAGTGGCATACCAAACAAAAAAAGGAGCCAGCAATGGGATATCGTGTAGTCGACACCATAGACGTCATGCGCAACCGATACAGTGCTCGTGCAGGACTGGAAGGTCCGTTCAACTTCTCAGGTCGTGTGTTGTATTATGACAACAAACAAGGTCAGTACTACGATCCCGCTACTGACTTCTATGTGGAGCAGGCAGAAATGGACGAGATCAACGCCCGCTTTTTTGAACAGTTCAAAAAGTAATACTTTTGTAGTACTGTTTTTTGGTTGACCGAATATTCCCGAAATGCTATAATAATGGCATACAAAGCAAAAAGGAGCCAGCAATGCAGATCACCACAGCAATCAAACAAATACAAAAAGAAGCAGAGTTCCAGGGCATGGGCCTGTTGGAAACACTGCAAGACATCAAACAACATGGTGGCATGATGTACAGTGAGCGCACAATGGAAGCGTTTGTTGTTTTTATGCAACAAGGGCAAGAACTGTTTGCTCCGGTTGACGAATAAGTCACAATTTGCTATAATAGAGACATAAACAGTAAACAACCGCATTTCTAAGGAGCCAACAATGAGTGCAATTCGTGTTATCAAAGGTGAGTATCGCAACCGACCCGTGCGCAACATCGCTTTCAATCTAGTGTCAGGCTTTCAATCTGGCGCCAAAGGCAATTTCGTGACAGTAGAAAACAACGGTGTATTTCCCAACTGCCCCGACACTATCCGTATCCGAGTCAACAACATTAGCGACATCGAGTATGTCAATGGAGAAGCAGTGAGCAAAGAAAATACAGTGGCATTCGTTGCCCCCCAAGCAGAAGCTGAAACAGAAGAACAAATCATGACACGTATTCGTGAGCGTTTTGACATCCTGCATGAGATGACCAAGGCCTGTGTCAACGGTGACATCCGCGCCATGATTGTGTCAGGCCCTCCCGGAGTTGGCAAATCGTTTGGTGTTGAGCAAGAGATTGAAAAGGCCACCTTGTTTGACAAATTGGCAGGCAAGCGCCTTCGTGCCGAAGTTGTCAAAGGCTCAGCAACACCCATTGGCTTGTACCAAACCCTGTACAAGTATTCTGATGCCAATTGTGTGTTGGTGTTTGATGACTGTGACAGTATCCTACTGGACGACGTGGCCCTGAATTTGTTGAAGGGTGCATTGGACTCCGGCAAAAAGCGTACCATTTCATGGTTGAGTGAATCTAGTGCTCTGCGTCGTGACGGCATCCCTGATGGCTTTGAGTTCAAAGGCTCTGTAATCTTTATCACCAACTTGAAGTTTGATGGTATGAAGTCGCAAAAATTGCGTGATCACTTGGATGCACTGCAAAGTCGCTGTCACTATCTTGACTTGACACTTGACACCATGCGTGACAAGGTACTCCGTATCAAGCAGATTGCCCGAGACGGTGTGCTGTTTGCAGACTATGACTTTGAGCCCTGTGTGCAGGACGAGATTGTGGAGTTTATGGAAACAAATCAGAATCGCTTGCGTGAGATGAGTCTGCGCATGGCATTGAAGATTGCGGACCTGCGCAAGAGTTTTGAAGGCAACTGGAAGCGCATGGCTGAAACTACATGTATGAAGGCAGCCTAATATGGCTTGGGTGGCTGTATTAATGCTAGTGTTTTTCGGCCATCCCATGTTAGCAGTATTGTTGACGTTTTTGATTTTGATGGTTGAGTAAGGTTTACCCCGAGGATTGGTTGGCTCCGCCTCGGGTTTTTACACAGGGACTGTGGTCCCTGTTTTTTTGACTTTTGTTTTGCAAGAGTATATACTGTGCTATGTCTCAGTACCTTGTAATCAAATTAGGCCATGATCTTGAACTACGTTTTCAAATAAGAGACACACTCTTGGCTGAGTTGTGGATTGAACGCATGCGCATGCGGCATGCTTGGCCCATGGACAATCCAGATAGGTTTTACGGATTCCACACCGCCCAACAAGAACAACAACGTGCAGTTGACATGATTCAACAATGCATTGTCACAATCAATGCACATGATCCAATTATTGATCGAGAGTTTGAATACACACAAGATGGTCTCAATTATCTGCACAATATATTTGAACGCTATCACGGTCTACTAGATCAGCAAACATCTAAATATTGGCACTCAGCACCCGACACAGTTAGACAAGCATTGGCCAATTTAAATTTAGCCGTGCATAGATGTGAAACAGCCATGGTTGCACCTTGCCCAAGATTCGTTTGCACTTGGTTTGGCATGCCCAAGACCAAACAGTTAGACGTTGAAACAATACAAACACATGGCGAATTACAAATCAAATTTGGTACAGTGTATCTCAACTACTGTGAGATTGGCAAGACTGTGGAAGACCTTGCACACGACAATGATATATACATAGAAAATGATGCATTCCGGCCATTTGGCCACTACAGTGCAGATTTTAATGTGGCATTTTACGATCAAGACCTAAATCAAAAACTGTCCGGCATGCAACAATACATTCAGCAACATCAAGAATTTTTTCTTGCTCACAGCATTGAAAATGTGTATAATGTACAAGCACTACCATTGCGATTTCCTGTGGCAGATTTAGAATATGCAGGCACTCAGGAACACCTAATATCCCAAATAAGGTCACAACAACTTGTGCGTGAAGTAAAAATATTTTGAAACAAGCAACTATTGTTATTAAAGACGAAGTAAACATCAAGATCGAAGGCCTAGACTTGGATGCTCGCAAGGCCCTAGTCACAGCTTTCAAATACGAAAACCCTGCCGCACGTTATTTGCCAGCAGTGCGACTGGGTCGTTGGGACGGCAAGGTAGCATATTTCCAACTTGGTGGCAGTACCTATGTGAACCTGTTGCCAGAGATCATGCCCATATTGGAGAGGTTCAATTATGACATTGAATTGGATGACCAACGCGACTACTCAAACACATTCAATTTTGAGCAAGTGACTGAAACAAGTTTTGAACATGTGAAGTGGCCTCGAACACATCCGGCTGCAGGTGAGCCTATCACCCTACGTGACTATCAAGTGGAAATCATCAACAACTTTTTGGCCAACCCGCAGTGCATACAAGAAGTGGCCACAGGTGCAGGTAAAACAATCATGACAGCGGCCTTGAGCAATGCTGTTACTCCTTATGGACGCAGTATTGTTATTGTGCCCAACAAGAGTCTTGTGACACAGACCGAAGCAGATTATATCAACATGCAACAGGATGTGGGCGTGTACTTTGGAGATAGAAAAGAATACGGACGTCAGCACACAATATGCACATGGCAAAGCCTCAACAATCTCTTGAAGAATACCAAGGCAGGAGTGGGCGACTGCACCATAGGCGAATTCCTGGAAGATGTGATATGTGTGATAGTAGACGAAGTACACATGGCCAAGGCAGATGCCTTGAAAACCTTGCTCACAGGTGTCATGGCAAGGGTGCCAATTCGCTGGGGATTGACTGGCACAGTGCCCAAAGAAAAGTTTGAAAGCCAAGCACTGCTGGTCAGTTTAGGTCCTGTGATTGGCAGACTCAGTGCCAACGAATTGCAACAACAAGGTGTGCTGGCCCGCTGCCATGTGAACATTGTGCAACTAATTGATCATGTGGAGTACCGAGACTATCAAAGCGAACTCCGATACCTGCTGGAAGAGTCTGGACGCTTGGACACCATGGCTGATCTTGTACAGCGTGTAAATGAAACTGGCAATACCTTGGTGCTGGTGGACCGTGTGGCAGCTGGTCAAGCCTTGGCGGAACGTCTAGGCGACCGTGCTGTTTTTATATCAGGAGCAACCAAGGGCGCAAAAAGGCAAGCAGAATATGACGAAGTGGCTGATGCAACCGATAAAATTATTGTGGCAACTTATGGTGTTGCTGCCGTGGGTATTAATATTCCTAGGATTTTTAATCTTGTGCTTGTTGAACCTGGCAAGAGCTTTGTTAGAGTCATCCAGAGTATTGGTCGTGGCATACGCCGAGCAGAAGACAAAGACCATGTTCAAATCTGGGACATAACATCAACGTGCAAATTTGCCAAGCGTCACTTGACCAAGCGCAAACAATTTTACAAAGAAGCCAACTATCCTTTTACACAAGAGAAACTGGATTGGATGAAACTGGGATGAAAATAGCAGTATGCGGAGATAGTTTTTGCACAGCCTGTACTGAGGATTTGGTCAAAACAGGCGCAGGAAAACGTGCGCACTTCAGTCAGATTTTGGAAGATGTGTATGGCTATGAAGTATTGCATTTAGCACACGGCGGATTCAGCAACACTGCCATAGCGTTTCAAATACAAGAAGCTGTGAATCAACAAGTGGATGTGATTGTGTACAATCAAACATGGTCTGGCAGATTTGAAATGATCAGGTCAGGGTTCGATGACCGCCGCGGTTTGAAAAATTTTTATTATCACAATGTGCATCATCCATCCACACACAGCGACTTGGTAGGAAATCAGAGCTCTCCGGTGTTGTCTACTGTGTGGCAAGGAGCAGAACAAAATGCTTTGTTGAGTCACGAACAAGTGTTGGCATTGAAGTTGCGTATCAAATACATGTTTGATGAAGGACTACAACAGATCATTGATGGGTGGTTGCTGGATTACTGGCACAAACGCACAATAGAACACGGTATCTTGCCAATTAAATTCAATGATGAAACAATAGGTGCAGTGGCCTATGAATTTAGTGACGCCAACACCAACTACGATACTCCATTTCACACAGATCGAGCCACACAAGAAATTGTTGCTGCCAACATTGATCGATATATCAAGGACAAACTCAATGGGCACCATATTTAAAGAAATAAAAAATTTTGTCAAACCAACTTCGGGTGTGTTTGTGGAAATTGGGTCAGAGCGCGGCGAAGGCAGCACACATGAACTGGACAGACTGGCCAAACTGCACGGCACCAAGTTGATCAGTGTGGACATTTCTGACTCAGCAAAAAACAGATATCAAACACAATTGCCTGATGTGGAATTTGTTGTGGCTCCGGGCAGTGCATGGGCTCAGGATTTTGGCAACATACCCACAGATATTGCATGCCTGTACTTGGACAATTTTGATTATATCTGGGACATAAATGACATACGTCCGGCTATACAAAGGCAAATGGAAGAATACAACAGTCGTGGACAAGTGATGAGCAACCAAGCCTGTCAAACAGAACACATGGCACAGATTCTTGCACTGCGTGGTTGTTTAAATCGGCATAGCACAATAGTCATGGATGACACTTACTGCATCAACGATTGCTGGATTGGCAAATGCGGACCTGTTGTGGTTTACTTAAAGGCACAAGGCTGGCAAGTGGTACATCAAACACTAGATTGCGGTGTAATTATGCAATACCCTTTGGAGATTGAATTATGAGCATGGATTGGTTTAACGATGACGGAATATTCATGCCCATGCTCAATGACACTGGGCGGAATATTTTTTATAAAACTGCTATTGAAGCAGCAGTACCAGGGAAAACAGTATGCGACATTGGCACAGGCACAGGATTTTTAAGTGTGCTGGCAGCACATGCTGGAGCAAAGCACGTGATTGCAGTTGAAAGAGATTTGCAAAGATATCAATATGCCAAATCAATCATTGAAAAATTGCAGATGACCGACCGCATTGAATTGATCCACGGGGATTTTCTCAACCTTGACATCAAAGCAGATGTGTACGTGTCAGAAACTATCAACACACAAATATTCGGCGAAGATATAATAAAATTATCCAACCATGCACAGCGACATGGCGGCGAGTTCATACCCGGACAATTTCAAATTCATGCAGAAGTGTATCAAATGCATCCAATATTTGTAGTCGATCAATCAGGATCAGAAGCATTTGAATATCAACCTGACATTGATGTTGATCCTGCTTTTGCCAAAATCATTAATACTGATTTTCAACAACAGCACAGCTTGAATGACCCACGTTACCGGGCCAATCAACTCAATAGATTGTTTACAATGTTGCCACAGTTTACTGATCTAAAACTGACAAAATATTATCAAACTCGACCCATCACTATTGATTTAAATCAGTTTAACACTGAGTCAGACATCACTGTCACTATCCCCTTCAATGACGTGAAAAAATTCCAACACAGCATGTATGTGGTGTTTTTTTGGCAAGCCAAATACGGCGAGATAATAATGGACTGTAGAGATGTTTGGTTTGGCAATATCAGCAAACACATCATGGGAGCCACCACCGACATTGAGTTTCGTTATGATCCGCAGATACGCAACTGGCGGTTGACTTATTGACACAAACCCTGTAAACTAAACACATGCGAATTTTAACCCTAGACAACATTCATTACGATCTAGATCACCTGCCTGAAGAAGTAGATGACATGCGATTTGCCATACTAGACAACTCAAATCCACAAGAGCCAGACTATCATTTTATTCCGCTGATCTTTTTGGAAAGTTTCAATGCTCCTGCACTTGTGCTACGCATTGGAGAAAACACCATCAAGATGCCCATGGACTGGCAAATACTCATAGGAGAACCCGAAATAGGTGATTTGGAAGTGTTGCCATTGACATCAATCAATGATCGTGGCTTTAGAGTGTTTCAGTTCAATCCACTCACAAGTTTCCGCCCCAGTTTCCCTGACATTGAAATCTTGGATGTGTATCACGAAGTAGCATGGTATGCGCCCAAACTGAAAAATGGACAGTTGTTGGCAGTGCCATTAGACGATGATCCAGATCCAGACTGTGTGTACTTTGTAAAAGACATCAGCCGCAATTGTGAGATAGTAGACTACAATAAATCATGGTGATGCCTATGTATGCGTTTAACAATATTAAAAAAGACGGCAATTGGTGGAATGTTGAAGTTGCCAGTGGCAGATTAATGAATATGATTATGTCAGATAATTTTCAATGCTATACTTCGTTAGACCAAGCATTTGAAAAAGTTTTAAACTTTGATCGAGCCATTGATGTTGGCACCTGGATTGGTGATAGCACTGAATATATGTGTCGACGATTTGCACATGTAATTGGATTTGAACCAAATCCTGTGGTATATGAATGTTGCATTAGGAATTTACAAGAAAAAACAGTTGAAAACGTTGTGGTATACAACAAAGGTTTGAGCAATGTTACAGGTCAGAAATTGCTGTTCAATGGTTCTGGTACATTCAGTGGATGGATAAACACTGTTGAAGGCAATGTTCCTGAAATTTATCAACAAACATCCATTGCAGTCGAATCAATTAGACTAGATGATTATAATTTTGAAAATATTGATTTTTTTAAAATTGACGTTGACAGTCATGAAGGGTACGTATTAGATGGTGCTAGAAAATTTTTAGAAAACAATTCTCCAGTAATAATGTTAGAAAATAAACTAAGCATTAGAGATCGGCAACACATCGATATGCCTGATCCTGTGACAATATTAAATGAACTAGGCTACAATTGTGTTGCAAAGGTAGCAAAACATGATTATATTTTTATAAAGACAGATGTACACTGAACCCCAAATATTTGAAACATTCAATCGCTTGGTGAAGATTTATCTGGAAAGTTACCCAGAAGATCAGGAAGGACTAGAACGCTTCCTACGCTGGGCTTATACTCAATATGGATACCGGTATGGGAACTCTTAAGCCCGGTGCCACATATATCTATGAGCGTGTGGGCAATGAAGTGTATGCCCGTGAGTCAGGTGCTGAGCCCAGCACTCGACGGTTAATAGGCCATTCATATGATCCTGTGACTGGGCATCACATTGATTACGATAGCAGAACATCAGATGGCAGGCCCTTGTTTGATCACCTCCAGGAAAATAAAATGTGGGCTGACATCCGGCGGCTGGCCAAGACCACGCCTGCTTTACAAGATGCCCTGGAACGTGTTATAATGATATACCGGTTAATCAAGGTAGACAAATGAAACAAAATATTCATCCTTACGATCCTGTACAATTTAAAAAAGAATTTGAATCTACAGATATATGTCGTAGTGTCGCCAAAGATTTTAATAATTTATGGTGGGATCAACAATTTATTAAATCTTTTGATAGCATCACTCCTAGACAAATGGCAGCTGGTACCAATGCAGGATTTTCCATGACACCATTTTATTATTTGAGATATTTGTTGGAAAAAAATCCAAATTCAATATATGATTTAGGATGTGGGGCTAACTTGTTTAAAAAATATATTCCTAATATCATTGGAGTTGACAAGAGCTATAGTCATACTAGACCTTTGCTGGTCAAGCCTGATTGGCTAGGTTGGAGAGTTTATCCTGATATAGAAGAGTTAATTGATAAAGAATATGTTAGAAATCATCAGATTTTTTTTGAATCAGTGTTTTCAATCAATTCTTTGCATTTTAGACCATTGACTGAACTTCGTTTGGTATACGAAGAATTTATTAGTATGGTAGCACCTGGTGGTCGAGGATTTCTTTCAGTAAACATACAACGCATGATTGACCATGAGAGTATTTCAAGGCCTAGTGTACATCTAATAGATTACGAATCGTACGTAAGATCGCAGCTAGATAATTTGCCTTGCAAATACTTAATTTTTGATGTGAATTTAGATATCTTGGATAACTGGTTGGATGGAAATGTTAGACTGGTATTTGAACGATGAGTGATAAACTAAACATTGTGAATGAGATGCGACAACTGGATCGCAAAAACAGAAACTTCTATCGCGAACTTACAGAAGAAGAACGCAAGAAGTTCTCAAACTATCTCATGATTCGTTGGGCGTCGTGCGTGGAAGGCAGTAAAGACATGCAAGAATTCTATTTGATTGCCACCAATGAACGACTCAACAAACACTTTTTCACAATCAATCAGCACCCTGAACTGCAATGGTTATGTGCCACTGCTGTGAGTCCAGACATGGGCACACCCAGACACAATTGGATCTCACCCAAAAAGAAAGAAGCAGGTGCGTCGGCTGTGAAAAAACAACTGGCTGAATTGTTTCCCACATACAAACCGGATGAAATAGATTTGTTGGCCAAGATTACAACCAAAAAAGAAATTGACCAGTACATTCGAGATCATGGCCGAGACACTAAGTGAACTGACCTGTGGCTACTGTCACCGGACTTTCAAGCGGCATGAAAGCATGGCCGTGCACATGTGCGAGCCCAAACGTCGTAGATCAGAAAAGTCAGAACGTGGTGTGGAACTGGGATTTCAGGCCTACATCAGATTCTATGAAATAGCACAAGGCAGTGCAAAGTTAAAAACCTTTGACAACTTTGCTGATTCTCCTTACTACCGAGCATTCGTAAAATTTGGTAGATATTGTTTTGCCACTAGAGTAATCAATCCCAGACAGTTCTTGGAATGGCTGCTGAAACACAACAAGAAAATTGACAATTGGGGTAGTGACAAAATCTACACTGATTATCTATTGGATTACTTGAAAGTAGAAACAGTGGCAGATGCACTTGCACGAGCAGTGGAGTTTGGTATAGACTGGGGTGAACAGCACTCAGCCGCTGCCAACGATTGTTTGCGTTATGGCAGCCCACATGCCATGTGCCATGCTGTCACAACAGGCCGAATCAGTCCTTGGGTGATATACAATTCAGAATCGGGACAAAAGTTCTTGGGTGAACTGTCTTCAGATCAAGTGGCCATGATATGGCCTTACATAGATTCGGATATATGGCAAAAAAAGTTCTCAGACTATGCAGCTGATGCTGAGTATGCTCGAGAAATATTGAAACAAGCAGGATGGTAACATGATCAAATCAATCAACACAGTCAGCAAAGTGGCGCTGTGTAAGGTATGAGTGCAGACATAGATTTGGATGTTCCAGATCGTTATAAAATTTTAGAACTGATTCAATATACCGCTGCCAGACAGGTGGTAGACGGTCAGCCACGCCGGCACAATTCAGGTATTTATGTCACAGACATTCCCCGGGACGTAGAACATGGCTGTGCTGCCATAGACTATGAGTCAGCAGAACAGCGTGGCTACTTCAAAATTGACCTGCTAAACATGAGTGTGTACCAATTGATCCGCGATCCCTCGCACTATGAAGACATGCTATCAGCCACACCTCCGTGGTCGCGACTGTGGACAGATCCAGTCTGGACTCGGCAACTGGTTCACATCGGCAATTATGTGGACTTGTTGGCAGCAATGCAACCTGACAGCATACCCAGGATGGCTGCGTTTATTAGTATAATTAGACCAGGCAAGGCTCACCTACAACGTCGACCCTGGGCAGAAGTATTTGCGTCAGTATGGGATGGAGATGAATCGCGTGGGTATACGTTTAAACAGAGCCACTCAATTTCTTACGCGGCATTAGTTGCACTACATATGAACATTCTCAATCAAGTCGACGAACCAGTGTAATCGATTTTCTTTTGCTCTTTTTGCGAGCAATGTCTATCAAACTGCACACCGGTCCGTGCAGGATTTCAAGATCTTTGTTTGAAAATGTGCGCAGGGTCGAACGAAACTTTTCCCAGTCTCCACGAAGAAATATGTTGATGGGAATACTTCTATTGCTTTCCCACCACCAAGTGTTGGCAAGTTCTAGGAATTGCAGTTTGTCTTCTTGTGTGAGCACAGCACCAAAGTCGTAGATGGTTGTAACAGCATCGTCCCGGTTTTGAACTATTCCAATATACTCGTTGCTGGCGTAAACGCAAAGAGTTATAAAGGGATATTTTTCCGCCAGTTTTTCAAAGATGTTATTACCCATAAATACGTTTTGAGGATCCTATGTATTCAACCACCATTTACTTATATCAACAAATCATTCGGGTATTATTGATTGACACCAGTGGTGGATATTTTTCAATGAGGTACGACCCAGTGTATGCAAAAACTTTAACTGTCAACAAAGGTGTAGACAACGTGCTGTTGTTTGAATTCATCAACCAAGACCAAAAACCTGTGAATATCACAGGCAGCACATTCCGTTTTAGATTGTTGAACCAAACTGGTGATGAATTACTGCTTGAAAAAGACATGACTGTGCTCAGTGCCAGTTTGGGACGGGTCAAAGTTGTGCTGGACACAGCAGATACCATTAATATACTAGCACAGCCAGGCAGCTACAGCATTGAGCGCACACAAGGCAACTACGTACAGGCTGCATTCACTGATGACAATGCTGGCGCCAGAGCAGATTGCAACATTGTAGATTCAGTATTGCCCGAGTTCATAGCCAGCCAACCGGTGACCATGCCCACAATAAATGGCAAAAATTCGTGGCCACAGACACCACCTACCAGTTACCCTGACTGGGCATTGACACCGCAGCCGTTGAGTAGAAATTATCTCACCGAATATTACAGCAGCGAAATACCAACATCAGGCGCCAGTTTGACCACCATCAAGTATGATCTGGTGCATTATACCGGCACAGTCAAAGTGCAGGCTGCACAGGATTATGAGTCAGTTTGGACTGATGTCACAGACAGTACAACTTATTTGGATGAATCTGGTACCTTTTACATAAATGTTGTGGGATTTCATCCGCTGCTGCGCCTGGCATTGAATAACAGTCAGGGCTATGGTGCCACAGCCACAGCCACAGTGGTCAACGGTGTTGTCACAGGTATTTCAGTGACCGACGCCGGCTCGGGGTACATGGCAGCACCTTGTGTGAAAATTTTGGGCAACGGAGCCGGGGCCGAAGCCACGGCCGCTTCATTCACAGGCCCAAGTGGAATTGGTGCCATCACGGTGACCAATGGTGGTGCAGGTTACTTGCCCTTGAACTTTGGTGGCACCGAAGCACAGGCTGTGACAGTGCTGATCACAACCGGTTATGTGACCAATATTCTTTATCGTTAACTGTTGCTCTGCTGAACAAATCCTGCTATACTGCTTAGATGCTTGACATCCTGAGTTATCTGCCTGCAAAACGCAAACAAACACCTTCGGGTTGGTTGAGTTTCAATGCGGTGTGTTGTCAGCACAATGGATCAACACAAGATCGTCGAGGACGTGGTGGCCTCAAAGCCACTGAGGCGGGATGGACTTGGCATTGCTTCAATTGTTCATACACAGCCAGTTTTATCTTGGGCCGTACTGTAAGTTATAAGGCTCGAAAACTCTTGGGTTGGTTGGGGGTTCCTGATTCAGAGATAGAGATGTTGAATCTTGAAAGTCTGCGGCATCGAAGCATCAATGGCATCTTAGAAGATCGTCAACAGATGTGGAACACACTAAGCGGTGTGTCATTTGAAGAACGAGACCTGCCACCATTTGCTGAACTGCTGACACCTGAGCACAAATTCTACTGGGACTATGTGCGTGGCAGACATGTGCCTGAAGACTTTCCAGTCATGGTGCAGATACAAAACGACGGCATCCATTGGACAAGATTGCATGTGGTCATACCCTTTACCCATGACAATAAGATTGTGGGATACACCTGTAGATTTTTAGATGACCGGCAGCCCAAGTTTATCAGCGACAGTCAACCGGGGTATGTGTTTGGCACAGACTTACAGCACTCAGACTGGCAACATGTTATAGTAGTAGAAGGTATCTTTGATGCACTCAGCATTGGCGGTGTGGCTGTAATGCACAACACCATAAGTGATGCGCAAGCAAGACTGATACGCAGTTTAGACAAATCAATAACAGTGGTGCCAGATCAAGATCGGGCAGGTATTGAATTGATTGATCGTGCGCTAGAACTGGGTTGGGCAGTGAGCATACCAGACTGGCCCGAAGATTGCAAAGATGTCAACGATGCAGTGATAAAGTTAGGCCGACTAGGAGCCCTACTAACTATAATGCAATCAAGAGAGACCAGCCGTATCAAAATTGAATTACGGAAGAAGCAACTTGTAAAACAACTACAATCAAATACAAAATCATGAATAAATTTTCAAGTCTAATATATCTTCGACAGCAGCACTCATCGGTCTATATTCAGAGTTGTATATATGCCGGAATCACTGCTTGGTTCAGTCAACAGGATCGATTTGCTGAACTAGAGTTCTCAGACAAAATTGATACCTTGTTTGTGACAGATCATGCCTTGTCGTGGCCAGATCTGAACTTAGATTTTAAAAATTCAACCACTGCTGAGAGAAAATATTATGGATTGCCGAGTGAAGGCAGTCCTGAATATTGGTTTGATCTTGATAACTGGCACAACACAACGTTGATTGCTGGTTATGACCATTTAACACAGTGGCAAAACAACAATGTCAGTTTTGGGTTTGATTGGTTTGATTTTCACATGCATAAAATAAACGGAGATCCAAGAATTTCCCAAGAAATCAACAAACAAAGTATCAGCAACGCCAGGTTTGATCTGTTGGTCTTACGAGGAGCAAATAAATTTCAGCGAGTACAATGGTTATCGTTGCTCCAAGAAAGATCCGCCGATTTAAAGGTGGTCACAGATGGTATACAAACAGAACTAACCACTGACTATACAACAACAAATCTTGGTTACGAACAGTATTTTAATAAATTCAATTGTGAAAAATTTTCAAACTACGCTATGCTTTCAAGTTTTTACGATGACACAGATTTGTTAACTCTTGACATGGTACCACACAGGAAAATGTTCAATGATTGTCTAGTTAACATGATACTAGAAACCACAGTGCGTAATACAGACAGTCCTTATCTGACAGAAAAAACTTTTAAACCATTAATACATGCACGACCATTTGTTATACTTGGAGATACCAACTGCTTGAGAAAATTAAAGAGTGAGGGATTTAAAACTTTTGATAAATTTTGTGATGAAAGTTATGATTCAGAAACTGATTTAGACAAACGCATAGAAAAAACGTTAGACAGTACAATTCAGTTGATATATGCTTGCCGACGCCATCCAACAGAGATTGATGAAATTTGTCAACACAATCAGCAATTATTTTTTGATAGAACTAGACTTGAGCGCAAACTTGCAAAATTTGGCAAACTTTGCTTGACCCAATTATACAACGTGGAGACAGAATAGTGTTAAAAGACTACGGACTCGACGTTCAAAGATTATTTTTAGAAATAATTCTTGAAAACGCTGAGTCGTATCTGAGAGTGTCTAATATTTACAATCCGCAAAACTTTGATCGAAGTCTACGTCCAGCGGCTGAGTTCATCAAGGAACATTCAGACAAACACAAGACATTGCCCGAACGCACACAAATCTCGGCCACCACAGGCATTCGGCTACAAGCGGTACCTGACTTGAACGAAGGTCATTTTGATTGGTTCATGGCAGAGTTTGAACAGTTTACCAAGCGCCAAGAACTGGAACGTGCTATTCTCAAAGCCGCAGACATGTTGGAAAAAGGCGACTATGATCCTGTGGAGAAACTGATCAAAGATGCAGTACAGATATCTCTAACTCGGGACATGGGCACAGATTACTTTGCAGACCCAGCAGCTCGTATCAACAAGTATTTCAACTCGGGTGGACAAGTTTCAACAGGCTGGCCACAACTGGATAGATTGTTGTATGGTGGATTTAGTCGTGGCGAACTCAACATCTTTGCCGGGGGATCGGGTTCGGGCAAGAGTCTTGTGATGATGAACATTGCACTAAACTGGTTGCAGCAGGGTTTGAGTGGTGTGTACATCACACTGGAACTGTCAGAAGAACTCACAAGTTTGCGAACAGATGCTATGTTGACCAATATGAGCACCAAGGATATTCGCAAAGACATCGATACCACAGAACTCAAAGTCAAACTGGTAGCCAAGAAAGCCGGCAACTATCAAGTCAAAGGTTTGCCGGCACAAAGCAACATCAACGACATACGTGCATATTTGAAAGAGTATCAAATACAAACAGGCAAACGTGTGGACTTTGTGATGATTGACTATTTGGACTTGTTGATGCCCGTAAGTGCAAAAGTTTCACCCAACGACCTGTTTGTAAAAGACAAATATGTCAGTGAAGAACTGCGTAACTTGGCCAAAGAACTGGGCGTACTAATGGTAACTGCAAGTCAGTTGAATCGATCAGCTGTGGAAGAACAAGAATTTGATCACAGCCACATTTCAGGTGGTATATCTAAAATCAACACAGCAGACAATGTGTTTGGTATCTTTACCTCACGATCTATGAAAGAGCGTGGCAAGTATCAAATACAGTGTATGAAGAGTCGAAGCTCGACCGGCGTTGGTCAAAAAATTGATTTGGAGTACAACATTGAAACCATGCGCATTACTGATGAAGGCGGAGAAGATGGAGACACTTATTCAAAGAAACCATCGGCTTCAATCATGGACTCGATCAAGGCCCGTAGTCAAGTCAGCCCGGCTGGAGATGAAAAAAAGATAACTCCATGGGACAGTGCGGAGCCTGCCAAAGTCACAGCAGACGTTCAAAGTGCAAAACTAAAGCAACTGCTGGGCAAGATCAAAACATCATGACCGATATTTTTTGTCCAATGATACACGGCGGCCTCAATATTGATTTAAAGACAAATGGCTTACTTCAATACAATCAGTGTTGTTTAAGCACGACTCAACATTCTCAAATGATAGATGATACTGTAGATTGGCACACTGGCATATTAACAGAATCACGAGAAAAAAATAATCAACAACAGTGGTTGCCTGGTTGTTGGCAATGTGAGCGTTTAGAAAAAACTGGAGCAAAGAGTTTCAGAAACTCAATGATTGAAAAGTTTGGAGTTCGAGAGAATTTATCCGGACCCCAAAGAATTGATCTTTTGTTTGATAGAAGTTGTAATCTAGCCTGCAGTACTTGTGGCCCTCACTCAAGTACTATGTGGAGCAAACATCTCAAAGACAATAATTTAAGTATCCCTATTGTGTCAGAAACGTCAAACCTTGACAATATAAAATCTATTTTAAGAAAACTAGATTTAAGCAACATTGGTATGATACAATTTTGTGGTGGCGAAACTTTGTTGGGTAATAGTTATTGGGAAGCCGCAGAACTGCTGGCTGAATTGGTTTCTGATGCAAAAGACAAACTTGAATTAGGATTTCAAACCAACGGTACACAATCTATAGATCCCAAACACTACGATTTAATTGATAAATTTAAATTGGTAAAATTAATGGTAAGCATCGATGGGGTTGGTGAAAAATTTGAATATCTTAGATGGCCCGCAAGTTGGAATCAAACTGTTGACAATATTTTAAATTTAAAAGACACATTGCCCAGTAATGTGATGTTTTTTGTACAAGAATGCACTAGTTGTTTGAATTTATTTTATTCTGATGAAGTTGGGAACTGGGTAAAAAACAATTTCAATTGCAATCGCGAAGGTGATCCAACAGATCATAATACGCAATTGGCCAATCATGAATATCTTAATGTAAACAACATTACTGTTGAATATTTAGATGCCTTGGCCGGCACCCCTATTAGTAATGTAATTGATTCGAACTGGAAAGAAAACCCTGATGACATCAGGCAATTCATTACAAAAACAGAATTTTTTGATCGAATCCGGGGACAAGATTGGAAAAAAACTTTCCCCGAAGTTGCTGAGTTTTATCGTAGATACCTTTAGGCCACTGCACCCTTGATCACTGCATAACGTATAACAACTGCTGGGCAAGATCAAAACTGGTTAAGCCGCAGTGATCACAGCAGTCCAAGTGGTTGAACCATCGGTGTTGACGTACATTCGATCGTTGGTGGTGGTACCATCTGTACGCAGATACAACGATCCTTTTGCAGCACTACATGTAGGTGCACCTGACCCAAAGAATATGCCAAGATTGGCTGTGCTGGAAAATTTATAACCAGCACCTGTGGTGCCGCCAGCAGGCACGGCAGTACCTGACAGTATAGTAGCATTGCCCACAGCAGATATCACTGCACCCGACAGCACATTGCCACCGGTGATATTGCCTACACTGGTCATTGTAGCCAAACTTAATACATTACCGCCATTAACATTACCAGTTGCAGTGATACCTCCACTGGCCTGCACGTTGCCGCCAACTATATTGGCCGTAGCAGTGACACCACCACCAGTGAGCACATTGCCCCCAGTGACATTGCCTGTAGCACTGACCACACCACCAGTGTTGATGTTGCCGCCTTGAACGTTGCCAGTTACACTAACAGTTGTACCTGTGTGTATAGTTGCATTGACATTGGCAGTAAGTACATTGCCCCCAGTGACATTGCCCGTAGCACTGACCACACCACCAGTGTTGATGTTGCCGCCAGTTACATTGCCTGTGGCTAGAACAAGTCCACCAGTGAGCACATTGCCGCTGTTGACATTGCCGGTAGAGCTGACACCGCCTGCAGTATTGACATTGCCAGCAATGACATTGCCAGCTATAGTAATCAGTCCCAAACTGCTGATGTTGCCGCCAGTGACATTGCCGGTGGCTGACATTATACCAGTGCTCTTTAAATTGCCTCCAGCCACATTGGCTGTGGTTGTGACATTGGCGGTGAGATTGATAGCACTGAGCACATTACCACTCAAACTCAGAGTGGCAGAAAGCAAGTTGCCGCTGGTGACATTGCCTGCTGCTGAAACAATCCCGCCAGTGAGCACATTGCCACCTGTGACGTTGCCAGCAGCTGAAACAAAGCCTGCAGTCAACAAGTTGCCCACAGTGGTATTGCCCACAAAAGTATTGCCTGTGGCCACAACACTGCCCACAATATTGCCACTCACATACAAATTGCCGTTGATGCCCACACCACCGCTGACAACCAGTGCACCTGAACCTGCACTGGTGCTGTCTGTGGTTGCTGCAACAGTGAGTGGGTTGGTATAATAGTTTAAAGGACGATTGAGGTCAAACACAGTGAGACTGGCGCCACCATCTGAGGTTGAAAAATCAAATTCATACGTGCCTGAAGCGGCCAGAGTAATAACCCCTGCATTGATGCCTTGTATGCCCAGTGTGCCCTGAGTCACTGCCGTGGGCAAAGTAATGGTTTGTCCAGTGGTGCCAGTGATCTCCACACGCACTTTGCCGTAGGCGCCTGCAGCAGGCCAAGTGTTGGCAGTGAATGCCAAGTTGATGTTGCCGCCCATGACTATGCTTTGATATGGCCCTGCACTGGCGTCAATGTTGATAGACCCAGCGGTATTGGCTATTTGTACCAGTGTGCCCGAAATACCCTGTACACGAGCATTGTACACCAGATTGTTGCCCACATTGTTGTCCAAAGTTCCGCCAGCCAGTGCTGATTTCAATATGGCTTTTGATTGCAAGTCATCAATTTCAGTTTCTGCAAATTCAAAATTGGTTTTTATATTGGTAAAATTGTCACGGAAACCCTGGGTGCTGTTGGGCACGCCGGCTATGGGAAAATTTCCGTTGACATTGTTGGGGTTGATCTGGCTGGTCATTGCTGTTCCTTGTATTAGATATTTATTGTTTAGGTACAACCGCTAAATAATCCAAAGGTCCTTGAGCACATGCAAAAAAAAACACGCAGCATACTAGAAGAACTAGATACACTGTACATAGAACGCGATCGCCAGGCTGTGATTGAAACCAGGGCCAGCAATGTGATAGCCACAGCTATTCGTCTGCTGGAACAGATTGATGCAGAATATCCTGCTGATCAAGCAGAAAATCTCCAGCGCAAACTGCTGAATGCCATACGTCATCGGGACACTGGCAAGTTTTCAAGGTCTGTAAGGAAAACTCATGCAGATATTTGAAATTACACAGAAATCCGTGACCAACGAAGTCAATGCAGGCGCAGTGGCAGCAGCCCTGGCCAATCGGGCCCGTACGGCTGTGTTGCAAAAAGCTGGCGTAACTGATCCCGAAGACAACAGCACACCTTACGGCGACACTCGTGAACGGGCAGCCCAACAAGTTGACCCAGCCATAAAAGAACAAGCAAAGACACGAGTCAACGCTTGGCAGCAGGCCATAGCACAGCTTTGCCAAAGAGAAGGCCGGGACAATGTGGCACAGCTCAGTTCCAACAGCAAAACTATCTTGATGCGTTCGCTTGTACAGCAATTGCACGAAGTAATGATGCGAGGCCTGATAAGAGACTATACCACCTTGGCATCTGCTGTGAGTGCAGCGCCTGATATTCAAGCTGCCGCAGCTGGCATCATACAAAGCATATCACAAGCAATCTCTGCCATTGAAAGCAATTTAAATGATGCCAGCAGTACCTGGATCGAAGACGCCAAGAGTGAAGAACAAAGTCAGTACAACAACTGGCTGATGCTGTGTCGCAGTGCATATCGGGCCATGGCATTGTTGCAGTTTGAAGGCGGCAGAGACATTGCAGTCAAAGCACCAGCCCTGAGACAGGTTGCTGGCATTTGGCAACTGAATCGACTCATGCTTAACGCTGTCAATCCTGCACACAAATTGTTGATTGACATGTCCAATCAACTGGTTGCAGCCGGTGTCGCTCCCAACATCAGCATTACTCCTGGCGGTGACTACTATGTGGGCACATCTTTGTTGGATCCTGCCGTCCCAGCAGATCAAACAATCATCAACTTGATCAAAGCCAATTTGCCATGAAAACCCTACGCACACTATTAGAAGGCGGCAACGTCTTCAAAGACTCAGACGGCAAACCACTCACAGGTCGTATCAATCAAAGCGATGTGCCTGCCACTGTGGCCTGGCTTGAACAAGTTACAGGCTTAGAATTTCCACGTGCTCGTTGGCTGGGATCAACAGGCAAGGCGCCCACATCGGGAGACATGGATCTTGCTGTGGATGTGAATGAAATCTCCAAAGATCAACTAGCAGCCAAACTCATGCAATGGATAGCCAGCCACAAACTACCCCCAGCAGAATGGATCAAAAAGGGCGGCGAAGTACACCTGCGCACACCCATACAAGGACGTCCTGAACTGGGCTATGTGCAAACCGACTTTATGTTCTTTCCCAACTTGGACTGGGGCACATTCTACTACAACCAAGGTGCAGGTTCGGCCTACAAAGGTATGAATCGTGCTGTGTTGATGTCAAGCCTGGCCAAACATCACGGACTTAAACTGGGTGCCAATGGTGTGTTCTCAAGAACCAGCAATGAATTGATCACCATGGATGCTGACGAAGCAGCACGCATGATCTTGGGACCGCGTGCCACACGCGACAACCTCAGCACTGTGGAAACCATATTTGCGGCCTTGGCCCGTGATCGAGATAAAGAAGCCAAGATCAAAGACTTTCGTGAGTACTTGACCAAGGAAGGCCTGCCGCAGCCTGACGCTGTGAAAGAAGACACAGAAACGCATTTTTTGGCACGGTTGCGTGATAGAATCGTAAACCAAGGCATGCAACCCCTGGTGGAAGCAGAGCCTGTAAATCCTTATAGAATTTACGAAGCAGAAGAAGCTGGTGTGGGTGGCAAAGCCAAAGGCATTGAACACCTGGAAGACTATGTGTTCCGTAACGGACTACCTGGTGTTGCCACAGCCTTGCAAATTGTACAGGCAGCAGCTGACTCTCCGGCCAAGACCACCACGGTAAAGTGGGACGGCAAGCCAGCTGTGATATTTGGACGCAAACCTGAAACTGGTGAATTTGTGCTCACAGACGGTTCGGGATTTGAAGCCAAAGGCTATGATGGCCTGGCCACAAGTCCACGCATGATGGCCAACATACAGCGCAACCGTTCAGGCTCAAGGGACGAACTGATTCAACTGTATGCCTCACTGTGGCCCATGTTAGAAGCAGCCGTACCTGCAAACTTCCGTGGTTATGTCAAAGGTGACTTGTTGTACATGGACACACCACCCCTGGAAGCCGGCAACTATGTGTTCAAACCCAACACTGTGCAGTATCGTATTCCTGCAAAAACATCTTTGGGCCAGCGCATTGGTGCCAGTGACACAGGCATTGCCATGCACTCCATGTACGCAGATGCAGGGGATGCACGTCAACCACTCAGTGGTGTGCGTTTCAATGATGTTCCTGGTTTGTTGTTGATTGAACCCATTGGCGGTAAAGAGATCGTGCCCGACGCTGGATTGATCAAACAAATCAAATCTGTGGCCAACAGTGCTGATGGTCGTGCCATTGCCATACTGTTCAACCCTGGAGAACTACGGGCTCAACAGATTACAGATCTAGCAAAACTGTGTGTGGACTACATCAATTACCGAATCAAACAGCCTGACCCTAGTTTTGATAACTTACTGGGTGAGTTTGGAGATTGGCTGCAGACCAAGGTCACACCTAAAAAATTCAACAACATTGTGGAATACTTGAACAGTCCGTCCAGCAATGCAGGCGCACTATCGGCAGCATTTACTCTGTTCATGCTACTGCACGACTTAAAAATAGATATCCTGCGCCAGTTGGATTTGAAGGATCCTGGGCACGAAGGTTGGGTAATGGCCACTCCTGCAGGCTATGCCAAAGCGGTAAATAGATTTGACTTTACTGCTAGAAATGCGGCTCAAAACAATCCGCAACAGGCGTAATTTTTACCAAAGGTATAAATAAAAGCAGGTCCACCAGGACCACTTAACTTAAAGGAAATTTATCATGGCACAGTTTACAAAAACAAACGGAACCACACAACCAGTATTTGCACTGGACGTAGCTAATGGTTCAATAGCAGGAACAGCAAACGTTGCGGCCCAAGGCCCAGTGATGTTGTCTGGCCCACAACTGCAATTCTTCACACTCACAGCAAACGCTGCACTTACCAATGCTGGTAATGTCAACGGTTACTTGAACAATGTGTTGCAAGCAGTTCAGTCTGGCGCTGGTTTGACAGTTCCTGGCGGCACTATTGCTTTCTATCAAGCAGGTGCCACAGCTGGTACTATCAACTTGGCTATCTACCCAGCCGGTGCTTACACAACTACTCAGTTGGTTGCTGCTGCTCAAACAGCCAATGCCACAGGCGGCGTGAACATTGGTATCCCAACTGCCAACGTTGCTGCTAGTGCAACATTCACTAACCTGTAATCAGTTCGGTATCAACACAACCCTGGACGTAAAAAATCCAGGGTTTCTTTTTGGCCGTAAATATGCACATAATGAAAGTCTTGTGCCGCACCCTTTTTGATTGTACCCACACTGGTATTACAGGACATCTCCGCCCACAGCATTTGCCATTCACTACCAAAACAGGCCTGGTGATTCACACGCCCGAACAATGGAACCGTGCTAGAAATCAACAACGCAACTGGGAAAGTTTGTTGCAAATAATGAGCCTGCGAACACAGCCCATGAATGTTGTGACACCCACAAAACACACTGACGGCTGGCATTTTGCGTTTGAAGTTGAAGCCGAAGGGGTGCTTGGCAGCAATTTTGGCAGTGATGAGTTGGCAGGACTTGTTGGCGACTGTGAAGGTGTGCCCATGGTCACAGGCCTGGACGAAGCAGAAGTGGTTGCTGCAACCTTGCATGCTCAGGGCGCCAATCAAAACATTTGGTTCTCAGCCATAAATACGCCATTGGAGCCCGACCATGGTTGATACCACTGACATTGAAAAGAAAAGTCTTGAAGCCCACGTTGAGCTGTGTGCAGAACGTTATCGCATGCTGGAACTCAAGATAGAAACAGTGGAGAATGAAATCTCAGCAGTCAAGCACATGGTCACAGAAGTGCATGGCATTGTGCGCAAAATGGGTGAAAAACGCAATGATCAGTTGATAGCCTGGGGCATAGGTATCATTGGTGTTTTATTGGGTGCAGTCGGCTGGCTGGCCACACACTACGTTCGTACCTTATGACCCGCGAACAAAAATTAGAACGCTTTGCTGAGCGTGAACTCAAACGTGTGTACACTGAACTCATCATTGATGACGAACAAGGTGGCTATGTTGCGTTTGGGCGTTATCATTTACGACCAGACTCAGCCGGCTTTGCAGTGTATCACAGTGACGATCTTGTGAGCCGATTCAGCAGCAAACGAACTGCCATGAGCTGGTGCGTGGCCGACAATGCCAAACAATACAATCTGGCTAGAACTATACAAATTCTAGACAACAAACAACAGAGCTTGGCAGCTGACATACACTGCCGTCGCAGCCAAGCTCAACGCAGTGTTAAATCGCAGTTTTCTGAAACTGTGATGACCAAGCTGTCAGTGAAAATTCAACGCTATCACAGTGTTCAGACCGAACTGGAAAAATGTGTAAATTCGGCTAAATATCTACAACTAAAAGGATTCGCAAAATGAAACTGCAAGAACTAGCTGCACCCAAAGTCAGTAAACAAATCACTCGTGTGTTCGAAAGCTACTTTGGATCAAGCATTGACTTTGATAAACTGTCTGGCTCACAAGCTAACACAATGCTGCGCAAGGTACGTGGACTGCTGGGCGAGCATCGTGACACCACAGCACGATATCAAAGCGAGCGTGATCCCAGCTATTTGAAACTGGTCATGATGGAACAAGCCCTGGCCACTCGTGTGCGAGAAACACAACCCGAAACACCACAACGAGCAGCCGTGGCCAGAGATATTGCTGTGAAAAACATTGCAGATCCCAATCTAGAACGAGCAGTGAACAAAGGTGCTCGTGGCATGGGACTCACACCCGACGAAGGTCGCACAGTGGCCAACAAGATCCTGCAAACTGAACAGCGTCTGCGCAGAGCATATCGCACTCTCAAAGAGTCTGAAGTACAACAAGCACAAGTGGTGTTGGCAGCGCAAGACATGGTTGATCAAATGCAAAAAATGATTGAAGATACCACCAGCATGCAATTCAAAGAATTGCCAGCCTTGGTCGACAGTATTCGCAATCAAGTTGGCATTGACCAAGCCACACAATTCAACACTGATGTTTCTGGCGCACTGTCAGGACTGGTACAAAATTTACAAGGCGCCAAACAACAACTGGAAACTGCCTTGGGCGTGGTCACGGGACAAACACCTGCACCAGTACCTGGCGCAGATCTAGCACCTGATGCAATGGCTGCCGCAGGCCAGGTGCCTGGTGGCTTGCCAGCTGGAGACCTTGAAGCTGGTGCGGCTGCAGAACCTGCTGCAGAAATGCCGCCCGAAGAACCAGCACCAGCTGCTGCTCTAGGTAGAAAGCGTAGATGATATGCGAATCATTGATATAATTAGAGAAGCTGTACCACCACCAAAACCATTACAAATACTACCACAGGGTGTGTTCACTCCTCCACCTGCCACAGCTAAACCAGCACCAGCGGCACCTGCCACAGCTAAACCAGCACCAGCGGCACCTGCCACAGCTAAACCAGCACCAGCGGCACCTGCCACAGCTAAACCAGCACCAGCGGCACCTGCCACAGCTAAA
>Ga0172376_10000064_pt1 | contig 121648 bp, 82 predicted proteins | sample Lak35m_FD_121114 | JGI IMG/M metagenome (GOLD analysis project Ga0172376, IMG submission 121114) | Freshwater microbial communities from Kabuno Bay, South-Kivu, Congo - kab_092012_35m | ecosystem: Environmental > Aquatic > Freshwater > Lake | place: Democratic Republic of the Congo: South-Kivu...
ATAGGCCTTGAATGCCTCGCGGCCTTCCGGTTCCCGCGCGGCGGCCGTGATGAAATCACGCCATCCCGACGGGGAACCCGTGTCGATGCCACGGCTTGTCACGAAGTCCCTGTAAGTCTCCCGCGCCTTGTCGTGCCGCTCCCTTTCAACCGGATTCAACTCGACCCAGATCCTTTTGGTGACATATTCGGCGAGGTACTCGCCGGCCAATTCGGAGATTTCCCGGCGGTACACAAGCGGTCCGACCAGGCTGTTCAGGAGGTGTTCGCCGCCATCGGTGCGCTCGGGAGTGGCGGTGATGGCCAATCGGAACGGGGCGATGCTTCCCGTGGCCGATTGCCGGTATGCCGCCCCCGGCAGGTGGTGGGCCTCGTCGAACACCACCATGCCGTACCTTGGACCCCAGCGGTCGATCAGCAGGTGGGCGGAATCGTAGGTGATCGCCGTGACGGGTTTCCAATCCCTTTCGCCTCCGCCCACGGTGCCGACCTCCGTTTCCAACAGCCGTTCAAGCTCCACGCGCCACTGGGATACCAGTTCCAGTGTCGGTGCCACGACGAGGGTGGACCTGCCGGCGCGGCTGATGGCGAGGATGGCGGTGAAAGTCTTGCCTGTCCCGGTGGGAAGCACGACGACTCCCCGGCCGCCAGCCTTCCACCAGGCATCGACCGACTGGGCCTGATGGGGAAACGGTTCCCTGCCGAACGCCTTGGGGAATTCCAACTTGTCGTATTTCCGAGCCAGGTCCGCGTGCGCGATGCCATTTTTGTGCAGGAGCGAGACGAGCGACCTGTAGTGGATGGCGGCGCAGCGCAGGCAACGGGCGCGAGGGTCGTTGACGGCCTGGGGAAACAGCCGGGAAAATCCGCCCGGGGCGCCGCGCAGTTCAAGCGTTCCCGAATTGAAGGTGATGGTGAATTCCGTTTCATCCATGAGTCCATGGTAACGATCGGAATCGCCCGATGGTATGGGGGCAGTCAGCCGCCGGGCACACTATCGGATTCGGCCAGCGCCCGCCTCGCCATGGCCAGCGCCCGTTCGACCATCACATAAAAAATCGGGACAAGAACGAGTGTCACCATCGTCGAAACGACGATCCCACCGATGATGGCCCTTGCCATGGGCGCACGCGTCTCGGCTCCGGGGCCATACCCGAAAGCGGCGGGCACCGCACCGGCCACTGTCGCGATCGAGGTCATGAGGATGGGCCTCAGCCTCACCGGAGAAGCCTCCAGAACCGCTTTGTCGGGTGCCAGGCCCGATTTGGCCAGCGAGTTGGCGTAATCCACCAAAATGATCGAGTTTTTCTTGACCAGGCCCATCAGCAGAACAAGGCCGATCAGGCTCATCATGTTGAGCGTGTCGCCCGTCCACCACAGGGCCACCACGGCACCTGTCAGCGCGAAGGGCATGGCCAACAGCACCGTGAGCGGATGGACGAATGAGTTGAATTGCACACCCAGGATCATGTAGGCGACCACGATTCCGAGAACCAGCGCGAAAACAAGGCTGTCAATGGTTTCGCGCATGGCCTGGGCGTTGCCAAGCTCGACGAGGGTTACCTGGGCTGGCAGGATCTCCGCGGCGATTTTCCTGGCGCGGTCGAGGGCCTCACCCTGGGCGATTCCCGGACCCGGATTGGCCGTGATCTCGATATTCCGCTGATGGTTGTACCGGGTGATCACGGGAGTCGCGGGAACGATGCGCACCTTGTCCTGGTCCACCAGGTCCTTGACCGGCACGAGACGGTTGTCGCCCAGCCTCAGGTTGAGGTCCATCAGTTCCTCGGGCGTGGCCGTCTGCTGTTCCCGCAACTTCACCCGGATGTCGTAGCGCCTTCCGCGGTCGGTGAACTTTCCAACCCTTTCGCCGCCCACCAGTAGGTTCATGCTGTCGGCCAGGCGCGCGACGGGGATTCCGAGCAGGGCCAGCTTGTCCCGGTCGGGGTAGAGCCGAAGTTCGGGTTTTCCCGGCCTATGGCTCGTGTCGAGGTCTTGAAACACGGGACGGCCTTGGGGATCCCTGTCCTGTTCCATCCTCCCGAGCAATTCATGGGCGAGCCCAGGCAGGATCTCCCAGTCCCCTTGGATCGAAAAGTCGATGGGATAGCCTTCCTGGGCCGTGAATCCCTCGGTGGATTGGTCTCGGACGATCACATGAATGTCTCGAACCTCGGAGAACTTCCTCCTGATGAGGTCGAGCATTTCCCGCTGGCTTCTCGACCGGCTTGCCCGCGGGACGAGTTGCACGAAAAGGTCGGCCTCGTTCATCAGGAGGCCGGAATCGGTTCCGACGGTGGAGAGAACTCCCTCCACCTCGCTCATTTCGGCAAGGCGGTCCTCGCAAACTCCCAGAAGGTTGCTGATCTGCTCGATGTTGGCATCGACCGGCCCGATGACCCGGACAACCAGCCGGCTTTGGTCCTCCGAGGGAACCAGTTCCCGGCCGAGCCAGCCGAGCGCGAAGAACGCCGCCGTGAAGACGATAAGGGCGCCACTCGCCCCCATCACCACGGGCCACATCGCCAGCGAGAGTGCCAGAAGGCGCCCGTAGGCCAGGGCGATCATGTCGACGCCCCGGGAAAACGGATCAAGGACCGCCGGCCTGAAAAGCCGCCTGTCGAGAAAGGCGTAAACAGGCGGTCCGCCCGCCAGGATGGCGAAGGCCAGGGCAAAGTCGCCCACGGGTTCCCCGATCCAGGTCCATGGCGTCGCTGGGCGGGGCAGGCCGGACCATTCGGCAATCGAGGTGATAGGCCAGACCCACGGCCGCAGCCATGCGATTTGTGGAAATCCCAGCCTGGCCACGATGAGGATTGTTGCCAAGAAGAGGGACATCGCCAAGGCGGCGCGCCAACCTCCCGCCTTGGTGGTTTCGCGGGACAGCGAGCAGAGCATCGGGGTGATGGTGAGCGCTGAAACAAGTGACAGCATCACCGCCACCCCCACCGTGACCCCGAACTGGAAAAAAAACCTGCCGATGGTTCCGCTGAGGAAGGCCACGGGCAGAAAAATGGCAAGGATCGACAGTGTGGCGGCGATCGCGGCGAAACCGATCTCACGGGAACCATCGCGGGCCGATTTCTTGGAATCCTTACCCATTTCGCGGTGCCGGTGGATGTTTTCCAGGACCAGGATCGCGTCATCGACAACCACCCCGACGGAAAGCGACAATCCCAAGAGGGTCATCAGGTTGAGGGTGAACGGTTCAAGGCCGATCCACCGCACGGCGTAATTGAGAAAAAAGAAAGTTCCCAGTAGTGATGTGGGTATGGAAAGGCAGATGTTGATGGTCGTTTCCAGCGAACCCAGGAACAGGTAGCAAACCACGGCGGTGAGCAGCACTCCCAGGATTAGGGTGAGCTTGAGTTCCTCGATGTTCTCCCTGACAAATCGTGATGAATCAACGGGCATGGCCAGGTCGATGCCCCGCGGCAGCAGCCTTGCCAGCTTTGGCATCTCCTCGCGAACCGCGTCGCAAACCGCGACCAGGTTTCCCCCGATCGCTTTCCTGACGCCGATGGCGACGGCGGGCAGGCGGTTGTATCGGGCCAGGCCACGCTTGTCGACCGTGCTGTCGGCGACGACCGCGACATCGTCGAGGCGGATGGTCTGGCCGGCTTTCTGGGTAACCACCAGCCGGCCAAGTTCCCCCAGCGAGACGGCCTCGCCCATCACCCGGAGGTTGAATTCCACCTGCTGGCTCTTGATGTATCCGGCGGGAAGCTCGGCATGCTGCCTCTGGATGGCCATCCGGACATCCTCGGCGGAAAGGTTGAACTGCCTGAGCTTGTCGCGGTCGACATGCACGCGCACATTCCTTTCCTGAAGCCCGGCGAACTGGATGCCTCCCACGCCCGGCAGCGAGGAAAGCAGCGGCTTGATCTCCTTTTCCGCGATGTCGCCAATCTTTCCCACCGGATAAGCCCCCGATAGGGTCAGCCAGGCGACGGGAAGGTTGGCCGGATTGATCTTGCTGATCACGGGGGGGTCGATGTCGGTGGGCAACTTCCGGCGAGCGGCGCTGACGGCGTTTTGGACATCCTGCATCGCGACATCGATGTTCCTTCCGAGTTGGAAGTAGACGGTGGTGATGCTCCTTCCCTCGAGGCTTTCGGACATCGTGTAATCGACGCCCTCGACGGAGGCGACGGCATCCTCGACGACATCCGTGACATCGCCGTCCATGATTTCAGGGGACGCCGCCTCGCGCGTGATGACGATGCTGACGACCGGGAAGTCGATTTCCGGGAATTGGCTAATGCCCATTTCCCGATAGCCCATCCATCCGAACACCATCATGGCGGCTCCCACCATGACGGCGAACACGGGATTCCGGATCGACAGTTCCGAAAGCCTCATCGCTTTGCCGCCCCGGAGGAATCGCCGCCCGCGAGCCACTCGGAGAGCCGTTCCAGTCGCAGGTAGATCACGGGAACCACGAAGAGCGTGACGAGGGTGGAAAGGAAGCAGCCCCCGAGGATGCTGCGGGCCAGGGGCGCTCGTGTTTCCGAGCCCGGACCGACCCCGAAAGCCATGGGAACGGCCGCGACCATCGTGGCCATGGTCGTCATCAGGATGGGACGCAGGCGCTGGGGGCATGCCTCCATCACAGCCATCAGCAATCCTCGCCCGGCCCGCCTTCTCTCGCGAATCACATCGACGAGAATGATCGAGTTTTTCATCACCAACCCCGCGAGTAGCACCATTCCGATCATGCTCATCAGGTTGAGGGTGTCGCCCGAAAACCACAGCACGGACAAGGCCCCTGTCACGCCGAACGGAACGGCCACGAGAACCGTGAGGGGGTGAACCAGGGAATTGAACTGGATGCCGAGGATCATGTAGGAGGCGATGAACCCCAGCGCGAGGGCGCCCCACATGCTGTCGAGTGTTTGCTGCATCGCCTGGGCGTTGCCAAGCTGCACGATCCTGTAACTTTCAGGAAGATCCAGATCGGCGCGGGTCTGCCTGGCGATCTCACCGGCCCTGGCGATCGCCTCCCCTTGGGAAATCCCGGGGGCCATGTTGGCCGTCAGCTCAACCTTCCTGAGGTGGTTGTACCTGGCGATGAGGGGGAGCGTCGAGATGGGCCGCCTGCTCACCAGGTCGGCCATGGGAACGAGAGCCGATCCGGGCGCGGTTTCATCGCCGCCCGCGCGGATGTACAGATGGTCGATGTCGTCGGGACTCGACCTTTCCTGCTCTGCAAGACGAATGCGCACATCCCGGCGACGGGATCCCTCGGTGAACCGGCCCATCCTGACCCCACCGAACGCGACATTGAGCGTCCAGGCCAGCCTTTGGGTCGTGACCCCCGCGTCAGCGGCGCGATCCCTGTCGGGGCGGGCATGAATTTCCGTCATGCCCGGGCGGTAATCGCTGTTGACATCGGAAACGGCACCGCTCGAGATGAGCCTTCCGCGGATCTCCTCCGACAGGCGGATCACGGTTTCCCAATCGGGGCCCTGGATGGCGAAGTTGACCGGGTAGCCGCGGGAGCTGGTGAAGCCTTGCGTTGAAAGGTCAAGCGCGATCGCCCGCATTCCGGCGATGCGTCCGAGTGTTCGCCTGGTGAGGTCGATCACCTGCGACTGGCTGAGCGTCCTGAGGTGGCGCGGCACAAGCCTCACGAAAATGGTGCCTTCGCTGACGAGGGCGCCCGGCCTGATCGCCACGGCGCTGTAAACCGTCGCCACCAATTCCTCATCGGTGACGGGATCCTTCAGGCCAATCATCGTCCTTTCACAATCGGCCAGCCTGTCGTCGACATAGTCGAGGCTCGACCCGACCGGACACACGACATTCACGATAAACCTATTCTGGTCTTCGCTGGGGACCAGTTCCCTGCCGATGGGCTTGAAGTCGAGCCGGGCGATCCCAGTCGCGGCTGCGGCGGGGCCCGGAAGGGGTACGGAGGCCCCGGCCAGGAACAGCCAAGCCGCCGCGGCGACGAGTGCCCCGCCGGCCAGCACCAGGGGTTGCCAACGGAGGGCCAGCCTGAGGAAGAACCTGTAGGCCGAGCCCGCCAGCCACATCATAAATTCCATGGGCTTGATGACCAGGGGAACAACAATCAAGCTGTCCGCGAGCCAGGAACCGCGTTTGGCGAGGGACAAGGGAAGACCGATCCATCCCGGGCGAACGGGTGGCGCCGGGGTCCCGGAATGCCTCACGGACAGGAACCTCGCGCAAAGAACCGGGGTGATGGTCAGCGACACCACGAGGGAGAGCAGCACGGCGACCGTCACGGTGATGCCGAATTGGAAGAAAAACCTGCCGATGGCCCCCTTCATGAAGGCAACGGGCAGAAAGATCGCGGCGATGGATAGGGTGGCGGCCAGGGCGGCGAAGGTGATCTCGCGGGAGCCCCGCCTGGCGGCGACAGCGCGGCTTTCGCCAGCCTCCATGCGCCGGTAAATGTTTTCAAGCACCAGTATCGCGTCATCGACGACAACGCCAACGGAAAGGGACAACGCCAGCAATGTCATGAAGTTCAGGGTGAAACCTCCCGCCTTCATCACGACCATCGTGCCCAACAGCGATGTCGGGATGCTGACGCAGACATTGAGCGTGCTGGATGCCGATCCAAGGAACAGCAGGGTGACCATCGCCGTCAGGCAGATTCCAGTGACCAGGGCCAACTTCACTTCCTCGATGTCCTCGCGGATGAACATCGAGTAATCAACGGAGATGCCGATCTCGAGGCCCTCGGGCAAAAGGGCCCGCAGTTCGGGCAGGCGCTTCTTCACCTCGTCGCACAGTCCCACGACATTGGCCCCGTTGGCCCTGAGCACCCCCATGCCGACGGTGGTCTGCCGGTTGAAGCGGCCGAGGCCCCTTCTGTCGGTGAGGCCGTCCTCGATGTCCGCGACATCCTCGAGGCGGATGAGTCCCCCGTCTGGCGACTTCGCGACGACGACCCTGCCGAACTCGGCCGGTGTCCTCGCCTCGCCCATGATGCGAACGGTGATTTCCTGTCCCTCGGTCTTCAGGTACCCGGCCGGCCGCTCGACATGTTCCTCCCTGAGGGCGCGAACCACATCAAGCGGATCGAGGCCGTGCCTTCGCAGGTCGTCGCCCCTGAGCCAGATGCGCATGTTCCGCTGCCTCAGGCCTCCGAACATGACGCCACCGCAACCGGGGATTGTCTGGATACGCTGCTTGAGAAGCGTGTCAACGATATGATTAATCTCTGACAGCGGCCGCTTGCCGTGCGTCGCCAGCCACATCACCGGGAACTTGTTGAAGTTGATCTTGCTGATCGTTGGGGGATCGATGTCGGCGGGGAGGCGGTGCGCCGCGGCGGCGACGGCGTTCTGCACATCCTGCATGGCGGCGTCGATGTCACGGTGGAGGTGGAAGAACACCGTGACAACCGATTGTCCCTCGAGGCTCTGAGATTGGATGTAATCGATCCCTTCGATCTGGGAGATCGCGTCCTCGATCACATCGGTGACATCATTGTCCATCACCTCGGGAGATGATGCCTCGCGGATGGTCGCGATGCTGACGACAGGAAAGTCGATTTCAGGCAGTTGGCTGATGCCGAGGTCCTTCCACGCCAGCAACCCGAACACGACCATCGCAGCCGAGACCATGACGGCGAAAACCGGGTTGCGCAGGCTTGTGTCGGAAAGACGCATCAGGTTTTCATGGGCCTTGGGTGGCCGCCAGTATCCGCTTGGCCAATTCGGGCGGCATGTCGATGGGGGTGCGGTTTTCGAGGGCTTCGGCACCCTTTCTCACGATATATTCCCCGGGTGAAAGACCCCTGACAACCTCGACGAATCCCGGTTGGCGCCGGCCCAGCTGCAGATCGTTCACTTCCTGGGCGACCCATTCGATGGATCCGTCCGACATCCTCGCCGGCGCGGGCCGGAAAACCACGAATCCGCGTTCCGTGGCCCTGACGGCCTCCTCGGGAATCACCACGGTGGATTCGGGCCCGGGAAGGGGGAAGGTGAGCCGGGCCGTCATGCCTGGCCTGACCTTCTCGAGGAAAGGCTGGGGTGGCAATTCCGCCTTGCACTCGAACATGCGGGTGTCCGGATTGGCCACATCGGAAATGAAGAAGATCCGCCCGTGGAACCGGGGGCCCTCGAGGCCGGGGAGGGTGAAACGCACCTGATAGCCCGACCCCAGGGCGCCAGCCTGGCGCGCGACAAACGCGGCAAGGCCCGCCTCGGGCGTCGTCAGGAAAAGGGCTGCGGCGCTGGCCGCCTCGGTCTTGTCGCGAACACGATGGATCTCCTCCATGGCGACGGCCGCCCCGATGGCCTCCCAGAAACCGGAAAGGCCGGCAACCACCTGTCCGGAGATGTCACCCGTCTCGGCCTTGTCCCTGGCCTCGCGGAGAAAACGAGCTGACTTTTCCGGAACATGCCCGGCCACGCGAAGCCTTGTGAGGTCGGCCATGGTCAGGATGACGGTGTCGGGTTTCACATACTCGCCGACATTTCTCCTCCGCTGGTTGATTTGGCCGGCGAAGCGGGGGCGCACTTGCGACTTGCGCCAGTTCAGTTCGGCCCTGACGCGGGCCGCCGTTGCCGCTTGCCACTCGGCGACCATGGCCCGGCTTTCGGCCCTTGCCGCGACAAGTTCAGCCGCCGCGGCATTCAAGTCGGCCTGCGCCACCATCAGGTCGCTCTTGCGTTGTTCCCTTTCCTCCACGGAACTGATGGCCCTCTCACCAATCACCATCATTCTTTCGGCGAGCAACTGCCTCGACTCGGCGCGTTTCTGGGATGCCATCGACTTTCCCTCGGCCGCTTCCGATTTCCTGAGGGCGGCCTCCGCGCGTTTCTCTGTGGCCACGGCGGTGTCGAGCGCGCTCTTGTACAGGTCTTGGTCGATTCGAGCCACGACGGTGCTCGTGTCGACATGCTGGCCTTCGCGCACCAGCATGTCCTCCAAAACCCCCTCGACTCCCGCCGGTATTTCGGTTTGTCGTTCCGCCTCAATGGAGCCGATGCTTTCCTCGACGGCGATGATCCGCTGGAAACCCACCTGGTGAAGTTCGACGCTTCTCTTGAGCCTGACTTGTGATGGCCGGGTTTCGCTGCCGCCCTTGGGGGCCTCCGCCCCGTGTCTTGAGCAGGCGGAGATACAGAGTGCCGCCGTCATGGCCAAGGCGCTGATCAATTGGGTTCGGCGCGTTGGGGCCATGAGAACTGCTTGATTCTTTCGTGGGGAGGTATCGAAGCAACACTTAAGCTAAGCCACCACGAAAATGCCGTCAATCAACTCTGTACATGCCTTGGAAACCATCAATGGGTATTGCCGGGTCAACCGCCCAAATCCCATCTGACCATCAATTTTTCATGATCCTAAATGATGTAGACTAGATAACGCAGCAAGTGAGGCCCGAAAGATGGCCTGAGATTTTCGTCCGCGGAGATGTCCATGTTGTCCCATCCGCTGAAAGTCTTCTCGGGCCGCGCCAATCTTCCCTTAGCCGAAAAGATCGCGCTCAGCCTGGGCGACACTTTGGGAAAAATGACGGTGGCGTCTTTCCCCGATGGCGAAACCATGGTCCGGATCGACGAGGATGTTCGAGGTCGCGATGTTTTCGTGGTTCAGCCGACATGCCCGCCGGTGAATGAAAACCTGATGGAATTGCTGGTGATCCTTGACGCGTTCAAGCGCGCCAGCCCCTCCCGGTTGACGGTGGTTCTCCCTTACTACGGATACGCCCGCCAGGACCGGAAGGATGTCGGCAGGGTGCCCATCACCGCGAAGCTTGTGGCCAACCTGCTGGTGTCGGGAGGAGCCAACCGGGTTCTGGCCCTCGACCTTCATGCGGCCCAGATTCAGGGTTTCTTCGACATTCCCGTGGATCATCTCCATGCCGGCCCGGTCATCAACGACTATGTGAGAAGCCAACGGATTCCGCAGGCCGACTTCGTCGTTCTGAGCCCGGACGAGGGAAGTATCAAGAAGTCGTTGATGTACCAGAAGCGTTTGGGCGGGTCGATTGCCATCGTTGACAAGCGAAGGGCCAGCGCGACGGAAACGAGCCAAGCCAACCTTATTGGCGCGTCGCTGGAGGGGAAATCCGTCTTCATATTCGATGACATGATTTCAACCGCCGGCAGCGTGGTGGGCGCCGCGAATGTGGCTCACAGGAGCGGTGCGCGGGAAATCACGGTCTGCGCCACCCATGGAGTTCTTTGTGGCGCCGCCATCGAAAGGCTTCAGTCGGCGCCGATCAAGGAAGTCGTTGTGACGGACTCGATTCCGCACGCCATCGAAAAGATGATCCCCAAGATCAAGGTCCTGTCCGTGGCCACACTGCTGGCCGAGGGTATCCGTCGCATCCACCACGACGAATCGGTCAGCAAGTTGTTCGAGTGAGGGGTGCAGATCAGGCGATAATCGCCTTGGCCACCTCTCCATGCACATCCGTGAGCCTGAAATTCCTGCCGGCATGCCTGTAAGTCAGCCGCTTGTGGTCGAGTCCGAGCAGGTGAAGGATCGTGGCATGCAGGTCGTGGAAGTGAAGCTTGTCGCGGACGCCATAGTAGCCATATTCGTCGGTTTCCCCATAGGAAAATCCGGGCTTCACACCGCCTCCAGCCATCCACATCGTGAAGGCATGGGGGTGGTGGTCTCGGCCGTCGCGCCCTTGCCCGGCGGGTGTCCTGCCGAATTCACCGCCCCAAAGGACAAGGGTGTCGTCCAGCATTCCACGGCGATCAAGGTCGTCCAGCAGCGCGGCGATCGGCTGGTCGACCTCCATGGCGTTGCGGGCGTGGTCTTTTTTGAGGCCGCCATGCTGGTCCCACTTGTAGCTGTGAGAGACCTGGATGAAGCGCACGCCTTTTTCGGCGAATCGTCGGGCGAGAAGGCAAAGCCTGCCGTAATTGCGTGTTTCCGGCCTTTCAAGGCCGTACATACGCAAGGTGGCTTCGCTTTCTCCTGAAATGTCCTGAAGTTCGGGCGCCGCCGCCTGCATCCTGAAGGCCAGTTCGAAGCTTTCAATCCGGCCTTCAAGGGCCTGGTCCGGGCCGGATGCGTCGAGGCGCGCCTGATTCAAGCGCTTCAAGTAATCGATCACATCCCTTTGGGCCTCACGCGGAGTCGACCCGCTGATGAAGGGAATCGCCACCTTGTCGGCCGGGGTGCCGGATGTTCCCAGCGGTGTGCCCTGGAACACGGCGGGAAGGAAGGCGCTCGACCAGTTGTTCACTCCCCCGTGGCTCAGGGATGGGCAAAGGCTCACGAAGGCGGGCATGTCACGGTTTTCGGTGCCCAGTCCGTAGCTGATCCATGAACCCATGCTAGGCCTGATGAAGGTGTCCGAACCCGTGTGCAGCTCAAGCAAGGCACCGCCATGCCGGGAGTTCGAGCCGTGCATGGCATTGAGAACGCACAATTTGTCGGCGTGCGCGGCCACATTGGGGAAAAGCGAACTCACCCAAAGTCCCGACTGGCCATGCCGGCTGAACTTCCAGGGCGAGGCAAGAAGATTGTCGGTGGGGCTTGAAACGATCCTAGGCTTGGCGAAGGGAAGCGGCTTACCGTCGTCCCTGTCCAGGAGGGGCTTGTGGTCAAAGGTGTCGACATGGCTGGGACCGCCATGCATGAAAAGGAATATCACCCGCTTGGCCTTCGGGGTGAAGTGGGGCTTCCTGGGGGCGAGCGGATCGTTACCCACGGCTGAACCGGCCGCTTCCTGCCCCAAAAGGCTGGCAAGGGCCATCGCGCCAAATCCGGTTCCGCTCGTGACAAGCATTTCCCTGCGTGAAAGAGGCTGCCTAGTCGACATGGATGAACTCGCTGCTGGCCAGGATGGCGCGGCAGAACTCCTGCCACGCCTTGAGCGATGCCTTTGACGGATCGCCTGAAAAACGCGTCTTCAATGCGGCAATAAACCTTGCGGCCTCTTCCGTTTCAGGTTTTTCAGGGGGCCTTGAATAGGCCGCCAGGAACACCGACCTGATTCTTTCCTGGTCGGTTGCAGCACTGTCAGAAAGGAGTTTTGCGGCCCAGGATAGTGTCTTCTCATTCACCAGCCGACTGTTGAGCAGGGCCAGGGCCTGTGGCGCCACCGTGGTTGTCACCCGCTCCCCGTTCGATGATCCCGGATCGGCGAAATCAAATGCCTGAAGAAACTCGTAGAGGGAACTTCTCGTGATAGGCAGGTAAACGGTGCGGCGATCGACATGATATTGGTCGAACTTCTCGCTCGCGGTGCTGGTGACATACTTGTGGTTGCCAACGGTCATCAACGACCCGCCCGCCGTCCTGTCCAGGTCTCCGGCGACGAAGAGCACGCCATCCCGGATCACCTCGGCTTCCATCCGTTTCCTGTTCATTCGCCAGAACAGTTGGTTGTCAGGATCCTGCCGGAAGGAATCCCCGTCGTAGGCGCAGGACATTTGATAAGTCGAGGTGTTCATGATCCTTTGGTGAAGCTTCTTGATCGACCAGCCATCCTTCTCGAATTCGGTGGCAAGCCAGTCGAGGAGCGGCTGGTTGGCCGGTCGAGATCCCAGGGCGCCGAAATTGTCAGGAGTTCTGACAAGTCCTCCCCCGAAGTGCCAGTGCCAGACGCGATTGACAAGCACGCGTGAGGTGAGTGGATGGCCTTTCTGGGTGATCCATCGGGCCAGTTCCAGCCTTCCGCTCGCGCCTGCGCCGATTTTCGGACGATCGGCGGTTTCGATCGCCTTGGGGAAATCACGCGGAGAATCCTTGCCGAGCGTCAGGTAATTCCCACGCAAATGCACCTTGAGGTCTCCAATCGATCCCTCGCTGGCCGACATCGCCATGGGCTCCGCCGGAAGTTCCTTTTCGGATTTGGCCAGTGAAGACTTGATGACCTCGATTTGTTCCTTATCCACCGTCCTGACAAATTGATCCCTGTCCTTCGCAGCCTTGAAAGGTCCTGTTGCGCTGGCGATGATCCCGGGTATTTCCCGCTCGTCTGGAACACGATTCTTGTTTTCCTTCAGCCAAGCCACCCAGGCCCTCGTCAGGCCGATCGGCAGATTCCTTGTCTTGGCTAGTGAAACCAGATCCATGGGAGTGGTCCGCATGTCTTTCCTTGGAACCACAGCGAACTTGTCGAAATGCGGAACCGGACCATTCCTTTCAATTCGCAGCTTGTGCTTGCCACGCTTCAGCGAGACAAATGCGGCGAAGTTCCATTTCTGGGTTTCCGGCGTCCATGATCCAGTGACATGCGCCGCAACCGTCTCGCTGACCGGTTCCCCGTCAATCAGCATTTTCACGGGACGGGCCTCCGCCGCGGCATGACGGGTGTCGATCTGGTGGATGCCTTCGGAGGTTGTCGTGAAATCATATTCAGCGAAATTCGGAAGCTTCCCTCCGTTGTAAACGACTCCGATATCCTTGCCGTAGGAAGTGAAGTCCCTTACCAGGTTTCCCCGATTGAACTTTTCGGCTTCGAGGACGATCGCTCCCGATGTTTCCGCGGCAGGCATGGCCGGGGAAAGCGCGCCGGAGACTTTCTCGGATTCGATCCAATGCCCGGCCGCGATGGCAGCGGCATGGTTCAGTGCGGCATCAGCCTTCACACTTTTGAATCCCGCGTCGATGAGTGAATCCAATTCGGCGCGGCGGACCTTGATATCCGTCAATGCCTTTTCGCGCAGGCTTGACGCACCGTTTTCAGGAACGGGTCGCTCATGCCACATGGCGACAACCCTGAAGTTCTCCATGGTCTTGGTGCTCTTGAAAATGCCAGCGAGAGCGTAATAGTCGGCCGTGCTGACCGGGTCGTACTTGTGGTCGTGGCAGCGGGCGCAGCCGAAGGTCATTCCGAGGAAGGCCCTGCCCATCGTGTCGAGTTGCTCGTCAACGATGTCCATCTCCATTTTGCGGGGGTCATCCTCGGCCAGCATCTTGGGGCCGATCACGAGGAAACCCGTCGCCGTGATGTTGCGTGATCGTTCGTCTGGGTCGGCGGCGGGAAGGAGGTCGCCCGCCAATTGCTCCGTCAGGAACCGGTCGTAAGGCTTGTCCTGGTTGAACGCCCGGATCACCCAGTCCCGGTACCTGAAGGCGTTGGCGTGTGCCATGTTCTCGTCCATTCCATTGCTGTCGGCGTATCTCGCGAGGTCGAGCCAATGACGGCCCCAGCGCTCCCCGTACGCTGGGCTTGCCAGCAATCTGTCCACAAGCCGGGAGAAAGAATCGGGGGATTCGTCATTCACGAAGTCGGCAACCTCGTCCTGCGTGGGCGGAAGGCCGGTCAGGTCGATCGTGGCCCGGCGCACCAGCAGGTGACGTGCCGCCCGTGGCGCCGGTCGCATCCCTCGGGCCTCGAGTCCGGCGAGAATAAACCGGTCGATGGGAGAGCGGCACCAGCCTGAATCGGCCACCTTGGGCGGGGCCGGGGCAATCGGGGGCTTGAAAGACCAAATCGAGGCTCCGGATTGGGCGCTTGGAACAGGAGCCTTGGAAGTCACACCTGCGGGATCCCCCGGCCATCCCGCACCTGCCTTGATCCATGCCTTGATGGCCAGGATTTCCTCCTTGCGAAGCTTTTCCTTGGGCGGCATCGAGTACGGTTCACCCTTTTCCACCACATGCAGGAGAAGGCTTGCATCAGGATTACCCGGAATGATGGCCGGCCCGCTTTCACCTCCAGCCAACAAGGCGGCCCTGGAATCGACCCTCAGGCCGCTTTTTTGTTTTTCGGGTCCGTGGCACGAGGCGCATTTACCCTGAAGAACGGGCCGAACTTGCTTTTCAAAAAGCGTGGCATCGGCGGTCTGGAAGTTCCCCGCGCACCTGGCGGGAATCATGAACAGTTGCAGGGTGAGGATGGCGAATAAGGTCCGGGGCATGGGGCTTCCCCTTTGGGAATCGGCGTCTTGCTTATCCCATGGATGGTGGGCGCTAATCCAATTTACAACTTGTTTTCCGCAAGGGTCAACCAGTTCCCCTTTCCTTGCCGAATGAACCGCGCCTCAGCAGTTCGTCCGCGACGGTTCCAAGGAGCAGGGCGAAGCCGATCACCATGAATTCAAGGTCTGAGGGAATTCCGGCAAAAATCACCAAGCTTCGAAGCAGTGGCAGGATTGTGGTTCCCAGCGCGAGGCCCAGGACGCTGCCTTCCCCGCCTCGCAGGCTGAATCCCCCCAGCACCGCTCCCGTGATGGCATACAACTCGAACCAATTGCCGGCGCTGGCCGGGGCGGCCGAAGGAACCTTCACAAGGAACAGGATTCCACCCAGGGCGGCAAGCGTCGAACAAATCACATAGCAGGCGACCTTGTGGGCGGAGGTGTTGATTCCCGCGTAGCGGGCGGCCTGTTCATTGAAACCAAGCGCGTAAACGCGCCTGCCGAACGCGCCGCATTCGAGCAGGAGGAAAGCCGCTGTGGCCAGCATGGCGAACAGCACCAGGGGGTTGGGAATGTCCAGCCAGACGATGCCGGTCCATTCCCCCAGGGGAATGTTGCCTTTCTGGATGGCCGTGAGCCATGCCAGGTTTTCAGGCTGGGAAAGTCCAATGTTCCGCGAGGAATCCCTGAGGATCCTCGAGCCTTCAGGCCAACCCCGGCCCAGTCCCTCGGAAAGCACATCAAATCGTACCTGGGTGAGAAGTTGTGCGAGGCCCCGAAAAATAAAAAGACCGCACAATGTCACGATGAACGGTTGCAGGTTGAGTCGGGTGATCAGAAGGCCATGAACGAGGCCGATCAGGGCACCGGAAGTGAGAACCACCATGAAGGCCAGCGGGGGCGACCCATTGTTTTCAAGGATCAACCCGAATCCAACCGCTGAAAGGCAGACGACCGACCCGATGGAAAGGTCGATGCCGCCCGTCAGGATCACGAACCCGACCCCCAGGGTGAGGATTCCCCACTCTCCGATTCGCCTTTCCAGGTTTTGGTGGTTTTCCGGACTTCTGGCCTGGGGGTCGGAACTCATGAGTCCCAAATAGATGACGGCGACAACGGCGAGGACACCAAGAACCCGGTTCATGAGGCCGCCCTCCCGGAGGCAGATCCCGTGGCCAAACGCATCACGGCCTCCTCGGACATCTCATCGCGGGAAAGTTCTCCCGCGATTGTGTGTTCGTGAAGAACCAGAATCCTGTCCGAAAGTCGAAGCACTTCCTCGAGGTCGCTTGAGATCATCAAGACTCCTACTCCGCGGGCGGTCAGTTGCTCAATCATCCTGTAGATGTCGCCCTTCGCGCCGACATCAACGCCCCGGGTGGGTTCATCCAAAATCAGGACCTTCGGCTTGGCCGCTAACCATCGCGCCAAGACCACCTTCTGCTGGTTTCCGCCACTCAATTGGCCTGCCGGTTTCGCGGGACCGGTCGTTCGGATGCCGAGTTCGGAAATGCCATCGTTGGCCATTCGGTTTTCAAGGCCCGAGGAAACGATCCCCAAACGACTCAGGACGCGGAGGTTGGGGAGGCTGATGTTTCCCCTGATGCTTTCGGCCAGGATCAATCCATGGTGCCGCCGGTCTTCAGGAACCAGCAACAGGCCCCGCCTGATCGCCTCGGAAGGTTTTCCCGGGACAAAGCCGGCCCCGGAGATCTCAACCCTCCCGCCAACCATTGGCCTGATGCCGTAAAGAGTCTCGGCGACCTCGGTGCGGCCGGCGCCAACCAACCCGGCCATGCAGACCACCTCGCCCTCCCGAACGGCGAAGGACACGCCGTCAGGCGCCGAACCGGCATGCCTGAGCGCCACTACCTTCAAGAGTTCTTTTCCGGATTGGGTTTGAGGTCTTTCAAGCCCGGCAAGGTCGCGTCCCACCATCAAGCGCACCATCGCGTCGTGCGTGATTTCGCCACTCGAGAGTTCACCTGAATTCTTTCCGTCCCGAAGGGCGACAACCCGGTCGGCCACTCGCCTCACTTCGCTCAGGCGATGGGATATGTAGACAATGGCAACCTTACGGGATTTCAATTCCCGCATCACCTCGATCAGCCTGTCGGTCTCCCGCTGCGACAGGCTCGAAGTCGGCTCATCCATGATCAGGACCCGGGCGTTCAGGGAGAGGGCCCGGGCGATTTCCACCAATTGTTTCTGCCCGGGCGGCAGCAGTCCCACCGGAGTTTCCGGGCGCAGGGGCGATCCGACCTTGGCGAGCGCCTCCCGGGTGATCCGAACCGTCGCCGACCGGTCGACAAGGCCCAGCGGCCCACCCCATGTGGGTTCGCGACCCAGGACCATGTTTTCCGCTATCGAAAGGTTGTCGGCCAGGTTGAGTTCCTGGTGGATCAGGACGATGCCGCGTCGGATGGCATCATCGGGGCCTTTGAGCTGGATCGGATTTCCATCGAGATAAAGGCTTCCCGAATCAGGCCGATGGATGCCGGCCATGATTTTCATCAGGGTCGATTTTCCGGCTCCGTTCTCCCCGATCAGCGCCACAATTTCGCCTTGCCGAATGGAAAAAGCAGCGCCCGATAGCGCCTTGGCGCCAAGGAACGACTTGGAGATTTCCCGCGCTTCCAATAGGGCCACGGCGGGTTCCGCTCGGTCTGACACCCCGTCGCCTCACTTGCCCAGCAGTTTTTTCAATTCATCCTGGAAGCCTTGCGCATTGTCCTTGCGGATTTCCCGATGGGGTATGCCTATGATCCCTCCTTGGGGAATCGCGACTTCCTGGCCCTTGGCGAGCTTGGCCATCATCAGCACCGACTGGTATCCGAATTCAAACGGTTGTTGGACAACCGTGCCTTGGATTTCGCCCTTCTTGATTCCCTCGAGGGTCGGGTTGTCCTCGTCGAAGCCGACGATCTTAACCTTGCCGACGCGCTTGGCGTCCGTGACCGCGCTAAGGATGGCCGGCGGGTTGTAAGCCCAGAGTCCCACAAGGCAAAGGTCCGGCTCGTTCTGGTTCTTGGTCAGCACATCGGCGGCATTGTCCTTGGCCTTGGCTTCATTGACGCCATCGGTGTAGGTGCCGATCACCTCGTACTTGCCATACTTTTTGCCATCGGGTGTTTCCCTGAGGCCCGTGGAGGTTTCCAAGCCCTCAAGCACATCAATAACGCCTTGGCGCCGTTCGCGCGCGTTGATCGGATCAAGCATGCCGACAAAAATGGCGACCTTGCCCCCTTGCGGCATCGCCTCCAGCACCATTTTTCCCACGGAGCGTCCCGCCTGGAGGTTGGCCGTGCCCATGTAGCATTTTCGCTTGCTGTCGACGGCATCGTTGTCGACACAAATCACGGGCACTCGGGCGGCAACTTCATTGACGAATGAAGTCTGGTTCTTCGGGTCGATCACGCTGATGGCGATCGCGTTGACGCCTTGGGCCAGCAGGTCTTCGATGATTTGCTTTTGGGTGGCTGCCGTGCCGTCTTGCGGCCTCTTGAACACCAGTTGAACTCCGGCTTCCTTTTCACCCTTTCGGGCGCCCGCTTCAGCCAGGGTCCAAAATTCAGCGGCGTTGTTGCTCACGAACGCCACTTTGGTGCCGCCACTGGTTCCCGCGGTGCCCTTCGATTCTCCACCCGGCTTGGCCTTGCCTTCCGGGGCCGATGGGCAGCCTGTCATGGCCATCGCCAGGATCGAGAGTAGTCCTAAGCCAATCGAGCGGTTCATGTTTTTCATTCCGGGAGGAGGCATGCCATCAGTTTGGGCTGATTCCTGCAAGATAGGCGGGATCGGGCTGGTTGCAAGAAGAAACGGGGATCATGGGCTATTTGATGGCGGTCAATTGCTTTCGGCGTGGAGATTCCTTGTGGGCCTCGATGCTGAGGTTGCGGCAAAGCTCAACCTCGGCCGGGTCCTGCCCAGCCTGACGCAGAATCTCCCTGGCCAAGTCGAGCGGATGTTCAGCGATTCTTGACAACTTCGGGTCGAGCGCGGGGCCGGAATTACGCCTCGGCGTAAGTCGCGCCAGTTCCGCCATTCTGGTTCCGTCGGCCGGGCCGAAGGTGCCGCCACCCCGTTCAACGGGCACATCGATGGGAGACCACCGCGAGGCGGTCATCTGGCCGTTGGCGATAGGGCCGCGCTCAGCAACCGCCAGCGCCAATTCCTCGGCAATCAGCGCCGACAGTTGGGCATCGGTGCTCCTGGTGGCAAGTCCTTCCGAGACATAGATTTGATAAGTCTCCCTGTGGAATATTTCCGATGCTGGGCCGCCAAGAAGGTGAAATGCGGGCCGGATTCCCAACCCCGGATTGCGATCAAGCAATTCCTTTCCCAGCCTAGCCACTCTCCGGGCTTCCGTATTGGCTTTGGAGGACTCGGCGGGCATGACCCGTTCCGCGGGGGCGGCCAGTTGTCCGGGGGGACTCAACAGGGAAACGGACGAAGATGCCGTGTTCAGGCATCCCGTGGCGATTACCGGACAAGCGCCAAGTATCATGTGAAGCGCCATGGTTCTCATGTCGGCTGGATACTCGGCTTTCCGTCACGATGCCAGACGAATCAGGCCATCAGTCAAATCTCAGGAGAACCTTGCCGGATTTGCCCGCTAGCGAGGCCTGGTTCATGGCCTCGGCGAACTGGGTGATCGGATACGACGGGCCGGTTGGAGTTTTGATGATGCCAGCGGCCATGAGCTTGGCCAAGCGTCCGAACAATCGCCAAAGCGTGAGCTTGTTTTGATCCTTCATCCATTCCGAAAGCCAAAAGCCCTGAATGCGTTTCATGCCATCCATCAAGGTTCCCGGTTCCACGGGAATCGGTTGCCCCGACAGCCTGCCATAGCTGATCAAAACCCCGTGCCTTGATAGGGACTTTAAAATCGCCGCCCCCGTTTCACCACCGATGGCATCAAGCCCGTACTGGCAAGTCCTTGGGCCGATCAGGTCCTTGATTTGCCTTGCCAGATTTTCGCCTTCACCCACGACGATGTCCCTGGCCCCCAATTTCATCAAGGATTCGACTTGCTCGTTCCTCCTGACCACATGGATCACGCCAAAACCCAAATACTTCGATAATCCATGGATCATTTGCCCGACAGCGCCAGCGGCGGCCGATTGCACGACGAGGTCACGAGGGCCCAACCTGAGGACATTTTTGGCAATGGCCCATGCTGTTGCCGGGTTAACAAAGAAACTGGCGGCTTGGTCGTCCGGGATCGAATCTGGAATCGGAATGGCTCGGATGGCGGGAATCAGGCATTGCTCCGCCCAAGCGCCTCCATCGGCCGCGATCACGGCGACTCGCCTTTCCATGACCCGCCATGCCAGCGGACCCTTGCCTGACAAAACGCGCCCAACCCCTTCGAATCCGGGAACAAATGGAAGGGAAGGTTGGCGGCCGTATTTGTTTTGGATGGTCAATAAATCGGAAGGATTGACCGGGCTGGCCATCATGCGAACCACCACCTGTCCCCATGCGGGCGCCGGGTCTGGCACCGTTTGGATTTCCAGCGACTCGGCGGGTGAACCCCAGGCCTTGCAAACAAGCGCTCGCATTCGATGACTCCAGCTGAAGAAAGACTCCAAGCATTTGTTTAGGAAATGGCCGAGTGTTAATTCGGGTGGTCTTTGCGGCCGATAACGATTGTGCCGAACGCTCTGTTGCCTTCGGCCAGGCTTTGGATCTCCCCCATGCGCTTGCCGCCTTGCCACAAAACCTTCCGACGACTGGCCTGGGCCGTCGCCGCGGTGGCTGCGATCGGGGAAGCCGGTTGTTCACGGAAATTCTATCGGCAGCGGGCCGATGTGGAGGTTGATGGTCTTCTGGCATCCAAGGATCATTACGAATCCTGGCGGCTGGCGGGCATGAATTATTATCCGGACCCCAGGTCGAGGTTTGCCTCCCCCGGGTCGCAAGACAAGCCTCCGATGCCGCCGGATGATCCGGCTTCGATGGTTGAGGCGCCTCAGCCTCAAAAACCCGGTAAGTCAGGATTGGCCTACCTCGAAGGCGGCGGCTACATCGAGATGTTGAGCCTTTGGGACGGCGAGAACAGGGCCGAACTCCTCCGCCGCGGAATGACCGACGAGAGCCTGGCCAGCGAGGATGAGTCAGGTTTGTCTCGCCGGGGTTCAGGCTATGGCAGTGATGGCTGGCAACCCGACAAGTTGCTTTCACAATCGTTGGGGCAGGTTGAAGGCGCCATCGATGTTCGCGGTGAAAGCGAATCACCTGAGGCTCCCAAGGCTTTCCGGGTGAAATTGCAGCAATGCTGCGAGCTTGGCCTCATCAACAGCCGCGAGTTCCAGACGCGGAGGGAGCAGGTGTACCTGGCGGCTTTGCCCGTGACAGCCGAACGCTTCGCCTTCGCCCCCCAATTTTTCGCGACCGAGCAGGCTGTAAGGGAATGGACAGGCTCCGATGTTCCCGAGGGCTTGAGGAACAGGTGGCGCATCGACAATGAATTGGGCGTGACGAAAAGGTTTTCCACCGGCGCCCTTTTATTGGCCAAGTTCGCCAACCAGACCGTCGTGGAAATGGGCAACGGGTCTCCCAGGTTGCTCAGTCCATCGATCGTTTCGTGGGATTTATTCCAACCGCTTTTCCTGGGTGGCGGCAAGGCCGTGACGCTCGAGGCATTGACCTTGTCCGAGCGCCAACTTCTCTACGAGATCCGCGACTATGCCAGGTTTCGCAAGCAGTTTTACGCGAACATCGCCGCCGGTGTTCCTGTGCAGACCCTCGGATTGACGAGTGTTCCGGCCGCCCGCCCGTTCCTTGGCAGCCTTCCGGGCGCCGGAATCTCCGGCGCGGGAAATGTTCAGGTTTCGCCAGGCCAGGGCGAAGTTCAGAGGGTTGGTCCCCAGGTCTTTGATGCCCCCAACGAAGGTTTTCTCAATAATCTTTTGCGGTCGGGAATTCTGGCGAATGAACGCGAGAATGTGGAATCGCTCGCCGGGTATTACGACCAGTACCGGGAGTTCCAGTCGGTTGGCGACATTTCAGAGCTTCAGGTTTCGCTGGTGCGCCAGCAACTCATCACCTCGCAGAACAGGGTGATCCAGGCTGAACTGTCGCTTCGGGATGGATTGGACGGCTTCAAGCTTCAGCTAGGCGTTCCGCCCATCATTCCGATCGAACTGGATGATGCAATTCTGGGCGAGCAGAGGCTCCATCTTGAAAAGTACCAGGAGTTGACCTCCCAGGCGGCCGAGGCGCGCCGCAAAGTGAGAAAACTCTCCTCCGCCGCGGCGAAATCCGATATACGCGCCGAGATCATCGGGGTGCTTGATAAATCCCCCATCATCCAAAAAACCATGATCGGGCGAAGGACGCTTGAGTTGGTGAAAAGCTTGTCAAAGCCCGAAGCGGATGTTTTGGCGGGGGAAATCAGGAAGGAACTCGAAAAACGCAGGTCCCTCGAGGAAAGGAAGGATCTGCTTTCCAAGCAGGGCCAGAAGATTCCACCGGAACTACTCGAGGCCGTGCGTGACGCCGAGGTTGCCGTTTACACCCTCAGGTTCGAGCGCAGCCTCAGGGCCTATCTTGCCAGGTTGCAAGTTGGCCGCGCCAACCCGAACCAGCAACGCGAGAAGGCGGAATTGCTCACGGTGTTTGAAGGGGTTCTGGAGGATTTCGTGCTGCTCTTTGTCCAGCCGCGAAATGAACTCCTGGGAGAGCTGAAAAGAACCTGGCCCGCGCTGCCGATGATTTGCGTCGAGGGAACCGACCTCCAGCGCGCCCCGCTCGACAAGGCGCTGGATGCCGGAGTCCGGTTTGCCTTGCTGAGCCGCCTGGACCTGATGAACGCTCGTGGTGAATTGGTGGATGCCTGGAGGCAAATCGCCGTGGCCGCCAATTCGCTCATGGGTGCCGTGGATGTCCGGTACCATGGCGAAGCCTTGTCGCCGGTGGATGTCGCTCGTCCGTTGGCTTTTTCAGGAAGCCGTGCGCGCCACACCCTCGCTGTCAATGCCGAGGTTCCGTTGGTGCGCATTCTTGAAAGGAATGCGTACAGGGCGGCGCTTTTCAATTGGCAGCGGCAGCGACGGAACCTGATGGCTTTCGAGGACACGATCGCCTTGGCGGTTCGCAGGGAAATTCGCTCCCTGAGGGCCTTGGCCAGGAATTACGAGTTGCAAAAACAGATCATTGAGCTGGCCTACCTGAACATCGACAACGCACTTGAAACATTGTATGCTCCAGTACCTGGAGTTCAGGGGGCTGGAAGTGACGGTAACCAGGCCGCACTAACCACCCAGTTGCTCAACACGCAGTCGAACAAAATTCAGGCCCAAAACAGCCTGTTCAACTTCTGGATCAACTACCAGCAGCTCAGGATTCAGTTGTACCGCGACCTGGAACTGATGCCTCTTGACGGACAAGGAGTGTGGGTCGATGACATCGCCACATGCCAATGTTCCCCAACCATCGTCGGCGGAGCAGGCTCAGAACGGCCGAACGAGCGTCTTCCCAGCCCCAAGCCTGAGGGAAATGGCGCCGGGAACGGCGACCCGCCCCCTGCCGGCGGCCGGTAAGAAAAAACCGGTGGCCCGTTGGTACCCATGGGCCATGGCCATTGGTCTTGGCGTTGTTCTCGTTGGCGCCGTGGTCTTGTTCTTGCCCAAGCGATCGGCCGCCTCGCGCGCCGACTTGATTCCCTACACGGTGAAGCGAGACACGCTTGTCGTTTCGATAACCGAAAGGGGCGCCTTGGAGGCCGCCGAAAACAAGGATGTCATCTGCCATGTCAAGGCGGGCAAGGGAAGCACCATCGCCACGACCATTCGGGCCGTGCTCGTCGATGACGGCAGCCATGTGAAAACCGGAGACCAGCTTATCCACCTCGATGATTCTGGCCTGATTGAACAACTCAAGGCGCAGAAAATCGTCCGGGACAAGGCCAAGAACGAGTCAAACAACGCCGTCCAGACCTTCGAGATCACCAAGAGCCAAAATGAAAAGGAAGTTGAAAGCGCCAAGGTGGCTGTTGAATTGGCGGAAATCGACTTGCGGAAATACAAGGAAGGCGATCTCCCCCAACTGTCGGCTGAAATCAAGGGCCGCGTTCTCGTCGCCGAATCCGACTTGGAGATTTGGAAAGATCGCGAAGTCTGGAATGACCGGATGGTCAGCAAGAATTACAGGACCGGCAACCAGGCGATGGCGGACCGTTTCAAGCAGCAGTCGGCGGAGCTTTCTCTGAAGAAGGTCCGCGAGGAATTGCGGGTCCTTGAGAATTTCACCGCTCCACGCACGATGAAGGAACTGGAAAGCAAGCTCATCGAAGCCAAGAGCGCCTTCCGAACCGCGCAAATCCAGGCGGAAGCGAAGAAGATTCAGGCTTTAGGCGACATGGAAACCAAGGAACTGGTCTTCAAGCAGGAACAGAGGCGATGCGACGACCTTGACGAGGAGATTCGCAACTGCCTGATCACGGCGCCTCAGGATGGCCTCGTTGTCTACTATGTGCCCGAGCAATCCCGGTTCGGGTCCGGATCACAGCAATCGATCATCGCGCAGGGTGGACCAGTGCGCGAGGGCCAGAAACTGATGCGAATCCCCAACCTGAACCAAATGCTCGTGAATGTGCGAGTCCACGAGGCGATGCGCGCCCGGGTTCGGGGTGATGTCTCGTTCAGCCTGAACGAATTCCATGCGCTTTCCGAATTGGCTCTTAGGAACCGGTTTGGCAGATTCATCTTTGAAACCGCCTTCAATCTTTCCAGGGATGAGCTGGTTGATTTTCATCCGATCCTGATCAAGGGAGGCTTGCGCGCCGAGATCCGGATTGACGCCTTTCCCAACAAGGTTATCAAGGGGCATGTGCGGACCGTTGACGAAGTTCCCGCCGCGACCGACTTCTGGACCTCCGACATCACTGTTTACCGCACGATGGTGAGCATCGACGAGGCCCTTCAGGATTCAAAAGGCGAGGACATCAAGCTCAAGCCAGGCATGAAGGCGGCGGTGACGATCTACACCGAGGACAGGGCCGACAATGCGATCCTGATTCCGCTTCAGGCTGTTCAGGGTTCGGCGAGAGACGGCTTTTTTTGCCAGGTGCTGACTCCCGAAGGAACCGAAAAGCGGCCCATTGTTCCCGGGCTCAGCAACGACCGCATGGTTGAGGTTCGTGAAGGCCTGAGCGAGGACGAGCAAGTGCTTCTGACCGGAAAGGACCGCGCGCGCGTTGCCGAGCAGGGCGCTGGCGAAAAGGGCGGCAAGGGAAAAGGAAAGGGCGGGCCGCCATCAGGCGGAACGGAGGGGGGGGGCCGGGGCGGACCTCCCGGTGGCAAGGGCAAGCCGGGATGAAACCGGCTGGCCATTGACGGGTTAGGGGAGCGGCCACTCTGCCATGACGGAAGTTCTCAGAATCGAGTCGCTGCACAAGCGATACTCCCACGACTCCTCGGAGGTGCACGCCCTCAAGGGTGTCAACATCGTGGTTAAACAAGGGGAATTTGTTTCCCTGATGGGGCCTTCCGGTTCCGGCAAGTCGACACTGCTTAATGTTCTTGGCTGCCTCGACCGCCCCACCGAGGGAAGCTACCACCTGGGAGGGGAGGATGTTTCGCGCATGGGCGACGACCAGTTGTCGTCAATCCGATCGCGATACCTGGGGTTCATATTTCAGCAATACAACCTGCTTCCCCAGTACACCGTCGTGGAAAACATCGAGATTCCCCTGATTTATCAGGGAATCAGGCTGGATTCCGAAAGCCGAGCCCGTTGCGTCGGTCTTGCCGAGCTGGTGGGCTTGGGACATCGGCTTGATCATAGGCCCATGCAGCTTTCCGGCGGCCAGCAACAGCGCGTGGCGATCGCCCGGAGTTTGGTGAACCGCCCCCAACTCATCCTTGCCGACGAACCCACGGGAAATCTCGACACGAAAACCAGCCATGAGATCATGACGCTGCTATCGAAACTCAACATGTCGGGGAAAACCATCGTGATGGTGACCCACGAGAATGACATCGCCAAATGGTCCAAGCGAATCGTCCGGATGCGTGACGGGGTCATCGAATCCGACGAGGCCAATACGCCCGATCCGATCGACGAATCGGGTCCCGGACTGCCGATGCACCTGTTGGAGGAGGCGGCCTGACGGCTGACGGATCCGATGGATGCCTTCTCGGTGGCTCTGGTATCCGGGCTGGCCTGCCTGGCTGTTTTCCTGGCCACGACCGACAAGGGAAGAAGGGGCCTTGAACTGGCCCTCAGGAGCTTATGGCTTCACAAGCTGAGGAGCTTCCTCAGCATGCTCGGGATTATCATCGGAACATCGGCGGTCATCATCCTGATGGCGTTTGGGGAGGGCAGCGAGCGGGATGTCCTTGAGGACATCAAAAGACTTGGCACCACCAACATCATCATCCGTTCGGTCAAGCCTCCCGATGATTCCAACACCAACCGGCGGCAGATGGTCGCAACCTATGGCCTGACCTACTCGGACCTGGAAGTTCTGGCCACGATTCCCTCGATCACCCGACTGGTTCCCATGCGGGTATTCCCCCAGGAAACGAGGAGATCAGCACGGTCGCACAACAGCCGGGTTGTCGCCACTGTCCCCCAGTATGCCGAGGTGAACGACCTGACCCTTGTTCAGGGGCGGTTTCTCGTCCCGGATGACGATGAGCGGATGAACAATGTCTGCGTCTTGGGGCAGGAGACCGCCAAGTCGCTTTTCACGTTCGAGGAGCCTTTGGGAAGTTCGGTGAAGCTTGGTGAGTTCGTCTATGTCGTCGTTGGGATCCTCGCCGAGCGAATGCCGACTGGAGGCACGGGCGGAAGCCAGGCGGCCGAGGATTTCAACCAGGACATTTACATTCCCATGCAAACAGCCAGGGGGAGGTTTGGTGACCGGATCCAGATTCGCAGCGCGGGCAGCCGGAGCGCCGAGAAGGTCGACATGCACCAGATCACCGTCACCGTGGAGGATATCGACAAGGTCAGGCCGACGGGTGAGATCATCCGCTCCATCCTCGGCGACACGGATCGGCATCCCAGGCTGGATTGGGCGCTGACGGTACCGCTAGACAGGCTTGAACTGGTCGAGCGCACGAAAGCCAACATCAGGCAAAGCCTCGGGATTTATGCCTCGATTTCGCTTCTGGTGGGCGGCATTGGAATCATGAATGTGATGTTGGCCACCGTCACGGAGCGCACAAGGGAAGTGGGAATACGCAGGGCGTTGGGCGCCAAGCGCTCCGACATCACCTTCCAGTTCCTGATCGAGACGATGGTGCAGACAGGGATCGGCGGATTGCTGGGAGTGGCCTTTGGGGTGGCCTATGTGTTCACGCACGCGGCGCTGAAAACCCTGCCCATGGCCGCGATGCTGTTCCAGGATGGAAGCCCGTCGCCGATTCTCCATGTGCCCAGCATCACTTGGTCTTTGTCGACCGCCGTCGGGGTGGGAGTCATTTTTGGAATCTACCCGGCCTTGCGCGCCGCCTATATGGATCCGATCGAAGCTCTCCGGCATGTCTGAGAAGGCAGTCCGAGAAAAATTTTTGGGCCTGGTGAGGCGATTCCGGCCGGTTCGCGCCGTGGTGCTCGGTTCGGGAATGTCCAGGGCCACGGATCACCTGCGCGAGCGGATGACGGCCACATGGGCCGATTGGCCGGGAATCGCCGAAGTGCCCGGGGTGAGCGGCCATGGCTGCAGCATCAGCATCAAAACGGCCTCCGACGGTTGGGCTTGCCTGGTGGTGGGTGGACGGTTGCATCGTTACGAGGGTCATTCGACCGCGGTCACAACGCGAATGCTTCGTGAACTGCCGGGCCTCGGCATCACGGAGGTCGTGCTGACCTGCGCTACCGGAGGAATCAACGCCGCGATGTCCCCGGGAACCATCGTTCAAGTCAGTCACCTTTTGGACATGACGGATCCTGGTTTATGGCGGCCCCAGGCTTGGGGCATCGGTGACATGCCGGCCGAGGCGATTCCGGCAACTCCCCTGGCCAATCGCTTGAACTCGGGGCTTGAAAGGATCGGGCATCGCCTCGGCCCCGCCACATTGGCCCAGATGAGCGGACCTTCATACGAGACAAAGGCTGAAATCAACATGCTGCGCCGCGTGGGAGCGGATGTGGTCGGCATGTCATCGGGCCATGAGTGGCGAGCCGGAACCCTTGCGGGCCTTGATGTTCGCATCGTGGCCCTGGTGACGAACTGGGCTTGCGGGTTGGAAACGGGGGCAATCCACCACGGCCATGTGGTCCAGAACTCCCTGATGTACTCCGCGAATGTGGGTGCCGTTATTTCGAGCCACTAGATCGGGCTTCAATGTGGTAATCAGCAAAAAACGAGCATAATCCATAAACAAAAAGAGCTCCCGGCTGAGCCGAAGGTGGAGTGCGCGGGGCGTAATGAGGTTCACCCGCCCAAGTTGGTGCTTCGCACCGCCGTTTGCGGCTCTTTTTAATATGCGTAGTTTAATTTTCTATCAGTATTTTCAATTTAATTCATATATTTTTAAGCGGCTTTAGCCGGGGAAGTAGCCTTCCCAACGGGAGATGTACTCCCTGAGACCAAGCTGGAAAAACCAGACATCCATGCCGATTGAAAAAAGCTGGCATCCCATGGCCCGGCACTGGTCGGCATGGGCCTTGTCGCGAGGAAGGATTCCCCAGGCCACGCCATGGGCCTTGCTGGCGATCGATACCTTTTCCAAGGCGGCAATGACGCGCGGATGCTGCCACTCGCCGGGCAAACCCATCGACTGGCTCAGGTCGGCGGGGCCGACAAACAGCAAGTCAACGCCGGCAATGGATGCGATCTCATCCACTTGATCCACGGCATCCTTGTGCTCGATCTGGATGGCGACAAATGTTTTTTCATTGGAGGCGGCAAAGTAGCTTGCGGCGGGATACTGTCCATAACCTCCATCCACGCCGGTTCCATTGACCCCTCTTCCCCCCACGGGAAAGAACTTGGCCCATTGAACAATGTTTCGCACCTCCGCCGCGGACCGGACCATGGAGGCCATAATGCCCGAGGCCCCCGCTTCCAGCGGACGCATCACGGACGCGTAATCAGTTGCGGGCAAACGAACGAAAGCAGGCAATCCGACCGATCTTGCCGCCCTGGAGCCTTCCTCGATTTGTGCCGTCGTCAACCCGGCGTGTTCCTGGTCAAGCCAAATGGCGTCAAAAGCACCCAAATGCCCAACCATTTCAATGAGTTTGGGGTTGCACAACTGTCCAAAAGCACAGCAACGAACCATTGGTCGGGATTTCATGATGGACCGCAGGTTGGGAACATGGATATTCATGAAAAGCCTTTCGGAACTGTATGCTTTGGAGCCAAAATTCAGCAAAAGATGAAATCATAGCAAACTTTAAATGCAAGAATCACATTGAATGCCGTCTTGTTATTGAAGGATGGATTGGAAAGGTACGGTTGGTGGGTTTGTTTTTGAAGTGGGAAACGCCATCATCCTTGACCTTGGGACATTATTGAACGAGAGTTGAACTGAGTGCGTAGATACAAGGCATTGGCGTCATTACCGAACACGAGTACTGGGAGTCGAGCCATGACATTTTCCACGACCATAAGGCTTGGTGCCGGTGCCGCATTCTTGGGTTTGATCGGTGCTTTGATTTCGCCTTCAGCTTCAACGGCTCAAGGTTTCAGACCCGCCATGCCACCGAGGCCGCCCCAACCGGGTCCCCTTCGTCCTCCAATCATGATCATCAACCAAGGAAATCAAGGCGGTGGTGGAATTGGAGGTGGTGGCATTCAGGGTGGTGGCATTCAGGGTGGTGTAATTGGAGGTGGTGGCATTCAAGGTGGTGGCATTCAGGGTGGTGGCATACAGGGGGGTGGTATTCAGGGAGGAATTGGTGGAATACAAGGTGGAATTGGAGGAATCCAAGGTGGGATTGGAGGAGGAATCCAAGGTGGGATTCAGGGCGGGATTGGAGGAATCCAAGGTGGGATTGGGGGAGGAATAGGTGGAATCGGTGGTGGCATCGGTGGAGGGGCGGGCGGAGGTGGATTTGGTGGTGGAGGCGTTAACAATCCGTTCGGCGCTTACACTCCTGGATCGATAGTTCGTCCTCAAAATATAGGTGGTCCTTTTAATGTGACCCCCATTCCTCCAGGAACCTATGTTGGAGGTACCGGTTTCGGCGGAAATGTTGGATTCGGTGGTGGTCAGCTTGGGCAGGCAGGTCAGTTAGGTCAAGGCGGTGGTCAGTTTGGTCAAATAGGCGGTGGTCAGTTTGGTCAAATAGGCGGTGGTCAGTTTGGTCAAATAGGCGGTGGTCAGTTTGGTCAAATTGGTGGTGGTCAGTTTGGTCAAATAGGCGGTGGTCAGTTTGGTCAAATTGGTGGTGGGCAGTTTGGTCAAATTGGTGGTGGGCAGTTTGGTCAAAAAGGTGCTTTAGGAAATGGTGGAACTGGTGTTTAGTAACTTTTTCTAATTTCATAAAAAAGGGGCTTCGATTAATCGAAGCTCCTTTTTTTATTAGGCCAGTGACAGTGGAAGTGATCTTGATGCTGCAGGCTTGTCGACTGGTTCAATAATCTCATATCTCACATTTCTCTGCTTGGGAATATAGCCTAGCTCCCAGATGGCAGATTTGATCTGGTCCAGGGTGAGATGGTGAACTGTTCCGGCGGCGGAAACAACATTTTCCTCAATCATCAGACTACCCATGTCGTTGGCGCCGAATTGAAGAGCCAATTGGCCCATTTTCAGGCCTTGTGTAACCCAGGATGATTGAATGTTCGGAATATTGTCCAAAAAGAGTCGAGCTATGGCCTGAGTTTTGAGGTACTCGTGCGAACCTGCTGGCGGAATGTTCTGCAGATCTGTGTTTTCAGGCTGGAATGTCCAGCAGATGAATGCCGTGAAGCCTCGAGTTTCGTCTTGCAGCATTCTTAAACGGTCCAATGATTCAACTCTTTCCTCAAGGGTTTCCACATGTCCGAACATCATCGTGCATGTTGATATTCCTCCCAGAAGATGCCACTGTCTATGGACATCAATCCAATCATCGGAGAGGCATTTGTTGATGGTGAGTTCTTTTCGAACGCGGTCGACTAATATTTCGCCCCCTCCTCCCGGCAAACTTCCCAAGCCTGCCGCTTTCAGCCGCGCTAATACATCCTTGAGTGGTATTTTGTTCAATTTGTGAAAATGCCATATTTCAGGTGGGCTGAAAGCATGCAGGTTGAAGGTCGGATACCGCTCTTTCAAAAAGCGCAATAAATCCTCGTACCATTCCAGCTTGAGGGATGGGTGCATGCCACCCTGAAGCAGAGCCTGATCTCCTCCCAGCGCAATGGTTTCTTCAATCTTGTGACATAGCTCCTCGCGGGAAAGTACATAGGCGTCCTTATCCTGAGGCTTGCGGTAAAAAGCGCAAAATTTGCATACGGCGGCACAGATGTTTGTGTAGTTGATATTCCTGTCTATATTATATGTTCTGTAGTTTTCAGGATGAAGTCTTCTTGTCACCGTGTCCGCAGCTCTTCCCAAGGCCGGCAGATCGCGACATTCCTTGAACAATCGGATGGCGTTTTCCTTCGAGAGTCGATGGCCGTCAATCACCGATTGGAGAATCATCCCGATCGACTTCATGGATCGTCCTCCATTTTACGAAGCCTAGGGCATCCAGTTTTTTCTGGAATTCCGCAATACCCTTGAGTTGTTCGGGTCCAAGGTCGTACCTGATGTTATTGGTAAGGTAATCAAGGCAGTCAGCCTCGTTTTTTTTCAGAAGTAGGGATTCGCGGCGAGCGATTTCAGCAACTCGCTGCTTTCCCAATTCGAGAGATTTTTGAAAAGCGCCTAACGACGCTGTTGAAACCTTCAGGCCCGGGCGGACCGCCCACAGCGCGAAAACAAATGGCAAACCGGTCAGTTCCAGCCATTCTTGGCCCAAGTCGATTTTCCATGGGTAACCGCGCAGCGATGGATCCATGGCCCTGTCACCGATGAGCAACACGGCATCGGCATTGGATTTCGAGGGGGCGTCATTCATTGGCAGCGAATGGGTTGGCCCCGTGTTCCATCCTCGCTCGCGGAAAATCACTCGGGTCAAGGCGACACTTGTCCTGCTACCCTCATCCATGGCCGTCGAATTCACTTGTTTCCAATCGACCTTGGAGTGGACGCAAACACTCCTGACGGGCCCGTTACAGCCTACGGCCATTCCAGGCAGATAACGGCAATCCTCCCAATTCAGGAATTCCACAAGCGGAATCAGTCCGATGTCGAATTCCCCGGATTTCATCCGATGGGCCAGACTCGATGGAGTATCAAATTCCAGGGTTGAACGGGGCAGGAGACGGTCAAGTTCTTCAACCAACGGCTTGGAATTGAGGTAGCTGACGGCACCAATCCGGAGCGAACTTAAAGGAACTGATGAAATCATACTTTGAAACCGTGGAAATGTGAGTTTTTTCAACCGAAAGCCGGGAATAGGCCAGCGGGGCCAATGATCTTGTATTTCCAAGGTCCAATGTCAAAGTTGATTGATTTCTTCGAGTCATTCCCCATGAGCCAATCGCTGACCATGCCTGTTTCAAGATCGTGCTCCACTATCTTCAAATCACCAAACTCCAAGGCCAAACTTCCTTGGCTTTGAGCTGAAGAATAATTCACCACGGCCAACAGGGCTTGCGAACCATTCCCGATTTGCATGGCGATCAAGTTCCCATGGGACGGGTTGCCTTCCCATGCTTGACGGGGTTGCAGGCGTTTCCATGGTCTGTTGGCGGCCCATGAGGAAACAGTCAGCAAGCGCTTGTAAAAGGCAAGAGTTAGGGGATCACGGCGTTCATCCGCGGCCCTGGAAAGGTGAACCGAATCCTTGAGCTTGAAACCGTGTTCCTGTCCATGGTGGAAAAAGCGCAAACCGGGGGAAAGGTAGGTGACCACCGCCGCGGCATTCAGTCTTTCTTTGAAAACTTCGGTAGATCGGTCTTCATCATGGTTTTCAAGGAAATGGGCGCACTTGTAAATGAACCTTGGTTCCGCCATCAGGTGCCCTGAGACCTCATGGGAGTCACCATGCGCCAGCCGTTCATACAGGCGCTTGTCGTAGCAATAATCAAATCCCTGGCACATGAGATCCCATTCCCTGTCCCAATAGCATTCCGCGAGAAACTGGAATCCCGGGCTAATATCCCGGGCCGCCTTGATAATTCCGGGCCAATAATCAGTTTGGTCGGCAGCGACTCCCGGAATGTCGATGCTTTCATGCCCCCAGGTCGTGAGGAAAACATCAGGGAGCGGCAGCATGGCCATGTCGCATCTCACCCCATCGCAGAGCGTGGCGATGGAGGCAATCACTTCCTGCTGGGCGGATCGAACCGCGGGGTGAAACAGGTTGAGCTGAAAGGTGTCGGGCCATGGGGGAAAGAAAGGGTCCTTGCCATGCTTCAGAAACGGGCCACCGGGGTGCGCGGCCTCGGCCTTGCCGGTCGAACTTGAGGCATCGCACCTGAAGAACCAATCGGGGTGATTGGCGGCCCATGGGTTGTCGAGGCCGACATGGTTGGGGACGAAGTCGAGCATCAACTTCAGTCCATGGCGGGCCGCGTTTTCGCGAAACGAAAAAAGGCCTGCAAGGCCTCCCCAATCGAGATGAGGCACCCAAGCCTCGATGGCGAAAGGCGATCCACAGACATCGTTCTCCGTCCAATCAGGGAGATGGCTGGCATGGTCCGCGGAAATGATCGGATGCCTGAGGGAGACCTCCCGAGACCTCGGGCCGGTTTGCCAAGCGCCCAGCAGGTAGAGCCAGTCAAATCCCATGGTCTTGATGTTGGCGAACCAGCTTGATGGAACACCGCCAAGCCCCTTGGCCTCACGGCATTCGGTGGCGAACTCGGCGAGAAGTCGGCGCGGGTGGGCTTGATAAAGCATGGGCCACGACATGGGACAGGACTCCAGTCAACTCGCCGGGCCGGAATAATCCTGCCTGATTCGGTTGGTTTTGTAGGCTTGGGCTAATTGCTCAATGAGGGAGCACCGTTCCACGATCTCCTTGCCCGCCTCGGTATCGCCCACTTTTCTGACAGCACCCCAGTCCTTGACCGTGGTCACCTTGGGAATGATGTCCGTCCCCGAATGGACGGCGGCTGACACGGACTCGAAATGGTGATGCGTGGCCAGGAGCGTGCGGGCGGGTTCCAGCACGAGAGTGTAACCGTGGTCTCCGTAGGCTTCCGAGAACGCTCCGTCGATGGTGATGGCCTTTCCGGATTTCTTGATCGGTGATTCTCCTTTTTCGATCTTCACGGGCACATGGCCGTTCACCAGCAATCCGTTCCCGTCGGCAATGCCAAATTCCGCCAGTATCTTGTCGCAGAACCATGATTCGTGGATCAGCGAGAAGTAGGGATTTTTCGTCTCGACATGCGTGAGCGGGTCGGCGATGAAATCGTTTTGGAAGGTGCAAATCCGGTCCTTGCCGAACAAGGGGGACAGCGGGCCGCACCAAAGGTACCAGCACATGTCGAGGTCGGCCTGGGCCGGGTGATCGACAACACGGGCGATGACGGCATCCATGGCTTCGAGCAAAGGCCTGCCTTGGCGCATGGCGCCATCCACGGGAAAGGCGAGGAAGTCCCCATGGGAGTCCACGGGCACGCAACCGTGGAAAATGACATGCTTGTCCCTTGTGAGGTACATGCTGCCGCGGTTCCTGAGAAAGACGACATGCTGCCAGAGTTTCCTGCTTGCGAGGAAATGTTCGCGCATCCTGGCCATGCAGGCTTTTTCGGCGGGGTGCAATTCGTAGGGCGCATCGGTCCGAAGCGTGGGAAAATGCCGATCCCGGAGGGGATATTTAGTGTCGCGGATGGTTACTGTTCCTTCAACCGGATCAATGCCCCCGAGGATTTTCCACGAATCCAGGTCCCATTCGGGATGCCTTGAGATCATCTGTCCTTCGAGCTTGAACTGCATGATGGCCGCCGCCTTCTGCATGCGGGCCACAAGGGTGGCATCGTGCAGGTCGGTGCCTTTCGGCTTGAAGCATTCGACCGGATCGTTGGCATAGCATTCCTCAACGAGCAGCTGTAAGGGCAGAAGCGGAATCCCGTAGCCCTCCTCCAGTTGCGCCAGCCTCCTGTATCTCATTGACAACCTGAGAACATGGGCGATGCAGGCCTCATGGCCGAGGCAGGCACCCAGCCATGCCGTGTCGTGGTTGCCCCAGGTGAACGCCAGGTTCGGTTGCTGCATCAGGATGTCGACAACCCTGTCCCCGCGCGGGCCCCTGTCCCAGCAGTCACCGGCGATGATGATCTCATCGACAGCCAGATTGCGAACCAACCGAGCCATGACCCTCACGACATGGGAACACCTGTCGTGCCTCGCCAGGGTCTTGAGGGCGTTTTCCGCGAACCTCTCCGCGCTCGGATTGCCCGCACCCGTGGCGACAAGTTCCAACAGCAGGGGCCTGTATTCCGCCGGGCAGAGGGCCTTGAGCCGATCGACGGGCAATCCTCCAGCTATCTCCCTCACCAGTCGGAGCAGGTGCCCCAGGTGACCGAGCAGTTTCTGGTCGAAATCCTCTTCCGAGGGAAGCGTTTTCCGGAAATCCTCCATGGTTTCATGGGGATAAAACAGCAAGCTGAGGATCTCCTGGACGAGGCCCTTGTCGGCATGGTCGGAGAACAGTCGCTCCACGATGGGCCGCAGCGTGCCCGAAGCGTTATTGATCACATGGCGGAGTTTGACATCGTCGCCATGGATGTCGCTCATGACATGAATGACGCCCTTGGGCAGGTCGAGGCGCGCCGTCAGCCTTGCCAATTCCGCCAGGCAGTAGTCGAGGTTCGGCAATTCCCTCGCCAGGGTTTTGAGGATGGCGGTGTTGGGCGCGGGTTCCACGACTGACTCCCTAAGACAAGGAACTTGGTTAAACTATGTCCATGGCGGGAAGGTGCTACTCCTTGTTTCGCGGAGATGATACATGAAGGGCGTGCTGGTCATCGATATCGGTGGGACCAATGTGAAGATGAAGCATTCCGAGGCGGATGAGATTCGCAAGTTTCCATCAGGCGCGGAGATGGGGCCCCCCGAGTTCACCCGGCAGGTTCTCGAACAGATTGGCGACTGGAATGTCGAAAAAGTTTCCGTCGGTTATCCCGGGCCGATCGTGAATGGCCGCATTCATTTGGAACCTGCCAACTTGGGGCGGGGTTGGGTCGGATTCGACTTTCGCAAGGCGATGGGCAGGCCGGTCAAGCTGATCAATGACGCCGCCATGCAGGCCCTGGGTAGTTATCAAGGCGGCAGGATGCTCTTTCTCGGATTGGGAACCGGCCTGGGCACCACCTTCATCGTGGATGGGGTCGTGGCTCCTTTGGAGGTCGGTCACCTTCCGTACCGAAAGAAGCAATCCTTTGAACAGTGGGTTGGCAATGCGGCCTTGCAGAAACTCGGGAAGAAACGATGGCAGAAAGTGGTGTTTGATGTCGTGCATCGCCTCCGAGACGCGTTCATCGCGGACTATGTCGTCCTGGGCGGGGGCAATGTGAAGAAACTTGATGAACTTCCCCCCGGGTGCCGGCAGGGCGACAACCGCAACGCGTTCGTCGGGGGTGAAAGGCTTTGGGCGTGATCCCATTCATGCTGGCGCCGATGGTTCCTTAAAGTTGGTGGCGAACCAGGCATTGATATGCAGGCTTGTCCAAAATTTCCTGACCGTCCCGAAACCCGCAAGGCGGATGAGTTCCTGTTCCCTGGTTGGATCGATGGAATTGAGCGAAGAGTTGCATTCCTCCTGAAACCGCCAATATCTCTCGGGGTCGGCGCCTTGCGTTCGGGCGAACATCCACCGGCAAGCCATCATATCCCGGAATGATTGTGAACTTTCATCGCAAGCATCGGCGACCACAAGCCTGCCACCGGGGGCCAAGCGAGAACCGATTTCATGGAAAAGTTTTGTCTTTTCCTTTTCATCCCGGATGAAATGGCTCACCAGCATGCAGGTGGCCGCGTCGAATGATGGCGCCTTGGGCAAGTCGGAGATGGTTCCCTTGACCAGGGTTACCCTTTCGCCCATTCCGTTTGTTCCCAGCGCTGCCCTTGTCGATGTAATCATGGCCTCGGATGGATCAAGCCCGGTGAAAGTCCAACCAGGATGAATTTTGCCTAAAATCCTGATTTCTGAACCGGTGCCGCACCCGACAACCAAGACCCTTCCGCGAGGTCCGCAGGCAGGCTCCAACATGGCACCGGAAAGCGCGTGCATGGCCTCGTAGCCGGGAATCACTTGCCTGATGAATGTGTCATAGTTGGCGCCATAATCACCATCAAAGTCGAAAGCCTTGGCGCCCATGGGCTATTCACCAACCGGGTAGTGCACGGCCTTGGCCAGGACGCAGCCAAGGGAATCAAGCGACCTTACCGCGTCGAGGAATTTTCCCGCTGGGGCCAAATGGGTCATGATGACCATCTGAACCTGGGAGATATTCGGCTGGTCGATAGTTTCATGCTGGATCACCGAGGCGATCGAGATGGAGTGACTGGCCAAAACGCCTGATACCTCGGCCATGACTCCGGGCCTGTCCAAAACATGCAGCCTGAGGTAATAGCGTGAGCGCAGCTTGTCTTGGGGGAGCAGGGGAGGGGATGGGGAATCACGCCAGAGCCTTGAGGTGGCGGCCATGAATCCGTCGCGCGAGGATGCCAATTCGACTAGGTCGCTGACAACGGCGCTCGCGGTGGGCATGCGGCCGGCACCTGCCCCATAAAAAAGGGTTTCCCCCACAGCATCGCCTATGACCCGGACAGCATTGAAGCCTCCGCGAACCTGGGCCAATGGTGTTGTCTTGCGCAGCAACACCGGGCTTACATGAGAAATGATGCCGTCCGGATCGCACCATATTTCAGCAAGCAGCCTGATGGTGTATCCAAGTTCCCCGGCGAATCGGATGTCGAGGGGGTCAAGCTCGTCGATTCCGCGACGGCTGATGGAATCAACGCCAAGCGTGGTGTCCATCGCGAGGTGCGCCAGCACCGCCAGTTTGTGCGCGGCATCGGTACCGTTGACATCAAGCGTGGGATCGGCCTCGGCGAAACCGAGGTCCTGCGCACCTTTCAACGCGGTGGGATAATCCAAGTGGTCATCCGTCATCCGGGTAAGGATGTAATTGCATGTTCCATTGAGGATGCCTTGAATTCCTAAAATCCTATTGGCGGACAGGCCGCGCTGGATGGCGCCAATGATGGGAATTCCGCCACCCACGCTGGCTTCGAAAGCGACGCACTTCCCAAGCGAGCGGGCAATATCAAAAAGTTCCCCTCCTCGGGTGGCCAGCACGGCCTTGTTAGCGGTGACCACATCCTTTCCATTGGCAAGGGCCTGAGCCATGGCGTCAAAAGCCCAGCCGGTGCCTCCGACGACTTCGACCACGACATCAATGTCAGGGTCTCGTGTGATGTCTTCAACGCTTGAGGCTAATTTGAATCCGTGAATCGGCGTATCGCGTGTTTTGGATGGATTCTTGACAAGCACTTTTACCAGTTGCAACTCCCTACCCGCGCGATGGGACAGGATGTGAGCCGAGTTTTGCAAAAGGACCGCGACACCCGTGCCAACGGTGCCCATTCCCAGCATCCCGATTCGCAAAGGTCTTGGCTTGGGCATGGTTTTCCGTTGATCCAGAGTGATTGTTGGGCTCGAAAGCCGGGTGTTTGGTTGCAACTGCCAAGGCTAGAGTTCACAATAGAAGGATGTCATTCCGGTGCCATCGGCCGATAAGCGTCCGGAGGTTGTGATGATTCGTATCAGCTTGCTGGCATTGATGTTCCATTCGCTTTTGGTGGTTGGCCAAGCGATCGCTCAACCAAATTCCACGGGAAGCGGCATTGGAGGCGGTGGAATCGGAGGGTCGAGCGGGATTGGTGGTGGTGGCATTGGTGGAGGGGGAATTGGTGGGGGAGGAATGTCGAGTGGGAACCAGTTCATTGGAAATCAATCCGGAGGTTTCGGCCTAGGATTCATGAAATTGGGAACGGCCTCTGGAAGAGCCGGATCGGCAAATTCCACCGGCTCGACATCATTCATGGGGCCTTACTATGCCACTCCCCAAGCGATTGGATACGGGCCCCTCAATTCTGGAAGCACCCAGGCCTACAGCCCGACAAGCAACCCTGCATTTGGTGTTGCCTTTGCCAACACGGGAAGTGCAGGCGCGAATTCGGGACGAGGGGGTATGGGTGGTTTGGGTGGAGCGGGGGCAATGGGGGCTCAAGGTGCGTCCAACCTCACGGGAAGCGTTGATTTTGTGCCTTTGAGCAGTTCGGGCGTTCGCAGAAACCTTCCCTATGCCGCCGAAGTGAATTTTGAAGGTAATCTGGCGACTATGGATGGGTCTGGCATGGCTGCCGCCGCTAGTGCCAAGTTGACAAGTGACCTGAATTCCGTCATCGCCCGCTCATCCAGGCTTCCCTCGGCGTCTGGAATTAACGTTTCCATGGATCAGGGTGTTGTCGTGCTCAAGGGTGCCGTCGCTTCCGACAGGGAGCGACGAGTCCTAGAAGCGATGGTCAGGATGTCCCCGGGGGTCCGGGAGATCCGAAACGAGGTGAGGGTCGGCCCATAACAGGTTGGATGGTAGAATCATTAATTGATGGCCCGGCTTGGCCGGGTCGAATTGTTTTGGGGCCATGCCATATGAATCAGCCCTCCGTTATCTTGCTTCGTCCCGAGGATGATGTCGCGGTTGCCACGCGCCGGCTGGAACCGGGTGAGGACATCGAGTTTCATGCCGATCGAATTCCCGTTCGCGATGTGGTTGCAATGGGACACAAGATTGCTCTCAGGCCGATTGCCAAGGGGGCTCCCGTTCGCAAATACGGCCAGGTGATCGGTTTCGCGACCAAGGTGATTTCCGCCGGTAGCCTTGTTCATGTCAGCAACCTTGAAGCTGGCAATTTCGACAGGGATTACGCGTTTTCAAGCGAGGTGAAGCCGGTCGAATTCACCAAGGAAAAAAGAACCTTTCAAGGGTACGATCGTGGCGACGGTCGTTACGGTACCCGCAATTACATTGCCCTGGTCTCGACGGTGAACTGTTCGGCAAGCACCAGCCGATACATCGTCAGGCGCCTTGAGCAACTTGGAGTTCTCAAAGACTATCCCGGCGTGGATGGAGTTGTTGCTGTCACACACAAGGCCGGTTGTGCCATGCAGTACGGTGGCCCCGACCATCTGCAACTGGATCGCACACTGGCGGGATTCGCCCGTCATGCCAATGTCGCCGCTTATTTGATCATTGGGTTGGGATGCGAGACGGGGCAAGCGGCTCACCTCATTGAGGGGGAAAAGCTGCACCAGCTTGGTGGGGGTGTCTCGAGGCCGCCAACCGTCATCAACATTCAGGAATTAGGCGGCATTGCCAAGACGGTTGAGGCCGGGGTTCAGGCCGTGATCGGTCTGCTACCCGATGCTTCCAGACATAAGCGCACGACCATTGGCGCCGACAAGCTTATCCTGGCGACCAATTGCGGCGGTTCTGACGGGAACAGCGGCGTGACGGCCAACCCGGCGCTTGGCGTTGCCAGCGACCTTCTCGTTGCCCAGGGTGGAACCTCGGTGCTTGCGGAAACAACCGAGATCTACGGGGCCGAACATTTGCTCACAAGGCGCGCCGTCACTCCCGCCGTGGGCCAAAAACTCATTGAACGGATCAAGTGGTGGGAGCGTTACACGGGCATGTTCGGAGCGGAAATCAACAACAACCCGTCACCTGGCAACAAGGAGGGCGGGCTTACCACCATTTACGAGAAGTCCCTGGGAGCCATCGCCAAGGCGGGATCGACTCCGCTTGTCGATGTGGTGATGTACGCCGAACCGGTGAAAGCCAAGGGTTTCGTGGTGATGGACACGCCCGGATATGACCCGACCAGCATGACGGGCCTTGTCGCCGGCGGCGCCAATGTGGGAGTGTTCACAACAGGCAGGGGTTCTGTCTTTGGTTGCAAGCCCGCGCCATGCATCAAGGTGGCCACCAACACGCCGATGTTTCGTCGCATGGAGGCCGACATGGATATCGACGCCGGCACCATCCTCGCGGGAGTACCCGTGGAAGAGGTGGGCAGGTTGATTTTTGAGGAAATCCTGGCCGTGGCTGGCGGGAAGAAAACCAAGAGCGAGGTTGCGGGTGTTGGCGAGGAGGAATTCGCCCCCTGGAGCATCGGCCCCACCCTTTGACGAAAAATGTCGCTGATGAAAGGCAACCAGATGGACGGCGGAGAATCCACGCGGCCGACACCGGGCGAGATGGGCCACCCAGACCAGGCGCTCTCGATATCCCAGAAAAAATGGGGCAAGGTGCTCGCTCACGGAGATCCGGAATCCAAGCTGTTCCTGCAGGGGCCGCAGCATCGACTCTCGGAGTTATGGCAAGCGTTCAGGATGTTCTTCGAGTACATCCAGGGATTCCGAAGGCTGCATTTCGTCGGTCCCTGTGTCACTGTGTTCGGTTCGGCGAGATTCCCCGAAACCAGCCCGCACTACCAGTTGGCTAGGGATGTTGGCGGCGCCATAGCCCGCGCGGGTTTCACCGTCATGACGGGCGGCGGCCCGGGCATCATGGAAGGCGCCAACCGGGGTGCCCGTGAAGCGGGGGGAAGGTCGATAGGCTGCAACATCCTGTTGCCGAAGGAGCAAGCGCCCAATCCCTATCTCGACGAATTTATCGATTTTGAATATTTCTCCATCCGCAAAACGATGCTCATCAAGTACTCCTACGCCTTTTTTGTCCTGCCGGGCGGCTTGGGCACCCTTGATGAACTTTTCGAGATCACGACGCTCGTCCAGACGGGAAAAGTGAAGGATTTTCCCGTTGTACTGATGGGTGTTTCCTTCTGGCAGCCGTTGATTGATTTCATGCGCGAGACCCTGCTTGCCGAGGGCACCATCGACAGGTTGGACATCGACAGGCTGGTCATCACAGACGATATTGACTTTGCCGTGCGCGAAGTGACGCGCGTCGGCATGAACAGGTTCGGGCTTTCGTATGGGCCAAGAATCCGCAGGGCGTGGTGGTTGGGGGAGTGATGATGCTCCTCAGTCACCATACCTTCAATCCTCGGCTGGAGCACGAATGATGCGTCGGCTTCTTCTCCCCGTCATCGGAATCATTGTCATCATCGGCTGTGGCAAACCGCCGGTTCTTCCCGTCGCGGACTCCGAACCCGGCGTGAGTGTCAGCGAGGTCGTTTCCCGGATGGTCCAGGAAACCATAGACTTCACCGGTCGCATCGATTCACCCAATCCCGTCGACATCAGGGCCCGGGCAACCGGATACATCTCCAGTACGCCATTCAAGGAAGGTGATATCGTCCAGAAGGATTCCATGCTTTTTGAAATCGACAAAAGGCCCTACAAGGCGAAGCTTGATGACGCTACGGGCCAGGTGAAGCTCTATCAGGCCAAGTTGAAGCTCGCGATCGCCGATAACCTGCGCGCCAAGGAGGTGGCCAAGACCCCGGGTGCCATCAGCAAGCAGGACCTCGACAAATATGTCGCCGCCGAGGAAGAAGCCAAGGCCGCCGTGGAAGCCTCCCAGGCCTCCCTTGAGGTTCATCGGCTCAACCTTGAGTTCTGTCAGGTGACATCGCCAATCAACGGCCGGATCAGCCGCTACTTCGTGACGCTTGGCAACCTCGTTAACGCCGACCAGACCTTGCTGACAACCATCGTGAGCGAGGATCCTGTCTATGTTTATTTTGATGTCGATGAGGCCACGCTGATCCGGATCAAGAGGATGGTGCAGGAGAAAAAGATACCGACCCGTGAAAGCCAGCCAGACATCTTTGTGAATGTCTCGATCCAGGACGAATTGGATTATCCGCACAAGGCCCTCGTGAACTTCCTCAACAACAAGGTCGATCCGCTCACCGGCACGCTGACAGTGCGCGGGGCCCTTGCCAATCCTCCGATTTCACCGAGGACCCGCTTGTTCGTACCGGGGATGTTCTGCCGGGTGCGGGTTCCCGTCGGGGTCGCCCATCAGGGTCTTCTCGTCAGTGAGAAAGCGATTGGAACCGACCAGAGTGTCAAGTTTGTCTATGTGATCGGTCTGGACAACAAGGCCGAGTATCGCAAGGTGACGCTTGGCGCGACAGACCGCGACGGCCTGAGAGTGATTGAGGACGGACTCAAGCCCGGCGAGAAGGTGATCGTCAGCGGCATCCAGTTGGTGGCGCCGGGGCAGAAGGTCGTTCCCGAGACCATTCCCATGCCCATCCCGATGGGCGCCAAGACCGTTCCCGGGCCCCCGGCGCCCGGTGGCGCCGGCAAGTCCTGAGGAACCCCCTGGGCACCGAAGGACCGGATTGATGATCTCGCGATTTTTTATCGACAGGCCGGTTTTCGCCACGGTCACCTCCATCGTCGTGGTGATCGCTGGTACCTTGTCCATCTTGTTCCTTCCGATTTCGCAGTATCCGGATATTGTTCCGCCAACGGTGCAGGTGTCCGTCAATTACCCGGGCGCGAGCGCCCAGGTCGTTGCCGACACGGTGGCGGCACCGATCGAGCAGCAGGTCAACGGCGTTGACAACATGCTGTACATGGCCTCTACGAGCGACAACGCCGGCGCCTACAACCTCATCGTGACTTTCGCGATCGGAACCAACCTGAACGAGGCCCTTGTTGCCGTCCAGAACAGGGTCAACCTCGCGGTTCCTCAACTTCCGAAATCGGTGCAGAAACAGGGACTCACCATCAAGAAGAAGTCCCCGAGCATCCTCCTGTGCGTCAATTTCTATTCCCCCGACGGGCGCTATGACGACATCTACATGTCGAATTACGCGACCATCCATGTGAAGGATGAGTTGTTCAGGCTTGAGGGAATTGGCGATATTGTTTATCTGGGCCAGCGTGATTATTCGATCCGTGTCTGGCTCGATCCCCAAAGGCTGGCTTCCCTGGGCATGACGGTCCAGGAGGTCAACGACGCGATCAATTCTCAAAACTCGGCACTCAGTCCCGGGATGATCGGGCAGCAACCCTCCGGCGGAGGGCAGATGATTGAATTGCCGATAGATGCCTTGGGCCGCTTGTCCACGCCGGAGCAGTTTGGCGCCATCGTCGTGCGTTCTTCATCAGGTGGAAGCGATTCGCCAGCCGCCAAGGTCGTCAGGTTGCGGGATGTCGCCCGGGTTGAACTGGGAGCGAATCAGTACAACCAGATGGTTTCCCTGGGACTCAAGCCTTCGGTGGCGCTCGCCATCTTCCAGTTGCCGGGATCGAACGCCCTTGATGTCGGCGAGAGGGTGCGGAGGAAGATGGAGTCGTTGCGGAAGTATTTCCCCCCCGGCCTGGACTACAAAATCAATTATGACACGACACCTTTCATCCGTGAATCCGTCATGGATGTCGTGTCAACCTTGAGGGATGCCATCATCCTTGTCGGCGTGGTTGTTCTGGTTTTTCTACAGAATTGGCGCGCGACGCTGATTCCCCTCATCGCGGTTCCCGTCGCGGTCATCGGCACATTCACGGCCATGGCCATGCTGGGTTTCTCGATCAACAACATCTCACTCTTTGGGCTCGTGCTTGCCATCGGAATCGTCGTGGATGATGCCATCGTGGTGGTCGAGAATGTCGAGCGTCTCATTGAAAGCGGATTATCTCCCCGCGAGGCCGCCATCAAGGCGATGGAGGAAGTGACCGGGCCCGTCGTGGCTGTGGCCCTCGTCCTTTGCGCGGTCTTCATTCCCTGCGCCTTCATCAGTGGTATCACCGGGCAATTCTTCAGGCAGTTCGCGGTCACGGTTGCCGTTTCAACCGTGATCAGCGCGTTCAATTCCCTGACACTGTCTCCGGCGCTTGCGGCCATTCTCCTGAAGGCCCATGGATCCCGCGTCGATCCGTTGCAGTGGACCATCAACCTGGTTGCCGGCTGGTTCTTCCGCCTTTTCAACATGTTTTTCAGTTTTGCCGCTGCCGGATATGGCGGCATTGTTGGCATCCTGCTTCGGTTGTCGTTTCCCAGCCTGGTCATTTATGTCGTTCTGCTGGCTGGCACCGGTTGGCTCTTCCAGAAGATCCCAACCGGATTCATCCCTTCCCAGGACCAGGGATACCTGCTGGTGAATGTCCAATTGCCTGAATCCGCCAGCGTCCAGCGCACCCGCGAGGTGATGGACAGGCTCGAGAGGATCGTGCTTTATTCGGATCCACAAGCCGGAACCAAGCGGGAAGGCATTCTCGATACATTTGCCGTTTCGGGTTACAACATATTGCTCAGCATGACCGGATCGAATTACGGGTCCATGTTCATTGTTCTGGAATCATTCGAAAAGCGCAGGGATCCGAAGCTTGTCGGCAATGCGATCATGGCCACTTTGCGGCAGGCCATGAAGGAGCAGGTGAGAGATGCGGCGATCATCGTGTTCGGCGCGCCACCGGTGCCCGGCCTTGGAACGGCTGGGGGATTCAAGACCATGGTGGAGGACCGTTCCGATTCCGGCGCCACAGAATTGGACCGCCAAACCCAAAGGTTCATCAGCGAGGGGAAGCAAAAGCCAGGAATTTTCGGGTTCTTCAGCATGTATAGCGCCGGGGCGCCGCAGCTTTTCGCCGACATCGACAGGGCCAAGGCCCGGGCTCTCCTCGTGGCGATCGGCGACCTGAACGCCGCCCTGCAAACCTGCATAGGTTCGGTTTACATCAACAATTTCAACGCCTTTGGGCGGTACTGGCAGGTGAACATCATGGCAGACCTGCCATTTCGCGACCGGGTTCCCGATGTGAACCTGGTCCAGGTGCGCAACAGCGCGGGAAAAATGGTTCCGATGGGTTCGATGGTCACGATGAAGGACTCGACGGGGCCGGGAATGGTCATGCGCTACAACCTGTTTCGCGCCGCCCCGGTGAATGGGATCGCGTTGCCATGGATCCTGAGTTCCACCCAGGCCATGACCGTGATTGACGAGATCGCCGCCAAGACGCTGCCCAGAACCATGCAGACCGAATGGACGGAACTCAGCCTGCTCCAGAGAATGGAAGCTGGCGATTGGCGAAACAAGATTGTTTTCCCGCTTTCGATCGTTTTCGTTTTCCTGGTCCTTGCGGCCCTTTACGAAAGCTGGACACTACCTCTCGCGGTGATCCTCGTGGTGCCGCTTTGCCTGCTTTCGGCCCTTGTTGGCGTGGCCATCGAGCGGATGGACATCAATATCTTCACCCAGATTGGCCTGGTGGTGCTGGTGGGCCTTTCTAGCAAAAATGCGATACTTATTGTTGAATTTGCCAAGCAGCTTTCCGATGAGGGAATGGCCCTTTCGCAGGCCACGATCGAGGCGTGCCGGCTTAGGCTGCGTCCCATCCTCATGACATCCCTGGCATTCATCTTCGGGGTCTTGCCGCTGGTGATCGCCAAGGGGGCGGGATCCGAAATGCGAAAGGCCCTCGGCGTCGCCGTATTCAGCGGCATGATTGGAGTCACGCTGTTCGGCCTCATGTTCACTCCCGTATTCTTCCGCGTCATCCAGGCGATGGGATCCCTGCCAGGTTTCAAGGGGCCCGTCGCTTCAAGCGTTGGCAGCTTCATGAGAATCCTGTTTGCGTTCTCAACGCTCGGGCTTTCTGTGGTCGCGCATCGGGCTGTTTCAAGGGAGCGGGGAACGATTGGGGAATCAGCCGGTTCGGCACATGGGGAAAAGCAGCCATGATCTCGTTTTTCTTCATCGACAGGCCAATCTTCGCCTCCGTGTTGTCGATTCTGATCACCATTGCGGGCCTGGTAGCGATTCCCTCGCTCCCCATCGCGCAGTATCCGGATATCACCCCGCCGACCGTGTTGGTCACGGCATCATACCCTGGAGCGAACGCCCAAACCGTACTGGACACGGTCGCTGCGCCCATCGAACAGCAGGTTTCAGGGGTTGAAAACGCGCTTTACATGTCTTCGCAGTGCACAAACGACGGGAATTACACGCTGCTCGTGACATTCAAGGCGGGCATGGACGCGAACATGGCCCAGGTGCTTGTCCAGAACCGTGTTTCATTGGGCCTGCCCGTTGTTCCCGACCTTGTCCAGCGCCAAGGCGTTGCCGTCAAGAAGATATCCCCCAGCACGATGATGATCGTGAACCTTGTGTCCGACATCGACGAGAAGACAGGCAAGCCAAAGCGCGACAGCATCGAGCTGAGCAATTATGCCACAATACAGATTCGTGATGAGTTGCTCAGGCTTCCGGGAATCGCGAATGTGACCTTTCTCGGCGAGCGCGATTATTCCATGAGGGCTTGGCTGAACCCTGACAAGATGTCGCTCTTGGGGGTGACAAGCGACATGGTCGTCCAGGCCCTCAACGAGCAGAATGTGCAGGTTGCCGCCGGATCGATCGGTCAGCAGCCGGTTCCCAACGGCCAGCAATACCAATTGATCATCAACACGCTAGGCCGGCTGGTGCAACCCGAGCAGTTCGGGGATGTCATCATCAAGGTCGGCGCCGATTCCAGCAGCCAGACCAGCCAGGTTCCAGCCGTTGTCCGCCTTCGCGACCTGGCCAGGGTCGAGCTGGGCGCGCAGCAATACGACCAGACCTGCACGCTTGACGGGCAGTCATCGGTCGCCTTGTCGCTGTTCCAGCTCCCCGGTTCCAACGCCCTGCAGACCGCCGAGGGGGTTTATGCCAAGATGGCCGAGCTTGGCAGGAAGTTCCCCCCCGGCATCAATTACCGGATTGTCTATGACACGACTCCCTTCATCAAGGAATCGATCATTGAGGTTTTCAAGACACTGCGCGACGCGATCGTCCTTGTCGCTATCGTGGTCCTTCTGTTCCTGCAAAACTGGAGGGCGACGATCATTCCCCTGATTGCCGTGCCGGTCGCGGTGATCGGCACCTTCGCCGTGATGAGCGGCCTTGGGTTCAGCCTCAACAACCTGTCGCTTTTCGGCCTTGTTCTGGCGATCGGCATCGTCGTGGATGACGCGATCGTTGTGGTGGAGAATGTCGAGAGGTGGCTTGCCGAGGGATTGTCCCCGCGCGACGCGACAAGGAAGGCGATGGAGGAGGTCACGGGGCCTGTGATCGCCGTGGCTCTCGTCTTGTGCGCCGTTTTCGTGCCCTGCGCGTTCATCACGGGAATCACAGGCCAATTCTTCAGGCAGTTCGCGATCACCATCGCCGTTTCAACAGTCATTTCGGCATTCAATTCGTTGACGCTTTCCCCGGCCTTGGCCTCCATCCTGCTCCAACCCCACGGAGCCAAGAAAGACATCCCCGCCAGGATGCTGGATTTTTCGCTGGGGTGGTTCTTCAGGCTTTTCAACGGGTTCTTTGATATCGGGACAACCATCTACACGAGGATTGTCGGCCTATCCCTCAGGCTCACGCTGCTCGTTCTGATCGTTTATGGGGGACTTCTTTACGCGACCTGGTGGGGATTCGCCAACACTCCCTCCGGCTTCATTCCCCAGCAGGACAAGGGCTACCTTCTTGTCAATGTCCAGCTACCCGATTCGGCGAGCGTCCAGCGCACCCAGGAGGTGATGGCCCAACTGCTTGACCTGGCCAAGGAAATCGAAGGCGTCGACCATGGCGTCACCGTTTCCGGGCAATCGTTGCTCCTTGGAGCCAATTCCCCCAATTACGGATCGATGAACCTGATTCTCAAGCCGTTCGAGGAACGGAAAGGAAAATCGAGCGACATGGTCGCGGACGAATTGAGGGCCAAGGCCCGGCTCAAGGTCCGCGATGCCACGATTGGGGTTTTCGGGCCACCCGCCGTCGATGGCCTCGGTAACGCCGGCGGATTCAAGGTGATGATTGAAGACAGGGGCCCGCTTGGGATCAGCGCGCTGCAGGGGGTCAGTGACAGGGTCGTGGCGGCGGGCAACAAGACGGACGGCCTCACAGGGCTGTTCACCAGTTCAAGGGCTTACACGCCATGGCTTTATCTTGACATTGACAGGGACAAATGCATGGCGATGGGCGTGTCGCTCGGGGATCTGTTCAATTCGTTGCAGGCTTTTTTTGGCTCTTATTATGTCAACAACTTCAATGAGTTCGGCCGCTCTTGGCAGGTCAATGTGATGGCCGATTCCCAGTTCCGATCCAGGGTCGATGATTTTCGCCATATCAAGGTGAAGAACAAGGAAGGGTCGATGGTTCCCATCGGAACGATGGTGACCACGCGTGATTCCCAGGGTCCCGTGATGTTGACAAGGTACAACATGTACTCCGCCTCGGCGATTTACGGCAACACCGAGCCCGGCACCAGTTCGGGAGATGCCGTCCGAAAAATGGAAGAAATCCTTGGCAAATCACTTCCATCGGCGATGTCGCATGAGTGGACGGAGCTTTCCTACATGCAGCAGCAGGCCGGAAGCACGGCCATGGCTGTCTTCGCGCTCGCCGTGGTGTTTGTTTTCCTCGTGCTCGCGGCCCAGTACGAAAGCTGGAGCCTGCCGCTTGCCGTCATCCTTGTTGTTCCGATGTGCCTGCTTTGTTCGATCATCGGTGTTCGGTGGTCAGGCAACGATATCAACATCTTCACCCAGATCGGATTTGTGGTTTTGGTTGGGTTGGCCAGCAAGAACGCGATCCTGATCGTGGAATTCGCCAAGCAACAATCGGAAGCCGGAAAGGGCGCGCGGGAGGCCGTGCTGGAGGCTTGCCGCTTGCGGCTTCGCCCCATTCTCATGACCTCGTTTGCATTCATCCTCGGTGTCTTGCCCCTTGTCGTTGCCACGGGCGCGGGGGCGGAGATGAGAAGAACACTGGGATTGGCCGTTTTCAGTGGAATGTTGGGAGTCACCCTGTTTGGGATATTCCTGACACCCGTTTTCTATTTTGTCATCGAAAACCTGATGGGCGGTCCCAATCAGGCCAAGAACGGGGCCTTGGCTGGCGATGGCATCCATGGCGGGCAATCACACCAAACACAGGCGAACCATGGCCACGGACCCGCTTAGGGCCTGGGCCTGAATCCGAAAAAGCCCGGTGCCCTGCAACCGTCCGATGAGTTCGGGCCTGAAAGGTTATTCGCCCCGATCACAGGAAATGGTTTTCTGTCATAGCAGCCTGAAGTTTTGCGGCATTCAAGTGCAGGGGCCAGAATTGGCTTCGCCAGATAATTGTCAGGCAGACACGGCATGCATGGTGCCACCACCGGGACAGCCTTGGGACAATAGGAGTCAGGTCCGGTTGGAATATGGCGGCCTGAAGGTGGCAACGGATTCCATGCCGCCATGGCCATCAACCAGTGCCAAGGAAGTGTCTGGGCCATCGTAATCCCCCATTTTTTTCAAGGCTTGGCCGGCTTCGGAGGGGCAGGGGCCGCTTCCGATTCCGGGTCGTCCCGTCTGGGCTTGGGCAGGTCGGAAGGTTGGGCAATTGAACCATTTTCCACGATGGGCGTCGGTTCACAGCCATCCAGGCGAATCTGCCATCCGCCACCAAGGGCCTTGTAAGTCATGACCAATCCGTCCGCCACTTGCCTCTGGGCATTGGCGAGGCTCAACTGACGATCAAGCAATTTTTCCTGAAGGAGCGACACCCTGTTGAAGTCGACGGTTCCTGCCTTGTATTGGGCCTGGGCGATGGTTGCCGCCTTCTTGGCGGCCTCAACAGCGGTTTCCAGTTCCTTGGCGCGCTCCTGACCCTTCAGGAAGCGGACCAAGCCATCTTCAACCTCGGCACCGGCCTTGACCACGACCTGCTGATAATTCGCGATGGCCGCCTGGAAGTTGGCATCCTGGAGGCGCACATGATTCACAAGTCTTCCGTAGTTGAAGATGTTCCAACGGAACGAGGGGCCAATGGTGCCGCCAAAGGCTTCAGGGGAGTACAGGTTTCCGTAACTGAGGGCGGACCATCCAAAGTTTCCGGCGATTGAAATGTGCGGATAAAGTTCACTGGTCGCGACGCCAATGTTGGCGCAGGCTTCGGCCGCCTGCCTTTCGGCTTGCCTCACATCAGGCCTTCTGGAGAGAAGTTCCGCGGGTATTCCCGTGACCACATCCTTGCCGGCCGATGGGATCGGGCCTTTCCCGAGCCGTTTTTCCAAGTCTTCGGGAGCGATCCCCAGGAGATTGCACAATCGGTTGTTCTCGATTCTGGCGAAGGCTTGGAAGTGGGGTATTTCCGCTTGTGTCTTGCTCAGGTCCGCTTGGGCTTGATCCACATCGACCTCGCTGGCGAGTCCTCCGCGAAACCTGGCTTGGGCGATGGTGAGCGATTCCTTTTGGAACTGGGCCACAGATGCCGCAATTTCAGCCTGATTCTCGAAAAACCGCATCCTCACATACGATTCGGCGACATCGCCAAGAAGGATGACCAACATGTTGTCGTAGCTTTCAACAGAAGCATCCAAGGCGCTGCTGGCCGCTTCGATCGCTCTTCGATACTTACCCCAGAAATCAAGTTCCCATGCCAGACCCGCACCGTAATTCCACAACGGGTAATACGCTTGCGCGATGAATTGCCTGTTGGCCACGGCCGTGCTCAACCCGTATTGCAGGAACCCGGCATTGGCAAACTGGCTCTGTGGAAAAAACTCGCCTACCGCTATGCCCAACTTGGCCCGGGAAGCCAGTACCCTAAATCCCGCCTCGCGAAGGCTGAGGTTCTGTCCGGCGGCCATGCAGATGAGGCTGTCAAGATTGGGGTCCCTGAAAGATGTCCACCATTTTCGATGATCGTCTGTGTTGGGCGAGATCCTTTTGTCAGCGTTGTCGATCCATTGTTCGGCCACGGGCGCCGGTGGTTTGGCATATTGGGGCCCAACCTTGAAACCGTTATGGACATATTCCTTGAAGGTTGTGCATCCGATTGACAGTGGCAGGGCGAGGCCTAACAACCACGACCGGTATCGACGAGGCAGCGGTAGGCGCAATGTTTCCGAAATCACCATGGAATGCCGCTCCGCCGTCACGCATCCGTGAGGATGCGCCATTGATCTGGCGTAATTGTCGGCGCAATTGGAGCGGACAGATTAATTAAACGGGTATTTTGGCAATCAATTCAATTTTTTCTGCATAAAGGCGATTGGGGTGGGAGTGGGCGCTACAGGATTCGAACCTGTGACTTCATCCGTGTGAAGAATGCACTCTACCGCTGAGTTAAGCGCCCATGAAATCTAATTTACTGAAATTCTTTCATTATTGGAAGTGTGAGGATTTCAAGCTTTTGGCGCGGGGCTGTCATCAAAACGAGGGGCGGTGGCCGCCACTTTCTGGGGAGGGCGGGGCGATTCAGTGGGCTGGCTTTCCACCCGCGTGATGGACGGTTCCATCTCATCCTCGATTCCCTTGATTCCTTTCTTGAATTCCACGATTCCCTTGCCGAGATACCTTCCCACTTCGGGCAGACGGCGACCAAAAATCATCACCCCAACAACGAGGAGGATGATCATTTCCATCGGGCCCAGGTTGAAAAAGCCTGCCAAAGCTGTCATGGGATCGTTCCTTGATGGCCGCTGTCAAATCTTTGCCAATGTCATAATACCATCAAATCGGTCGGTCCGGCAACCATGTCATTGGCCAGTTCGGTCCGTTGACCAAGTTCTGTTGCATTGAACGGTCTCCATCTATTATCCGGCCTTGAAAGACCAATCCCAGGTCTTGAGGAGGCCGTTGCATGACAGTTGCGTTCTACTGCAGGACAATCTCTACCCTCGCTTTCGGGATAGCGATCGGGGCGGCGGTGGCTTTGTGGCTTGCCAACGGACGAACCACCGCCGTATGGGCCGCCAATGACCGTCATGAGGATTACATCATGACGACCGGAACAGTTCTGGTGAACCGCAGGGTTCCCACCGATGGCATCTGGATGCTTGATTACAGAACGGGCCGGTTGCTTGGCACAGTCATTGATCAGGCTTCCGGAACCATCACGGGCTGGGCTGAACTTGACCTTGTGCAGGAATTTGGAATCCCTCCCCGGCAGAATGTTCATTTCCTGATGACTACCGGGATGGTCAACGGTTACCAGAGCGCCCTCTACCTCGCTGAAACGGTAAGCGGAAAGTTTGGTGTTTACACGATGGGCTTGAGGTCGGACGGCAAATCCGGAATCGCGATCAGGCGCCAAGACCTTACGACATTCAGGCCCCAGGCGGCCGCTGGTCAGCCCGTGCCGGATCCTGCCTTGCCTCTTGGCGCGGTGATTCCTCCCGCCCCGGGTTCTTGACGGTTGGAACGATCCATCAACCATACGACCCATCGGCTCAGGGTGATGCCCAGGAAGGAAAGCACGGAAAGTATCACGAACAATGTGGCCAGCAGGCTCAAAATGCCCTGAAGCTGTCTCTTGGGGTCCCTGATCATGTCAGGAAAGCGATACCCCACCATCACGGTTCCGGCCGAGAGCGTCGTGCAAAGAACAAAAATCATCGGCAACACAACCACAGGCAGGTAAGCCGATCTCCCGGATCGGATCAACCAGGTCCCGACAACAGCCAGCGCCACGACGGCCAAAAGTTGGTTGGCGATGCCAAACATTGGCCAAATGGTGTCGATGGAACCTGTGGCTACAAGCCAACCCCAGGCACAGGTGATCAGGAGGCTGGAAAGAAGCGCACTAGGCAACCAACCGGTCCTTCCCCACGCGGGGTGGAACTTCCCCATGTTTTCCTGAAGCAGAAATCGGGCGATTCGAGTGCCGGTGTCGATCGTGGTTAAAATGAATAGCGCTTCAAACATGATCGCAAAATGGAACCAGTATTTCCAATAAGGAGCGACGGCTTCCTCGCCCCAGCCGAGCCTTTCGAGCGGTTTCGTGAGGATTTGAGCCATGCCAACCGCGAGCGTCACGGCGCCTCCGGTTCGTCCGCGGAGCGTTTCCTCGACGCGCTGTTCCACAGTCCCAAGATCAAGATGCTCCAGATTTCCGGCCTGACCAAGCTCCCTGTGAAGCGCGTCGATTTGGGGTTGGAATTTTTCAACCAAACGCAAGTCGACATTCATGTCGTAATAAAGCCTCGGGTCGATTGAGGCCGCCGCGATCAGGGCAACGATGCCCACCACCCCCTCGAGTAGCATGGCGCCGTATCCGATGGGCCTAACATCGGTTTCCCGGTCGACCATCTTTGGAGTCGTGCCGCTGGAAACGAGCGAGTGGAACCCGGAGATGGCTCCACACATGACGCAGATGAAAACAAACGGGAAAAGCGTTCCCGGAAAAGTCGGGCCTCCGGAGGCAAATGTCGGCTCGATGGCCCTGTGGGCCAGCACAGGGTTGGCCAGGCATGTGCCAACGATCAAAAGCGCGATGGTGCCAATTTTAAGAAAACTTGAAATGTAGTCGCGAGGGCAAAGCAGCAGCCACACGGGCAGAACCGAGGCCACGAATCCATACCCGCACAAGGCCATCACCGTTGATGTGCGGTCAAGCTGAAACCAAGGCTCAAGCGAAGATCCGGGAACCAAGCTGCCACCCCATGTGGCGGCGAGCACCAAGGCCCCGCCGAGCAAGCTGGCCTCGACAACCCTGCCCGGCCTGAACAAGTACATGTACGCGCTCACGAGAAGGGCGATAGGAATGGTCGCGGCAATCGTGAACAGCCCCCAGGAGCTTCCCGCGATGATTTGCCTGCCTCCCTCCGGAAGAATCAAGGATGACCGGCCCGGATCCATGGCCTGGGCCGGAAGGGAATGTCCGGCTGGCAATTCCAAAACAAAGGACTCGGGCCTTTTGAAAACTCCTCCGGAGTTTCCGGAAAGGCTGATTGTCGTGCCCGCGGGTACGCGGTAACGGGACTTGCCTTGGGGCGACTCGATTGCCTCAACTTGGGCACCCGGGGGAATCCCAAGACGCGTCATCGCGGGAATGGGAACTTCCTCCCCGCCCAGCGCCTTCACAACCACGAACCCGAGGCCAGCCAAGGCGATCACGACAATGAAGAGGATCGCGAAGGATATGGCGACATACGCGCCATGGCCCAGGTCCTCCCTGGCGATTTCAGCCAGGGATTTGCCATCCCTGCGCACCGACGCTGCAAGAACCAGCATGTCTTGGACCGCTCCGGCCAGGCACACCCCTACAAGAAGCCATAACAATCCCGGAAGAAATCCATACTGCAGGGAAAGCACCGGCCCGATTAGCGGGCCGGCTCCGGAAATGGCGGCGAAGTGGTGTCCGAACAGAACCATTCGGCTGGTCGGGTGATAGTTTTGGCCATCCTCAAGCCTGTGGGCAGGGGTGATGTTCCCGTCGTTGAGGCAGGCGACCCTGGCGGCCAGGAAAGCGCTGTAGTACCTATATGCGATCGCAATGATACAGATGGCCGCGATCAGGATCGGGGTGGCGTGGGGGAAGCCGATCAACTCGTTGAGCCATGCCATGAGATGGACCCCGTTGACGAATCTCAGTTGCTCCTCGGCGTGGCCAAGGCTTTCCTGCCGATGTCCGTGCGAAACTGCATGCCGGTGAACTTGATCAGTTTTATGGCCTCATAGGCGTTTTTCCTGGCCAGTTCGATCGTGTCGCCCATCGCCGTTACCCCGAGGACCCTACCCCCGTCAGTCACCACTTCACCCCGGGCATTTCGCGCGGTTCCCGCATGGAAGACCTGGACATCGGGGAGTTTGGAAGCAGCCTCGAGGCCATGGATCGGGGTGCCCTTTTGGTATGAGCCGGGATAACCCTGCGCGGCCATAACCACGCAAATGGCGGGCCTTGGATCCCAGGCAACATTGTCCGCAAACTCCTCGAGTCTCTCATCCACGACGGCCTCAAGCAGGTCGAGGAGATCGGTTTTCAGCCGCATCAGCACGGGCTGGGTTTCCGGATCTCCCAGCCGGCAGTTGAATTCAAGGACTTTAGGCCCCTGGGGGCAAAGCATCATGCCCGCGTAAAGGCAGCCCTTGTAGGGGCTTTTCCGGCGCTTCATCGCGTGGATGGTGGGAATGAAAACCTCCTCATCGATCTTTTCCAGGATTTCCGGGGTCGCCACGGGCGCGGGGCTATAGGCTCCCATCCCTCCTGTGTTGGGGCCCTTGTCTCCATCGAAGGCCGCCTTGTGATCCTGGGCCGCTTCAAGGCGCATGACGCAGCGGCCCGATACCAAGGCCAGCACGCTCAACTCCTGACCCTGTAAACGGCGTTCGATCACGACCTGTCTGCCCACGCCTTTGCCAAATTCCTCGCGGACCATGATCCTGTCAACCGCCCGACGCGCCTGCTCGGCGTTATCGCAAACGATCACACCCTTGCCGGCGGCCAGTCCATCCGCCTTGATCACAAGGGGCTCAATTTGGCTGTCGATGTAGGTGCGCGCGATCTGGGGGTGGTCGCAGACCTGGAAGTCGGCCGTGGGCACCAGGGCTTCCCGCATCAGCGACTTCGAGAAAACCTTGCTGGATTCCAGTTGCGCGGCCGCCTTGCTGGGGCCGAAGACGCGAATTTTTTCCGATTCCAGAGCATCGACGATTCCCGCCGCGAGCGGATCTTCCGGCCCGACAACAACCAGCCCAATCGACTCGGCCTTGCAGAAGGCGACACATGCCTGAAAATCGAGCGGATCCAGCTTCGCGGGAATGATCTTGCCCCCCGGGCCTCCGATCGTTCCCGCGTTGCCCGGTCCCACAAAAACCTTTTCAGCGCGACTTGAGCAGGCCAACTTCCATGCCAGGGCGTGCTCCCGCCCGCCCCTGCCGATGACCAGTACCTTCATGGAAACTCCCGTCAGGCGGTGGTGGCCAAAACCGACTTGACCTGTTCCTGGCCCAAGCGGTCGCAGAAATCGCCGAAGCTCTCCGAGGGAACCCTTTCCGCCTTGAATCGCATCAGGAGGGGTTTCAAGGTGCTCACGATTTCCGAGCGCGGAACAAGGTCCTTGGCCTGGAAGTTGAGGCGGTCACCCAGAATCCTTCCTCCAAGGAACATGAGGTATTTGTCCCCAGAACGGCCCACCAACCCGACATCGGAGGTGTAGGGGCGGACGCAGCCGTTGGGGCAGCCGGTCATTCGAATGGAGAATTTTTCCGATTGCAGTCCCAATTCCGTGAGCACGGCCTCCATTTCGTCGATCACTCCCGGCAGGGTTCGCTCCGATTCGCAGATCGCGAGACTGCAGGTGGGAATGGCGGGACAGGCGAGGCTGTACCTTTGCACATTGGATATTTCACCGGGAAGCCTGATGCCATGCTCCCGGAGTGACTTCTCAATTTTCGGCAAGGCGGAGTGATCAAGGTCGCAAAGCAGGATGTCCTGCTGGGCCGTCAATCGCACCTCGCACCCGAGTTCGGAAATCAGCGTCCGCAAGGCTGTTCGCAGTCGGAATTCGTCCTGATCCTTGATTCTCCCGTTTTCGACGCTGATGCCGTACCAGAACTTTCCATCTCCCTGGGCGTTCCAACCCAGGTGGGTCTCGTGACCTGTTACCGGCATGTTCTTTGGCAAGGTGAGTTCAAAGGGCAGGTAGCCCCTGAGGATCTCGCGAACCTTGTCGATGCCGAGGTCGGCGACCAGGTACTTGATCCGCGCCCTCTTCCTGTCCGACCGGTTTCCATGGTCGCGATAGAACTTCACGACGGCCTCCGCGGCGGCCAGCAATTGGGCGCGGGAACAATAAAGGATCCTCTGGCCCAAATGGGCGAAGGTGTCGGCCCGCCCATGAGTCCGCCCCATGCCTCCGCCGGCCATCAGGTCGTAGCCGACAATCTCGCCGTCGCGCACATCCGCGAGCAGTCCGAGATCCTGCGCGAAAATATCAATGCAGTTGTCGTCCGGGAGGGCGAAGCCGGTCTTGAATTTCCTGGGCAGATAAACCTTCCCGTAAATCGGCTCGAAATCCTCCGCGGGGGCGCCCTCCGACCGGCCGTTCACCCAGATTTCGTGGTAAGCGGAGGTTCTTGGGGCCAGATGCATGGCAAGGGCGTGGCAATCCGCCTGGAGTTGGTCGTGGACCTTGCTGTTGCGAATGGGGGCGGGGCACGCCATGACATTTCTGTTGACATCGCCGCAAGCCGCCAGAGTGCTCAGCATGCATTCATTGATGGCTGAGATGAGGGGCTTGAGGCCTTTCATCAGGATTCCGTAAAACTGCACGCTTTGCCGGCTTGTGAGTCTGAGAGTGTTGTTCGCATGATTGCTGGCCAATTCATCGAGCACCAAGTACTGCTTGGCAGTCAGTTTGCCCCCTGGAATGCGGCCCCGAACCATGAACATGTGGTACTTGCCGCCTTGGCCATCCTGCCGGTTGGCCTTGCGCGCATCCCTGTCTTCCTGCTGGTAACTTCCATGGAATTTCAGCAGCTGCTTTTCGGCCTCCTCGAAATGATCCGACCCTGAGGCCATCACGGCGGCGATTCCGCCCCTGAGAGCGTTGCTGGAGGCCTTGATGCCTTCAACCTGTGACGGTGCCGCTGGTCCTTTGGCTGGCTTCTCTTCCGACATCGATGGATTCCTTCGTGTCCCTTGGTCCTTCCCAGTGCTCATTTCACATTCTGTCAGGTGAGGGGTAGGATAGAAAGTGGCATTCCCAAGCTTACCCGACTGGGCCTTGCGTTTCTGAACCGGTGGCAGCTATGGGGTTTATGTCTAACAACCTCTTCTCAAATCCCGGGAGAACGCGGAGATGAAAGCCCTGATCCTGACGGCTGAAGGTTTCGAGGATCTGGAAGTTCACCTGACATGGTACCGCCTTCTGGAGGAGGGTATCCAAACCTCGCTGGCCAGTCCCACCGGCATGGTTGTGACGGGATTGCATGGCTACCGGATCGATCCCGATTTGTCCCTCAAGGAGATCAACCCCAATGATTTCGGCATCCTGGTCCTGCCGGGGGGCGCTGCTTCCGAAAGGCTGAGGCAGAGGGAAGAGGCCCTCGATTTGGCTCGAACCTTTCTCGATGAAGGCAAGCTGGTGATATCAATCGGCCGTGGCGCTCAGATTCTTATCAGCGCCGGAGCGATCAACAATCGCCGCGTGACCTGCTCGATAGCAATAAGGGATGATGTCAAGGCCGCCGGGGCTACCTACACGGATGACCCCGTTGTCGTTGACAACAATCTGGTGACCTGCGCCCATTCGGAAGACTTGCCCGGGATGTTCCGCGCCCTCATTCCTGTTCTCCCCGTTTCTTGACCGAAAGTCGTCATGGAAGCCATGACGGCGCTTATGTGGACTAGGCCCGGGAGATTGCCCGGGCCTTCTTCGTCCCAAGCGGAAATCATTTCACCAGCATGTCGATATTGCCCCAGTGGCTTCTGAATTCGGGAGCATAGGGGCACAGGATCTTGGGATGGCCGGCTTACCAAGCCGAGCGCCAAGGAAGGCCTAAATCAGTCGGCTTAGGTAACGGATTTATGTTTGAAGTAATTGATCACAACATTGGGGAGAATGCCGTCTTGATCACAGATAGCTTCTGACTCCCGAGATCATCGACTCCATGTTCTGCGGCCTTCTCCTTCCCATGGCGTTTGATTTCACGCCGTTGTTAAGGAGTTCATCGGGGTTCATTCGGGGCTGTGTCCGGGGAGTTGGTGAAGGCTGATTTTTCCGCTGTTCCGTTCCACCCAGTCCCTCACCGCATTGGAGCGGTAAATGGGATGCCCGTCCACGATGAGGAATACCTTTCTTCACGCTTTCCCTGTTGGGTTACGGTTGAGATCATGTTGCAGCCCAACCGTTGCCCCGTACCCGGAATCACCGGGGGCTTGCCCCGCCTGCCATATGAGGTTCCGGCCTGGTGGTCCGATCTCAAGCCCATCTCGTCGCCCCAGTGGATCTCGCCGTTTGCCGCCTCCGCTATCCCGCCAGATGAAGGGATAGGTCGATTCCATCCTCGGACGCGCGAGGGCCGGGTTTTTCTCATAGTCGCGGCGAACCGGCATTTGAAGCGTCCACTCCCGCCAAGGGGAGCACACGGTTGCGCGGGAAAGGCCCAAGCCGCGTCCCGTGGTGAATTAACTCGCGCACCGCTTCCCGTATTCACAACGCGAACGGTAGCTTTCAGTTGGTCCGGACATCGGACCATGATCTGGCGGACGATCGCGGTCGCCTGATGCGGCTTGAACTTCGTATGCCCCTTGGACCTTCCACAACGTCCTAAAATCAGGCTCCCAATGCCTCCGGACCGGTGGGACTTCAGCCACCGGTACAAGGCTGCCTAGCCTGCCGCGAAAATCAGCCTGGCGTCCACCGCCTTCACACCCTGCTCCTCGACTGCGGTTACCACCCGCTGCCTCAGGTCATGAAGGGCCGACGATAACAACTTCCTGCCATCTTGGGTGCTCATGAAACCTTTGGCGACAACTCCCAAAGAGTCTTTTATTTACTGACCTGGTCAGCAAAAGGTATATCAAGTAATTTTGTTATACCTTAAAACCTAAATATTCCATTGAATTCATACTGGCCAAGAAAAGTTGCCTAACCAAGAAAAAAGCCACCAAGGTGACCCTTGGTGGCTCGGTTTTCAGTGGAGGCGCGGGGAGTCGAACCCCGGTCCCGAAGCGCTTCCATGTGGTGTTCTACATGCGTAGCAGGTTCAAGTTGACGGGCCTGCCTTGCGGCAGCCAGTCGTGTTCATACCTCTCCCACCGAACAGCAGGTTTGAGAGGAACTAGCCGGTTGTGAGTTTTAGCCCGGGCTTCCACCAGCATAACCCCTAGCGGGATTTCCAGCCCAAGCGAGCCTGACTTACGTCCGCGCCGCAACCCCTCAGGCGGGGATCACGACATGGGGAGGCCTACTTAGGCCGCCAGGGTCAACTGCGGTTCAGCAGTTGTAGTGCGATCGGATATTTACGTGGCCATCCGATCAACCACGGCACGCTCACCACACTTCCGTTCGCCCGGTCGAAACCAGATCGCCCCCTTTCCCTTTCGGGCTTATCGGGGGGTTTTAATTCCCCCATACATACTATACGCTGCCCAGCCTGTGATATTCGTTCAATCCCTGAACATTCCTTTCCAGGATGACTCCTAGCAGGACATTATTGTCATGTTTAGCGCTTTCTCGGCTTTCCTGATTTGCACTGTCTTCGGGGCGGATCCAACGACCATTCCCCTTTGGACCGGCAAGGCACCCATGCTGCTGCCCGAAAAACCCAATGACGCTCCGACCCTGACGATCTACAAACCCGCCAAGGAAAAATCCGTTCCCACGGCGATCGTCGTATGTCCGGGTGGCGGCTACGGAGGCTTGGCCATTGGGCATGAAGGGAAGGAACCCGCTGAATTCCTCAATTCCATAGGGATCACGGCATGCGTGCTCAAATATCGTCACGCACCAGGGTACAGGCATCCCGTGCCGATGATGGATGCCCAGCGGGCCATCAGGCATGTCAGGTTTCATGCCCGGGACCTTGGTGTTGATTCATCCAAAATCGGTATCTGGGGATTTTCCGCGGGAGGGCATCTGGCTTCGACGGTGAGCACTCATTTCCAGGGAGAGGGACTCGACGCCACGGACCCGATTGACAAGGTTTCCAGCAGGCCGGATTTTTCAATCCTTTGCTACCCGGTCATCACCCTTGATCCTCCCCATGCCCACATGGGGTCGCGTCGCAACCTGCTTGGAAACAATCCTGATCAGGCCTTGGTTACCAGCCTCTGCAATCACCTTCAGGTCAGCAAGGAGACACCCCCCACATTCCTGTTCCATACCAAGGCGGACAAGGCAGTCGTTCTCGAGAACAGCAAGCTCTACCAAGAAGCATGCCAGAAGGCGGGGGTTCCTGTCGAACTCGTCGTTTATGACCAGGGGCAGCATGGCGTTGGCTTGGCTTCCAAGGATCCGATTTTGTCGGAATGGCCAAAGAAATTGCAGAAATGGATGGACTCCCGCGGATTGCTGATGCCTGCCCGTCGTGTTGAGCCGTGACGAATCTCCAGGAAGTCCAAGGAGTTTTGGCGTCAAAACTCAAGGAAAAAATCCTCTCCCTGGGATTCCACCAAGTTGGAATCGCGCCCGCCGTGGAAGCCGACGGATTTGCGAGGCTTCAGGACTGGATCAGTGAAGGTTCCCATGCTGGAATGGAGTACATGGCAAGGCATGCCCTCGCGCGGCGCCATCCCGAATCGGTTTTGAATGGGGTTAAAAGCGTGGTGATGGCCGCCATGTCCTACCGTGGGCCACAACCTGATGACGAACAAGCGATAGGTAAAGTGGCACGATACGCCCGAGGACCGGATTATCATGAGACGCTCAGGGAAAGATTGGGAGAAGCCCTTGAGTGGATCATTGAAGCATCGCCGGGAACCAAAGGACGGGTGGTGGTCGACACGGCTCCTCTGATGGAGCGCGATTTCGCACGGCGGGCCGGCTTGGGTTGGATTGGCCGCAACACCATGCTGATCCACCCTCAAATTGGAAGTTTCACCGTCCTGGGCGCGATCCTTCTCGACATTTCCCTCACCGAGGATGCGCCATTCATCCATGACAGGTGTGGTTCTTGCACGGCATGCTTGAAAGCGTGTCCTACCGGGGCGCTGGGTGCCCATGGGTGGCTCGATGCCCGGAAATGCATCAGCTACTGGACAATCGAGCATCGCGGCGAGGGCCCGGATTGGCTGCCGGACCAACTCGAAGGCTGGATCTTTGGTTGTGACATCTGCCAGGAAGCCTGTCCGTGGAACAGGAAGGCTTTCATCGGTGAAACACCACTGGGCCAGGATGCTGGAATGGCGGCGATTGATCCAAGATCGATTCTGGAGGCTGACGACGCCACATTGAAATCGATGTTCAGAGAATCCGCCTTATGGCGCGCGCGCCCCCAAGGGTTGCGGAGGAACGCGCTTTGGCTGATCGGATCCCGCGGCGATTCGCGCGACCTTGCAAGCGTTAACCGGTTTGTCAACGATTCCGATTCAGGGGTTCGCTCGGCCGCCAGGTGGGCAAAATCCAGGCTTGAACCTTCTCAGTAAGGCTTTGGCAAGGTCGCGCTTTTGCGCCATGCGGATAGCCAAAGTTCCGATGTGAACAAGACGCCCCGCTTGCATCGCTGCACGACAAACTCACGGCTTTCCACGGTTGGTTTTTCAAATGACCCAGCGGCATCAAGTTCATACGCCTTTTGAACGAACCCGTGGCCATGGAGGATTTCCTCCATGACCCGTTCCCTTGTTGAGGAAATATTTGAGGGCTTCAGTCCGCGCGCCAGTTCTTCCACTGTTATTCCATGTTTTTCAGGAAATGAATCAAGCCGGGCGTGGATTCCCTTCTGCATGATTTTTCCCTTGCCATCGGGTTTACCGTCAAAATCTTTGGTTGTGTGAAGGGGCATCGAGCAGTCGCCGGTGTAATGGGCAAGAATACCAGCCTGGATGATGCACTTGGCGCGAATGATGGCGCTTTCGGGATTGGCGCGATGGTCCTGGAATGCGCAGGCCAATCTTTCGTGTGCTTCCAGCAACGCGAACGGAAGCATTCCCACGATTTCAGCCTTCCGGTTTTTCAGCTTGAGCCAGTCAAGCATCTTGTACCTGTCCGCTGGAAGGTCGGCTTTTTCAAGATACTCAAGATCGAGGAAATGCTCGGGACTTTCGGCGGCGCGAAGGTGCGGAAGTTCCTTGTTTTTCCACCTGTCGGGATCGCCTGATATCTGCCCGAGATCCTTGCCAGCCGCCCTGATGAATGCCGGAACCTCCACAGGCAGGACTTGGCTTGCTGCTTCCGCGATTCTCGCATGGCCTTCCACCCACCAAGCCTTCGCGCATTGAGGGCCATGGGAGAACGCCAGCAGTAATGCCATCAATCCAGCTGCCATGAATATCCATATTTTCATGTGAGTCTATCCCGAAAAAGATTGTTTGGGATGTTTGGGCAATCTGATTGGGTCATTGCTTGCTGTTTTATTCCCAACTTAGGTTGATGATTACGAATTTTCATACCAACAGACGATAAAGCATCCATGGGTTATTGGAATGACCCGTTTCCGAGGGAGTGGGCCATGGATTGGTCCAAACGCGCCTGCTGGTTGGCTGCCCTTTCCGCATTGATCGGTTTTGTACCCCGATTGATTGCGCAGGCGCCCGGATCGGGCAACGGCGTTCGTTTGGCAAGTCCCATTCCCTTGCCGACTTCCGTCAACCCTGCTCCCGAATCACCGTCTTCGGTGCAAAGAGTTCAATACCAGCCTGCCCCGCAGCCATCATCCATCAAGTTGGTTCAGGCTGAAGCGCCTTCGCCCCCTCCTCCCGTTTTGCAATCTGGTCCCGGGGCAGTTCCTCCTCCCGCTTTCGGACCTCCGCCCGGCAGCGTTCCTGCCTCCGGGTTCAATCCAAACCAGCCATTGTCGGGGCAGGGGGGAGGTCAGTTCTTCAATCAAGCTGGAGAATACCTTGGCATCACGGGTGGCACGCCCGGGCGGAGGTGGTTCCAAAGCGATCATGCTTTCGACCAGATGATCAGCCCCGTCACCAATCCGTTCTTCTTTGAGGATCCCCGCGCCTTGACCGAGGTGCGGCCTATATTCGTCTATCAGGCCATCCCGGGGTCAAGCCCCGTGGCCAGTGGCAGTCTCTTCTGGTACGGCACCCAACTTCGCGCCGCCCTCACGGAAAAGCTCTCGCTCACCATCAACAAATTGGGTGGCATTGGCGTCACGGGGAGTTCTTCATTTCCATTGGATCAAAGCAGGTTTGACTCCAACGCGTTCAGCGAATTCTGGCTGACTCCGAAGTGGACATTTTTCCGAGACGAGAGAAGCGGCACCGTGGCGGCGGCCGGCGTTCAGATCCAGATTCCAGGAAGCAGCAATGTGTATCAGAACACCGGCAACCTGGGCCTGACACCATTCGCCAGCGTCGGCCAAACATTTCTTCGAAGTTCGTATGGCGCCTTCAACACGATGGGAATGTTTGGATACAACTTTGGAGCCAACAACCTAAGGTCGGACTACCTGCTGTTCAGCGCCCATATCGACTACGACATCGCCAACTGGCACAAAATTTACCCTTTTCTCGATCTTAACTGGTCGCATGTGACATCGGGCGGTTCAAATATCCCCTTGCTGACCGTCAGCGGCGCGGATCTGGTGAACTTCGGCGGTTCAAGCTCATCAAATGTCAATCAGCTCACCTTGGCTCCTGGCATGAGATATAAGTTTTCCGAAAACATTCAGACAGGCATCGGCTTCGAATTCCCGATAGCGAAGCCTCAGGACACCCTTCTCAATTTCCGGCTCACCCTTGATGTCATCTTCCGATACTAGTCGCCCAAGGGTTGCAGGGATCGCCGCCTCTGGCGGTTCTCTGGATGTCGCTGAATCCATTGCGAGGGTTTTAGAGCATCATGGTTGGAGTGCGATCATTTACCGGGTCGACTGCGGAGACTCGGAACTTCTGGAAATGAAAGCGGGATGCGGTCACTTCGGTTTGGTTGTCGAATTGGGAATGGAAGACTTCCTTGAGATAATGCTTTCAGCCGCCGCCAAGGATTCGACTCGATTGACTGGTGCCATCCGCAGCGGCACGAATCAAGTATGGGTGGTCATGGATTCATTCGGAAAGGCCGGTGATTGGGATTTGGCCGGGAGGCAGTTGGCATGGTTGGCCAGTGCCTCGATCCGACTTCCGGATGTGATTTTCAACACAAGTTTTGCGCCGATTGAAACCATGGCCCGGAGCTTTGAGATGTGGGCCTTGCCCTCCATTCGCTTGCAGCGAACAACCATGGATCCTTTTGCCTTGGCATGTGACGCCGTGAGGCGCGCCATTGTTTTCAAGGAGTGAGGGATTCGTTGTGGGAAGCGTTGGGATTTTGGGAGACCCGCTTCGTGCCTTCGTTGATGGTTTTTTGTATATCTTCGCGCGCCTTGCCAGTATTGACCTCGATGGTGTTTCCATTGAAGGTGAACCAACCCTGGATGAGACCTGCGATCACAAAAGCTATGGCCGCCAATCCAACGAGCGCGAGCAAATTTCTCATGGCTTGTTCCCCTTGTCCCTGTCAAGGATATGGGGGCGCTCACATGGATTTCCACCCCTTTTGATCCCGGTGAACCGCGAATGAAAATGATCGAAGGCATGTCGCCGACCGACGAAGTTCACCCCCCCGTGTCGGAAGTCCAATCGGATGGGAGCCCATGGTTTTCGCTTGCCGTTTTCGTTTGTGTTGGCGTGACAATCCTGCGTTTGGCTTACCTTGGCTGGTTATGCCCGTACGACCTGGCGCAGGATGAGGCGCACTATTGGGACTGGTCGAGAAACCTTGACTGGAGCTATTACAGCAAGGGGCCCCTCGTTGCCTGGTTGATCGCGTTGTCCGATACGGTCGCTTCTCCACTGATTCCCCTTTTGGGATTCAACCAAGAGATCAGGGTTCGTCTGTTCGCCCCCTTTTTTGGCGGCGCCTTTCTGTTGGCGATATTCGTGTTCACCCGGCAAGTGATGGGAAACGGCAGGCTGGCCTTGATAGTCATGGTGTCCGCCTTGACCTTGCCACCTGTCGCCGTCGCCGGGCTGCTGATGACCATCGATGCCCCCTACACATGCCTGTGGGCCTGGTCCATGGTGTTGGCACATCGAGTTTTGGTGAAAGGTGGGCCGGGGTATTGGCTCCTGCTGGGGCTTCTGGTGGGAATCGGCATTCTTGCGAAATACACCATGGTTTTGTTTCTTCCCTCGCTTTTACTTGCGATGCTGGCTGATCGCAATTGGCGCGGGAAACTGCTCAGCCAATCTCCGTGGATGGGCTTGGCCGTGACGGGCTTGTGCTGCACGCCAATTCTTCTGTGGAACATAAGCAATGATTTCGTGACATTCCGTCATGTCGGGAACCTCGCTGGCGTCGACAAACCTTCAAGTGGAATTCGTTGGCTGGGTCCCTTGAACTTTTTAGGCGGACAGGCTGCGTTGCTTCTGGTTTTTTGGCTGTTCGCTTGGCTGCTTGCGATGATCTCCAAGCCGGCCTGGGTGGAACCGGATCCGGGCAAACGGCTGGCTTGGTGGCTATCGGCGCCCACCTTCCTGATTTTCCTTGCCTTCAGCCTTAAAACCGGTGGCGGCGAGGTCAATTGGCCGGTGACGGCCTATCTGGCCGCCTCTCCGTTGGTGGCCGGTCTCTTTCTGGGAAAAACCGGTGGCATCTTGCCATATTTTAGACAGTTTGTTGTCCCCATGTTGGTTTTCGGTGGCGTCGTTGTCGGAATCCTTCACGCCACTCCGGTGATCCAACCCCTGATCTCGAAGGCGTTGCCGGTTCCTGATGAACGCAATCCTTTCCCCATCAGGAAAGTGGATCCCTCCTGCCGATTGATGGGATGGCGTGACTTGGCAAGCAAGGTTGACGAGGAAAGGCGTCGCAATCCCGACCTTGTCATCGCCGTGCACAGGTGGAGCAGCGCTGGATTGCTGGGGTTTTATTGCAAGGGCATGCCAAAGGTCGAGTGCCTTGGAGCCGCGCTTGGCGACCGACACAGCCAGTACGACTTGTGGCCCAATCCCGTGAGCCATCCCGACCGATTCCTTGGCAAGGATTTCGTTGTTATCGATGCCCCTTCAGACTTACTCAAGGGGGCGTTCAAGGAGATTGGGATGCCCGTGGTCGTCACGGGAATGGGGCCCACCGATGTCCCGGTGGCGAGATGGAATTACATCATTGCCCGTGGATACCAAGGGTTTGACAATCAATCCCTTCCCCCCAGGGGATGGTGAGCCCGGCTGAAGCGAGCTACTTGCCCATCAGCTTGGCAACAATGTACCTTTCCAGCTCCTCATAGTCGCGGTTCTGTCGAAGTTGTTCCACGATGCTTTCATCAACCGACCGGCAGACCTCCACCAGCCTCAGGAAAATCTCGCGGCTGTTGGCCAGATGCTTGGTCTGGTGCTCGGGCCTGGTGGTTCGCATGGCTTTGACATCTAGGCCCACGCAGCCGTCGTAACCAGTCCTTTCCAGAACCCACACCGTGTTGAACGCGCGACGCAGGTCGACGGAGCCAAAAGTTTTGTCCTGGTCGTACTTAAGGCCATTCTGGTCGTTCAGGTGAACGCTCCACAGCTTGTTGTGCCAAAGGGTGTATGCCATGTCGTCGGAAGGGTCGTTTCCGGCGAGGATCGAATGGGCGCTTTCAATCAGGATTCCGCAGCGTCCCGGATCCTTGGACTTGTAACAAAGGGCCAGGAAATGTCCCGGTGTGGGCAGGTAGGCATGATCCATCGGTTCGTTTGGCTTCATTTCGCCAAGCACCCGGATCCTGCGGTCATGGTCGAGCAGGGTGTCTACGGCTTCCAAGATCCTCTGGGATGCCAGAATAGGACATTTTGCTTCCCTTATATAAGTTCCTTCGCGGGCAAGCCACAGGACGATATCCCTTGTGTCCATGACATGGGCGAGGTCAACGGCCCGCCTTGACCGTTCAAGGGCGTATTTCCTGTCATCGGCGGAATTGCTGGTGAAACCACCGTCAATCGTTCTTGGGTCCTCCCATAGCCTCGGCGCTATGAACTCGCAAAAAAGCCCGTGGTCGTCAAGCAATTTCTTGACGCGCTTGGCTCCCTGTTCTGTTTCCTGCCAAGTCCCGCCATAGGGAACCACATCGTCATCATGCATTTGGACTCCGTCAAAGCCCAGAGCCTTGTAGGTAGCAAGCTTTTCCGCAAAAGCCACTTCATCCCTCACGGGAGGGCCGAAAGGGTCGGCTCCTCGCGATATATTCCATGGTCCAAATGTGAACCTGTAATTCCCCTTGGTGTTCGCTGTCATTCAAGTATCTCCGGTCGTGTGACGATTCATTACCAGTTGTGTAACGATTTATTGTGTCTTCATGCTGTTTCGCTGGTCTTGTTTTAATGAATAGTCATATTATTTGTGTTTCATGTGAAGCGGCTTGGAATGCAGGTTTTGTTTCTGATTATGAGTCAGCATCGATCGAGTCCAAGCCATGTCCCCGTTGCGGTGGTCTCACTCTTTCCATCGTGAATTCCATAGCGCACATCAACCCAGCGTCCGGCCGAGAGCGGCGGAAACTTTACGGCATTCAGCCATCACTTGGGAAAATACGGGCGGCGTGAGTGCCTGAAAACCGTCACTCATCGCATGTTCCGGATCCTCGTGGATTTCCATCATCAGTGCGTCCGCTCCCGCCGCGATTGCCGCCCTTGCCATCGGGCCAACCAATGTGGCTTTGCCTGTTCCATGGCTGGGGTCAACCATGACAGGCAGATGGGATTTTTCCTGCAAGTAAGGAACTGTTGCAAGCGGCAGAGTAAAGCGGGTGTGATCCTCGAATGTGCGAATCCCACGCTCGCAGAGGATCACATTGGGGTTTCCTGTCTTGAGGACATATTCGGCCGCAAGCAGCAGCTCTTCGATGGTGGCGGATGGACCCCTTTTGAGAAGAACTGGAAGGCCAGACTCTCCAGCGGCTTCCAGAAGGGGGTAATTCTGCATGTTTCTGGCGCCAATTTGCAGGACATCGGTTACCTTGGCGACAACGGGGACAAGTTCTGGCGCCATCACCTCGGTGAAGATGGCCAGACCAGTCGCCTCTCTCGCCTCTGCCAAAAACTCAAGACCTTTTTCCTTGAGCCCTTGAAAGCTGTAAGGACTCGTCCGCGGCTTGTAGGCTCCGCCGCGCAAGGCCGTGGCACCCAATGACTTGACCAACTTGGCCATGTCAAGGATTTGCTGTCGGGATTCCACCGAGCAAGGCCCGGCGACGACACCGACATGGTCGCCCCCCGCGACGAATTCGCGGACTTTCACCACGGTTGGTTCCTCGCGGGATTCCTTGCTGGCCATTTTGTAGGGAGCCAGCACCGACATCACCTTTTCAACCCCTTCCAACGCCTCGAGGGCGGCTTGTATTCCGGGTTTTTCCTTTCCCGTCGCGGCCAGAATGGTTCGCTCGGCACCCACGATGAGGTGGGGGGTCAGTCCGAATTCCTGAAGTCTTTCCTGCGCATGGCGTAGTGCCGAATCCTTGGCACCCGCCTTCATCACGATGATCACGGAGTTCTCCCGGCCCTAAGGGCTGATTGGCCTATTTCCTCGCCGCTATCGCCTTCTGAACGGAAATCCCGAGATCCGCCGGGCTCTTGGCCACCACGACGCCCGCCTCTTCGAGGGCCTTGATTTTATCCGCGGCGGATCCGCTGCCCCCGCTGATGATGGCACCGGCATGCCCCATCCGCTTTCCCGGCGGGGCGGTCTGTCCGGCGATGAATGCCGCAACCGGCTTGGTGACATGGGACTTGATGAAGGCGGCGGCTTCCTCCTCGGCGGTTCCGCCAATTTCCCCCATCATGAGGATCGCCTCTGTTTGAGGATCCTGCTGGAACATGCGGAGGCAATCGATCTGGTTAGTGCCAATGATGGGATCGCCCCCAATGCCGACACAGGTTGACTGCCCAAGTCCCAGGGCGCTGAGTTGAAATACGGCTTCATAGGTAAGTGTGCCCGAACGGGAGATGATGGCGACGGGGCCAGGTTTGTGGATGTATCCGGGCATGATTCCAATTTTGCATTCCCCGGGAGTGATCACGCCGGGACAGTTAGGCCCGACAAGGCGGACATTGGGACGCTGCTTGAGTTCACGCTTGACCTTGGCCATGTCGAGGACCGGAATACCCTCGGTGATCGCGACGATCAAAGCGATGCCGGCGTCGGCGGCCTCCAGGATCGCATCCGCCGCTGCGGGGGGAGGGACGAAAATCATGGTGGCGTTGGCGCCCGTCTTCTCTACGGCTTGCGAAACCGTGTTGAAGAGAGGAATGCTTTCCTTGATCGTGCCTCCCTTGCCGGGAGTCACTCCTCCGACGAGGGCGGTCCCGTATTCCCGGCATTGAAGCGCGTGGAATGTGCCGGCTTTTCCAAGGCCTTGGCAGATCACACGGGTTGACCTGTTGACCAGTATGCTCATCGATCTGACTCCAACGAGAACATGTTTTGAAGTATTTTTCTAGCTCTTACGGCGCGATTTGGCGGCTTCGACCACCTTGCGAGCGGCCTCCGTCATTCCCGTGGCCGGCACGATGTCGAGCCCGCTGTCGGCGAGAAGTTTCTTGCCCGCCTCCACATTCGTGCCTTCAAGCCGCACGACCAGCGGCACATGGAAACCGACTTCCTTGAAAGCTGCCAAGATGGCGGTTGCGATCGTGTCGCATTTCATGATGCCGCCAAAAATGTTGACAAGCACGGCCTCAACCTTGGGATCGGCCAGCAGAATGCGAAACGCCTCGGTGACTTGGTCCTTGCTCGCTCCTCCGCCGACATCCAGGAAATTGGCGGGTTCCCCTCCGTGATACTTGATGATGTCCATGGTGCTCATCGCTAGCCCGGCACCATTGACCAGACAGCCAATGTTTCCCGTCATGCTGACGAAGCTCAGGCCGCTTTTTGATGCCTTGAGTTCCGCGGGATCCTCCTCGGTCTCGTCCCTAAGGGCCTCGATTTCCGGATGGCGAAACAAGGCGTTGTCGTCGAAAACGATCTTGGCGTCCAACGCCATGACTTCGCCGGACTTGGTCACGACCAGTGGATTGATTTCCGCCAGGTTCGCGTCTTTCTCAAGGAAAACCTTTGAAAGGGCATGCATGATTTTTTCCGCCGCGGCAACCTGCTCACCCGTGAAGCCCATGGCAAAGGCCAGCTTGCGGGCCTGATACGGCTGGAGGCCAACCTCGGGAGAAACTGGCTCCTTTAGGATTTTTTCGGGGGTTTTCGCCGCCACTTCCTCAATGTCAACACCGCCATCGGAGCAGGCCATCATGACCGGCATTCCGGAGGCGCGGTCGAGAATCATTCCCAGGTATATTTCCCGCTCGATGTCCGCCGCCTGCTGAACCAGCAGTCGGGAAACTTTCTGGCCTGCTTCTCCCGTTTGCTTGGTTACCAGTGGGAATGACAGCATGGTGGTGGCCACCGGAGCGATGTCCTCCCGTTTGGTCAGGAATTTCACTCCGCCAAAATCCTTGCCTGAGCCGGTGAAGCGGCCTTTGCCTCGGCCACCCGCGTGGATCTGCGCCTTAAGCACGACAGGCAAGCCACCGAGCTTGTCGAAAGCCGAAACAGCGGATTCGGCGCTATCGACCACAATTCCGTTTGGAATGTTGGCCCCCTTGGCAGCAAGGAGTTCCTTAGCCTGATATTCGTGTGCCTTCATGATGATGGATCCAGTTTCCGCTGATTCTGTAAAATAGTCTTACGAATAGAGGCGCCTGTGCCAACATCATCACCGGGAGGATTCCGATGACATCCGCGGCGCAGATCCTTCCGGAACTGATCCGGATTCCCAGCGTCAATCCCATGGGACGGGCGGATTGTGATCCGGCATTGTGCGGGGAACAGCGGCTTTCCGCCTATCTTGCCGCATGGCTGGAAAAACGGTCGATATTATTCAAGGTTCAACCTGTTTCATCCGGCAGAAACAACATCATCGCCTGCCTTCCCGCCAGTTCGCCATCATCGAAAACCATGCTTTGGGAGGTGCACCAAGACACGGTTCCCACCGACACCATGACCATACCTCCGTTTGATGGAGCCCTGCGTGATGGAAAAATTTACGGAAGGGGTGCTTGTGATGTGAAGGGGTCGATGGCGTCGATGCTTGCCGCGCTGGAGCGAATGGCCCTTTCCGCCACCAACCGTCCCCGCAACCTGATGGTTGCCTTCACCATTGACGAGGAGCATACCTTTTTGGGCGTGCAGAAATTCGCGGCGGACCTAGATTCGATCCTGCCCCGCGGGTGGTCGAGGCCGTCTCTGGCGATTGTGGCGGAGCCAACCGGCCTCGACATGGTTGTCAGCCACAAGGGAGTGGTGCGCTGGAAAATCCAAGTGGCTGGGAGAGCGTGCCACAGTTCCATGCCTTGGGAAGGCGTCAACGCCGTTTTTGGCGCGGCTCCCGTGCTGGAGGCGGTTGAAAGCCTGTCGAATCGGTTGGTCGCGGGAAAGGGCGACCCTGTTTTGGGACCCCCGACCCTATCCGTTGGCTTGATTCGTGGGGGAATCGCGCCGAATGTCGTGCCTGATAGCTGCGAAATCATTGTCGATCGCCGACTGATTCCAGGTGAATCCGAGGAAGAAGCCACCCGGCAATTGAGGGAGGCTCTCCAAGCCATTCGCAAGCCGGGAATCTCGATCATGGTTGAGGATCCATGGCTCAAGTGTCCGCCACTTCCTCAATCCGTGCCTGCCGGTTTGCTCGATCGGCTTCGACAATCCGGCACCCGTCATTGGAAGGCCCAGTCCACGCGCAGTGTCGCCTTTGGTACCGACGCGTCGACGCTTGCCGCCGCTGGAATTCCCGCTTTTGTCTTCGGACCGGGTTCGATTGAGCAGGCACACACGAAGGATGAGTGGATTGCCGTTGAACCTTTGGATCTGGCTGTTTCGATTCTCGCCGACTGGGCGTTGCTCCCCCTTACCGATGACATCTGACCGACGAGGGGTTATAAGTTAAATAATCCATTCATGCATTCCGTCACCGCGCGGAGCGTGGTGGCGTCCAAGGGAGTCATCATCGTGAGCATTGTTCGAATCGGGTTAGCCGAAACACGCAATTTCGCCTCCGGCTATGATGCCATTTTCGGCGGGAAGCCATCTGCGGGCAAGCCAACCGGTGCCAAGGCCAAGGCTGCCAAGTCTGGTAAGTCAAAGAGCAAGAAAAAGAAAAAATAGCGGCGTTTGTTTTGGCCAATTTCAACGGGCCTTGCCAAGGCTTGCGGCCTTCATCGGAAGCGCAGGCAGGCTTGGCATTTTTTTCCAAGCCTGCCCAAGTTGGTCCAACTTGAATTCCTGCCATGTCTCGGGCTTTGAAATTGTGTCCTCAGGCAGTGACTCGTGCCAGTCTTCCACGGGAATCTCAAGACATTCGAGCATGAAGGCCAAGGGACCTGAATCCTCGACCTTTCCCGAAAGCGGTTCCCTGGCGCCAAACGGTGCCGAAAAGCCCCAATAAACCGACTTGGATGTGTCGAGGATTTCCCTCATCCTGTCCTTTGAACGGAGCGGAGTCCCCAGAACTTGCACAAGCGTGGTTTCCGGCGGTCCCAAGTTGAACCAGGAGGACTCCGTGCTTCTTATTGCCAAGCCTTGGTGTTGTTGTTCCGTCAAAGGGATGCCCGCCGCCACGACGAGGCATTGATGAATTCTCACGGGAAGGTTGATTGAACCTGGCTCCGCATCCGGAATTTCCAAGGCCGCCAATCCGGCGGAAAGCGCAAGAGCGGTTTGGCGTACTTCAACTTCCAAGGTTCTCGGAAGCGCTAGTTTCGCCACGAGGCCATCTCCCCTGACAAAGCAGCCTTCCAGCACCAGACGCGACGGCTGAGCCGCCCTGAACGAATCTTCCGCGCGCGCCATCGTCTCGGGGTCGCGTATTCCTCCAAGGAAGGCATGGCCTGACCCGCCAGCCATCGTGACAAGGCAATCCTTGAGTATCAGTTGGCCTTGCCTGCTCATCATGGCCATGGCGGCCTGCCTGACACCATCGGGGCAGGTGATTGTGATGGGCATTTCTTCGATGCGGACGATGGCCCCATCAATCTGGAAGCAGGCTGTTTCCTCCTTGCGTGACTTCCAATGAAGATGCGGACTGCTACCGGGTTCGGGTCGAATGGTTGCGACAAAGCCCGGGCGGGAAACCTGAACGGGATTCATTTCAATCGGGCCGTCATGTCGCAGGAGGATCACATCGCCAGAGCGAGCGCGGGACAGGGCGTGGTCGATGGAAGGATGGATGCCTTGTGATTCATCCTGCTGACCGGAGACAACGACACGCTTAATCGGCGCGGGGGGCCGTTTTTCTGTTGATCTGTAGAAGGATAATCCTGCGAATCGCTCGGCGCCCGCGAATTTTTCGATCCCCGATTCGAGCCATCGAAGTTGGAAATCCTTTCTCTCCGAAGGGGAGAAGGCCGCCATGATCTTGGGCCCAAGATTGGCCGCTGATTCACTTTCGGGTCCGAGGGCAATTTCCGCCTCGGCGAACTCATTCAGCGGGTTTTCTGATTTCCAAGGAGTTGACTGGAGATCCAGTGATTTGTCCTCGCCCAGCCTTTCGCGTGCCAAGTGCTTTTGAAAGTCCGCAAGCTTTTGATCCTCTCGGGTTAATGTTGGACTTTTGAAAAAGGTGCTGACTCGGAAATATCTGTTGCCTCTTCCCAAAAACCGCACGGAGGATTCTTGACCGTTGCAATAAAGCAGCGTCGACTTGGCTGTTGGCGTAGAACCGGCCATGATCGTTCGCCGCATTGTAAAGACACCGCCAACATGATCTTGGACCGCAATCGCGCGACCGTCAGTACCTGTCATGATGGAACTATTTTGAATCCATACCCTTCCGTTTCCATCCTGCCTGGCGCCGGGCGTCGACAGAGGAAGGGATTCCATTGACATGTTTCCATCAGCGCGAGGCGCGTCTGGCATCACCGGCATGCCTGGTGTTGAGGATTCACTATCAACGGCGGATGGTTTCACCGGTGAACCGGCAACACATCTCAAAACGGTCGCGTGGGGACCGAAAAGGGATTGTTCGATCCTTAATTCCGAAACGAATCCCTTGCGCGTGACCGCATCCTGGCCCCCCGTCAGGGCATCAATCAGGGAAAGGGTCGCGGGTTGATCCACAGAGTCGGGTATGGCTTCCCGGAATCCGAGAAAAACACAATCACTGATGCGGGTGTTGATGGTGTTTCCCATGCCGCCATGGATTTCAACCGAACTGACCCTGTTTCGTTGATCGAATGTGTTGCCCGCCTGGATCCATTCGCACTTCTCAAGATCTGCCTTCAGACCCTTGGATGAATCCATCGGCGATAAGGACAGACCCTTGATCGCCACGGGGGACTCACGGCAATCAAGGACAAAACGCAAGGATTCAAGCTTGAGGATTTCCGCCTCGGCATGGAGCAATGAAAGCGAACCTGAGACAATTCGCCCGTCGTGGTGATATCGCAGGGTTGCCTTGTTGCCCGGATGTGCCGATCGAATGACGATTTCCTTGGCTCTAGTAATAAGAAGCGCGTCGTTGCCACTGTCGATCGTTGTCAAGTCAAGGTCGCCATGCAGCACAATCTCGACTTTCGAAGCGTTCGCATGATCGCGAAGCCAGGATTCAAGGGACGAGGCAGTCGGGTTTTCTTCTTCGTAACGGGCCGTCGAATCGGAAACCTTGGTGGTCGATTGAGAAACAGAATCGCTTGTTTGCCGCGACGCGGAAAAGTCGGTTGGCAAGGAATCTGTTTTTTGTGCTGGCAAGTATGATTTTTGGTCGGGTGAAAAGAACCATAGCCCGCAGCCAAGAATGCCAATTCCAGCGGCCGCGGCCGCTATTTGGGGAATGATTGATTTGCGCGATTGGCGTTTTGCCACGGTTCCCGAGACTAGTTCAAATCCTTCGGCTGATGCCAGCTTTTCAAAGGCGTCCTTGAGTTGCGCGAAATCCTGATACCTGTCCACCGGTTTCTTGGCGAGCATTTTCTCAACAAGACGAACCAATCCGGCAGATAATGAAGGCACGAAATTTCTCGGGTCGGTGGGCTTGATCGTCTGGTGATGCGTTAGCTTCAAGGCGGCCGAACCTTCCGGTACCGGCGGTTTACCAGTCAGCAGGTGATAAAGCGTGCAACCTAGTGAGTAGATATCGCTTCGCGCGTCGGCCAAGCGCGGATCAATCGCTTGCTCTGGCGCCAAATAATCAAATGTGCCCAGCGTTACCCCAGAACGAGTGAGGGCCTCCTCGCCAGTTTGGTCAAGATTCCGCGCCAGTCCCATATCGATGATCTTGAGTCTGCCCGTGGGCGTGAGAACCAAGTTGGACGGCTTGATGTCCCGGTGAACCATTCCCTTCATTGCCGCATGTTCCAGGCCCAGGCATGCCTGATAAGCCAGCTGCACAGCTTCATGAGTCGGCAATCGCCCGCGTGATTGCAGAAGAGATTTCAGGTCGACTCCCTCGACAAATTCAAATGCGATGAAGTGCAGTCCTTGGTCTTCCCCAGATGCGAAGATTCTGGCTATGTTCTCGTGGTCAAGCTTGGCCGCGCTCTTGGCCTCCTTGTGAAACCGTTCGAGCGTTTCCATGTCGCCTGATACAGCGGGTGGGAGAATCTTGAGGGCCGCAGGGCGGTCAAGGTGTGTGTCAATGGCCAGCAACACGGCTGCCATTCCTCCAACCCCAAGCGGCTTTTCAATGATGTAATGGCCTAACCTCAGGCCTTGGATATCGTGAGTCCAAGTTTCAGTGGCCAGCTTTCTTGGCTGGGAAGAGACTACCGTGGCCGATCCATCGATCGGTGTTTCCTGAGAGTTCGGGGCCAAATTGGGTTGGCTGCCCGACTTGCCAGTTTGTACCGGATTATCCGGCTCACAAGACACTAGCCAACCCTCTTGCCGTGGTTGACGCTCCCGAGACATGAAACTCACGGTGACCGTAGAGTCCATTGAAAGACTATCCAAATTGAGGCCTGATAGTCAATCACAGCTTATATAACATCGTATATTGATGTATAAGGATTTGCTGCGATTTTTATTTTATCTTTCAATCACTCATGAAGTTTGGGCGGGCATGCGATAAGTTTCAGTTCTGTTTGATGAGTTTCGGCGCGCACGAGGGATTTGGCGTGAGTCTCATGAATGTGTTTTCAAGGTGTCTGGCGATGAGCTTGGTCCTGATCGTTAGTTTTGGTTTTTCCGTGGTGATGGCACAACCAGCGGTCGTGAAAGGGCCAGTGGGTGTTTCATTCAACACGCCCGCAGATGAGGATAATCCCCATCCTGTGCCATTCAAGGCAACGCCGGGCTCTTACCGCTTGTACTATTCCCGAACCAAGGATTCCAAGGAAGGCGTCAAAGTCGACTTGTTTGTCAGCACATGGTCGAAAGCCCGGCGCGAGTGGGCAAATGAAGGGTTGGTTGGGCCGCAAGTGCAGACCAAGGGTAACGAATCGAGCTGCTTTGTCACTCCTTATGGCATCTATCCTCAAACCATTTGGTTTTCCTCCACGAAGGAACCCGGCAACAAAAAGCATGATATTTTCGGTGCTGTCAGGGATCTTCCACCATCCGCCGCGGGCGAACATCGTGTTTTTTCAGGGGTGAGGGCGCTGACAACGATCGACACCGCCAATGACGAGAATCATCCGTGGCTGGCAAGAGACATGAAGTCGCTTTTCTTCACCAAGGAAACCAAGGAAGGGCCGCGAGTTGCGGTCGCCTTGAGGCAGACTGTGGACGGCCCGCGCGGATTTGAAGAGGCTGCCATTATTGAAGATTTGGCTCCCGGCTATTTTCATCCAACACTCACACCCGATTCCAAGACCATGTTCCTGCAAGGGCCCAGGGAAGGGGGGAGCGCCGCAATTTATTTGACGAAAAAAGGGCCATCAGGCTGGAGTGCGCCCATCCTGCTCAAGAGTTTGAATCATCCGGATGGCCGTTGGGATGGGGCTCCCAACCTGAGTCGCGACGGACTGACATTGTTTTTCAGTTCGGACCGTCCGGGAGGCAAGGGAGGCCGGGATATCTATTCAATTCCAGTGGCTTCCATCAAGGATTGATAGGGCCTGTTCAATCCACGGATTGCCCGGCATGCCAGCTTAGAAAATCCCTGAGTTTTTGAGCATCGATGTCTGAGGGATGCCTGAAAGTCAGGCAACAGACCTCCTCGTTCTCCCGATCGCCAGTGACCTCTCTAGTCGACCCGATACCCTCCAATTGGGTAAGGTTCACCAGGCCTTTCCTACCAGCAATCCGGCAATCCAAAGCATTTGGATCCTTGGTTTTCATCGTGAGCCAGATTCTTCTTCGCCCGGGAATTTTTGCCTTGATGATGTCGCGTGAATCAAATTCAAGTTGAATTCCGGTAACGCTGTCCCGCAGGAGGCCGAGCATCGCTGTGACCAGCGTTGGATCCCAGAGGCGCGATTTTCCAACCGGGAATCCTTTCGGATTGGTATGCCATGTTTCACCAAGGATCTTCCAAGGCATTAAGGTCGCAGGTTGTTCCAGGGCCAACCCGTTCTGCTTGAGATGAGACGACACGGCCGTGCGGAAAAATTTCCCGAAAGCTGGCGTGTCGATTTCCTCAATCCTGTGAGCCAAGATAGTGACCGCTTGCCATGGCATGGTTTTCATGTTCACGACCCTCACGCGCGGGTCATTCCCATAAATCGGCAATCCTTTTGTCTGGTTCAAGGGCGGGATTCCGAGTGACGAATCAAGGGAATCCGCGGAAAATGTTCCCTTGGCAACCCTGAAGACGAGGCGAACCAGCCATTCCATGCCTGTCATCGCGTGGCAAAACCAGGTGGCTGGCTTGCCATTCGCGGCGAACTCGACCACATGTCTTTCATCCCATTTCGGGTTGTCCAATTCATGGTGTTGCGCACAGAGGGATTCGATCCTTTCCAGAATCGCACCATCCCAGTTGCACGGCTTGCCATCGGGCGTGAGCCGATCCCGGAGGTGCCAAGTTCGACCGTCTGTCTTCCATGGCATTGCCGTCCTGTCATCAATTTCCGCAACTTCCGGTTCGGGTTCCCGTGGGTTTTCGAAGGATTGAACAAGCCGTTCTTTCACTGGACCGGCCTGCAACACCGGCAGCAGGAATTCCGCCGTGTGAGAATGCATGGCCCTTTCGGGCCTTGATTCGTTTTCCAATAGATTGTGCCATTTGCCAGCAACAATTTCCTCAGGAGATCCTTGGGCCACGATCCTTCCGCCCCTGGGCCCGGCCTCCGGTCCAAGGTCGATGATCCAGTCGGCATTCTTGATGACATCCAGGTTGTGTTCCACAACCACGACCGTGTTGCCTTGGTCAACCAGCCGATGCATGACCTGCAGTAGCTTTTCTATGTCTGAAAAATGAAGTCCCGTCGTGGGTTCATCTAGGATGTACACGGTTTTGCCTGTTGATGGCCTGGCCAACTCAGCCGCCAGTTTCACCCGTTGGGCCTCTCCGCCGGAAAGCGTTGGGGCCGGTTGACCCAATTCGAGGTATCCGAGACCCACATCAGAGAGCGTTTGAACGGCCCTCCGGATCTTGGGTATGCCTCCGAGAAATTCCAGCGCGTCATCGACCCGCATCGTGAGAACATCGGCAATTGATTTTCCCTTGAACTTCACGGCCAGTGTTTCCGCGTTGAATCTCTTTCCATGGCAGGTTTCGCATTCAATCCAGACATCCGGGAGAAAATGCATCTCGATTTTTCTTTGCCCGTTGCCTTCGCAAGTGTCGCATCGGCCGCCAGGCTTGTTGAACGAGAACCGGCGCGGCTGCCATCCCCTGATCCGCGATTCCGGCAGCCTCGCGAACAGGTCCCTGATCAGGTCGAAAAGGCCCGTATAGGTGGCAGCGTTGGACAACGGCGAGTTGCCGATGGGATCCTGCCCGACATCGACTACCTTGTCGATCAACTCGCATCCCTTGATGTCATCGACAGCGGCGGCGGTCGTGTTGGCCCTGTGCAACCTCCTCAGGAGCGTATCTCGCAGGATTTCGTTGACCAGGGAACTCTTGCCCGAGCCGCTGACGCCAGTCACGGTGATCAGTGTCCCGATCGGGAAGCCAACGGTCAGATTGCGCAGATTGTTTTGCCTGGCCCCCTCCACCACAAGCATCCTCGAGCCGTTGACGGGTCTCCGTTTTGAGGGAACGGGCAAGGACCGGCTTCCCGTCATGTAGCTCGCCGTGGGTGAATTCTGGTCTCGCATCAAATGCGATGGAGCGCCTTCCGCGACGATCCGTCCACCCTCCTTTCCGGCGCCCGGTCCAAAATCAACCAAATGGTCGGCATCCTGGATCACTTCGCGCTCATGCTCGACGATCAACAAGGTGTTGCCGAGATCCCGCAGGTGGCGCAAGGCTTGGATAAGCAGCCTGTTGTCCCGGGGGTGCAGTCCGATGGTTGGTTCGTCCAGAACATAAAGAACGCCTGTCAGGCCGCTTCCAATCTGGCTGGCGAGCCTTATGCGCTGGGATTCTCCTCCCGAAAGGGTTGGGGCTGGTCGATCAAGCGACAGGTAATGCAAGCCGGTGGATACCAGGAAGCCAAGCCTGCTGGTGATTTCACGAACCAGATCGCCGGCGCCTGCCGGCAGCTTTGGGCCGCCGGAAATATCATTGAACAATTCGAGGGCCCGGCTCAGATCGAACGCCTGAAGTTCCGCCATGGTCGGTTCGGTTTCGAGGACTCGCAGCCGGCAGGCAGCCGCCTCGGGCCGCAGGCGCGCACCCCCACAGGCTCCGCAAGCTATCTCCCCGACCATGGCCTCCAGCTTCTCCCGGATCGCTGGACTTGTTCGCGCAAGCGAGGCCATGGCGGGATTGATGCCCTTGTATTGGAATTTTGTTCCCTTCATTTCGCCGGGCAATTCAAGCCACTCGTCACCGGCCCCCTCGATGATGATCGACTTGGCCGTCGGGCTTAGCGTTTCCCAAGGGGAATCCAGTGAAAAACCAGCATGGCTGGCCAATGCTCTTGCGATGAGTGCGAAGGCCGGATCGGCCTTGAGGTCAGGCCAAACAGCCAAAACACCATTATTAATACTTAAGCCGGTGTCACGAAAAACCAGCTTTGCCTGGGTTCCTTTTTGCGTGCCCAGGCCCTCGCACGACGGGCACCATCCCAACGGACTGTTGAACGAGAAGTGATGCGGGTTCAGGCGCTCATATCCTCTTCCGCAGCCAGGACATGAAAGGATTCGGCTGAATTGATCAGACTGCCAGGCGCTCTCAGGCTTGGCATCATCCATCCTGATGAGACGCATGACACCTTTTCCTATCGAAAGTGCCTTCTCAACGCTGTCGGCAAGCCTCGATCTTTGGGTGGATCGCAGGATCAATCGGTCAACAATGACCTCAATGGAATGCTTTCGCCTATGGTCGATGACCGGCGCCTCATCAATCAAAGTGGTCGCGCCATTGATCCTCACCCGGGTGAAGCCATCGCGCCTGAGTGAGTCAAGCAGTTCCTGATGCGTTTCCTGGCCCTTTCGGTCGATGGGTGCGGCGATGTAAACCTTTGACTCCGCTGGCATGGAAAGGATCGCGTTGATGATTTCATCAGTGGAACGGGCGCCAACCGGCAATCGGCACTTCGGGCAATGGATTGTCCCGAGCCTTGAGTACAAGACCCTCAGATAGTCATGGATTTCCGTCACTGTCGCGACGGTTGAGCGTGGCGACCTGCTCGTGGTTTTCTGCTCGATGCTGATCGCCGGGCTGAGGCCGGTGATCTGGTCGAATCGTGGCTTGCCAACCTGTCCTAGGAACTGCCTGGCATAGCTTGACAGGGATTCAATGTAGCGGCGTTGGCCTTCGGCATAGATCGTGTCAAGAGCCATTGAAGATTTTCCGGATCCGCTCGGACCGCAAAAAACCGTGGTCTTGCCCCTGGGCAGCACGAGGTCGACATGCGCAAGGTTGTGTTGGGACGCTCCTTTGACAACGATCTTGTCAAGGGGTTCAGCCTGCGAGGTTGGGGCGCTTTCCGACAACCTTGGCGATGATTTTCCGCGGGGTTTTCGCATTCCAAGAACTGGAGCGAGCGCCAACCCTGTGAAGGACGATGAACATCGGGCTACGGTTTCAGGCGGTCCCTCAACCACAATTTCTCCACCCCCGCCTCCACCATCGGGGCCCATGTCGATGATCCAGTCAGCGGTTTTGATGACATCGAGGTTGTGTTCGATGACAACGACCGTGTTCCCGGCATCAACCAATTTGTGCAGGACTTCGAGCAGTTTGCGGATGTCCTCGAAATGCAAGCCGGTTGTTGGCTCGTCAAGGATGTACAAGGTTTTTCCCGTGCCCTTGCGGGTGAGCTCCCTGGCCAGTTTGACCCTCTGTGCCTCACCACCCGAGAGGGTGGGAGCTGGTTGGCCAAGCCTTATGTAATCGAGGCCCACGGATTGGAGTGTTTCCAGCATTTCCCTGATCCGCGGAACGGATGAGAAGTGCTCAAGAGCCGAAGAGACATCCATCTCCAAGACATCGTGAATGTTTTTCCCCTTGAAACGGACTTGGAGGGTTTCATGGTTGTATCGCTTTGCCTCACAAACAGGGCATGAAAGCCAAACATCGGCGATGAAATCCATTTCAAGCTTGGTGGATCCGTTGCCCTCGCATGATTCGCACCTTCCGCCCGGACGGTTGAAGCTGAACCTTCCCGCCGCGTATCCCCGCGCCTTGGCCTCGCTTGTGAGCGAAAAAATATCCCTGATTTCATCAAACAGCTTGATGTAAGTGGCCGGGTTCGACCTCGGGGTTCTGCCAATAGGCGATTGGTCGATGCAAATCACCTTGTCAATTTGATCGGTGCCTTCAATACCGTCGTGGTCGCCCGCGCAGGATGCCGTCGCTTCCATTGCGTCCTCGTCAGCCTGGTCGTTGGCCACGGCCAACGCATGGCGGAGGATGTCGTTGATAAGCGAACTCTTTCCGGAACCACTGGCTCCGGTCACGCAGAGGAATGTGCCCAAAGGAAATCGCGCCGTGACATTCTTGAGGTTGTGATGTCTGGCTCCGAAAATCGTCAGGGATTTGCCATTTCCTTTCCTGCGCTCGGCGGGAATGGGAATCGAGCGGCGGCCGGAAAGGAACTGTCCGGTAAGGCTGCCGGGATGAGCGAGAAGGGAGGGCAGGGGGCCTTCGGCGACAATATGACCGCCTTTGACACCCGGTCCCGGACCAAAATCCACCACCCAGTCAGCCACGCGCATCGTGTCTTCATCATGCTCGACAACAATCACGGTGTTTCCGAGGTCTCTCAGGCGCAAGAGACTCCGAATGAGCCTGTCGTTGTCCCTCGGATGAAGGCCGATGCTTGGTTCATCCAAAATGTAGAGCACGCCAACAAGGCCGCATCCGATCTGTCCGGCCAGCCGAATCCTCTGCGTCTCACCACCCGAGAGCGTTGGCGCCGACCTGTCCAGCGTCAGGTAATGCAATCCAACATCCATCAGGAATCCGACACGGCCGCGGATTTCCTTGAGCAATTCCGTGGCGATTGACGCCTTGGATTTGGACAATGAATTTACCAATTCGCCATAGTCGGGATGCAGCCACTCATGAACCCTGCTCATCGGCCAGGATTCAACATCAACGATCGTCGCTCCGGCCACTCGAACGGCGCGCGCCTGCGAATTCAGTCTTGCCCCATCGCAAGTGGAGCAAGGCTTGATCCTCATGTATTTTTCAAGCTGCATCCTTCGAGGACCGGCCGTGGCTTTTCGATAACTTGCCTTGAGTTGAGGGATGATTCCCTCCCATACCCCACCATGTTTCCAAATGGTGCCGCCCCGTTGCTTCCATTCAAAGGTGATATGGCGGTCTCCTGATCCGTGAAGGAGCCAACTTTTATGCTGTTCGGGCAACTGGTTCCATGGCCGTTTCAAGTCGATTTCGAGGGAATTCGCAATTCCTTCGTAGATATGCCTCCTCCATCGGCCCATGGAGGCCAGTTTTCCCAAAATCACCACGGCTCCCGCTCGGAAGCTTTTGCCTTGGTCTGGAACAAGAAGATCGGGATCGAACGAGTGGCACTCGCCAAGGCCATCGCAGTCGACGCACATTCCGGATGGACTGTTGAAGCTGAAGAGTTGCGGGGTTGGTTCCTGGTAGCTGATGCCGCAGGAAGTGCAGGCATGATTTGAGGAAAACAGTATGTCTTCGTTTTCAACGCGTTTTTTGGCGGAGGATTTCAGGCCTTCCGGGGTTGCGACCGAGACAAGCATTTCCCCCTTTCCAGCCGATAATGCCGATTCGACTGATTCCGCCAGGCGTGACCGGTTTTCCGGACTCACAGCGACACGGTCGACGACGACCTCGATCGAGTGCTTGATCTTCCGGTCGAGACGAGGATCCTCGTCGAGCCTGCAGATATTGCCATCCACTCTGGCTCGTAAATAACCCTTTTTCCTCAATTCCTCGAATAAGTCCTTGAATTCGCCCTTTTGCCCCTTGACCAGGGGGGCCAGGACCAAGATTTGGGTGCCCGCGGGCAGCGACTCAAGCCTGCCAAGGATTTGCTCCCTGCCTTGCCCGGCGATGGGTTTTCCGCATTGGGAACAGTGGGAATCGCCAAGTCTGGCGAATAACACCCTGAGAAAATCATGAATTTCCGTGATGGTTCCAACGGTTGAACGCGGATTTCGGCTCGCGGATTTCTGCTGGATGCTGATCGAGGGACTCAGGCCCGACAGCAAGTCAACATCCGGCTTAGGCAATTGACCGAGGAATTGGCGGGCGTAACTGGAAAGGGACTCCACATAACGCCTTTGACCTTCGGCATAAAGGGTATCGAATGCCAGCGAGGATTTTCCGGAGCCTGACACACCGGTAAAAACAATCAACTTTCCTTTTGGCAAATCAATGTTGATTCCGCGAAGGTTGTGCTCGCGAGCTCCCCTGACGCAAAGGACTGGCGAATCGTCTGGGGAAGATGATTTGGCAATCATGAATTCCTGCTCATGTTGAAGGTATCCCGATGGATACATGGTAGGAGCCATTGTTTGCGAATTTGTTGGCAAGGCGGCATGCTAATGAGGCAAGTCGGGTAGTATTAATTGGAACTAAATTCGCCCAAGCCACGACAATTACTAGAGTGGGCAACGGATGGACCCCGTGGCGATCCATGCTGGAAAATCAAGCGGTTCTTCGCCTGGTGCGGAGCCTCCAGGCGAGCATGAACTGATACAGAAAGCCAAATTGGGCGATTCCGAAGCCTTCTGTCTTTTGGTTTCCCAGCACCAAACCCGTTTGTTCAACACGATTTACCATGTTTTGGGGCATGTGGAGGATTCACAGGATGTTGTTCAAGAAGCATTTTTGAATGCTTTTCTCTGCATCACCCAATTTAAGGAGGATTCCCGTTTTTACACTTGGATTTACCGAATCGCGCTGAATGTGGCGATTTCTCACCGGCGGAAGTCCATGCATCGTTTGAATTCAAGGATGAGGACATTGGACGATCCAGCGGGTGGCGCATCACTTGCCGTATCCGCCAGTCGGGTTGAATCGGGAATCGAGGCCTTGGACGAGGCCATGAGAATACAGTCGGCTTTGGAACGATTGAGTCCGGATCATCGGGCCGTTCTTGTCATGAAGGACATGGAAGAGATGCGGTACGAATCAATGGCTGAAGTCTTGGAAATTCCAATCGGTACCGTGCGCAGTCGATTGCATCGGGCCAGGCTTGAACTTCGCGTAATTTTGGAATCTCAGTCGGAAACAGGGAAGGGTGTGGAGGAATGAACGCTGATGACCCCCGCATGAGGTTGCTGACGGGATACTTGGATGGCGAACTCGGCCTAGCCGAAAAGAAGAAGTTGAAGCGCTTCCTCAAGTCGAACCCCGAAGCCTTGAAAACTTTCCAAAAGCTTCGTGCCGACAAAAAGGCGTTAGCTGCTTTGCCGATGCCCGTTTTGCCGGTCGATTTTGGACGAACGGTGCAATCGGCATTGGAAAAACGGAAGGTCAAGGAAATCAGCAAGTGCGCCCCTCATGGGAAATCATCTGCTGTAACACCAATTGGATCAATGAGTTGGGTTGCATGGATTGCATTTTCCATCGCTTGGCTGGCGGGTCTCTCCTTCATGGCGGGTTGGTTCTTCTCGGCGGGAACGAGAGTCAATGAATTAGCGACGATTTCCGTCAATCAAGACGATAACAATTCTGATAATTTGCCAAGAAAAGAAGCCACGCCTGACTTTTCCCGTTCATTGATTGCTGGTACGGGCGGGATTGAAACACCCGTGGATGAGTGGACCGACTGGTTGGCTCCCGAAACCCCACCAATGGTCGCCAAGTCCGACATGGACGATCAGTTTCTCCAAGGTGCTTTATTACCAACCCAGAATCCCGGGAATCCTGAAAATAAGATGGGACTTCTTGGTGCCCCTGCCGTCCGGGCTGGGCAACTTCAGGAACTCTCCTTGAACTTGCCAAAAATTCTTTCTTGGAATGAGTTGGCTGACATGAAACAGGTGCTCAAGGCGCTGAAGGATTCTTCTGGAACTGTTCAAGTCGATATCCCAGCGTCTGAACCGGGCCATGCTGTTGATTCTCTGATAGCCGTGCTGAAGTCAATGAGGCGTGGGGTCCTGATTGACAGTCTGGCGATGGATCGTTTGCGTCGAGGCCAGATCCGTGCCAATTACATGGTGGTTATCGAGGATGTGGACGATAATCAGTTGAAAGCGATTGTCGATGCGTTGAAAGCCGCTGATTCCAAGCTCAGCTCCGGTAAAAGTGGCAGGTTCGGTCCCTCCCTCGTTGTTTCACCTCCGGACGCCGCAAGGAAACAGTTGAAGTCGATGACTGGATGGGATTTGTCCCTGGAAACGCCCAATCGCCCAATCAGGCCACCGATTGTCAAGGATTTGGGCACTGATACGGTCCAGCAGGCCATCAAGGCCGTTGAGGTTGGTGGTAATTCCAGGCCCGCTCCCGGATCTCCTTCCGTGATTCCTTCTGCTTTGGTGATGGTTTTCAGTCCGTACTATCCCGCCGTAAAAACCCAACCCCAGTCCGTTGAAGTGAAAAGGTTCGTTGAGATTCGGCAAGCCACCACAAAACCTCAAGCGGGAAGGGCGATCCTCTTGTTCCGTGGTGGTTAGTCCTGACACTTCGTTGTCGGCCTTGCTTTATCCTTCTGATCTGGCCAATCGTTTCTGCCTTGGATGATCCGCCGATCGCCGGGGTATTGGGATGTTTGCCGCTGGAGATGTATCTCGGACTTGGAACGGATGGAAGCATTGGATCTTATTGGGATTGGTATCAATCATTTCCGGTTTGGGAATATGGGTTGGTCCCGCATCAACGGGCGCCACATTTGACGAACCCACCTACCTTGTCTGTGGCTTGAAAGGTTGGCGCGAGAGAACTCACAAACCGCTGATGCGATTGGGAACCATGCCGCTGCCTGCGGACATGGCAACCGTGCCTTTGGCCCTGGTTGAGTGGGCCGGTTGGAAGCAGTGGAATTTGAAAGAAGATTTTCCGGTGGCAATCAGGATTGCCAGAACAGCCTCCCTTGTCTTTTGGTGTTTGTTACTGGTGGCTGTTTTTGGCCTTTGCCGGAAAATCGCAGGAGAAACAGCGGCTTGGATCACTGTGCTTTTGGTATGCGTCGAACCAAACCTGACAGGTCATGCGGGCTTGGCGACGACTGATGTTGCCAGCACGGCTTCAATTTTGCTGGCATGGTGGGCTTTTCTGTCAGGGGTTGGTCATGGAATCGCGCGCCGGCTTATCCTGCCCGGGGTGGCATTTGGCTTCGCATTGTTCACTAAGGCCTCGGCTCTCGCCTATGTTCCGTTACTACTGCTTTCCTCGGATATTGTCGCATGGATAAAATCAGGTCGAGAATGGAATGGACCATCATTTGGAACTTGGATCAGGGAGCGAGGCCTTTGGGCGGGGGTTGGGCTAGCGACTGTTTTTTTGTTGGTTGGAAGCGATTGGGGACCTGAACCGACATTTGTGAAGTGGGCGCGTGGGTTGCCTTCCGGCTGGTTTGCGGAAACCATGATCCGTGTGTCAGAAAATCTTCAAATATTCACCAATGCCGGTGAAGGGTTAGCCCAGCAAATCAAGCACAACATGCGGGGGCATGGCGCTTATCTTTTGGGAGTTGAGGCACATCGCGCGTTTATTTGGTATTTCCCGGCTCTGCTTTTAATCAAGCTTACCAGTGCGGCTATCGTTTCATTGGGTCTTTTTCTCGTATTGGTCTCATGGAAAAAAGATGTCCGCAAAAGCTCGCCTTTGCTTATCGCATTCCTGATCCTTCTGGCATTCAGTTTGAACTGCAGGGTTCAGATTGGCATCCGGTTGGTTTTTCTTCTTCTGGTCTTGTCTTATGCCGTTTGCGGATTGTTTCTGGCATGGTGTTGGGAATCGGATAGCAAGTTTTTGAAAAGTCTGGTCGTGCTTTGCCTCACGGGCCATGCCATTGAATCGCTGTGTTCATTTCCAAATGGCCTGATGTTTGCCAACATCCCTGCCAAGACATTGGCCCAGCCGGATTGGTTGATGGCGGACAGCAATTTTGACTGGGGGCAGGGATTGCCTCATGCCAAGCATGAAATCACGAATCTGCAGGCCAATCTTCCAGTCGGCTTGGTTTATTTTGGTACCGACCCGGTCAGTCAGGATGGGGCTTGGTTCCGACCCGAGGGGCCCAAGGGGGGCGGTTGGGATTCCCCCGAGTCGGTTTTAAAGCGCTATGCGGGCAAAACCCTCCTTGTGGGCGCCACCGTCGCCAGAGGCGCTCCCCTTGGCGTTGAATATGCGAACTTTCGGCTGGCTATCAGCCAATTGCCATGGAAACGAGTGGGATGCATGCACTTGATTGCTTTTCCTGACGAGAACTCGTCAAGCCAAGGGGGCTTGGGAAGGCCATAGTGGTTCGCTACAGTATTTCCAACAAGGGAGTTGATGCTTGGTGCCTCTCCATTGGCTCATCCAAGCTTCGGCGCCAGCCTTACACCGGAGTTCTGCCTGCCTCCGGTTTTCTGGCAATCCGTCGCACGGCAACGAATATGGGGCATCGCGTCATGGAATCGGAACAAATCGCCCAGATGAGGTCAGAAAAGTACAACGCCACGGTTCACGGCCTCAACAAGGTTCATTCGGATCTGATGATGATCCGCATCAAGCCCGACAAGCCGATCATGTCGCACAAGGCGGGACAGTACACCCTTCTGGGGCTTGGAAATTGGGAACCACGCCTTCCTGGAACAATGGAAGAGGTCTTGCCGGAAAGCGAGCGATCCAAGTTGGTGCGTCGTTCTTACTCGATCAGCGCCGCGATTCTTGATGAAAAGGGCGACTTGGGAAACAACCATACAACGCCTTACCTTGAGTTTTACATCGTGCTGGTTCGGGAAACATCCAGCGGCAAAGCACCGGCCCTCACCCCTCGCCTTTTCATGCTCCGGGAAGGCGACCGGATGTTCTGCGGCGAGAAAATCACGGGAGCCTACAACCTTGACCTGGTGAAACCCGACGACACGGTCCTCCTTCTGGGCACGGGCACGGGTGAGGCTCCCCATAACTACATGGCCCAGCAACTTCTCCTCTCAAGCCACAATGGCCCGATTGTTTCCGCCTGTTGTGTCCGGCTCAAGAAGGACCTGGGTTATCTGGAAACTCATGAAAAGCTCATGTCCCGGTACCGGAATTACCACTACCTTCCGCTTGCAACCAGGGAACCGGAAAACGCGGGAAAGAAGGTTTACATCCAGGATCTGCTTAAATCCGGCGAGGTTGAACGGAAAATCGGCAGGGAACTCGATCCGTCACGCACACATGTCTTCCTCTGCGGCAATCCAGCCATGATCGGCGTGCCTGAGAAAAACAGGGAAACGGGGGAGTACAGCTACCCGGTTCCCGAGGGAGTCATCGAGGTGCTTGAAAAGCGGGGGTTCCGTGCGGATCGGGGCCATCATGATCGGGGCAACATCCACTTCGAGGAATACTGGAGTTAATCCCGTAAGGGTTTCCGGTTGGGGGTCAGGAAATGGCGAATCCCGCAAGGCTTCCTTTCGAGGAGGAGATCCATGAACTGGAGCGACTCCTGGCCTCCATGGAACAAAAATCGACCGGTGAACTTTCGGTTTCCGACGAGATTCTGAGGATTCGCAAGGAACTCGTGCGAATCAAACGCCAGAAATATTCAAATCTCTCGGCATGGGAAACCGTGCTGGTCAGCCGTCATGGGGACAGGCCGCAGACAATGGACTATGTCCGGATGGTTTTCGAGGATTTCACGGAAATCCATGGTGACCGGGCATTTGGCGATGACAGGGCCATGCGTTGCGGATTCTCCAGGATTGGCGAACAGAAACTCATGGTGATTGGCCATCAGAAAGGCCACACCCTGCAGGAACGACAGGAATGCATGTACGGTTGCGCCCATCCGGAAGGTTACCGAAAATCGATGCGGGCCATGACCCTCGCCGCGAAATTCCAGTTGCCTGTCCTGTGCATGATCGACACTCCCGGCGCGTTTCCTGGAATAGGTTCCGAGGAAAGGGGGATCGCCCAATTAATCGCCGATAGCCTCCTGCATATGACAACCTTGCCCACTCCCATTATTTGCGTGGTGATCGGCGAAGGAGGATCTGGTGGGGCCTTGGGAATTGGAATCGGCGACAGGGTCGCGATGCTCGAGCATGCCTATTACTCGGTGATTTCACCAGAAGGGTGCGCCGGTATTTTATGGAAAACAGCGAACGATCAAACGAGGCCAATGGCTGCCGAAGCCTTGAAACTGACATCGCGGCATTGCCTCAAGCACGGAGTGATTGACGAGGTCCTTCCCGAGCCGCTTGGCGGCGCCCACAGGGACCCGCGTGAAATGGCCAATACCCTGAAAAACTGGGTCATCAGGTCGATACGCGACATGGCCAAAGTCCAGGCCAATGAACTGGTGCAGAAACGCTTCGCAAAATTCAGATCCATGGGCACGACACGGGAGGCCGAGTCGGCAACGATACCGGCATCCGGACTAAGTGCTGGTTGACTTGAAATAACCAGTTCACCTTCGATAATCGTCCGAAAGCGTGGCATCACGCTAACCGGGTTACTTATCAAGGGAACAGAAAATGCGAATTCCCACAATGTTGCACGGCGGCATCGCCCTTGTGATTGTGTCACTTGTCATCCAAAAGGCATGGCCGCAGGAAAATGAATGGAAGCCGTTATTCAATGGAAAAAACCTTGAAGGTTGGAAGCCGAAGATTTCAGGTCACCCGTTTGGAGAAGATCCTCTGAATACATTCCGGGTAGAGGACAGTGTTATTAAGGTTGACTACCAGAAATACAAGGAATTTGGCGGAAAGTTCGGCCACCTCTTTTTCAAGGAACCGCTGAGCCATTACAAGTTGCGATTGGAATACAGGTTTACCGGACAGCAAGCCAAAGGCGCGCCCGCATGGGCCTTGCGCAACAGCGGGATCATGATCCATTGCCAGCCTCCTGAATCAATGCGGCTCAAGCAGGATTTCCCAGTTTCCATCGAGGTTCAATTTCTGGGAGGCGATGGGACAAACCCGCGGCCGACCGGCAACCTATGCACCCCTGGTACCCATGTCGTGATGAAGGAAAGCCTCCTCACCAGACATTGCACGAACAGTGAATCCGCAACCATACATGGCGATGCATGGGTCAAGGCTGAAATCGTGGTGAGGGGCGGCGGATTGATCGAACACCACATCAATGGGAAGAAGGTGCTGGAGTACGAAAAGCCCCAGTTCGATGACAAGGATGTTGACGGCAAGGAATTGCTGATGAAAGCCGGTGGCAAGAGGATCATTGAATCCGGGTACATATCACTACAAGCGGAGAGTCACCCCGTTGAATTCAGGTCGATTGAGGTTTTTTCCCTAGGAAAGTGACATTTCGAATCATTGCTGAAATAAGGCGCTTTGTGCAACATAATGCTGATTATCGGACGTTGTTGTTTCTGATTGTTTGGTTTGCTTGAATCCGCAGATAAGCACCAAGGTCCGATAATGTGTCTTATGTTGCAAAAGATATCGGAAGGCCGGGACTCTTATGGCAAGCACCATTCGCATTGGAATGGCCGGTTTGGGAATGATTTTTGAGGAGACCTACCTGCCTGTTTTCAACAAGCTGGCTGGTTCGCATCTTACTGATCCATGCATAGAACCTGCTTCCGTTCGGTTGGCAGGAACGCTCTCCCGTACTGGAAGCAGGGTTGAGAAATTCAAGTCTCAGCCCGCTTTTGTCAATTGCTTGAACTTTTCCTCGCGGGACTCTGTCGAGTCATTTTTGTCAGCGTGCGATGCCATCTGTATCGCCACTCCTGATAATCGGCACTTCCCCCTAGCCAAGATGGCTTTGGAAAATGGCAAGCATGTGCTTATAGAGAAGCCTTCCGTTCTGTCTCTTGATGAACTTGACCAATTATGTGAATTGGCCAAATCCAATGATGTTTTGTGCCGTGTTGTTTATCATAAGCTCGCTGATCCTGACCACAAAAAATTAAGGACACATGTCGTTGACGGCGTTCTGCGACATGTGAATAACGGGTATTGCACCCTGTTGGAACCAAAACAAATTAGCTTGGGGCAGTTCTCAGAATGGATCAGCGGCAGGAATCCCGGCACTTATGTTGCCGTTCATTACATCAAGCTGATTGACTTCACTTTTGGGCAATCTTCCGCAAATAATTGGCGCTTATCTAGGGTCTCCTGCACCGGGCAGAGGGGGATTGTTGGCCCTCAATCTGGTAATACATGGGATAGTGTTCAACTTCGTATCGAATATGTTTATCCGGATTGTCGTGAGGCCTGCTTTGACATTCATACCAACTGGGTCAATCCCGATAACTTTTGTGGATATGTTGAGCAGGAGGCCCAATTCCGTTTCGACAATGCGGTTTGGCTCTCACACCAGCGTAAAAGAGGTGTTGAACTATCCATAGAAAATAAAACTCCCCAGGAAATCAAGGAAACTCCAAATCATCATTACAACGCTGACATCATTGAGCCTTGGAATTTTCGGCAGAGGCGGGGATATGGGCTTGAGGTTATCGAGCGGTTTTTCGTTGAGTGCGTTTCTGTTCACCAGGCCCGCGATCATGCGGCCAGGAAATTAGCTCTCAACGCCGTTCGCAAGATGGAATACGCTTCGATTGAGGCTGAACGGAATGTCGTGGCTGTTGTGCAAGCCATGGAAGCCATTCTTGCCTGTCATGCCAATGGTTGTCCCGGTGGCATCGTAACGGCCAATAATCCTGCTGGCGGTCTGGTTTTGTGGCTGCCGGGAGAATCCAAGCCAGTGGTTCTTTATTCCGGCAATATTTAATCGTCTTTGTTTTTCTGAAATTCTTGCGATAATTTTGTAACGGATCACTTAAGGAATCTTGCCATGACCCACGCGGCCATTCACCACGGCGAATCCGTATCCAATGAACTTCGCATCGGTTCTTCCCGTGTGGAACCCAAGTGCCTACGCACTTTTACTCCTTCGCAGGCTGTTTTATCTTCCAGCGCCGGCTGTTTTCACTGGACTCCCGAAGGCCGCAGATTGCTCGACCTAACTAGTGGAGTCCTTGTCGCCAATCTTGGTCACAACCCATGTTCCTGGATGTCTCGATTCACCAAAGCCATGCAATGGCCCGGTAACATTGGATGCCTTTCCTCGACGCCCTGTTCGGTTTCTTGTCCTTCACCTTGTTCCGGATATTTTCGTGCGGTTCCCATGACCGCTTACAACGCCATCACGCCGATTGAAGTCCAAGCATCGAGGAAGCTGATTGAAATGCTGCAAGCGTGCCGTGGTGGTTCGCGATTTCAACAAGTATTGTGGGCTGCTTCTGGTTCTGAAGCGGTGGTCAAAGCCATTTGGGCAGGAATGGCCAAAGATCGCAACAGGGACATGATCCTCGCAACGAGGAATGGCTTTCACGGAAAGAAGGGACTTGCTGGCGCTGTTACTGGATCCGAACAGGACCGGGAAAGAGATCCACGCGTCCGATTCATTAGTTTTCCCACGCATGAGTGCCGCGATATCCGAAACCGGGATGACGCTTTCGACCCAGGTCCCTATCGCGCCGAACTGGATTCATTGTGGCGGCAGTTCGGTCGAAGCATTGGAATCCTGATTACCGAACCTTATTTGGGCGGTGGTGGTTCTTATCATCCTCATCGCGCTTACCTACAGATGCTCGAAGGGTTTTGCAGGGAGCACGACATCGTGTTCATCCTGGATGAAGTCCAAGCCAATTTTGGCAGAACCGGCTCAATGTTCGCTTTCGAGGCCTATGGATTGGAACCAGACATTGTTGTTTTGGGCAAGGGCCTTGGTAACGGTGTTCCCGTGGCCGCCTCCGTTTGCCGTGCCGACCTCCTATCGGCGATGGATTACGGTGAAGGTTCGGATACATGGAGCGCCAACCCTCTCAATGCCGCGGCGGTTTTGGCGACCTTGGAGGAATTTCAAGCCAGGGATGTTCTTGGGCCCATGAGGAAAAGCAGTCGAATCATTGAAGCGGGTCTTGAAAACCTTCGATCCCTACCCTTCGTAGCCCATATCCGCGGGGAACGGGAAGGAATGGTTTGGGGTGTTGAAATGAAGGATCATGCCGGCCTGTCAGCGCATGAATGGGCGTCGTCCTTGGTTGGCGCTGCCTATCACGGAAACGATAATCAAGGTCTCCACATACTTGGACCTTTAGCTCGGAAGGTTCTTCGGGTATCCCCTCCCTTGGTAATAACGGAATCCGAGGCTTCCGAGGGGATGGATCTGCTTCTTCGCATCGCCCGTTCGCTTGTGGCGACAGAGGCCATGCAACCCAAGGTTTCACCGGTTTTGTCGACGGTTTGAATACCGGAGAGGCTTTGATTGCGTGGATACTCTCCTGGATGGTTTTTGCCGATTGTTTCCGGAAGGGTCCTTCCTGTCCCAATTGATGTGCGTCCGGGCCATGGTTGGGTTGATTACCGTTGGACTTGCTTGCGGACTTGTTGGCAGCCTGGTTGTCGGTAGCCGGATGGCATTTTTTTCCGATGCGTTGGCCCATTGCGCTTTTGCCGGCGTTTCAGTTGGATTTCTGCTTTTTGAGTTGATCAAACTTCCGATGGGGCTCGCGGATGAACAGTTCTGGTGGTGGGTCACCCCGCTCATGGTGGTTTTCGGGGCCGGGGTGGGAATGGGCGTGTCAGTCGTCAGGCAGCAGACCAATCTTGGAAATGATGCTGTCATAGGAGTTTTTTTTGCGGGTTCTTTGGGCCTTGCCGCCACCTTGAGTCAGGCGATCAGCAGCAGGAAAATTTTCAGCCTTGAGGAGTTTCTATTTGGTGACCCACTGCTGATCCAATCAGGCCAAATCATCCTTCTTTTTGCCGTGCTCGCGTTGACCGCTTTGTTCATTGGCCTTGGCTTCAACGGACTTGTTTTGGGTAGCTTCAACGCCAGCCTGGCCAGGTCACGCGCCATTCCGATTGACTGGCTGCAAACTGGCTTCATTGTCCTGCTTGCCGTGGTGATCAATGTGTGCCTCAGGGTTGTGGGTGTGCTGCTGATCAACGCCCTGCTCATCGTTCCGGCCGCGATCGCCATGAACCTGTCAAGCAACTTGAGACAAATGTTCTGGATCACCCTTGCCGCCAGCGTGGGCTTGGCAGTCACCGGCCAGATCATTAGCTGGGAGGTCCAAGTCAGGTGCGATGTTCCAGTGGGAATAGCGGGAACCATCGTGACCTTGGCCGTGTTGGCATTCAGCCTCACGATGCCCTTGGCTCGTCGCGGCCGGCGCGCTGGTTGAGTTCTTTCCGCCCCTTGTCATGTGCCCGCAAGCTGGGGACAATAATTCAAGATGTTGCTGGGCAATCCAGTCAGCATGTCGCGGGATGGTAATCCATGTCTGACGCCCAAATGATTCTCAAGATCAAGGATTTTCTCCTGATCTTCACCAGCATCTTCTACGAAGCCCTGCCCTTCATCGTTGTTGGCGCCCTCGTGGCCGGTTTGCTTGAGGAGTTTTTGCCTGGAAAGCTTCTAACTCGCTGGTTTCCCAAAAATCCAATCGCTGGTGCCGTCCTTGGTTCGGGTCTTGGGCTCGTCTTTCCGATGTGCGAATGCGGCATTGTTCCGATCATGCGCCGGCTGCTTCGCAAAGGCTTGCCGCTAGCGGGTTGCACGGCCTATCTTCTCGCGGGTCCGGTGATCAATCCTGTCGTCCTTTTCAGCACATTCATCGCCTTTAGCGGCATGGGGGAAAATTCCGGCCAATTAGGTGGCGTCGCCATGACGGCCCTTCGCGCTGGAATGGCCTACCTCGTTGCCGTCACGACATCCGTTTGCGTGCATTTGGTTCATGCCGGAAATGAACAGGATGTCCTTGTTCCCTTGGGTGGACCTTCCGGAGACGAGAACAACCGCGACATGAGCTTTTTCGCCCGAATGGATCGGGTCACGGGCGTTGTTCTGCACGACTTCATCGATATTTCATTTTTCCTGATCCTTGGGGCAATGATGTCGGCTTCCGTGAGACTCTTTTATTCACAAGACGACATCAGCACATTTTCCTTGTCGTACCCCGTACCAGCGATCGCACTCATGATGTTCATGGCGTTCCTTCTGTGTCTTTGCAGTGAGGCGGATGCCTTTGTCGCCGCGAGTTTTGTGAAAATGGTGCCTGCCGCCAAGGCGTCGTTTCTGGTGTTTGGTCCAATGATGGATATCAAGTTGCTTCTCATGTACACCCGCGTCTTCAGACCGAAGCTCATTGTTCTCATCGTCTGCCTGGTGGCTGCCCAGACATTCCTGCTGGCACTGGCTTATCAATCACTGCTGGCGATGCCGGCAACCGGCGATTAGGGAGATTAATTCGATGGCAGATCAGCGCTCCCCTTCCCTTGCCTCGCTTTCATTGACGATGGCGGACAACCCACCACCAAACGGTCTCGCCTCCGCTCCACGGCCCTCGGCGGAATGGTTTCAGGAACAGTTATTGCAAACAGGCATAGCGCTTGCGCTTGGATTGGTATCCATGGCCATTTACGCCACAGGACGGGTTGGCCTCATTCTCGCCCCCAAGTTTCATCCCTGGCTTGCCGCGGGCGCCGGCGTGCTGGTGGTGCTGGCCTTGATCCGCGCCTTTTTTTTGGCACGGCAAGCAGGATATTTGTCCAAGAAGAACCTGCGGGCGAATCAAACCAATCAATCATGCGAGTCGAAGGCCCACCACCATGGCGATCATGCCCATGATGAATGCGGGCATTCCCATCATCATCCCGATGCCAGTGCCGAAACTTGCTGCGATGATCATCACCATGGTCCCGACTGCGGACATGACCACGGACACCAATGGTTACCCCTTCAAGTCATGGTTCTGTCGATTCCCATCGTGTTGTTCGCCTTGAACTTGCCCAACGAGGCCTTTGGAGCCATGAAAGCGCTTGACTTGGAAGCTTATTCGCTCGCTCCCTCGGGAGCTGGTTCCGGAGGAAAGGCGGATGGGGTGAGTTTTCTCCAGTTGGAAAGGGCGGCTTCCAATCCGGAAGCCCGCGGGCTTTACGATGGAAAAACCGTGCAACTGGTCGGGAAGTTTGTTGGAGATCATGACAAGAGATTCACGCTCATTCGCTTCAAGATGAATTGCTGTGCAGCTGACGCCGTACCACTCAACGCCGCCATCATGGTCGATCCGCAGTCCCAGGCCAGACTCGACTACCGACATTGGTCGGGAAAATGGGTGGAGGTCAATGGCGAGGTTCGTTTCCTTCAGAGCCGGGATGGAAAGTCCTATCTGGCTGCCTTGATCCTTCGGGCCAAGGACACCGAAGAACTCAACAAATCCGAGACATGGATCCGGGAAACGGTTCCAGACTCGCCATTCCTCACCAACTGAACACCTGCAACAAGGAATTATTTCCATGAAATCCACACCGTTTTCCATGTTTGGGCTGACTGTCCTCGGGGTTTTCCTCACAGCCTTGCCGCTGCTCGCGTGTCCGTTCTGTTCCATGCAAGGCCAGACCCTCACGGGAGAAGTTCAGACAGTCGGCATGGTCCTTTTCGGCACGCTTAAGAACGCGAAGCTCAAGTCGGGGGGCGACGGAATCGAGGGAACAACCGAGTTGCATGTCGAGGAAGTCATCAAGGATAACGAGATTCGGAAAGGCTCCAAGGTCCTCACTCTCAACAGGTACATTCCTCCCGACAAGGAGAAGATCTACAAATATCTCGTTTATTGTGATGTGTTCATGAACAAGGTCGATCCTTATCGTGGAGTCGCCGTGCTTCCCGACAGCAAAGTGGCCGGCTACCTTGCCGGATCATTGAAGCAGAAGGATGCCTCCGTCGCCGACCGCCTCGCTTACTTCTTTGGTTGGCTTGATGACAAGGATCCCGAGGTATCCAACGACGCCTACAAGGAATTTGCCAACGCCGACTACAAGGATTTCCAGCCGATGGCTTCAAAGCTACCAGCGGAGAAGGTTGCCGGCTGGCTGAAGGATCCTGCGACACCAGGTTTTCGTCTCGGACTCTATGCCTCGATCCTTGGGCATTGCGGAAGGGCATCCGACGCCTCGCTTTTGGCTTCACTGCTTGACAATTCCGACAAGAGGCTGACGACTGGCTATGATGGCATCCTTGCTGCCTATACCATGCTTGACAAGTCCGGTGGAATGAAGCGAATCAATGGCCTTCTTGGCGACGCCAAGGCCGATTTTCTTCTTCGTTACGCGGCCCTTCGCGCCATCAGATTTTTTCATGATTACCGTCGCGACCTGGTGAATGCTGATGAATCGGCGAAATCGGTGGCTTTGCTGCTTCCACAAGGCGACATTGCCGATATGGCCATCGAAGACCTCAGGAGATGGAAGCGCTGGGAGATGGCGGATCAGGTTCTCGCGGTCAGGAAGTCGGAAGCTGGAAAAGTATCGATTGTGAGGAGGGCTATCCTTCGATTCGCCCTGGGTTGTCCATCGGATGCCGCCAAGGCCCTTGTCGCGCAACTTCGCATGGAGGACAAGCAAGGTGTTGAGGATGCCGAAGAGTTGCTGAAACTCGAGGAAGCCCGCCCTGCTCCCTCCAACACCGCTTCCCCACCCAAGCCTTGATGGGTTTGGCGCCGATGATTGCCCCACTTTTTGGCGTGCATCTCGCCGATGGACAGCTTGCCATCATTCCAATTACGGTCGCATGGATTCTTTGCCTCCTGACTCTTGTTTTCACATCCTGGGGAATGGCGGAGGAGGAAGCGCCGGCAGTTGCCTTGTTCGCGGGGGTCTTTTTTCTTGGATCCTTGCTTTCAATACCTGTCCCGGCCGGTCCCAAAACCCATCTCTTGATGACCGGAATGCTGGGTTTGTTCCTGGGGGCCAAAGCATTTCCCGCAATTTTGATCGGTTGTTCCATGCAGGCACTCTTGTTCGCCCATGGAGGACCGGCTTCAATCGCCATGAACTCCATGGTGATGGGTTTGCCTTCAGTGGTCATTGGAGTCACTGGCCGATGGCTCTTATCGCGCGTGAATGGAGTTCCGATGGCCAGGCTTGTCGGTTTCGTCACCGGAGCGTCCGCCGCCGGATTGACGGTTGCGTTGCATTCGGGAGTTCTCCTGCTTTGGGGACAGGGCTCCTGGGCGATGAGCGTGGCGGCCTTGGTGGCGATCCATATTCCGCTTTTGCTTGTGGAAGGAGCGGTGAGCGGGGCCGTGGTCGGATTGATTTGGAAAGCCCGACCCAGCATGTTGGGAATTCGCGGAAGCCATCCGTTGGCCATGTTGTTTCTAATCTCGATTTTCGCCAGCAACCGGACAGCGCAGGCCGCTTGGCATCGCCTTGAGGTCGAAGCCAGCCGAATTTCTGGTGGAGCCATCGAGGTTTTCGCGCGTTTTTCAATGAATGAGCCGGCTGATTCTGGTGAGGTTTCCTTGCAGGATGAGCATGGGCGCGAACGGTATCGCGCCGCCATGGAAAAGGGCAAGGCGGTTTTTCAAAATGTTGAATCGGGTGAATGGTTGGTCAGGGTCTGGGCATCCGATCATTATGGTGAGACGCTCCTGCGTGTTGGAGAATCGAGTTCCAGCAACGGTCAGATCGGCCTGACCCAAAATATCATCGCGGCTATCGCAGGAGTCGCCATCCTCGTTGCCCTTGCCGGCCTAGCAAGGATTCGTGGACTGGAGCGGCGGATCAGGAGACTGGAGTCTCAGGTTTCTGGTGAACAACCTTCAGGGTAAAGGTCTGACAGCGGGAGATTCCAATCTCCCAACCCAACATGAACCATCGCTTGTCCGCGTGGAAGATCGAGCCTGCTGACAATTCCTTTCTGCCCAAAGCTCAAAACAAAAACATGGTCTCCCGTTTTGAGCGACAAGCGGGCTTCCACCAATTTTTTCTGTTTCGCCTGCTTGTGATCCTCCATTTCAGCTTGCCGGCGAAGATCCCCTTGCCTGATGGTCTCGGCGACTTGAGCCGACAGTTGCTCTCGGCGCAAATCTTCCTTGGCGAGCCTGTCGGCGAGTAACAGCCTGATGGCTCTTTGTTTTTTTGTTTTCTTCCGAAGATAAGTTCTTGCCCGCTTCAACAAGCCGGCTGGCAAATCGAGCCTGGCGGCGATTTTCAGCGCATGGCTGCTTCCCGCTTCCCCAAGGATCAGTCTGTATTCAGGTCGAAGTGATTTCGCGTTGAATTCTACGGAGGCGTTCATGGCCCTTGGATTCTTGAGAGCATAATGCTTCAAGTCTCCCAGATGAGTTGTGACAAGGGCCATGCATCCGCACAGGTCGAGTTCGTCCAGGATCGCGCTTCCAAGGGCGGCACCCTCGGTGGGATCGGTTCCCGCGCCCAATTCATCAATCAAGACAAGGGTGCGCCGCGTTGCCGCCTTGAGGATCAGGCTCACTCGGGCCATGTGGGCGCTGAAGGTGCTGAGCGACTGCTCAAGGCTTTGCTCGTCGCCGATGTCGGCAATCACATTGTCGAAAGCGGGAAGCACCGAACCGGTTTCACATGGGATGGCCAAGCCGCTTTGCGCCATGAGCGAGATGAGGCCGACTGTTTTCAGCGCGGCGGTCTTCCCTCCCGTGTTCGGCCCCGTGATGACGAGAATGCCTTGCCCATCGCCAAGTCGCACCTCGATAGGCACCACCTTGCGACTCGCATTGTCATCGCTTGTCGATTCCTGACGGAATAGCTGCTCAAGAAGGGGGTGGCGCGCTCCCTTGAGCCAAAGCCTGTCACCGGACTCCCAGCAGGGTATTGTCCAATTGAAGTCAGCAGCCACGATCGCTTTCGCCTTAAGGCAATCCAGACGAGCCATTTTCCCAACGGCATGGTTTAGCGGGCCAGCGGCCTTGGCCACCTCTCCTGTCAGCCTGCGCAGGACCCTGTTGATTTCCTTTTCCTCTTCCCCTTTTAAAATGGCGCGCTCGGCGCTGAGGCCGGCGACTTCAGCGGGTTCCACGAACAAAGTTTCACCGCTTCCGCTCGAACGGTGAACAACTCCAGGAAACCGCTGCCGATGATTGGATGCGATCGGCAGCACATAGTGGTCACCGACGACCGTGGCATTCGGATAGCGGAGGATTTTTCTGAGCTCAGGATCCCGCAGCAGACGGTTGACAACATTCTTGACGCGTTCATCCAACTCTGACAATTGCTGTCGAACCTTGGCCAAATCGGGGCTTGCCAGGTCCAGAACATGACCGCGGGCATCAATGCAGGCCTGGATGCCTTTCGCGATCATTCCAAGGTCTTGAATCGATGAGCAATAATCAATCAGCCGCACATGTCTCTCATCGAGTTTGCTGCGCCATCGATAAATGGCGCCTGTCACCAGCATGGTTTCGGAAAGGTCTCGAAGCTCGTCTACGCCAAGGACCGAGCCAATCACGGCTCTCCTGATCAGCAACCTGACATCGCGAAGGCCGTTAAGGGGAGGCGCAAGGCCGCCTGAAACACCCACAATCATTTCGGCAAGCAGGTCTAATTCGGCCCGTAACAATCCGAGGTCGTCCGACGGTTCCGACCCCTTGAGCAAATCCTTGCCCAAGCTGCTGACGCAATGGCTTGAAATCCATTCGAGAACCTTGGGGAATTCAAGAATGTTCCGCGTCTGGCTGTCCATCCAATGGGAATTCCTTGCTGCATGCCGACCTGGGGCTTATCGGACCAATCTTTCCCGATTCCTTGTTCCAAGGATACCATCACGACATGAAACCGGGCGTTGACATCGTGATCATAGGCGGTGGAGTCCAGGGACTCACCTTGGCCCTGTTTTTGTCACGGGCTGGCGCCACCGTGCGAGTCATCGACAAGGGTGCGCTTGGGGTTGAAGCGTCATGGGCGGGGGCCGGAATCATACCTCCTGGTGGAGCGGGTCCACAATCACCGGTAGTCGATCGTCTGCGGACGCTCAGTTCCAGGATGTTCCCGGCTTTTTCAGATGAACTGCTTGCCCTTACTGGAATAAGCAATGGTTTCAGGAAATGTGGCTCATGGCACCTTCCACTGGCAGGAGACAATCTTGAAGGACTAAGGAACTTGTGTGTTCGTGAAGGGCTTCCTCTCGAATCACCTTCCGTGGCCTTGCCGTGGCCCGGAACGCCCGGGGAGTCACCACTTTTTCTCAAGGGGACCATGCAAGTTCGCAACCCATGGCATCTTCGCGCTCTCAAGGATTCTTGCTTGCTGGCCGGGGTTGAGATGATTGAGAATTGTCAAGTCGAGAAAATGCAATTGAAGGGTGGACAAATAAGTTCGATCACGACACCCATGGGCCAATGGCGGGCGCAGTGGTTTGTGCTGGCAGCCGGTGCTTGGAGCGGTGTCTTGGCGGCATCCATCGGTTTCACCCTAACTGTCAAGCCAATTCGCGGACTGATAACCCTGTTGGAAGTTGAAGAGGCGGGGTTGGTTTCGATCGTCGAGCAAGGCAAGCGTTACATCGTGCCGAGGGGCGACGGGCTATTTCTAGTGGGAAGCAACGAGGAGGATGCCGGATTCGACAAGACGATCCAGGAAACAGTTGTCAAGGAACTTGAGGCGTGGGCATCGTATGTGGTTCCGGAGCTGGCCCATGCCAGGCGCAAGAAATGCTGGGCGGGTCTTAGGCCTGGTTCACCCGATGGGATGCCGTTCCTGGGGTCGTGTCCTGATATTAAAAACCTTGTTCTGGCGACCGGCCATTTTCGAGCCGGACTGCAGCTATCTCTTGGAACCGCCAGCCTTGTAAGCCAGTTCATTCTGGGTGGAACATTGCCGATACCGATCGAGCCATTTTCCCCAGCGCGACCATCGGGGCCGTTGAGTGGGGGATTCCTGAATTGAATTCAGGCCAAACGGACCAACCTCGACATGGCGCCGAAACCCAATTGGCGGAATTTCTCGCGGAATTGGCCAAGGAGGCCCGTTCTCTTGGAATGAATGGCAGGGAGGCAGGATTTCTCGAGGGTTTTCTGCCCCAACTGCCTTTCAGCGCTGGTTTGAGGCGAATTCAGTCGGCACATCCGACCGTGGTATTGTTGGGCGCGCGCGGGGTGGGAAAAAGCACGCTGTTCAATTGGTTGGCCGAATATCCATTGGCGCCAACCGGTTGGCTGCCAACAAGCAAGGGAACCCCGGGGCATTCATTTGTTGCCGTTCCTGATGGGGCCATCGAATCAGAGCCACCGGAATTCAATGCCCACACAAGTCCTGAAAATATCAAGATTCAGAGAATACCGATTGCCGGGTTGCCTTGCGCCGTGGAGGTGCATGATCCAGGTAGTTCGATGGTGTCCGCCGGCATCATCGCAGGCAGGGCGAACCGAGTGTTGTTCGTCACTTCCCAGGAACGATATGCTGACCGATTTCCTATTGACATGGTCAGGTGGTGCGCGATCGCGGGGTGCGAGATTGTTCCCGTGCTCACCTTGGTGGATCCCAACATCGAGAAACACCTGAAGGAAGATTTCAGGAGAATTCTTGAGAAAAGCCTGATAACCGCGTCGGGAAATCCCTGTTCCGAGCCTGTTGTATTCTCGAGTGACCGGAAATTAAGCGATGCGAGCGGAGGAATTCCTAGCCGGCAGCTCCTGTTGATGAGTCCAATCCCCGTGGCTCGGAATCCCCTTCCCTGCATTCATCAATTCCTTGAGGTGGTTGCCGAAAAACTGAAAAAAGACATCAAGATTTTGACACGAGCGAAAATAGCGATCGAAGCGGAAGCCAAGTCCGCAATCAATCAATTCAAAGTGATGCGCCACGCGCGACTGCGGTCAACTTCAATGGTTGTTTCCGCTGGAAGGCTCCTGGCTTTGCTGGAACTTCCGGGCCATGCCAGATTATGGAGCACGGGATTCCGGCTCATGGGATGGCCTTTGAGGCAATGGTTGCTTGGCAAGCAGGACGAAGTCACTCATCATCTGTCCGATGCCGTGGTGCGAAGGATTTTGGGAAACTGGAAAGGCAAGGTTTGGCTTTCGGTATTCGAGAACACGTCCCCATCAGCAACCGAGGAGCCCAAAAAGCAGGAAAGCCAAGGAGATTTGAAAAAAAGTTGCGCTGATGAATTTTCAGCCATTATATCCACGGGCACGAAATTGGACACCACCCTGGATTTGGAAACCAATTCCGCCGCTCCCGAATGGCTTGGATCCAAACCGGGAATTCTTGCCATGGCTCGATTGGTGATCTCATGTTTCCAGGCGATTTGTGTCGTCGCCGCATTATGGTACGGGGGTGGTGGAATCCTATCGTTCGTCTATCTGGCCATTTTCGCCGGGTTGGCCGATATGGTTCTTGTCATCGGGGTCAGGGTGCCACTTTGGTTCATCGAACTGGGTTCCCTGCGCAGGTGGGAACAGCGCTTTCATGAAGCCGTCATCAAGCCGTTTTCTGATTATCTCCAGAGGCAGATTGTGCATCAATCGGGAGTGAATGCCAGGGCCATATTCCTTCTTGAAAGTTGCAAAAACCATTTGAACTCTGTCGGGAAAATATCGGGTAAACCAAGATGAATTTCAAAAGCATGCCGGTCAGTCATGAACTGGTTTCAGAATCCAGAAAATTCATGACTCATTTTCAGAATGAAATCAATAAATGTGCCGATAAAAATTATCTTTTCCAATCGCATGAATTGAAAGTTGATTCATTTTTAAATTCCATCGATTGGCTGGATGCTGGCATACCTTTGCCGCTTGTCGCTCTGGTCGGTGCAACTGGCGTTGGGAAAACGAGAATCCTTTCGGAATTGGATCCAAGTAATGAAGAAAAACCAGGCTGGGTGAGGCCATCCACAACACATGTGGCGGGCAGGTTGATGCATGGTTTGAACCTATTGGCTGAACCCGAACCGCGCCTGATGATTCATCTAGATGCCTTGACAAATGAAAAAAACTGGCCTTTTTCCGGAGTATTGGAATGTCCTGATCCTGGCTTTGGCGACCCTCTTGCCCTGAAAACATCAACTTGGCTGAAGAGACGGGCCGACTTTGCGGTCTTGATCACTTCCCCCCAGCGGATTGCCGAGGAAACTGATGATTTTTCCGATCCCAGTATTCTTGATAATCCCTGTGTTTTCGTCCTTGGCAACACTGACACCTGCGGACCATCGGAAGCCGGTGTGATCATCCAGGCCTGGCGGTTGGAACTGGTGCGATCCGGATTTGATCGACCTCAAATTTTCATATGGCCCGATGAATCGGGCAAGCTGGTTGACTGGTTGGAAAGCATGGCCTCAAGCGAATGGCTTCATGGAATCAGGTGTTTCCGTCTGGCCAGGGAGGCTCGTGGCCTTGCCAAGGAAATGGATTTGATCGGACCCAAATGGGGGCAGGAAGCGTTTGTTTCGTTGCGTGGGCAATGGCGATCCGAAATTAATATTGAAGCGGAAAACATTGCGGAAAAAGTGATGGAAGGGCTTGATGGCCGGCGTTTGGAAATGGAGGCATTTCTTGAGGCCGACCTTCATAGACGCCTGAAGGGTATTATGGCTTTTTGGCTTAAATATGTGGCCAGGGGCAGGTCTGGAACCGGACTACTGACGGGAGGATGGCGTTCCTTCCTTGGGCGCGTTGCCTTGGGTGGCGGCAAATCCTCAGGGCCTCGCGAGCAGGCGTCCCGCCTCGCGCTTGAGCCGGCAATCGATTCCAGCGGTGTCGAGTCCCGCCGTGATGAATTGGTTTCCCGGCTAAAGTCCAGTCTGGTAGCCCATTACATTCCCATCGCCGCATTTAATGATACCTTCAGGAAAATCAGTTCCAGTCCGTGGCGCACCCAACTGCTTGGCCATTCCAAGGCCGTTCTCGAAGAATTTGAAGGAAGGCGGCTATCGTCCGGCGGAATTCGTGGACTGGTCAGGGAACTGACTATCGGCATGGCCAATTACTTTCCGCCAGCTTTCATGCTTGCGGCGGTTTTTTGGCCACTCATCCTCTTTTTTGATCCCATGGGATGGAAGCGAACCCCTCAATGGCTTGATTTGCTGATTCTCGCGGCATGCATGGTCGGCTTGCTTTCAGGCTTGCACGGGCTTTTGGGGCTGGTGATGCCATTTCAATGGAATTCCATCAGGTCGGAGTTAAAAGGCCGTTTGATCTCATCCATGGCAAAGGAATTGGAACGCGAAATAGGCGGATATTGTGAGGAAACCATTTCTGAACTTGGAAAGACCGTATCAACCTTGAAGAACCTAGTGAAACAGGCCAATCAACTAGCTGATCATGCGGAAAAAGTGGCGGAAGCGACGGGAGTGTTCGGGGCGGTTATTCCAGCGAAAGACAAATCCGCCAACTGATGGTCATTCCAATAGCAATCAGGTTTGAACTGGACGAAATTGGTCTTCCAGCGAATCCCCCATAGCCTCAATCGCCAAGGGCACGAGGGCGCCCCATTTAAGACGATCGTCGGCAATCATTGTGGCCTCGGCAACCGATGCGATTTTTCGTTGGTCGAGCCGACCTGCGCATTGGTTCATCCTTTCAATGAATGAGTAGGGCTGGATTCTCGCTTCAAGTCCGTGAACCAGCCTGTGAAGGTCGGCCCACATTCCCATGTGAAGCCTGAGAATCGAGCGGACATGCGCCCTTTGTGCCGGCCCTCCAGTGATTTCCTCAATCGATCCCTTGATCATGTCTGACCATGCCGTCCCACTGAATGGAGAGGAAAGAACAAGGGTACCGCATTCATGCCAGAATTTTCTTTGCATGGGGTCGGAAAGCGTCATTGCCAAACCAGGAATGCCCTCGGATAGCTTGGCTATTTCCTGCCGAGAAACTTGGTCGGTTACCCCATTCGCTTCAAGTATCCGCTCTATTTGAATTGTGGGCAGGGGCGTGAATCTCAGCGTTTGGCAGCGTGATCGAATTGTTGGAAGCAAATTTTCGCTGTTTTCACATAAGAGGGCCATCCACATTCCGGGGGGAGGTTCCTCAAGGGTTTTCAGGAAGCAATTCGATGATTCCTCGTTGAAGGCGTCCGCTGGTTCGATGATGAAGACTTTGCCTCGGCCTCCCGCCGCCTTCAGTTGACTGCTTTCGATAAGTCGCCGCATGAAATCAATTTTGAATTCCTTGTCTTCCTCGGGCTTGACCCATGTCTGGCAATCCGGATGGGTGCCCGCCTCCACCTGCTTGCAGGATGGGCATTCACCGCAACTTGACAGCGTGTCGCTTGCTTCGCGTTCGCATAGGAAGCTTCTTGCCACCATTGTCGCGAACAACTTCTTCCCGGACCCGGCCGGTCCTGTCAGGATATGGGCGTGGCCCATGCGGTTCGACTTGATGGCAGCCACCAATTGTCCGCGGTGGGTTTCCATGCCAGCCAGGTCATCCCACCGCATGGCGCTCTTCCCAGCGTTTGATTGTTCCAAGAATATCAGCCAGTACCAGTTCCTCGGGGTTGTCGGCATTGACCACGGCAATGCCCTGCCGATCCATGTCGGCTTCAGCAAGGAATCCAGCCCGAACCCGGCGATGGAAATCTTCCGGACGCCTTTCCAACCTGTCCGGATTGGATCCAAGTCGGGCTCTGGCCTTCTCAACCGGAAGGTCGAGCACGATAGCCAGGTCCGGCTTCAAGCCGCTCGCGGCGAATCGGATTGCTGTTCTTAATCCAGAAAGTTCAAGCCCTGAAGCATGGCCCTGATAGGCCATGGTGGCCAGCATGAACCTGTCGCAGACGACGGTTTCTCCATTCAGGATTGCTGGATGAATGATTTCGTGGATCATCTGGGCGCGGGCCGCCATAAACATTGCGGCCTCGCTCATGGCGCAAATCTCACCGGGGTGGCGGAGCAGGATTTCGCGCAATGACCTGCCCAAATCCGTTGAACCAGGATCTTGGCAAGCCGTGACCGATAATCCCGCCGATTTGAAGTGATTCATCAACAATCGGCATTGGGTGCTTTTTCCCGATCCGTCGAGACCATCAAGGCTAATCAATCGGCCCTTCGTTTCGGGCATGCATCAGGCTCCGATGGCCACGGCTTCGGCGGCCGTTTCGCCGGCGTGGTAGCTTGACCGCACAAATGGACCGGCAGCGACATGGTTGAATCCCATTTTTTGGGCAAGATTCTTCAGGTAATCAAACTCGACAGGCGGAACGAATCGTTCCACCGGCATGTGTCGAACCGTGGGGGCGAGGTATTGCCCTAGGGTGACCATATCGCAACTGATTTCCCGAAGGTCTGTCAGCACCTCCATAAGTTCTTCCACGCTCTCCCCCAGTCCAAGCATTAGTCCGGATTTTGTGAGCGTATCGGGATGTCTCGCCTTGACATAAGCGAGGACTTCGAGGCTTCGCCTGTAATCGGCTTTTCCACGCGCCCTTCGGTACAGACGGGGAACCGTTTCCAAATTGTGGTTGAACACTTCAGGTGATGCTGACATGACAGTTTCAACGGCAGCCAAGTTGCCCAGAAAATCCGGCGTGAGAACCTCAACTGCGGCACCCGTGCGGCGCCGTACCTCCACGATGCACTGCCGGAAATGTTCGGCTCCGCCATCGGGAAGATCGTCACGGGTCACCGAGGTGATCACAACATGGCGAAGGCCAAGCCTGAACGCTGCCTCGGCAACCCTTGATGGCTCGTCAAGTTCGACTGGTTCGGGATCACCCTTGGGAACAGAGCAAAAGCCGCAAGGGCGGGTGCATTGGTTTCCCAGAATCATGAATGTCGCTGTTCGGCGGGAGTAGCATTCGGACCTATTGGGACACTTGGCATTTTCACAAACAGTTTCGAGCCTGAGTTCAGAAAGAAGGTTGTCCGTGAAAAAGTCGGAATTTCCGGTGGGTAGGGGTTTTTTCAGCCAATCCGGCAAACGCCTTCCGGGAACTAAACCGCTTGGGACTAGATCCAAGGATGTCCGCGTGGTTGTCTTCATGACGGGTATCCTGTTGGTTTCCATGACTTAATGTTATCCGAACTTGGAGCCAAGGTGCGTTGTCCAAAGACGCGAAACTGAGTTGCCCGGACTCGGGTGGTTTCCATGAAGGTTATCCCGCCATATGCTTTAGTTTGTTGCTGGATTTCGCGATCGAGGAGTCTAGATTATGGAACGCTTGACGCTTGGCGTTTTGGCATGGTTGTCAATTTTTGCTGCCCAAGCCGTGGCCCAAAACCCCGTTGTTGTCATCAGTACCAATCTGGGTGACATGAAACTTGAATTGTTTGCGGACAAGGCCCCTAAGACGGTCAAAAACTTCCTCGACTATGTTGAAAAGAAGCATTACGACGGCTTGATATTTCATCGGATAATCAAGGATTTCATGATTCAGGGCGGTGGATATGACATCTCCATGAGTGAGAAAGCCACCATGCCACCCATCGTGAATGAGTCAACCAACGGCCTCTCAAACAAGCGTGGAACCATTTCAATGGCGAGGACTTCAGTCCCTGACAGCGCTACATCTCAATTCTTCATCAATGTCGTCGACAATGACAGGCTGGACAAGAACAAGTGTCCCGATGGCGTTGGGTACTGTGTGTTCGGTAAGGTTCTCGAAGGAATGGAGGTGGCAGATAAAATTCGTTCCCTCGAAACCATTCGCGACAAACCGGTAAAGGATGCCGTGATCAAATCGATCCGCCGGCAGTGATTCAAGAAAGCTGTTCTGATTTGCAGAAACACCAGTCTGGAAAGGATTTATCGTGACCAAGGTTCGTTTGCAAACCAACAAAGGCGACATCGTGCTCGAACTGGATGAGGCCAAGGCCCCCATCACCGTTGCCAACTTCCTTAAATATGTAGATGAAGGATTTTATGACGGCACCATATTTCATCGCATCATTGCAAACTTCATGATCCAAGGTGGTGGGTTCACCAAGGAGATGGTTCAGAAGAAGACGCATGCGGAAATCGTCAACGAATCCTCAAATGGATTGCAGAACAAGCGGGGTGCAGTAGCCATGGCCCGCACGCCCGCTCCCAACAGCGCATCGTCGCAGTTTTTCATCAATGTTGTCGACAACGCCTTCCTCGACAAGGCGAACGCCCAGGATCGAGTGGGATACTGTGTCTTTGGGAAGGTCACGGAAGGCCTCGATGTCATAGATCAGATCAAGTCCGTGAAAACGGGAAATTCCAGGGGCCACGGGGATGTGCCAATGGAGACCATCGTGATCAGCAAGGCTTCAAGGGTTTGATGGGAAGCATGCTGGGAGTGTGATCAGATTGAACTTTTGATCACGGTTTGAAGGAAACTTCAAGCAAAACCTGCGTCAAGCGGTCACCCCTCGATCGTTGGTCCTCCAAAAGAGTTTCCAAGGATGGTTCAGCCTTGCGCTGATTCCATATTGTTCTGAGCTGATGTTGAATCGTGACTGGCTTGTCAAGACGCAGGACGCTTTCCCCCTTGGCGTTGCGGGTAATGAGCAGCTTCATCTGGGTGCAACCGGTTGATTTCAGGTAGGCCTTGTTATTGGTCGAATCAATCCAACCACTCACAGTCGCGGGGTTGATGGCCGGGTTGTAGCGCATACCCGTGTTTTGGCTGGTCGGGCTGAGTTCCTCGGCTTTGAGCCAGTAAAAGTGATTGTCCGTAGGCCTCGATGTCCTGAATTCGGCGCCGAGCGGTCCTCCCGCGTTGCTGGTTCCCAAAACGGTCATCGGATAATTTCGTTTCTTGGGACGCATCCAGTCAAAAATGTTGGGAATTTCTCCTGAAAACCATTCGATTCCGCGCCCCTTGTATTGGACCCATAACATCGGAAACGACCTTCCCGCCCAATTGGTGAATATCTCCCTGTTGCGCGCGTTCAATTCGCCTGCATAGTCTCCATTAACCACATAAAATGGAAGGTTTTGGGCGTTTCTCCAGTAGGCTTGCGAGAAGTAGAAGGCGCCTCCGGACATTGGCATGACCCCTGCGAATATGTCCGGGTGGGACAGGCCGATGTCGAACGCGGCATTGCCTCCCGCTTCCAATCCGAAAAGAAAAACACGGTCGGAATCGACACTGTAAGCTTTCCGCGCCTCGGCAATCGCGTCAATGACGGCATCGTGCTCCCGAGGACTGTAGGCGAATCCCGCCCTTGGCCCACCCAGTTCCCAGAGCGGGGCAAGCAGGATGTAGCCCTGTTCAGCAGCGGCTTTCGACCATTTCGCGGCGTGGTCAAGATGCGACTCTCCTGATGCATGCAAGACGACCAGCAGTGGCCAAGTCCTTCCGTGGTGATAGTCGGGCGGCACTTGCACCGCGAACCGCGGCTTTCCCGGTTCGGTAACCGGAGGAATGACATCGCGGGGTAGGCTTGGTGGGGCCTTGTCGGGATTGACAGGTGGCAAGTGGGGAAGCATTTGGCAAAGTTCGTCGATTTTCCTTGTTGTCATCCCGGCTCGGATTTGGCCCAGGATTGATGATCGCCTTTCCGGATCGCTGGATCGAAGATATTGAAGGAGCAATGCCCTAAGATTCCAAATGTCTCGGGCGACAGCGGGTGAGGGATCGGCGCCAGCATTTCCAAGACTCCATCCGGTCATGGCAAGTGCCGCCAGGCTAGCCCCTTTTTCAGGCGGAAGCGGTCCTTGCACCGCTTTTCTCACCGCGCGGGCTTGTCCAAGAAAGCTTTCAAGCCGATCCATGGCGTCAGCGTGGAAAGCTTCCTTGATTTCAGCCATCGCGTTTTTCATTTCTGTGCCGGAGGGCAAGGCCGATTCCAGCCACAAGAACAATTCGTGGTGCTCGCGTTCCCGTTCCGACAAGGCATCCATGTCAGCCCGAAGTGCCCTGAATTCGCCCGAAACTTTTTCAGTTCCATCCGCCTCGGGAAACGATGCCAGCAACTTGGAGGCGATCTTGAATTGATGGGAATGAATCAGTCGCTTGATCCTTTCCAATTCCTCTCGCGCCTTGACTTGCTTGATAACCGTTGCCGCTTCGCCTGACTGACGCGATGCGTCCCCGCCCAATTTCCCAAGTGAATCAGCCTCTTTGGAAGCTTCGGAGAACCTGCCTGCTTGCAGCCAAAAGTCAATCCTTCGCAGTTTGCGAGTGATTCGATCAGCGATTGGGGCCGATTCCCTGTCGAGCGTTTCGGGGTTGGAATCGAAAAGGGCGCGCAATGTCAGGTCATCGAATTCCCGAGTGAGATACATGCAACCCCAGCGATGCCTGTTGATGGCATCCACTCGCGCCCATGTGGGGGTGATCGCACCCAAGTGCTGCTTTAGTCCCACCTTTCCCGTCGGACCGTTGAAAATGAAACCGCGTTCCCACTTGTCGTCCCACGGTTCAACCTGAAGTACCTCCCAAATGCTCGGCATGGGGCGGTTGTGGGGAATGAAAATGACTTTTGGTGAAAGAACCTTTTCCTCCTTGGATGCCTCGTCCCTTTCTGCGATTCGGGCTTGGCTCGGCAGGAAATGAACCCTCCTGCAACCGTCATCAACTTGGAAGAGACCGCGGGGAAAGGCAACAGGTTCCTTGGTCGCCGGATCCAGTTCCAATTGGTGGTCGCGCTTGACCTTTCCTTCAAGGACATATCCGTCCTTGAGGTAGACAAGGTCTGCCCGGCATATCGTCGCTAATGCCAGGCAGCTTAAAAAAATAAGGGGGCGCCCCAATTTCGCGAGCGGAAACCAAATCCTTGAAGGCGATTGAAATCGTCGCATGGCATTCCTCGCCTTGCCATCAGGGAATATCCCCGATGCGTTTGCAATTCCATTATGATCAATGGTGCTGAAGAATTCACGATAAGTGGCAAGTCCATGGGGCTTTCACCAGCGGAGACGATCGATGCCTGTAAGGTTTCGTTGTGGCCATTGCCGGCAACTCATGGCGATATCCAAAAGAAAAATCGGAACAATGGTTCCTTGTCCAACTTGCCAAACCATGATCGAAGTACCCAAAGATGACATGGCCACGGTAGATGGCGGAGCAGGAAAACTCAGGAAAGAAGGCACCGGCGCACGATCCGGCCAACCCCTGCTTGAAGAGGATTTTGACCAGGTGATCTCAAGCGCAGATTTGGTGGATCAAGAAGACGCGGTCCAGCAGATCGATAGCACACTAAATTATATATTATCCAAGCCTATGCTGGTAGCTATTATTGCAATCTCGGCATTCATGATATTTTTAATTGGCTTGGCTTGTGGAATCGTGATAGCAAAAATATGGTTCATTCAGCAGGCGTGGTCGTTTCTTATTTAGCGAATTTAACGAAACCATCAGCAAAATAGACCATCCGCCATTAACTTGGCTCATGATTGAATGTCAGCAAGTGTGGCATGTTTTGACAAATTCATTGAGCGCGCCAGGAGTTGCACATCCATGAAAACGGTTTATTCAAGAAAAATAGCATTAGCAATGATTGGATTAACAGTCTTTGGAATGGGTGTTTTTCAGTGTACAAATGCACAAAGCCTTCAAGCAGATCCCGTGGACACTTTCCGTTTGGCTTTGGGGAACGGTGGCCCCGACAGATTGGGAAAAATGAAAGAATCTTTGGCAGCGATGAAGTCGGCTGGAGAGGTTGGACGCGCCCTCATGCTGCCCGAATGGCAAGGACAATATCGGGACGGCATCAACAAGGAGTTTTTTGAACCAACTGTCAAGCGATTCGTTGAATTGGCCCGTGGTGGGATGCAATCAAAAGAAGTGATCGTGCAGCGGCAAACAGCCAGAATTATCGCTGAAGTTTGTTCGGTTAATTCAGGTGCGCAAAGTTACACGGGCGCGGAGAGGTCGGTCTCGCGTGATGCGTTCCTTCGCCAGAATTTCGCGGAGTTGCAAGAAGGGCTTTTCAACATGGCTTCGAATGATTTGGGAAGCCAATTCGATGCCTTGTACGCCTTGGGGCGCATTGATTCAGACCCGGTCAAATTGGCTTCAACAGTCAAGGCATTTTTCAAGCAAAGTGGGCCAGAGGGCTTGAAGAAAAGAATAGCGGCATCGGAAGCAATTGGGCAAAGAACTTACTCGGTATCGGTTCTCGCAAGGCAAGGCCGATATATCCTTCCCGAGGATTACGATTCCTTGCGAAAAACATTTCTTACAGCCGGAATAGAGTTGGTGCCTGTGGCCGTGATCGGGCTTTCGGATGAGGTCAGGCAAGTTCGGATTAATTGTATTGATGCCATCAACTTTATCACCGATGCGCTTGCCGATAGCGACATTCTGATTCGCACAACATTTGATCCTGCGCTTATCGAAAGAGATGAAGCCGAGCGATCAAGAAGAATGGAGGAAATTAAAAAGGAGCAAAAATCACTTGAGCCGATGATGAGAATGCTTCGCGGTCAGGTTGGCGAAATTGCCACCCAAGGCCTTAAACCAGGCAGGTCCGTGACCACGAGAGTCGATACGCTGCTTATCCTTGAGGATTACGCTGTTTTCCGGAAAAAGCTTTCAGATCAGTGCGTTAAGCTTGATGAGTCGTTGCGACGCAATGGGATTGTTGTTCCCAAGGAGTTAGACCCCTTCCCCATTGACGAGAACGGTGTTAACGCCGTCCTGGCCGGTTTGATTCGCGGACTTGATGACGAGGAGTCAAAGGTTCGTTTAGCCTGTGCCAGCGCGGTCGAGATGATCGTTCTTCAACCCGATGTCATGGAGACAGTGCGTTCGAGCGAGCAAAACCGGCTACTTAGTGCGATCCTGAACCTTCTCAGAAATGAATCAAATCCTTATGTAACGCTGAACCTCGCCCGTGTCCTTTCGAGGATCGCCCCGGGAAAGCCTGAATTGATTCTTCCCACCGTGATCAGCTTGCTTGGGCATGTCGATGGTGATGTCCGAATCCAAGCATTATCGGCCATCAAGAATTTTGGTCCCAAGGCTCGTGAGGCGGTTCCCGCGCTTACTGTGATGGTTGTCGAAAGTGATTCTGATTTCCGATTGGCCGCAATGCAGGCCATTGAGGCGGTTGGTAATGAAGCGAAGGCCACCCTTCCTTCCGTCGCCAAGAATCTCCGCCACGCCAACCCTCAGGTTCGCACCGCCGCCGCCAAAACATTGGGTCGCTTTGGTTCGATGGCTGATGTCGCGTTGGCCGAGTTGGACATCGCGTCGGCCGACTCCGTGGCCGAGGTCAGGATGGCTGTCAGCGAGGCGATTGTCAGGATTCGATCTTCTCCGCAATAGATGATTTCACTGTGCGGGTTCAATCACGCATGTCATTGAGCCGGGACAAGGTCGCCCCAGGTATGGATCCGGCCCGTATGAGTGTACCTGATCTTGCTTCAGCTCGGCATGCTCCTTGGAAGTCGTCAGCAGGATGACTCTCCCCGACTTGTCGACTTCCTGCGCCATCAGAAACCCCTTTTCGGGGGGAAACCCAAAGATGGCCTGCAGCATCTCGATGACATACCTGTAGGTATGGTCGTCATCGTTCAGAAGTATGACATTGTAAGGTGGTTGAATCCTTACATCTTCCTTGGGAAGAGTATTCCCTTTGGCAGGGAAGGATAGCGGTGTGGAACTCGCCTTGATCATTGATGGTTCCATCCGGCGGAATACTCAGAATCAGGCATCCTTGCGTCCTACACAGACGATGGTGATGTCGTCATGGGGGTATTCCCGGCCAGCGGCATGCGCGTCCAAGGCCTTCTTGAGATTATCGACCAGCACACCGGGATCCTTGCTCTTCGATGCGGCCAATGTTTTCTTGATGGCATCAGTCGTGAAGGCTTCATCTCGTGAACTCATGGCTTCGCTGACGCCATCGCTGTAAAGAAGGAGACAGTCCCCCGGCTGGATGGAAAACTCGATCATTTCGTAGGGGAACTCGTCCGCGACTCCTAGCGGGAGGCCTGTGATTTCGTCCGACACGACATCGCGGACAGGTGATCCGTCTGCGGGAATCAGAAGAGGCACCATGTGTCCGGCATTTACTAGCCTGATTTTGTGGGTGTTGGGTTCGATGATCATCGTTTCGAAGGTCACGAACTTGCTCAGCTTTTCTAATGCCGGGTAGAGAGCCGAGTTGATTCGACAAACAGCCGTTGGGAGATCCGGTTCGCTCATCAACCAGAATCGGGTTTCGGAGGAGACCTTGCTCATGATCAGGGCGGCTGGAACGCCTTTGCCAGCCACATCGCCGATTGCGACTGCCAAGCGGTTGTCAGGCAACTGGATGTACCCGTAATAGTCGCCACCGACTTCCTGCGCAGACTTATAGTAGGCCTTGCAGCAGTAGGGGCCTAACTCGGCCTCCTTATCGGGCAGGAAACTACCCTGTACCTCCTTGGCCAATTTCATGTCCGCGGTTCTGGCAGCCTTTGCTCGTTCATCATTGATGGTTTTCTCATGCAGTCGGGCGTTTTCCATGGAAATGGCCGCCTGCCCCGCCACGCACCATAGAAATTTCAGGTCGTCCTGGTTGAATTTTTTGGCCCGGTCCTGGGTATCAAGTTGAACCACTCCCAAGGCCTTGCCAGATGGACCAATCAACGGAACACACATCACGGAACGGATCCGGAAATCAACAACGCTTTGGCTCAATCCAACAGAGTCCGACCTGCTCGCGTCATCCGCCGTGAAGGCTTGCTTGGACTCAAGGCAGCGTTTCACGATTGTTCGTGAGAATCGCGCGTTCGCCTCGTCCTGCGCTCGCCTGGTTTTCACAACTTTTGGCATCAGCCGGGGATTTGGACCTTCCTCGGCCAAGATCACAAAGCAGCGATCAGCTTGACGGAATACTTGGAAGAGATTCTCGGCGATCTTGGGAAGGAGTGGATCAAGGTCGAGGGTTTTGCTGAGGCTGGCGCTGATTTCAACGAGAGCCCTGAGCTTCTCCGCTGGTTGAGCCTCTAAAATCATTTGGCTGGCCGCCACCGATGACTCAATCGATGGTTCGTCCCCAGAATCAGTCTCGTCGTGGTCGTCAGCAGGCAAATCGGCGCTGGATTCTTGAGCGCCTGATGAAAACAGGAACTCAACATCACAAATCCTTATTTTGTCTCCGTTTTTCAGTTCTGGGCGAGGTTTTGCCGGGTCAATCCTTGTGTTGTTGAGAAAAGTTCCATTTCGACTGCCATTGTCCACCAGAAAGATACGGTCATTTTCCTTGACGACCTGCGCGTGTTCACGGCTGACGGAAGTGACAGGTATTACGATGTCGCAAGTGACCTGCCTGCCAAACTTCATGCACTCCTTTGTCAGGTCGTATGTCTTGCCCTCCTCGGGCCCCTTGGTGATGGTGAGTTTGGGGGTTGACATGACCAAACCTCTTGAGCCTTGAAAGGTTCGGGCATTCTAATTGTGGTCACCAAGTCCTGCAATGCTAGGGGAGTTGCGGCCGGTTGGATGCAGATAGATATCGGTCGTCATCATCATGCCATCTTCAGGACGAGGTCGCCTCCATCAACCTGGGTACCCGCAGGGGTCAGGATTTCTAGGATTTTGCCGGAATTTGGGCTTGCGACAGTGGTTTCCATCTTCATGGCCTCGAGGGTAAACAACTTTTGGCCTTGGGATACGGTCTCGCCCTTTCCGACAAGAATCCTTGAAATCGAACCAGGCATGGGGGCGCCAATTTCTTTGGGATTTCCGGCCGCGGCCTTGATTCTAGTAGCCGCCTTTCCAGCCAGCGAATGGTCGGAAACAACGATTTCTCTTGGTTGGCCGTTCAATTCAAAAAACACCGTTCGTGTTCCACCTGGTTGAGGATCTCCGACGGTCAGGAAGCGAACGATCAGCGTTTTTCCCCTCTCGATATCGATGCTGGCTTCCTCGCCTGGTTTAAGTCCATGGAAGAAAAGGGGGGTGGGCAAGACGCTTGTGTCGGAGTATTCGGTCTTGTGCTTGGCCAAAGATGGAAAAACTTTGGGATACATGACATAGCTAAGTATGTCTCGGTGCGAGCAGCTTATGCCCGCATCTGTTTCACATGCCGTTTTTTCGGCATCCCAATCAACCGGGGGAAGCAATGCTCCTGCGCGGCCGGCAAGCGGTTTCCTGCCCTTGAGGATGATCTCGCGAAGCGGCTGCGGAAAGCCGCCGGGGGGCTCACCGAGGCGGCCTTCAAAGAATTCAACAACTGACTCAGGAAATGAAAGGTCTCGCTTGTTGGAAAGCACATCTCCCGGGGAAAGATTGTTTCCCACCATGAACAGGGCCATGTCGCCCACAACCTTGGATGTCGGGGTCACCTTGACGATGTCACCGAACATCGTGTTCACCGCGGCATACATTTGGCAGGCCTCGCGCCATCTGCTGGCCAACCCCAACGCCGCGGCCTGATGGAACAAGTTCGTGTACTGTCCTCCGGGCATCTCGTTTTCATAGACATCGGATCCGGGGGCCAGTTGGCCTGTTTCAAATACCCGGTACATGGCCCGTGTTTTTTCCCAATAGTCCGCGGTTTCCTGCAGGTGCCGGCGATTGATTCCCGGATCCCTTGGATGCCCTCGCATCGCCTCGACCAGGGCGTGCAACGAAACCTGGCTTGTCATCCCCGCCATGGGAGCCATGGCCGTGTCAACCACATCAACGCCGGCATCCGCCGCGAGCATGAGGCTTGCCATCTGTCCACCAGGGCAATCGTGGGTATGGAAATGCAGCGGCAAGTCGACGGCGTCACGGATGGCCTTGACGAGTTCCCGCGCGGCGAGGGGCTTGCAAAGCCCCGCCATGTCCTTGATCGCCAGGATGTGCGCCCCGCGCCTGGCCAGTTCCCGAGCCAGATCCACATAATACCCAAGCTTATACTTCGTCTTTGAAGGATCGGTGATGTCGCCTGTATAGCATATCGCGGCTTCGCAGATCGAGTTCGTGCGCCTGACGGCCTCGATCGCCAAGGTCAGGTTGTCGATGCCGTTGTTGGCGTCAAAAACCCTCAGGATGTCAATTCCCGCAGCGGCGGCCTCCTTGACGAAGGCGTGAACCGCGTTGTCTGGGTAGTTGGTGTAACCGACGGCGCTGGCCGAACGCAGGAGCATCTGGAAAAGAATGTTTGGAATGGCTTTGCGCATGGCGGTCAGCCTGTCCCACGGGCATTCCTTGAGAAATCGCATCGAGGTGTCGAATGTCGCTCCTCCCCACATCTCGATCGAAAAAAAATCGGAATGCCTGTGGGCGTAATGAGGGGCGATCCTCACCATGTCGCGTGTTCTCAACCGCGTGGCCAGAAGTGATTGGTGGGCGTCCCGGAAGGTGGTGTCGGTGATGAAGAGCCGTTTCTCGGCGCGCAGCCATTGTGAAAAGCCGTCGGCGCCCAACTCCAGGAATTTGTTCCTTGTACCTTTCGGCGTGGGAGTTCCGGCGAGAACCGGTCGTGGCAGCACCGGTTCTCCGGAGCCGCCTTCATTTCTCTTGTCTTTGCCTTTCAACTCCGGGTGTCCGTTGACAATGGTCTCGGCAACATACTTTAGCAGCTTGCTGGCTCGATCCTGCCGTATTGGAAGCTCAAACAGGGATGGGGTTTCGTCGATGAAGCGAGTTGTGCATTCACCGTTTTGCAGATCGGGGTGACCGACGAGGTTGATGAGGAACGGAATGTTGGTTTGAACACCCCTGACCCTGAATTCCTGTAGGCTCCTGAGCATGCGGCGGGTGGCATCCTTGAATTCGGGTGCCCGGGTGGTCACCTTGACGAGTAGGGAGTCATAAAACGGAGTGATCATGGCGCCGGTGTAGGCTGATCCCGCGTCGAGGCGGATACCAGGGCCCCCTGTTGAGCGATAGTTGGTTACCCTGCCGTAATCAGGGAGGAATTGTCGAGCCGGGTTTTCGGTGGTCACGCGGCATTGGATCGCGTAGCCGTTTGTCCGTATCTGTTTCTGGTCCGCCAGACCGACATCGGGATGTTCAAGTTTGTGCCCGGATGCGACCAGGATCTGACACTTGACGATGTCATGTCCCGTGGTTTCCTCGGTGACAGTGTGCTCGACCTGGATCCGAGGATTGACCTCAATAAAGAAGAAGTCATTTTTTTCCGCGTCAACAAGGAACTCGACTGTTCCGGCATTGTCGAGGCCCACGGCTTTCCCGATCGAAATGGCCGCGTCGAGAATATCGCTCCTCAGTTTGGGAAGGAGGTTTACAGCCGGAGCGATCTCCACGATTTTCTGGTGCCGCCTTTGAACGGAGCAATCTCTCTCAAAAAGATGGACTAAACCTCCAAACGAATCACCGAGCAACTGAACTTCGATGTGCCGCGCCTTCCTGATGAACCTTTCGAGAAATACATCAGCGACTCCAAAAGCAGTACCGGCCTCCCGTCTGGCCTGATCAAGGCAATCCTTCAATTCCCCCGGTCCATGGGCCACTCTCATGCCCCGGCCACCGCCACCCATCGAGGCCTTGATGATCACCGGATATCCAAGTTTGTCCGCTTGGCCCATTGCCTCTTCATCGGACTCAATCGCATGACTTGACCCTGCCAAGACCGGGACACCCGCCTTCATGGCGATGCCTCGGGCTACAACCTTGTCGCCCAAGTTTTCCAAGATGTCAGTCCGCGGACCAACAAATGCGATTCCCGCATCACGGACAGCCTTAGCGAACCTCGCGTTTTCCGAAAGAAATCCATAGCCCGGATGGATGGCATCGACTCCGTTGGCCTTGGCCAGTTCAACGATCGATTCGATATCAAGGTAAGACCTGATCGGTTCACCGGACTTGCCTACAAGGTAAGCTTCATCGGCCTTGAACCGGTGCAGCGCAAACCGATCCTCGTGGGAGTAGATGGCTACTGTCCTGAGGCCCAATTCGTGAGCGGTCCTGAAAACCCTTATGGCTATTTCGCTGCGATTGGCGACAAGGATCTTGCTGAATGGCTTGGGCATGAGAAAAACTCTGGCGAGGAGGGGAGTTTCCTTCAGAATCCATTCAATCAAGGTAGTGACTGGATGCTGACATCCAAATGAAAAACCTTCAGCTCTGTCTGGGTGACAAAAAAGAGAGGGGGCCTGAATCCAGACCCCCTCATAACAATGCTCGATAGCTTGTTATTTAGCTAAAACTTTGCCCTTAACCGGAACTGTGACAATGCCGTTTTCCGGTAGATCTGTGTGCACTTTGAGCAGCGTTTGAAGTTCGCCCGCCTTGGTGCCCTTGACCGAAAGAGTGACGACA
>Ga0172376_10000065_pt1 | contig 119924 bp, 110 predicted proteins | sample Lak35m_FD_121114 | JGI IMG/M metagenome (GOLD analysis project Ga0172376, IMG submission 121114) | Freshwater microbial communities from Kabuno Bay, South-Kivu, Congo - kab_092012_35m | ecosystem: Environmental > Aquatic > Freshwater > Lake | place: Democratic Republic of the Congo...
ACCCCGTAGACTCCCATCGAGGTGAGCGCCTGCTGTATGTGCTGGCGCTCACCTCGATGGGAGTCTACGGGGTGATCATCGCTGGATGGGCGTCGAACTCCAAGTACGCATTCCTCGGCGCCATGCGCTCGGCGGCACAGATCGTGGCCTACGAGATCGCCATGGGTTTCGCCCTCATCGGTGTGCTCATGCTCGCCGGCAGCCTGAGCCTGCCCGACATCGTCAACGCGCAGCAGGGTGAATGGGGCCTGCTCGGCTGGAACCTGGTGCCTCTGTTCCCGCTGTTCCTGGTCTACTTCATCTCCGGCGTGGCCGAGACCAACCGCGCGCCGTTCGACGTCGCCGAGGGCGAGTCGGAGATCGTCGCCGGCTTCCACGTCGAGTACTCGGGCATGACCTTTGCCATCTTCTTCCTCGCCGAGTACGCCAACATGATCCTGGTGTCGGCGCTGGCGGCCTGCCTGTTCCTCGGCGGCTGGCTGTCGCCGGTCCCCGGTGTGCCGGGCGGTTGGCCCTGGCTGTTCGCCAAGATCGGTTTCCTGCTGCTCTGCTTCCTCTGGTTCCGCGCCACCTTTCCGCGCTACCGCTACGACCAGATCATGCGGCTCGGCTGGAAGGTGTTCATCCCGCTGACGATCGTCTGGATCCTCGTCGTCGGCGCCTGGAAGCTCTCGCCCCTCTGGCTCTGGTAAGGCGCCCGCCATGCAAGCCATCCGCGATCTCGTCAAGACCTTCTTCCTCACCGAACTCCTGCAGGGGCTGGCACTGACCGGTCGCAACCTCTTCGCGCGCAAGATCACGGTGCAGTATCCGGAGGAGAAGACGCCGATGTCGCCGCGCTTCCGCGGCCTGCATGCCCTGCGTCGCTATCCCAATGGCGAAGAGCGCTGCATCGCCTGCAAGCTCTGCGAGGCCGTGTGCCCGGCGCTCGCCATCACCATCGAATCGGAGCAGCGCGACGACGGCACGCGACGCACCACCCGCTACGACATCGATCTCACCAAGTGCATCTTCTGCGGCTTCTGCGAGGAGAGCTGCCCGGTCGACTCGATCGTCGAGACGCACATCATGGAATACCACGGCGAACAGCGGGGCGACCTGCTGTACACCAAGGAGATGCTGCTCGCCATCGGTGACCGTTACGAGAAGGACATCGCCGCAGCGCGCGCGGCCGATGCGCCGTACCGCTGACCGCGCCGCGCACACAGGCCCGCAACCCGCATGCATCCCCTCGGCTTGATCTTCTACTTCTTCGCTGCCGTGCTCGTGGTCTCGGCGCTGCGGGTGATCACCGCACGCAACCCGGTGCATGCGGCGCTGTTCCTGGTACTCGCGTTCTTCAGTGCGGCCGCGATCTGGATCCTGCTCGAGGCGGAGTTCCTGGCGCTGACGCTGGTGCTGGTCTACGTCGGCGCGGTGATGGTGTTGTTCCTGTTCGTGGTGATGATGCTCGACGTCAACTTCGACACCCTGCGCGAGGGTTTCTGGCGGCACCTGCCGGTGGGCCTGGTGGTGGCGGGCCTGATGGTCACCGAGATGGTCCTTGTGTTGTCTGCCGAGACCTTCCGCGGTGCGCCGGCGCCGGAGCCACGCGGTTTCGATTACAGCAACACCCGCGAGCTCGGAGCGGTGCTCTATACGCAGTACGTGTACGCCTTCGAGCTGGCTGCGGTGCTGCTGCTGGTGGCCATCGTCGCCGCCATCGCCCTCACGCTGCGCCGCCGCGAGGGCGTGCGGCGCACGGACGTGGCCGAGCAGGTCAGGGTGCGCCCTGAAGACCGCCTGCGCGTGCTGCAGGTGCCACCGGAGTCACCGGTCGGTGCCAAGCCGGACGAGCCAGGGCAGGTGTCGCAATGATCACGCTGTCGCATCACCTCATCCTCGGCGCACTGCTGTTCGCCATCAGCATCGTCGGCATCTTCCTCAACCGCAAGAACGTGATCATCCTGCTGATGGCCATCGAGCTCATGCTGCTCGCCGTCAACCTGAACTTCATTGCCTTCAGCCACTACCTCGGCGACATCTCGGGTCAGGTGTTCGTCTTCTTCATCCTGACCGTAGCCGCCGCCGAGTCGGCCATCGGGCTCGCCATCCTCGTCGTGCTGTTCCGCAACCTGCGCAGCATCAACGTCGACGACATCAACACCCTCAAGGGCTGACGCGCCGTGTCCATGGAATCGCTCTACCTGCTGGTGCCGCTCGCCCCGCTCGCCGGCGCGCTGCTGGCCGGCCTGTTCGGCAGGATCATCGGCCGTGCCGGGTCGCACGTTGCCACCATCCTCGGCGTGGCGGTGGCCTTCGTCGCCAGCGTCGTCATCGCCCAGGACGTGATCGGCAACGGCAACACCTTCAACGGGGCGCTCTACACCTGGGCGATCTCCGGCAGTCTGAGGATGGAGCTCGGTTTTCTCATCGACCCGCTGTCGGTGATGATGATGCTGGTGGTGACCTTCGTCTCGCTGATGGTGCATATCTACACCATCGGCTACATGCACGACGACCCGGGCTACCAGCGCTTCTTCAGCTACATCTCGCTGTTCACCTTCGCCATGCTCATGCTGGTGATGAGCAACAACTTCCTGCAGCTGTTCTTCGGCTGGGAGGCGGTAGGCCTGGTGTCGTATCTGCTGATCGGCTTCTGGTACACACGTCCGACCGCCATCTACGCCAACCTCAAGGCCTTCCTCGTCAACCGCGTCGGCGATTTCGGCTTCGTGCTCGGCATCGGCCTGGTGGCGGCCTACTTCGGCAGCCTCGACTACGCCACCGTGTTCGCTGCCGCGCCGGGTCTGGCCGGCGAGACGGTCAGCCTGTTCCCGGGGGTCGAGTGGTCGCTGCTCACCGTCGCCTGCATCGGGCTCTTCATCGGTGCCATGGGCAAGAGTGCGCAGTTCCCGCTGCACGTCTGGCTGCCCGATTCGATGGAGGGCCCGACACCCATCTCGGCGCTGATCCATGCCGCCACCATGGTCACCGCCGGCATCTTCATGGTGGCACGCATGTCGCCGCTGTTCGAGCTGTCGGAGACGGCGCTCTCGGTGGTGCTTGTGATCGGCGCCATCACCGCGCTGTTCATGGGCTTCCTCGGCATCGTGCAGAACGATATCAAGCGCGTGGTGGCCTACTCGACCCTGTCACAGCTCGGCTACATGACGGTGGCGCTCGGTGCCTCGGCCTATTCGGTGGCGGTGTTCCACCTCATGACCCACGCCTTCTTCAAGGCGCTGCTGTTCCTCGCCGCCGGCAGCGTGATCATGGGCATGCATCACGATCAGGACATCCGCAACATGGGTGGGCTACGCAGGTACATGCCGGTCACCTGGGTCACCTCGCTGCTGGGCTCCCTGGCACTCATCGGCACGCCGCTGTTCTCCGGCTTCTACTCCAAGGACTCGATCATCGAGGCGGTCGCCGAGAGCCACATCGCCGGGGCGGGCTTTGCCTACTTCGCGGTGGTGGTCGGGGTGTTCGTGACCGCGTTCTACAGCTTCCGCATGTATTTCCTGGTGTTCCACGGCAGTGAGCGTTGGCGTGGCGGCAGCCACGACGACAAGCACGCGTCCAGGCACGACGACGACCACGGCCATCGCCATGGCCTTGGTCCGCACGACGATCCACACGAGAGCCCCTGGGTGGTGACGCTGCCGCTGGTACTGCTGGCCATCCCGTCGGTGCTCATCGGCTACCTCACCATCGGCCCGATGCTCTATGGCGGCTTCTTTGGCGACTCGATCCTCATCGCCACGAACCACCGCGCCATGGCCGAGATGGCCGAGGCCTTCCACGGTCCGCTGGCCATGGCGCTGCACGGCTTGAGCACGCTGCCGTTCTGGTTGGCGCTGTCCGGCGTGGCGGTGGCGGCGCTGTTCTACCTGAAGCGGCCGGACATCCCGGCGGCCATCCGGGCGCGGTTCTCCGCCATCCATCGCATCCTCGAGAACAAGTACGGCTTCGATGACTTCAATCAGTGGTTCTTCGCCAACGGTGCGCGCCTGCTCGGGGGGCAACTCTGGCAGCGCGGTGACCGTGCCCTGATCGATGGCGTCCTGGTCAACGGCTCGGCGCGACTGGTGGGCCGCATCTCCGCCTGGGCTCGTCAGGGCCAGACCGGTTTCGTCTACACCTATGCCTTCACCATGATCATCGGCATCGTCGCGCTGCTCGGTCTGTGGCTGGGTATCTGAGCGCGGCGCCCTGAACATGGTCACCAGCCAGCTCCCGCTCCTCACGCTCGCCATCTGGGTGCCGATCGTCTTCGGCCTGATGGTGCTTTTCGTCGGCCGCGACAGCGCCCCCTCCAACGCGCGCTGGCTCGCGCTGATCGGGGCACTGGCGGGTTTTGTCGTGACCCTGCCCTTGGTCACCGGTTTCGATGTCTCGACCGCTGCGCTGCAGTTCGTCGAGGACCGGCCCTGGATCCCGGCCTTCAACATCCGCTACCAGCTCGGCGTCGACGGCATCGCCATGCCTTTCGTGGTGCTGAACAGTTTCATGACGGTGTTCGTCGTGGTCGCTGCCTGGCAGGTCATCAGCAGCCGGGTGTCGCAGTACCTGGCAGCCTTCCTGGTGATGAGCGGGCTGATCAACGGGGTGTTCGCCGCGGCCGACGCCATCCTGTTCTACGTCTTCTTCGAGGCGATGCTGATCCCGATGTATCTCATCATCGGCGTCTGGGGCGGCCCCAACCGTGTCTATGCCGCGATCAAGTTCTTCCTCTACACCCTGCTTGGCTCGCTGCTCACGCTGGTGGCCCTGATCTATCTGTTCTACCGGTCGGAGGGCAGCTTCCAGATCGCCGACTATCACGTCCTGCCGCTGGGTCTGGACGAGCAGATCCTCATCTTCCTGGCCTTCCTCATGGCATTCGCGGTCAAGGTGCCGATGTGGCCCGTGCACACCTGGTTGCCGGATGCGCACGTCGAGGCGCCGACCGGGGGCTCGGTCATCCTCGCCGCCATCACGCTCAAGGTCGGGGCCTACGGTTTCCTGCGGTTCTCGCTGCCGATCGCGCCGGACGCCTCGCAGCATTTGGCGGGGCTGATGATCGCCCTGTCGCTGATCGCGGTGGTGTACATCGGACTGGTCGCACTCGTACAGTCCGACATGAAGAAGCTGGTCGCCTACTCCTCGATCGCCCACATGGGTTTCGTCACCCTCGGTTTCTTCCTCTTCGAACCACTCACGGTGGAGGGTGGCCTGGTGCAGATGATCTCGCACGGCTTCATCTCCGGTGCGATGTTCCTCTGCATCGGCGTGCTCTACGACCGGATGCACAGCCGACAGATCGCCGACTACGGTGGCGTGGTCAACCGCATGCCGGTGTTCGCGGCCCTGTTCATGCTGTTCGCGATGGCCAACGCCGGTCTCCCCGCGACCTCGGGTTTCGTCGGCGAGTTCATGGTCATCCTCGGCGCCGTGCAGGTCAATTTCTGGTACGCCTTCGCTGCGGCCACCACGCTGATCCTTGGCGCCGCCTACACCTTGTGGATGTACAAGCGCGTGGTGTTCGGCGACATCGCCAACCGGCACGTCGATGCCTTGCAGGACATCGACCGGCGTGAGTTGCTGATGCTCGCCACGCTTGCCATCTGTGTGTTGGCGCTGGGGATCTGGCCGGCTCCGGTGCTGGAAGTGATGCACGTCTCGGTCGACAACCTCCTGCACCACGTTGCGCAGAGCAAACTGTGATCCCGACCTTCGACGACTACTTCGCGGCGCTGCCGGAGATCCTGTTGCTGGGGATGACCTCGTTCATCCTCATCCTCGACCTGTTCCTCAAGGACCATCAGCGCAACATCACCTACCTGCTGACACAGTTCACGCTGCTCCTGTGCGCAGTGGTCACCGTCTTCACCGTGCAGGGGCGCCCGGTGTTCGCCTTCAACGGGCTGGTGGTCGATGACCTGATGTCCGATGTGCTGAAGGTCATGATCTACCTCGCGGTGACCATCGCCCTGGTCTATGTCCGTGCCTACAACGCCGCACGTGGGCTGTTCACCGGCGAGTTCTTTGCGCTGGCGCTGTTCGCCACGCTCGGCATGCTGGTGATGGTATCGGCAGACCACTTCCTGACCCTGTACATCGGCCTCGAACTGTTGTCGTTGAGCCTCTATGCGATGGTGGCGCTGCAAAGGGACTCTGCGCGTGCCACCGAGGCGGCGATGAAGTACTTCGTGCTGGGTGCGCTGGCCTCCGGCATGCTGCTCTACGGCATGTCGATGTTCTACGGCGCGACCGGATCGCTGGAGCTGGAATCGGTGTCTGCCGGGCTCGCCGGCGGCCTCGGTTCGTCCAAGGTGCTGATCTTCGGCCTGGTGTTCATCGTCGCCGGGATCGCTTTCAAGCTCGGCGTGGTGCCGTTCCACATGTGGGTTCCGGACGTCTACCAGGGTGCCCCGACCTCGGTGACCCTGTTCATCGCCAGTGCGCCCAAGATCGCCGCCTTCGCCTTCACCCTGCGCCTGCTGGTCAATGGTCTGGAGCCACTGGTGGCCGATTGGCACGGCATGCTGGTGGTGCTCGCGGTGTTGTCGATGGTGCTCGGCAACGTGGTGGCGATCGCCCAGACCAACCTCAAGCGCATGTTGGCGTACTCCACCATCTCGCACATGGGCTTCGTGCTGCTTGGGGTGCTGTCCGGCAGTCTCAACGGCTACGCGTCGGCGATGTTCTACGTACTGGTCTACGTCCTCACCGCGCTGGCCGGCTTCGGCGTGGTACTGCTGTTGTCTCGCGAGGGCTTCGAGTCCGAGGAACTGGACGACCTCAAAGGGCTCAACCGGCGCGATCCCTGGTTCGCATTCATCATGCTGCTGGTGATGTTCTCGATGGCGGGAGTGCCACCGCTGGCCGGGTTCTTCGCCAAGCTCTCGGTGCTGCAGGCGGCCCTGCAACAGGGTCTGGTATGGCTGGTCGTGCTTGCGGTGATGATGTCGCTGGTGGGTGCCTTCTACTACCTGCGGGTGGTCAAGCTCATGTATTTCGATGACCCGCAGCACCAGGAACCGATCCAGCCGCTCGGTGACATGAAGGTCATGCTCTCGGCCAATGGCATCGGTCTGCTGTTGTTGGGCCTGGCGCCACAGCCCCTGTTGACGCTCTGCATGGTCGCCATCAGTCACTCGATGTAGCGCGGTGGTGTCCCGGTCAGATGACCGATGCACCATGTGTCTGCACCGGACAGACTCTGAGCGCCGGAGATCCCGGTCCCGATGAGTCTCTCTGGAGCCAGCCATGTCCCGCCTGTGCCGAGTCGTCGCCAGTAGCCTGCTGGCCTCCGCACTTCTGCTCATCGCGCCCGCAGCCCGCGCGTTGGTCGACCTCAACACCGCTGATGCGGCGACGCTGCAGACGATCCGCGGGATAGGTCCGGGCAAGGCGCGCGCCATCCTCGAGCACCGTGAACGAAAAGGCAGGTTCCGCAGCGTCGAGGAGCTTGGCGAGATCCGCGGCTTCGGCCCGAAGACCTTGCAGCGCCTGCGGCCCCAGTTCACGGTGGGGGGCTTGCCGGGCCTGTCCGGCGCCGCGGAGGCGGGCGGCTCGCCACCGGTCTCCGGCGGTTCGTCGCGGACGCTCATGCTGCAGCCGCCCCGGCGGTATCATCAGCCTCCCTCCGAGCAGGCACAGGACCATGGCGGCAGTCCCAACAGACCCCAGCGATCCCCCCGGCGTGGCGAACACGGGGCCGCACCCTTGCTACCAGACGATCGAGCAGTTCATCGGCAACACCCCGCTGGTGAGATTGCAGCGCTTGCCGGGTTCCACCAGCAACCGGGTGCTCGGCAAGCTCGAGGGCAACAACCCGGCGGGTTCGGTCAAGGACCGACCGGCGCTCTCCATGATCCGCGAGGCGGAGGCGCGGGGACGGATCAAGCCCGGCGATACGCTGATCGAGGCGACCAGCGGGAACACCGGTATCGCGCTCGCCATGGTGGCGGCGATCCGCGGCTACCGGATGGTCCTGATCATGCCCGAGCACATGAGCATCGAGCGCCAGCAGGTGATGAAGGCGTTCGGCGCTGAACTCGTCCTGGTCGGCCAGAGTGAGGGTATGGAGGGTGCGCGCGATCTGGCCGACGCCATGCAGGCGCGTGGCGAGGGGGTGATCCTCGACCAGTTCGCCAACCCCGACAATCCGCTCGCCCATTACACCGGTACCGGCCCGGAGATCTGGCGCGACACGGCCGGTACCATCACGCACTTTGTCAGCAGCATGGGCACCACCGGCACCATCATGGGCGTGTCGAAGTTCCTCAAGGAGCAGAACCCGGCGGTGTGCATCGTCGGTGTGCAGCCGGAGGAGGGCTCCCAGATCCCGGGCATCCGCAAGTGGCCGGAGGCCTACCTGCCGGCCATCTGCGACTTCTCGCGGGTGGACCGCATGATGTACGTGAGCCAGGCCGAGGCAGAGGACACGGCGCGACGTCTCGCTGCGGAGGAGGGCATCTTCTGCGGCATCTCGGCCGGAGGCGCCATGGCTGCGGCGCTGCGGCTTTCAGCCGAGGTGAGCAACGCCACCATCGTCAGCATCGTCTGCGACCGCGGTGACCGCTACCTGTCCACCGGCGTGTTTCCGGCATGACGCCGATCCTCAGTTTCGACATCGAGACCATCCCCGATGTCGAGGGCCTGCGTCGCCTCTTGGCTCTGGGTCCGGAGCCGAGCGACGAAGCCGTAGCCGAGGCGGCCTTCGAGGCCCGTCGCCAGAAAACCGGTGGCAGCGACTTCCTGCCCTTTCACCAGCACCGCGTGCTGTGCATCTCGTGTGCGCTGCATACCGCCGAGGGCTTCCGTGTGTTCTCCCTCCACGGCGAGGACGAGGCGCGCAACATCCAGCGCTTCTTCGACGGTGTCGAGCGCTACACGCCGACACTGGTGAGCTGGAACGGCGGCGGATTCGACCTCCCTGCGCTCAATCATCGGGCCCTCATCCGGGGTGTGCGGGCCGTTCGCTTCTGGGAGCAGGGCGACGATGACCGGGAGTTCAAGTGGAACAACTACATCTCCCGCTACCACTCCCGCCACACCGACCTGATGGACGTGTTGGCGCTGTATGGACGCGGTGGAGTTCCGCTGGATGAACTGGCACAACTGATGGGGCTGCCCGGAAAGCTGGGCATGGACGGCAGCAAGGTCTGGTCGGCCTATCGTGCCGGGGGACTGGAGGACATCCGCCGCTACTGCGAGACCGATACCGTGAACACGCATCTGGTGTATCTGGCTTTCCAGCACCTGCGTGGGCAACTCGACCCTGAGGCCTGGAGGGCGCAGAAGGCGCGTGTGCGCGAGACGCTCGCCGGCATCGACGAGCCCCACTGGCGCGAGTTCCTGGCTCGATGGGACGAGCGGGACGAGGCCGGCGCCCAGGCATGACCCAGCGCCGGACCCACGAGTCCGGCGGGATGCCGGCGCTCACTGCAAGGGTGCAGTCTCTCGACCACGAAGGGCGCGGTGTGGCGCGCATCGACGGCAAGGCGGTGTTCATCGACGGTGCCTTGCCCGGGGAGTTGGTGCAATGCCGCATCCGCCGCAGCAAGCCACGCTTCGACCAGGCCGATCTGGTGTCGGTGTCGCACCCGAGCCCACTGCGGACGCGCCCCCGATGTCCACACTTCGGTACCTGCGGCGGCTGCGCGACCCAGCATCTGGATGTGGTCGCGCAACTTGCCGTCAAGCAGCGGGTGCTCGAAGACGATCTCTGGCACATCGGCGGCCTCCGCGCACGACACATGCTTCCGCCGATCCAGGGCCCGGAATGGGGCTATCGGCATCGCGCCCGATTGTCGGCGCGCTGGGTGGCGAAGAAGAACAGCGTGCTGGTGGGCTTCCACGAGAGGAACTCCAGCTTCATCGCCGACATGCACACGTGTCCGATCCTCCCGCCGCGGATCGGTCGGCTCATCGACCCGTTGCGCGAGCTCATCGGCCGCCTCAGTCTGCGTGAGCGCTTGCCGCAGGTCGAGGTGGCACTCGGTGATGCACTCGATGTGTTGGTGTTCCGCGTCCTGGATGCGCCGTCCCCCGCCGATGGATCGCTGTTCCGCGCATTCGCCGAGCGTTGGGGCGTGAGCGTCTGGCTGCAGCCGGCGGGGCCGGGCTCCGCCTACCGCTTCCACCCGGACCACGGCCTGGCGCTCGAGTACCGTCTGCCGGACTTCGGTCTGCGCTTCGAGTTCGAGCCGAACGAGTTCACGCAGGTCAATCCGCTCGTGAATCGCGCCCTGGTGTCGCGCGCCATGCGGCTGCTCGACCCCCGACCCGGCGAGTGCATCGCCGACTGGTTCTGCGGGCTCGGCAACTTCAGCCTCGCCATCGCGCATCTCGGTGCTCAGGTCACCGGCGTCGAGGGTAGCTCGGCGCTCACGCGCCGCGCACTGCAGAACGCGCGTCTCAACGGCCTGGAGGCGCGCGTACGGTTCGTCGATGCCGACCTGTTCGCCATGGATGAACCGACCCTGGGCGGCTTCGGGTACTTCGACAAGTGGCTGGTGGATCCGCCACGTGATGGCGCACTGGCCCTGTGCAAGGCGGTGTCGCAGGACGCCGCCATCTCTCCGCGACGCATCGTCTACGTGTCCTGCGATCCGGCCACACTGGCCCGCGATGCCGCGGTACTGGTGCACACCAAGGGCTATGTCCTGCGCGCGGCGGGCGTGGTGAACATGTTTCCGCACACCGCCCATGTCGAGTCGGTGGCGGTGTTCGAGCGCGAATGAGGACGCGCTACCTGTCGGCCAAAAAAAGGCGGCCCCGAGAGGCCGCCCGATAAAGCCCGAAGACCTGCCCGTTACTCGCGGTTCCCCGCAAGCGCCAGCAGCAGGTGCAGCAGATTGACAAACAAGTTGTAGATGTTGAGGTAGATGGACAAGGTGGCCATGACGTAATTCGTCTCGCCGCCCTGCACCACGCGCGACACGTCATAGAGGATGAAGCCGGAGAAGATCAGCACCGCAATGGCGGAGATGGTCAGCGAGAGCGCCGGCACCTGAAAGAACAGGTTCGCCAGACTGGCGACGATGAGCAGAACAAGGCCGATGAGCAGGAACTTGCCCATGCCGCTGAAGTCCCGGCCAGAGACGGTGGCGATGCTGGCCAAGATGAAGAACACCAACGCCGTACCGCCAGCGGCGATACCCACGAGTTGTCCGCCGTTGGCGAACCCGGCCGAGTATTGCAGGATGGGGCCCAGGAACACGCCCATGACGAAGGTGAAGCCGAGCAGCAGGAAGACCCCGGCCATGCTGTTGCGCAGGGCGGAGACGCCGAACATCAGACCGAACATCAGGGCGATCATGAGCAGGGTGCTCATGATCGGGCTCTCCGCCATGAAGGCGAAGCTCATGGACTGGCCAACGAAGGCCCCGAGGATGGTCGGTACCAGCGAGATGGCCAGCAGCCAGTAGGTATTGCGCAGGACACGGTTGGCGGAGGCCCCAACGACGATGCTGCCGTTGTCGAACCCGACGGGAGTGGACATGGATGACGGCTCCTTGCAAAAAAGACCGCCTCTAAGACTACGCAAGCGGCCCGAGAGTTTCAACCGCGGCGTCCCGAAGGCGTGTGGCGCCTCGGGCGGGCCCTGTCGCGAAAGGTAGAATGCGTCGAGTGGAAGCGTGGCAGAGTGGTTGAATGCACCGGTCTTGAAAACCGGCAGGGGTGCGAGCCCCTCGTGAGTTCGAATCTCACCGCTTCCGCCGCGCCCCCTCCGCCATCGCGACAAACGGCGGCGCCAGCGGCCGGTAGGTTCGCGCGGTTCGGGTCCGACCCGGAAATGGCGGCACGATCGGGCGCTTTCATCTTGCCGACACGAGCAGGTCGCCTACTCTTTCACCTGTGCGGGTGGCCTTGTCGAAGCCGGTTCTCCGGCCAGGGTGCTTGCGGGAGGGGTTGACATGGGCAGACGTCTGGAAGCACTGGACCGCTTGTTTCCCTTGCGCTACGGGGCATGGCTGCTGTGCGGGATGCTGGCGTTGGCGTTCGGTGTGGCAGGGATGATGGTCTCGTCCTGGCCGGTCGCAGCGCTGGCACTCGGTTTTGCCCTGCTCACCCTGCTCGGTGTCCATGATGTGCGGCAGTCGAGCCATTCCATCCTGGTCAACTACCCGGTCATCGGGCATCTGCGCTTCCTGCTCGAATTCATCCGGCCGGAGATCCGGCAGTACTTCATCGAGAGCGATCGTGACAAGGTGCCCTTCTCGCGTCAGCAGCGGGCCGTCGTCTATCAGCGCGCCAAGGGTGCTCCGGACAAGCGCCCCTTCGGTACGCAACTCGAGATGCAGGGCGCCGGCTACGAGTGGATCAACCACTCATGGCGAGCGACGGAGCTGCCCACCCATGACTTCCGGGTGTCCATCGGTACCGGAGGCAGTTTCTGCACCCGCCCCTACGAAGCCAGTCTGTTCAACATCTCGGCGATGAGTTTCGGCGCGCTCTCGGCACGTGCCATCCTGGCCCTCAATGCAGGCGCCCGGCGCGGTGGCTTTGCCCATGACACCGGCGAGGGCTCGATCAGCGAGTACCACCGTGAGCATGGTGGCGACCTGATCTGGGAGATCGGCTCAGGTTACTTCGGATGCCGTGATGCGGAGGGTCGATTCGACGAGTCGAACTTCGTGCGCAATGCCAGCGAGCCGCAGGTCAGGATGATCGAACTCAAACTCAGCCAGGGCGCCAAACCGGGCCACGGTGGGGTGCTTCCGGGGCCAAAGGTGACCGCCGAGATCGCCGTCGCCCGGGGTGTGGCCCCCGGAGTGGACTGCGTCAGCCCGGCCAATCACAGCGCCTTCGGCTCGCCGGTCGAATTGCTGCACTTCATCGAGCGCTTGCGTGTGCTCTCCGGCGGCAAACCGGTGGGCTTCAAGTTGTGCATCGGCCACCCGTGGGAATGGTTCGCGCTCTGCCAGGCCATGCTCGACACCGGTCTGTTGCCCGATTTCATCGTGGTCGATGGCAGCGAGGGCGGGACCGGGGCGGCACCGCTCGAGTTCACCGATCACCTTGGCATGCCATTGCGCGATGGTCTTCTGCTCGTCCACGACACGCTCACCGGGCTCGGGCTGCGCTCGCGCATCAAGGTCGGTTGCGCCGGCAAGATCATCGGCGCCTTCGACATCGCCCGAGCGCTGGCCCATGGTGCCGACTGGTGCAACGCAGCGCGCGGCTTCATGTTCGCGCTCGGATGCATCCAGGCCCAGACCTGTCATAGCGGGAACTGCCCGACCGGCGTGGCGACGCAGGACCCGCTGCGTCAGCGGGCACTCGATGTCGGGGACAAGAGTGACCGCGTCTGGCGCTACCACCAGAACACCCTCCAGGCCTTGAAGGAACTGCTGCAAGCGGCCGGACTGGACCATCCCGGGCAGTTGAACGCGGCGCATCTGATGCGCAGGATGGAGTCCGGTGAGGTCCGAAGCCTGGCCGAGTTGCACGACTTCCTTGCGCCAGGTTCGCTGCTGCGCGCGCTGGAGGGCAGCGCGGAGTGGCCGGCGGGACCCTATCGCATGCACTGGCCGCGTCAGGCGGATCGCCCCGTCACTTCAGGATGATGGCCTTGCGGATGGAATCCAGCGAACGCACGACCTCGGACAACTGCGTCGCCACGCCCTGCATGCCCGGGATCTGGGAGTGAGCCACGGCGGCTGCGATCTGGAAGGCGGCGATCACCATCGCCACGCGGTAGGCCGTGCGCAGGGACGCTTCGAATCGCTCGAAGAACTGGTTCAGCGCATCCGGGATCGCCTTCAGCTTGGTCAGCATCGATTCCATCGCATCTTCCTCACCTACGGCAGCCATCGCTTGGGACGGAGTCTACCGTGGTGTGCAGGGGCGGACAATCCGCGCAGTCGCGCGGGAAGGCGTGGGCGGGGCCGCCCTCTGCTGGCCGGGAACCGCGCTCGGCATCTCGTGATGCACTCGGCTCAGACCAGGTTCTGGCGGAGCCCGCCGGTGTAGCGCGCCGACCACAAGCGCAGCGGACCGTAGTCGGGCCGGTACTCCTGCACCACGCTGCGACGGCGGTAGTCGATGCCGGAGAACACCGCGTAGTCGTCCAGGCTGCGATCGCTACCCAAGCCGAGGCCGCCCAGGTCCTTGCGTCGTTCGTAGAGCAAGTCCGCAAGCCGTTCCTCGGAGCGTGCCAGCCGGTGATGATGCTTGACCTCACGCTGCGCCTCCCACTCCGGGTGCCAATGGTGCGAACGGTTCTCGGTGTGGGGTCGCTTGTAGAGGTGATAGACGGGGATGTGGGGCATGTGCCAGATGTCCCAGCCGCGGGTCCACGCGCGTAGCGCCAGGCTCTGCTCCTCGCCGTGGAAGTACAGCATGGGGTCGTAGGGCGCCGCGCCCAGCAGGGCGCCCTGCGCAAAGACAAAGCCGGCAGCCACGTGGCACCCCCGGATCGGGTTGCGCCCGGCGATGTGCTCGGTGCGGAACATCATGGTGGCGCTGGACGGGTCCAGACGCGCTTCCGGTACCGGTCGCATCACCAGCGTGGTCGTGGAGGAGGGCGGCTGGGCGACTGTCGGCGCCCCGTTCTCCATCTCGAAGGCCCATGGGTAGCAGGTGATGATGGGCTTTGGGCTCTGCTGCGCCACTTCAGCGTGTTGCGCGAGGAGTTGTTCATCCCAACGTGGTTCGAACAACATGTGCGAGTCGATCTGCAGCAACCAGGGCTCACCGCCGTACATCTCGCCGATACCGGCGCGTGCCCAGCAGACCCCCTGGCTCTGCACCGGATGTGCGTGCCGGTAGCGCAGACCAGCCCCGCAGCGACCGGTGATGGCGCGCAACTCGACCTCACGGGGCAAGACATCCTGTTCGAAGACGGCGAATACCAGTCGCTCGGGATGCACCGCCTTGGCGCAGGCATCGCGCACCGTGAATGGCAGCCATGGATCGCAGAAGGCAGCGATGGAGACGAAGATCACGGCAGGGATCTAGCGCATCGGTTTCAGTGCGCCGCCAGATGCCCGAGTGCTACGGCTGCCAACAGCGCGTAGAGCAGCGCGAACCAGCCGAAGCCGCGCCAGGCCTCGGCCCGTGGCATGCCGCGGGAGCGCAGATAGAGGGGATAGACGAGCGGACACAGCAGGATCACCCCGAACTCGATGAGGACTTCCCAGGCACCGTGCGGCATGGTGGCCGTGCCGGACCCGGTTCAGCGCGACAGCGCTGCGACGCCAACCAGCCAGGCATGGCCGTCGAGCGCGAACCAGACTCCGACGCCGCCACCGACCAGCACCGTGGCCAGTGTCGCCCAACCGCTGGCGGGCGCCGACGCGCTCGCCTGGGCTGGCCGCCGACGTGCAGCCCGGAACACCAGTACCGCCCACACCAGCACCGCCGCGAACAGCAGCATCGAGACGCTGTCGCCATTCGCGAGCAGGTGGCCAAATGCCCAGGTCTTGACGCCCAGCGTCATGGGGTGCACCAGCTTCGCTCGGATGGCATTGCCAGGGAAGCCGGATGCCGCCAGCAGGACGATGGCGACGAGGTTGAGGCCCGCAGCCAGATGCATGAGGCCGACGGGCGGGTCCCAGATCACCTCCGCGGCCGGCCGCGCTGCGACATAGCCGGTGACCAGAAGCCAGAGCCCGGCCAGCGAAACGAGACTGTAGAGCCCCTTCCAGCCTCGTGCCCCGAGGCGGGCGATGGCTGCGTCGCGCAGTCCGGGGTACAGTGCCTGCGCAGAGTGCATGCCGAGAAACAGGGTCAGACCGGCGAGAAAAGGGGTCACCAGCGGCGCTCCATGGAAGACTCGGGGAAGCCCATTCTACGGGCGCGCGGCCGATGGGTGCTGGGCGTCGCGGCGCTCGGGCCAGGGCACTGCCGCAGGCCAGAGGGCTGGACGCTGGAATGGCCGGCCGGGCATCGATAGAGTGGCGTTCATGTCCGAGACCGCCGCATCGCGCCAGACGCCGCAAGCCACCGATCTTGCGTATCCGGCACCGGGCGCGGCGGGACTGCGCCAGCGCCTCGCCCCGCTGTGGCCGATCCTGTGGGGCTACCGTGGCCGCTGGGTGATGGCGCTGCTCTTCCTGTTCGCGGCTGCCGGCGCCACACTCGCCATCCCGCGGGCGTTCCGGCTGCTGGTGGACACCGGGCTCGCCGCGGCAGATGTCGATGCGCGCTTCCTCGAACTGGTCGTGTTGGCCCTGTTGCTCGCCCTCTTCACCGCCCTGCGTTTCTACCTGATGAGTTGGCTCGGAGAGCGGGTCGTGGCGGACATCCGGGAACGGGTCTTCGCGGCGGTGCTGACGCAGCCGCCGGCATTCTTCGAGGGCCTGCGCGTGGGCGAGGTCTTGTCCCGGCTGACCGCCGACACCACCCTGGTACAGACACTGGTCGGGACCAGCGTATCGATGGCGCTGCGCAGCGGCGTGATGCTCATCGGCGGTGTGCTGATGATGGCTCTGACCAGCGCCTGGCTGACCAGCCTGATGGTCGGCCTGCTCCTGCTGGTGGTGCTTCCGATGTGGGCGATGGGTCGGCGCGTACGCCGCATGTCCCGCTCGAGCCAGGACCGCGTGGCGGATACCAGTGCGCTTGCGGGCGAGGTCCTGCATGCGATGCCGACGGTACAGGCCTTCGTGCGCGAGGGATGGGAGTCCCTGCGCTACCGGAACGCGGTCGAGCAGGCCTTCGACACGGCAAGACGGCGCATCGTGCTGCGTTCCGCCCTCACGGGTCTGGGCATCAGCCTGGCCTTCGGGGTCATCGTGCTGGTGCTCTGGCTCGGCGCGCAGGAGGTGGCTGCGGGGCGAATGAGCCACGGCGCCCTGACGCAGTTCGTGCTCTACGCTGCCCTGGTGGCGGGGTCGATGGGCGCGCTGAGCGAAGTGTGGGGCGACCTGCAGCGCGCTGCCGGAGCGACCGAGCGGCTCGCCGAACTGATGCGCCCGGCAGCAGGGCGTCCCGGGCAGACGCTGTCCGAACCGTCCCCGCAAGCGGCCGCGGTCGAGTTCCGCAGTGTCGTCTTCTGCTACCCGTCGCGTCCCGCAGCCGCTGTCCTCGACGGCTTCTCCCTGCGACTGCCGCGCGGCCAGACCTGGGCTCTGGTGGGCCCCTCGGGTGCTGGCAAGACCACCGTCTTCCAACTCATCCTCGGCTTTCATCTGCCGTCGTCCGGTCGCGTGCTGGTGGCCGGGCGCGACACCACAGCAGTCGGTCTCGCGGAACTGCGGTCGGGGATCGGTGTGGTGGCTCAGGAGCCGGCCATCTTTGCAGCGAGTGTCGCCGACAACATCCGCTATGGTCGGCTCGATGCCACCGAGGCCCAGATCCAGGCTGCTGCCCGCGCTGCGCATGCCAGCGACTTCATCGAGGCGCTGCCGCAGTCCTACGACACCTTGCTCGGAGAGCGCGGCTTGCAATTGTCGGGCGGGCAGAGGCAGCGTATCGCCATCGCCCGAGCGGTGCTGCGCGATGCGCCCCTGCTGCTGCTCGACGAGGCCACCTCGGCGCTCGACACGGAGTCGGAGCAGGCGGTGCAGGCGGCACTGTCCGAGTTGTTGCCGGGGCGCACGGCGCTGGTCATCGCGCACCGTCTGTCCACCGTGCAGAAGGCAGACCGCATCCTGGTGATGGAGGCCGGGCGCATCGTGGAGCAGGGTACCCATGCCGAACTGCTGCGGGCGGGCGGTCTCTATGCGCGCCTGGCTGCGGCACAGTTCTCCGGGAACTGAGATGCGCACCGTTCCCGGGACCACTGTTGTGGCAGCCGCGTACCATCTGCCGCTCCGCGGCCGAGGGACTCAGGCGATGCTGCGCAGGATGGCGTCCATCCAGGGCGTCGGCAAGACCCGCCGGAGGATGGCGATGAGGTGGCTCGGCAGCGTGACCGGGTATCGGGCCTGCGGGGCATGAGCCTCGCAGGCGTGCGCAAGCTTGCGCAGAACGGCCTCCGGGCCGAGGGTGAAGGCATAGCGGCGGTCGCGGGCCGGCCGCGCGTCCTGCTCGACTCGCGCGCGCATCACCGCCGCGTTGGCCTGGAACCGAGACTCGATGGGACCGGGTTCGATCAGGGAGACATGGATCCTGCTGCCGTACAACTCCAGTCGCAGGGTGTCGGCGATGGCTTCGACCGCGTGCTTGCTCGCCACGTAGGCGCCGTGGTCGCGGATCGCGACGCGTCCGAGTACCGAAGAATTGAAGACGATGCGCCCGGCACCGGCTGCGCGCATCCAGGGGATGAGGTAGGTCAGCAGTTCGACGTTGCCGAACACGTTGGTCTCGAACTGATCGCGCAGAGACTGACGGTGGAGCCGCTCGACGGCCCCGGACTGGCCGTACCCTGCGTTGAGGAAGACCGCGTCGAGTCGGCCACCGGTGATGTTGGCGAGGCAGGACACGGCCTCACGGATGCTCTCGCTGCAGGCCATGTCGAGCTGGATGGTTTCCAGTCCCGTCGCACGCAGGGCATCGACATCGGCCGCCCGCCGCGCGCTGGCAACCACCCGCCAGCCGCGCTTGCGCATGCCTTCGGCGCAGCAGCGGCCGATGCCGCTGGAGCAACCCGTGACCAGAAGGATGGGCCGAGGCCTCTCATCGGATGCGGCGTCGCTACTCATCTCGCTCCCCAGCGCAGGCCGGCGTGGATCGGCTGTGGGCTATCCTCGACAGCGTGAGCCGGCAAAGCATCGTCCCTCCCTCCAAGGAGCTCTGGCGCCCTCCGGCCCCGGTCCCTCCGGCGAGTCTGCGCGTGGCCTGGTGGGTCGCCACCCGGCAGCGCCGCGACCTGCTGGAGGTCCTTACCGACGAAGCCTACCGGAAACCGGTCATGGCGGTCCCGATCGGTCGGCGCAAGGTGTTCATCGTCAGTGCCCCGGAGCTGGTCCGCAGGGTCCTGGTCGATGATCACGAGATCCATCCAAAGAGCGACCTGATGCGTGCCGCGCTCGGGCCGCTGGTCGGCGAGGGCTTGCTGGTCAGCAATGGCGACGCCTGGGCGCACGACCGTCAGATGCTCGAGCCCGCATTCGCGCAGTTGCGACTCGAGCAGGTGTTTCCGCTGATGCAGGCAGCGGTACTCGAGCATGTTGAAGCGCTCGCTGCCCGCGGTCACGGGGTCGCGCTGGATCTTGAGCAGGAGTTGAGCCACGTCACCGCCGACGTGATGCTGCGTGCCATCTTCTCGGTGCCGATCTCCAGCATCGACGCGGCGGAGGTGTTCGCCGCCTTCATGCGCTTCCAGCGCGGTGCCCCGCAGTTCGAGCTGGATGTGGTTCTGCGCTCCGATCCCGCGAAGCCCGAGCCGATGCCTGCGCCGGTGACAAAGGACGCCGATGCCGTGCGACGGCTGGTGGGCCGACTTCTGGAGGTGCGTCGTGCTGCTCTCGCCCGCGGCGAGACCTTTGTCGATCTGGCTCAGGCCGTGATCGATGCGCGCGATGCGCACGGCTCGCCGTTCCCGCCGGAGCGGCTGGTCGATCAGCTGACGGTCCTCTTCCTGGCCGGGCACGAGACCACCGCGAGCGCACTCACGTGGACCCTGTTCCTGCTCAGTCAGCAGCGGCGGGTGCTTGTGGATCTGCGTGGCGAGATCGAGCGCACGCTGGCGCGGCGACCGATGACGTTCGCGGATGCGAGGTCCTTGCAGAGCCCCCGCGCGGTGTTCCGCGAGGCGCTCCGGCTCTACCCACCCGCGGGTTTCCTCACCCGCCTGGTACAGGTCGATGAGGACCTTGGCGGGTCCCGGGTGCCGCGTGGCAGCCTGCTGGTGGTGTCGCCGTGGGTGGTGCATCGGCACCATGGTCACTGGCGCGATGCCGACCGCTTCGATCCCGCGCGTTTTGCCGAGGGTGCTCCGCCACCGCAACCTGGCACCTACATCCCGTTCGGCATGGGTCCACGGGTCTGCACGGGTGCGGCCATCGCCCAGCTGGAGGCGCAGGTCATTCTGGCGGAGTACCTCCGCCGCTTCGACTTCGAGCCCATCCATCCCGAGCAGGTGATGCCGATGTCGCGCGTGACCATCCGGCCGCGCGGCGGCATGCTCTGCCGGGTCCTGCGGAGCGATGCGGTGGCGAGGCGATAGTCCCGCACCCTGCCCGGGGTGCTGCGGTGAAGGGTCCGCGCGCGGTGGCAGACCTGATGGTGGTCGGCACGGGTTCCTCGCTGGATGGTGTCCAGATCCTTCCGGGCTTGCGCTGGATCAGCCGCCCCGGCCTCGAACAGCCTCAGTCTGGCGGGGTTCGAGCCCGACCGGAGTCCATCGTGCAAACAGTCCACGCCACCGACGCCCGAGCCGACGGTCCCTCGGCCACAGAAGAGTCGGCATTGGCCGGCTTGCTCGCACGCTACGGGACTGCGGGTCCGCGCTACACCTCCTACCCAACGGCACCGCATTTTCACCCCGGCATCGGCGACCGCGAGTGGCGGGCCGAACTTGCGCGGCCGGCCGACGCTGGACGCGGGCTCTCGCTCTACGTCCATGTGCCGTTCTGCGATTCGCTCTGCTACTACTGCGGCTGCAACATGGTCGCGACCCGCCGCTACGACAAGGTCGCCCCCTATCTCGAGGCGCTTGAGGCGGAGATGTCCACCGTTGCTGCGGGAATCGAGCCCGGCCGCAAGGTCCGGCAGTTGCACTGGGGGGGTGGTACGCCGACCTACCTCAGCCCTGCGGACATCCTGCGACTGATGGAGGCGATCGCGGAGCGCTTCGACATCGACACCGACGCCGAGAGAAGCTGCGAGGCCGATCCCCGTGAACTGACGCACGAGCACCTGCAGGCGCTGCGGCAGGCAGGCTTCAACCGCATCTCCTTTGGGGTTCAGGATCTGGACCCCTCGGTGCAGCGAGCCATCAACCGCATCCAGCCGCCCGAGATGATCGATCAGGTCTACCGTTGGGCACGCGAACTCGGCTTCTCAAGCATCAACATGGACCTCATCACGGGTCTGCCGCTGCAGACTCCGGAGAGCTTCGCTCCGACTCTGGAGCGGGTCATCGAATGGGGCCCCGACCGGGTGGCGGTATTCGGCTATGCCCATGTGCCCTGGATGAAGCGTCATCAGCGCCTGATCCGCGAGGCGGACCTGCCGGATCTGGCCACGCGCTTGCGACTCGGCGGGATGGTGCACCGGGGATTGTCCGAGGCGGGCTACGTGGACATCGGACTCGATCACTTCGCCCGCCCCAGCGATGAGATGGTCGTGGCGCAAGGGAAGAAGACCCTGTGGCGCAACTTTCAGGGCTACACCACCCACAAGGACTGCGATGTCCTCGCTTTCGGTGCGTCCGCCATCAGCCAGACCGAGGGGCTCTACGTGCAGAACGAGAGATCGCTGAGGAGCTACCAGCAGCGGGTCGCGGCCGGGGGTCTCGCCGTGGAGCGTGGTGTGCGTGTCAGCCGCGAGGACCGCATCCGCCGAGATGCCATCACCCGCGTGATGTGCGACCTCGAACTGGATCTCGATGCTCTGGGCCGGGACTGGGCTGCCGACCTCCGTCCCCGTTTCGCCGAGAGCTGGTCGCGGCTCGACCCCCTGCACGCCGACGGACTGGTCGAGGTGGAAGGTTGGCACTTGCGCGTGACCCCGGTCGGTCGGCGTTTCCTGCGCAACGTTGCGATGTGCTTCGATACCTATCTCCACGCCGCGGTGTCCGAGCCTGTGGCGGGTGATGGGTCCGCTGTGTCGCTGCCTCGACCGAGGTATTCGCTGACCGCCTGAGCTTGGTCACCGTTCGTTACGGCGGCTCGTCGTTTCTTCGCCCCGGCACCGGGAAACTTTGCAGCCAGCGGTGGTTCCTACAGACGCTCCGCGTCAGTGTCGCCAGCCTCCGGTGTGTGCACCGCAGCTGGTTCAGGCGGATGCTACGCAAGTCACGAGATCCAGAGTCGATGTCCAAAGAGCCACCCATCACGCGGTACACCCGGACCGCGATCGCGCTGCACTGGCTGGTCGCCTTCGGCATCCTCGGCGCCTTCTCCCTCGGCCTGTACATGCAGGACCTGCCGATCTCGCCGGCCAAGCTCAAGTTGTACTCGTATCACAAGTGGGCTGGTGTGACGATCCTCCTGCTGGTGTTGGCCCGATTGGCATGGCGGGCCACACACCCGCCACCACCACTGCCCGAGACGCTTCCTGTCTGGCAGCGTCGAGCTGCGCAGGCGGCGCACCATCTGTTGTATGTGCTGCTGTTGGCGATCCCGGTCAGTGGGTGGCTGATGAGTTCGGCCAAGGGCTTCCAGACCGTGTGGTTCGGGGTGCTGCCGCTGCCGGATCTGCTTGCCAGGGACAAGGCGCTCGGGGATCTGCTGGCCTTGGTGCACCGCTCCCTGAACTTCTCGATGGCAGCCCTAGTCTCTGTCCATGTCATCGCTGCCTTGAAACACCACTTCCTCGATCGGGACCTGGTGCTCGCACGCATGCTCCCCCTGCACCGCAAGAGACCTGGAACTTGAGAACGAGCACTTGGCTCACCCTGCTGTTTTGCCTGGCTGGCGGTAGTGCGGGTGCCGCGGAACTGGGCCCGGTCCTGACTGACCGCAGCAAGCTCAGCTTCGTGTCGAGGCAGATGGGCGTGGCGGTCGATGGCGAGTTCCGCAGGTTCGCTGCCACCATGCGCTTCGACCCCGCCAAGCCAGAGGCCGGCCGCGCTGTGATCGAGATCGACATGGCCAGTGTCGACGCTGGTGCTGCGGAGACCAATGAAGAGGTCACCGGCAAGAACTGGTTCAACGTGAAACAGTTTCCCAAGGCCAACTTCACCTCGAACGCGGTCAAGGCTATGGGTAGCAACCGCTTCGAAGTGGCGGGCAAGCTCACCATCCGCGACAAGACGCGCGACGTGGTGGCGCCGTTCACCATGACCCAGCAGGGGGGCTTCACCGTTTTCGAAGGCGCTCTCACCATCCGGCGCGCCGATTTCGGCATCGGCCAGGGAGTCTGGGCTGATTTCGATACCGTCGCCAACGATGTCCAGATCCGGTTCCGCCTGGTGGCGGCCGGCAACAAGTAGCTTCGACCGGAAGGCTCGCCACCGAGTCGCCCGGCAATGCGATCCACGAGGAGATGCAGATGAGATGTGTGCGTACGGGCTTGCTCGCCCTTGTCTTTGCCGGAAGTTGTCAGGCAGCCGAGACCTTCACCATCGACGCTCGCCATACCTTCCCGGTGTTCGAGATCAACCACCTGGGTTTCTCCACGCAACGCGGACGATTCAACAAGACGGAAGGCAAGATCGCGCTTGACCGCGCCGCCGGCACCGGCAGTGTCGATATCCGCATCGACAGTGGGTCGATCGACATGGGGCTCGAGGATTGGGACAAGCACATGCGAGGCGAGGACTTTTTCAACGTCGCCCAGCATCCTTTCATGAGTTTCACTGCGGACCGGTTCACCTTTGATGGTGAAAAGCCGGTCGCGGCCGAAGGCACCCTGACCCTGCTCGGTATCGCCAAGCCGGTGGCCCTCAAGATCACGGGCTTCAACTGCGGCACGCATCCGATCAACAAGAAGGCCTTGTGCGCCGCCGATATCAGCACCACGATCCGGCGCTCGGAGTGGGGCATGAAGAAGTATCTGCCGGCGATCGGCGACGAGGTCACCATCAAGATCCCGGTCGAAGCCTTCAAGGACTGATCCCGCGGGGACCGCCCCGGTCCCGCTACTTCGGCGCGATCGTCGCCCGTCGGGGAGCACGGAAGGTGCGTGCCAGTTCGCTTGCGAGCATCCCGCGACGTACGAAGTCCCGCCGTACCCGAGCCGTATCGGGCCGCTGTGAGCGGGCGCGGGCGAAGATCGCGTGCACCGATGTCTCCAGCACCAGTCCTCGCACCTGCTCGAGCCCGACCAGGCTGACCGCGTGTTCGATCGACTCGATCCTCCGTGCGTAACCGTAGAAGGTGCTGTTGGCCAGTTGCAGTCGGGCCACGCGCAGCAGTGCATGGGTGAGCGACAGGTCGGTGGCGATGACGTCGGCGACCTCGGCGATGGAGACATCCGGGTCATCCAGCGCCGAAAGCACCTTCATGTACACCTCGGGCAGGGTCGAGAGCCGATCGACTGACGCCATCGGCTCGCGTACGGGGGGATCCATCGGTAGGTTCATCTCGAATTCCTTCTCGACTGGCGGCGTGGCCCGGAGGGAGTTCCGGAGCCAGCTCCCCGCGGCGGGGTGTCGATTGAAGGAAAGCAACCACCGTGCCATCTCCATAGGGCTTCGACGGGAGGGCGGCTATCTGTTACAAGTCAGATGTTTGCAGCGCTTTTTTGAGAGCTTGGATGTGCTTGGGTCGCTCGCGGGCCATGCTCACCGGCGGTCCTTGCCGTCCTGCTGCGGAGGTGGCGGCAAACCTTGCCCCCCACGCGGAAGCGGGGCCCCGAGCTGAGGCCTGGCGGGAGGGTGGGATTCAAAAGATCCTTCCAAATATCTGTATTTATGGAATTTCCTGGATTCCAGTAACATTCGTTGTCCGGTTTTTGGTCCTGCCTACTCAGGGCAGCGACCGAGGCTGCGGAACCCGTCCAGTTGGGGATTCACACCCACGGTTACACCATTCATCGCTTCAGGTTTGCAGCAGCCTAGGCCTCACTCCATGGATTTGGCAGGCACCGAGGCAGCGGTCGACCTCCCAAAATCAGTTCTACAACTCAGAAGCCCAGCGTATGCGGGGACCTAATTACAGGAGGGCGGCGTTCTGACTTTGCTTAGGGCGTTTGCATTGCTCTGCCCATGTCACTTCTTTACAGCACTGAACACGCTCTGCAGCAGTTTGCTTGTCTGGCCGAACGGATCCTTGCGTATGGCACGCTCCTCCTCGGCGATCATCACGAACAGGCCATCGAGCGCCTTCCGGGTAACGTAGTCCTCGACCCGCGCATCGCGGGGGTCGATCGCACCCAGGCGCGCGACTTGCCCCGCGAACTGGTTGTACTGCTTCGCGAGCTCGGAGCGGTCCGTGGTCTGCTTGACGATGGGCAGGAAGCGCGCAGCCAGCCTGTCGTAGGAGGTGCGTTTGAAGTACTGCGTCGCGGCATCGTCGCTACCGGTCAGGATCTGGCGCGCGTCATCCACGCTCATCTGCTTGACTGAGTCGACGAGCAGGGTTCGCGCCTCCGGGACTGCGGCCTCAGCGGCTCGGTTCATGGCAGTAACGAGGTCCTTCGCCTGAGCATCAAGCCCGAGCATCTTGAACATGCGCTCGCCCTTGGCGAGCCCGGCGGGCAGAGGGATGCGGACCTTCGGGTTGCCGAGGAAGCCGTCCGCGGCGCCGAGCATCGACACTGCGCGGTCTGTGCCCTGGCTGAGGGCCGCCTTGAGGCCCGCGACGCTGTCCGCCTTGGAGATCGAGTCCACGCCTGCCGCAGAGGCCGTCGGTACAGCGAGGCAGGAGACGAGGACCAGCAAAGTCGCGGCAAGTGCTGCTGCAAAGATATGGATCGCGGGTCTCATGCTTCGGAGGGTAACACCGCTACATGTCCGCACTCTCCATGCTGCCAAAGTGCCGACGCCAGTTGTAGATCGTCTGCTCACTCACCCCATGCTTCTTCGAGACCTCAGCGACCGGCACACGGTCCTCCCGCAGGATCCCCACCATCTTCTCTTCACTGAACCGCGACTTCCTCATCAGCCCCTCCCTCATCGGCAGGAGCCATCCTCTCAAGTTTCAACTGGCCCGAAAATCCCGGGGCAGGTCACAGCCAGACGCAACATGCTCTCGACCATGCCTGTGGCTTGCCTTAACGCTAGGCCAAAGAGGCATTTGATGGTGAGGCAGAACTGAATGGCGGCGTTTGAGAAAGTTGGCTGCCGTCCGCGTTTACCGGAGGCCGGCGCCAGCCAGCTCATGTCTTTTTCGAACCAGAGCAGAAGTTGCCCTCGTTGCTTGAGGGACTGGTTATAGGCCTGCCAGTTGATGGTGCGGTACTTGGGAGGGAGGGGCTTGCTCATGCGGTCATTCTACCGGACAGGCTCAAACCTCGATTTGTGCAACAAAGCCCATGCAAATACTCAGTCCACTGCTGGACGGTCGTCAGCAACGACCACTACGTCACACTGCGACTCAGCCAGCACGTGCTTGGTGACGCTGCCCAGCAGCAGCTCTTCGGAGAAGTTCGTCCCGTGTTTACCGACGACGATGAGGTCGGTATCGTATTCCTGCTCCATAGCGATGATTTGTTGTGAGGCATCGCCATGACGAACCTCCGTGAGGTAGTTGCCGGTCATCAATCCGGCTTCAACGGCCAAATCATGTAGCTTGTTGCGGCGCTTCTCAAGGTCGGCTTTGATGTATTGGTCTATCTCTTCTTGCGCGACACCTGCCCGCCACAGAAGCCCCTCGTAAGGCAATTCAAACGCATGCAGCAATACCAATATTGCGGAAGGTGCCCAGCGTTTGGCCGCGCGAATGGCGATCAATGAGGCCGGCGAAAAATCCACTGCCACCAAGACGTGACGATACGCCTCGTGGGGCGACTGTTTGACCACCAGCACCGGTTGGCGCGATGTTTTGCGGATCATGCGCGCAGCTGAGGAGCCCAGCATGGCGTGCCGCAAATAGGACTCACCACGCGCACCCAATACAACCAGTGAAGCATCGAGCGCATCCGCTTCGCGGGTAACGACGTCCAGCGGGTTTCCCGACAAGACCCGCAGATGTGGGGCAATGCCGTGTTGAAGTTCTGGATGGCTGGTGAGCTGTTCCAGCCGTGTACGCGCATCCGCTTCAATGGTGGTCTTGGTTTGCGAAAGATTCGCGCCGAGCAGCTCGCGCAGACTGTCGAGCACGTCGAGCTCCATGGCGTGGACGATATGTAGCTCGCAATGCGTTTGTGCGGCGATCAGATAGGCGCGCGCCACTGCGTGGCGGGCAGGTGCAGAGAGATCCGTGGCGGCAAGAATGTGTTTGAGCGGTTTCATGAGTGGCCCTCCTTCGAACGAACGATCTTGGTCAATACTTCGACGGCATAGTCCACCGCGTTGCGCATGGGGTAAAGAACCGTTGGCGTACCGATTTGCTTTAGCGCGATGCCGTCGTTTTCGTCTCGGGCAACTACTGCCACCTCACCGCCAAACTGCAAATCAGCCAGACCGCGCAACAGGTCTCTGTTGGCAGCCAAGTCCGGCAGCGTGCTGACCACCCAGTGCGTCTGCTTGAACGGCAGGCTTTCCAGGAACTCGCTTGCCGTGCAGTCACCGTAGCGAACCGGCAGGCCTCTATGGCGCATATCACGCACCGCTTCAGGATCGAATTCCACACCCATTACCTTGAGGCCAGCCTCCTGCAGGGCTATGGCCAGCTTGCTGCCATAGCGCCCAAGCCCTACCACGATGACATCCGCCTCGCGCAAGTCGTGGTGCTCCATCGCGACTGCCAGTTCTCGAAACGGGCGCTTGCGCTCGAATATTCCGAGAAAGGGCGCCAGTTTTTCATAGAGTGGATGTGAGTAGAGAATCATGTAGGTTGACAAGGCAATGGTGATCAGGCCAACCAGGGTAGTGAGCCCCAGGGCGCCGGTTCCAACGTGGCCCAGTGAGATGCCCATGGCAACAAAGATGATAGAGAACTCGGAAATCTGCGCTACCGTCAAGCCGCAGAGAAAGCCGGTACGCTTGCGATACCCCATATAACCCATGATGGCCAGCACGATCAGCGGGTTGCCAATGAGCACAAAAAGGGAAAGGCCTATCGCTGGCCAGACCTCGCCACCCAGTGTTGAAAAATCAAGCTTGGCGCCAAGATCGATGAAAAAGAACAACAGCAAGAAGTCACGAATGCCGGTCAGACGGGCATTGATCGCGTCACGGTAATGCGTCGATGCCAGCGAAAAGCCGGCCAAAAAAGCGCCCGCCTCTTTAGAAAAGCCAGCCCATTCGCCGAGCGCCGCCAAACCTGTGCCCCAGGCGATGGCAAAAATCAGTAGCAGTTCTTGCGACTGGGCCATGCGTTCGACGATCCGGGGCAGAACATAGCGCATCAGCACATACATACTGCAGGCGGCAATACCAATGCGCAGCGAGAGTGAGCCCATCAGCGTGAGCAGTGAACCTTCTCCTCCATCGCTGCGCAAAGCACTCATGACCATCATCGCCAACACCACAGCCAAGTCCTGAACGATCAGAAAGCCCACCGCAATGCGACCGTGCAATGAATCAATCTCGCGCTTGTCCGACAGCAGCTTGACAATGATGACGGTGCTGGAAAAAGTCAGGGCAACTGCGACATACAAGGCCTCCATCCAGCCCTTGCCCATGGCCAGAATGAGGAGAAAGCCGATCACAATGGTGAAGGCGAGTTGGCCTAAACCGGTCGCCAAGGCTACCGGGCCGATGTGACGGATGTGCTGGAGGTCGAGCTTGAGTCCGACCACAAAAAGTAGCACCGCCACGCCCACCTGAGCCAGCAGATCGATTTGATCATGCGCTGTCACAACACCGAGCACAGCCGGGCCTGCGACGATACCGATGACGATATAGGCAATCAGTACGGGTTGACGCAGCCAGAGTGAAACCGCACCTGCCGAAGCGGCCATCAGTAAAAGGAGGGCGAATTCAGAAAAAGCAGAGTCCATGAATTAATCCTTGGTGCCTAAAACCTGTGGGCCATGCGTGCTACCCGCGCTGAGGTGGAGCCGAATCTGTTTCTCGGTTTCGATGATGGCAAACAGCGCCACACCAATGGCAACCACCAGCAGCCCGTCCAGAAATGGCACCGACTCGGTCGCGAACACTGCCTGTAGAGGGGGAAGATAGGTGATAGCGAACTGTGCTGCCGTAATGACGACAACCACGGCCCAAACTACCTTTGTGCCTCGCACCGCTTTCCAATTCAAAGACGTGCTATAGAAATTGCGGATAAAGAACAGGTGGAATATTTCCATGACCACCAGCGTATTCACGGCCAGCGTACGGGCCAATTCGATGGAATAACCGCGATCGATGGCGTAGGCGTAAATACCGTAGACCCCGCACAGAAACAGAATCGCTACCAGCACGATGTGCCACACCAGGGTGCCACTCAATAGAGGCTCGCTGCGCACGCGCGGTGGCCGCAACATAGTGCCCTTCTCTGTGGGCTCAAAAGCCAGGGCAATGCCCAGCGTGATTGCGGTGATCAGATTGACCCACAGGATCTGCACCGGAGTGATGGGCAAGGTCAGTCCCAACAACAGAGCAGCCACAATGGTCATTGCCTCGCCAGCGTTCGTGGGCAAAGTCCAACTGATCACTTTGCGGATGTTGTCATAGACCGTTCGACCTTCTCGTACAGCGGCGACGATAGAGGCAAAGTTGTCATCAGCCAGTACCAGCTCAGCGGCCTCCTTGGCAGCCTCTGACCCTTTGTTCCCCATGGCGATCCCGGCATCGGCGCGTTTGAGTGCCGGCGCGTCGTTGACCCCATCGCCTGTCATGGCTACCGTCAGGCCATGCGCCTGCAGCGCCATCACCAACCGCAACTTGTGCTCGGGGCTGGTGCGGGCAAAGATGTCGCAGTGCAACGCGGCTTGTTGCAAGGCGCCATCATTCATCGCGTCCAGATCCGCCCCGGTAAGCACGGTGTCGGTATTCTGCAAGCCGATCTGCTTACCGATTGCGGCAGCAGTTTTGGCATGGTCTCCGGTGATCATCTTCACTTGGATGCCTGCGCCGTGACACTCGCGCACCGCGGCGATCGCCTCGGCGCGGGGCGGGTCGATCATGCCCACCATGCCCAACAAGGTCAGCGGGCCTTCCACATCGCCATGCTCCAGAACAGTATGTTCGGCGGCTACCTGTCGCATGGCAAAGGCCAGCACGCGCTGACCTTGCGCGGCGATTTTTTCCGCGCTTTGGTTCCAATAGGCTGTGACCAACGGCTCGGTGCCGTTACTTGCACCGCGCTGGTCTTGGCACATGCCCAGTATCCGCTCCGGCGCCCCTTTGACGAACACGAAGGCATGGCGATCATGGTCGTGATGCAGCGTGGCCATGAACCGATGCTTGGCATCAAACGGGATGGCATCCGTGCGAGTCCACTGCGCTTGCTGCGTGCGCGGGTCAATGTCCATCTTGCCGGCAAAGGCCAACAGGGCGCCCTCCATGGGGTCACCCTCCACCTGCCAGATGCCGTCTCTCTGGTGCACGGCTGCGTCGTTGCACAGCGCGGCAGCCCGGGCCAATTCTTCCAGCACCTGGTGCTCCGACGGAGACACCTCGACCTCGTCAAGCCGCAATGCACCCGTGGGGGCATAGCCGTCTCCATCCAGCGAGAAGCGATGCCGGTGGGTCAGCACGGATGCCACCATCATCTCGTTGCGGGTCAAAGTGCCAGTCTTGTCGGTGCAAATGACCGATACGGAGCCCAGCGTTTCGATAGCGGGCAAACGACGAACGATTGCATTTCTTCGCGCCATGGCCTGCACACCCACGGCCAGTGTGATGGTCAACACGGCGGGAAGGCCTTCGGGAATGGCCGCAACCGACAGGCCGACCACCGCCATGAACAGTTCGGAAAATTCATGATGACCCACGAAGTAGCCATAGACCAGCAACAGCACCGCAATCAGCAAGATGAAAACGGTCAGCCACTTGGCGAAGGCCCCCATTTGCCTGACCAAGGGTGTGGTGAGGGTTTGCACTTCGGACAGCAAGCCGCTGATGTGCCCAATCTCGGTATGGGCTCCGGTGGCAACGACCACGCCCTTAGCCTGGCCGCTGGTGACCAAGGTGCCGGAAAACGCCATGCAGGTGCGATCCCCCAGCGCAGCGTCTTCTGCGGCGGTGTGGGTGTTTTTCTCGACAGGTACGGATTCGCCCGTCAGGATGGCTTCTTGAATGGACACACCATGCGCAGTGAACAGGCGCATGTCGGCAGGCACCTTGTCGCCCGCCTCCAGCAACACCACATCACCTGGCACAAGCTGCTCGCCGGCAATGCTGATGCGCGTGCCATTGCGAATGACGTTGGCGCGAGGGGCCAGCATGTGGCGTATCGCGTCCATGGCTTGTTCAGCTTTGCCCTCCTGCACGAAACCAATGACCGCATTGGCGATCACCACTGCCAGAATGACACCCGTATCCACCCAATGCCCGAGAAATGCAGTGATTGCTGCTGAGCCAATCAAAACGTAGATCAACACGTTGTGGAAATGGAGCAGGAAGCGCACCACAGCGGATCGGCGTGCAGCTTCAGGCAGTCGATTGGGGCCGTGCTTTGCAAGACGCTCTTGTGCTTCGCGCTCATCCAGGCCGGTCAAACGGGCTTCCAGGTGAGCACCAACATGCTCTACGGACAGGTTGTGCCATGCTGGTAAACGATCTTCGCATGTCGGATTCGTCATAGGTTTGCGCTGCCCCCGCGATCAGCAACACTTGGCTTCAGAGTCCGGGGGTTGAATCGTAGTTGAGGTTTGCCTTGGCGCGGTGTCGCCAGCGCGCTGGCGACACCGCGCCGCGAAGACGGCGGGCGGCATGTAGCCGAGCGTGCTGTGGGGGCGTCGATGGTTGTAGTCATCGCGCCAGTTGTCGACGACGCTGCGCATGTGGCTGAGGCTCGCAAACCAGTGCTGCGAAAGGCATTCGTCGCGGAAGCGGCTGTTGAAACTCTCGATGAAGGCGTTCTGCACGGGCTTGCCGGGCTGGATGAAGCGCAACTCGACGCGGTTTTGTGCCGCCCAGTGCTGCATCACTCGACCCGCGAATTCGGGGCCGTTGTCGGTGCGGATCACCTTGGGCAAGCCCCGTTCGCGTTTGACCTGATCGAGCACCCGGGTGACATAGAGCGCCGGCATCGAGGTATCGACCGCGATCTGCACGGCCTCCTTGCTGCAGTCGTCGACCACGGTCAAGGTTTTGACGCGACGGCCGTTGGCCAACTCATCGAAAACAAAATCCATGCTCCACACCTCGTCGGGGCGGTAGGGACGTAGGAGCGGCTGCCGCTCGGGCACCGGCAGTTTCTTGCGTCGGCGTTGGCGCACCATCAGCCCTTCCTCGCGGTAGAGCCGATATGTGCGCTTGACGTTGATCGCCCACCCCTCGTGGCGCAGGCGGTTGTGCAGCATCCGGTAGCCGTGACGGCGGTGTTGCCCAGCCAATTCCTTGAGGCGGGTGCGTAGCGGGCCATTGCCATCGTCACGCGGGCGATAGCGCAGAACGCTCGCGCTCATGCCCACCAGGCGCCGGGCCCGACGTTCGCTCAAGCCCAGACCCTGCAACTGCCGCACCACGTCGCGCCGCGCCGCCACGGCCACTATTTTCCCTTGAGCACCTCCCTCAGCGCATCGACCTCGAGCATCGAATTGGCCAGCAGCCGCTTGAGCTTGCCGTTCTCACTCTCCAGCGCTTTGAGACGCTGGGCGTCGGAAACCTTCATCCCGCCGAACTTGGCCTTCCACGCGTAGTAGCTCGGTTCACTGAAACCATGCTTGCGACACAACTCCTTGACCGGCAAGCCGGCGTCGGCCTCGCGCAGAAAACCAATGATCTGTTCCTCGCTGAATCGCTTCTTCATGACTCCGATCTCCTTGTCGGGGTGATCGGACTCTAGAACGTCCTGCTACTAATCGGCGGGGGCAGCGCAGGGGCAGCGCACGCGCACTCGAACTCCGCATCCCTCCGCCGGCGCTCGCCATCCTCTGTGCGCTGGCTATGGCTGCCCTGGCGGACTTCTCGTTGGCACCCGTCGAGATCTCATGGCGTCTGGTGGCAGCCCACGAAGCCGCCTCACCGCGGCTGATCTCAGACCCGCGCATCGGTGAACTGTCGATTTCATGTCGGACGCGCTCTGGGATGGTCTTCGCTTCCGGACCTTCAATGTCGTCGATGACTACAACTTACGCAGCAGCAACAGTCAGGACAGGCCGCACCTGAGAGTCGAGGTAGTCTGCCCACCACTGCATCATTTTTGCGCGCTGCTGAATGTAGAGGGCGTGGTTGTAGCTGGCGCTGACCCGGTTCCTTTCCTGGTGTGCAAGCTGCAACTCGATGTGCATGTGGTCGAAGCCCTTCTCGTGAAGGATCGTCGAAGCGAGGCCGCGGAAGCCGTGACCAGTCATCTTGCCGGCGTACCCCATGCGCTTGAGTGCCATGAGGATCGTGCCGTTGCTCATCGGCTTGGCATGATCGCGTTCACCAGGGAAGAGCAGATCGCGGTGCCCGGTCGCCTCCTGCAGCACCCTCAGCACCTCGACTGCCTGTCTTGAGAGCGGCACGATGTGTTCGGTGCGCATCTTCATGCGCTCAGGTGGTATGCGCCATTCCGCGGCATCAAAGTTGAACTCGGCCCAACGGGCACCGATCAACTCGCCGGTCCGCACGAAGGTAAGTGCCATCAGCTCGATGGCCAGACGGGTGGTGGGCGTGCCCCGGTAGGCCCGGATCTTCCTCATCAGAGCTGGCAACTCACGCTGCTCGATCCGTGCGTAGTTGGTCTTGCTGGTCGCGGGCAGCACATCGCTGGGCCGGAATTTCACCGCAGGGTTGTCGGTCGCCAACCCATGCGCGATCGCATAGCGGAACACTTGCGATGTGGTTTGGAGGGCTCGCTTCGCGATGTCGACTGCACCACGCTGCTCGATGGCCTTCACCATGTGCACGATCTCAGGTGCTTGGATCTTCGCCACCGGTCTTGCACCAAATGCCGGGAACACATCGGCCTCCAGCCGGCGCAAGACGTACGCGGCGTGACGCTCGGTCCTGGCCTTCGACCAATTGCCAAACCAGGCACGCGCAACGGCTTCGAATGAGTTGACTTGAGCGATCTTGGCGGCTTCCTCGCTGGCGAGCCTCAACTCATGCGGGTCCAGTCCCTGCGCACGTTGCTTCTTCAGCTCGTCACGTTGCGCTCGAGCCTCAAGCAGCGAGATATGAGGGTAGGGACCGAAGGATGCCTTGCGCTCCTTTTTGCCGACCCAGTACCGGCACTGCCAGAGTCGCGAGCCGTTGGGGCGCACCAGAAGATACAAGCCGAGCGAATCCGGAAGCTTGTACTCCGTGTCGCGCGGCTTGGCGTTCTTGACCTGCAGATCAGTCAGCATCCAGTGCCCCCATCGACCGTTGACCGGTCAGATTCGTGCCGTTGTCCGGTCAGACTCACGCTGTGGTCCGGTTTGTGGTCCGGTCTGGAGCTGGATTTTACTGGACGTCGATGGAAGCTGCAAGGCAGTCCATACGTCTAAGAGAGCCCTAAGAAGCCTTGATTATTAATGGTTATTAATGCGTTTTTTTGTTTTTCTGAACGCCCTTGAACAGGCGGGTGGCGGAGAGGGTGGGATTCGAACCCACGATGCGGGGTTACCGCATACCTGATTTCGAGTCAGGCACCTTCGGCCACTCGGTCACCTCTCCGTGCGTGTGTGGCGTCTTGCGAGGGGCGAGAGTGTAACAGAGAGCACCCGCGTCCTTGCCCGGGTCCGGGGGGGCGTCCGCCAGGCTTCGACCCTCTCCTTCGGCGGGCCGGCCGGTCAGGCAGGATTGCCGCTGCCACTCGGCTTGAGGTCGAAGGCGATGCAGATGCGCTCTTCCGCTGAATCGAACGGGATGGTGCGGTGGAACAGCGAAGAGGGGAACAGTGCCAGATCGCCGACCCGTACATCGAGGACCTTCCGCGGCCAGTCGTCGTGTCGTGCCGGATAGCCGTCGCCGTGGGTGCTGAACTCGATGTTGCCTGCCTGCGGTGACGGGTCACCCTCCGGGATGGCGAGGTAGACCACGCCACTGACCCAGCCGCCTTCATGGATGTGCGAGTCGAGATGCCCACCCTTGCGCATCTTCACGTACCAAGAGCTGCTGATGTCGAGTTCGGCCGGAAAACTCTCGATCAGCCGGCACCTGGAACCTGCAAAGTGCTCGCGGTAGCGCCGCAACTCCGCCCTGATCAGCTCGCCGAGCTCACGAAACGACGCCTCCGGACGGCGGAACAGATTGCCGCTCGATTGCACCCCGAAGTGCAGTCGGCCCTGGTCGCGTTCGACGATGGCGGCGTGGGAGATGTCCTCGAGCAGCGCGCGTCGCAACCGACTGTTCCCATCCAGCTCCGCGAGATGGCCGTGATACAAGAAGTCGAGCGGGGCCGGGCAGAAGGTGTAGCGGTCCTCGACGCCATAGTTCGCTGCATGGTGTGCGGACAGCGTGGCCAGCAGGGGTGCGTCGTGCGGGCCGGAAGCGATGCGCGCATCGAGCTGCTGACGGAAGGCATCGATCTGCCCGGTCTTGTAGAGGCAGTAGAGGACGCGGTCATGCCAGTCGTCCTGCCGCGAGGCCTCGAGGTGCGGGATCGCTTCCTCCAGGCGGCCGAGGTCGTAGAGCAGCACACCCAGGCTGTAGTGTGCCTGCGCAAGGTCCGGGGCGATGGTCAGCGCGGCACGGTAACTGGCGATCGCTGCATCGATGTCGCCATGGTCGCGCAGGGCCTCTCCCAGGTTGCTGTGCGCCTCCGCGTAGTCCGGACGCATCGCCAGGGCGCTGCGGTAACTGGCGATCGAGTCCAGCATCAGGCCGGCATTGCGCTGTGCGGTGGCGAGGTTGAACCAGGTCAGGGGGTCGGCCTGCCTCTCCAACGCCTCGCGGTACAGGCGGATCGCTTCGGCGAGCTCGCCACGCGACTGCAGCAGCGCGGCGAGCCGTGCCGACGCCGCGGCCAACTGTGGCTTCAGGTCCAGAGCATGCCGGAAGGCCCTCACCGCCTGCTCCGACTGCTCCATCGCCGCAAACGCGACGCCGGCGTTGAAATGCAGTTCGGCGAGGGTAGGGCGCAGCGCGAGTGCCTTGAGGAAGCAGTCCAGAGCCTCCTGGTGGCGTCCGATCTGCAGCAACAGGTTGCCGTAGTTGCCAAGCGTCTCCGGGCTCTCGGGAGACAGCCGCGCGGCATGGGCGAGTGGTTCGGCGGCCTCGGCGTGCCGGCCAAGGCTGGCCAGGGCGGCGCCCAACAGGTTGAGCAGAGGCGGCGCATCGGGAAAACGCATGCGCAGGATGTTGCCGAGCGACACCACGGCGTCGAAGTCGCGACGCTGCCAGGCCGCGTACAGCGGCTGCATCTGTGACTGGGAGGGGGAGGCTGCCAATCCGTCTAACGCCGTTCGAGGGTGATCACTGGGCACTGTGTCGCCATCGGTCCACCGCCCGTGACCAGACGGACCATCTCGAAGGGTGCACCCTCGGTGCCAGTGAACACCTCGAGTACCTCGGCGGGCGAGACGAAATAGTGATTGACCGGCGAGAACCGGTAGCGCTCGGCGATGGCGAGGCTCATCGGCGACCATCCGGTCCGGGCGAGCAGGGTATCCCAATCCTTGCACAGGCCACAGAACTTGAGCCAGACCGCACTATCCCGCACTCCCACCGTCGGCGACTGTTGCAGGGAGTGGCTGAGCCGGATCAGCAACTGGCTCATGTCGCTGATGTTCCCGGCCCACAATTCGCTGGCTACGCTGACCGTCGGCTCGCGTTGTGCGGGCGGTGCGATCAGACGCACTGCCAGCAGGCTACCGGTCGGCATCACGGCGGCGAGGTGCCGTCGCAGGTTGGTCTGAACATTGGGGTAGGCGAGGGTGTGCAAGCCCGCGTCGCACAGCACGATGTCGAACAGTCCATCGCCGGGTCCGATCGTGACCCAGCGCGCGACCCGTCGCGAGGATTCCGGTCCTGGCCAGATCTGCTCGGCGCGCTCGGGGTCGGGTTCCACCATGCAGACCTTGTCACGGTCCGGCCAGGCCAGAGACCACAGCTCTGGCGTCGCGCCGAGCACCAAGGCGCGCGGTGTGCGACCCGGGTGGGCACTCATCCAGTCGTCGATCGCCGTCTGGAAGGCCATCAGGTTGCCGGCAGATGGCCGCAAGGGCGGTTGCATCAGCGGCCAGACTTCGCCGATCGGGCGGGTGAAGGTGCGCGATTGCGGGCTCAGCATGGGCGGACTGTAGTGTCTGTGCCGCCCCGCATCAAGCCGCAGCGATCAGGACTTCGCGCTCGAAGCGTGCCAGCGCAGGTCCAGCGTGAAGGGGAAGTGTGGGTTCTCGGGGTCGGTCGTGACCGCCTCGGGAGGGCGTCCCGGCGTGTGGCCATGCGCCCAGAAGCGGGCGTTACGGCGTCCCTCGGCCTCCAGCGCATTGACCGGGCGCTGGCCATGGTTGCGTCCACCAGGATGCGCCACATGGTAGGTGCAGCCTCCCAGCACCATGCCGTTCCAGTCATCGACGACGTCGAACACCAGTGGCGTCTGTACAGGGATGGTCGGATGCAGTGCGGAGGGCGGGCACCATGCCCGATAGCGGACGCCGGCGACCCGCCGGTCGCTCGCTGCCACCGGTCGCAGCGGTACCGGACGACCGTTGCAGAGGACGCGGTAGCGCTCGCCACTCGCGCCGTCCAGACTCACCTGCAGGCGTTCCACCGAGGAGTCGACGAAGCGTGCCGTGCCGTTGCGGCCCACTTCCTCACCCAATACATGCCACGGCTCGATGGCCTGCCTCAACTCCAGCACCAGATCCGCCACCCGCACCGTGCCGACGCGCGGGAAGCGGAATTCGAGAAAGGGCCTGAACCAGTCGATGTGGAAAGGATAGCCGGCGTGATCGAGCTCGCCGATGAGGCTCCGCAGGTCCGATTCGACGAAGTGCGGCAGCATGAAGCGGTCATGCAGCTGCGTGCCCCAGTGCACCAGCGGGCGTTCGTACGGGGTCTTCCAGAAGCGTGCCACCAGCGCGCGCAGCAGCAGTCCCTGCATCAGACTCATCTGCGCGTGGGGTGGCATCTCGAACGCGCGCAGTTCGAGCAGACCCAACCTCCCGGCATCACTGCCCGGGGCATACAGCTTGTCGATGCAGAACTCGCTGCGGTGTGTGTTGCCGGTCATGTCGACCAACAGATTGCGCAGTAGCCGATCGACCAGCCAGGGTGCCGGCACCTCGCCGCGCGGCATCTGCTGGAATGCGATCTCCAGCTCGTAGAGGGCATCGTGCCGTGCCTCATCGACGCGTGGAGACTGGCTGGTGGGGCCGATGAAGGTGCCCGAGAACAGATAGGACAGGGAGGGGTGATGCTGCCAGAACGTGATCAGGCTGCGCAGCAGGTCCGGACGCCGCAACATCGGGCTGTCGGCCGGCGTGGGACCCCCGAGGGTGACGTGGTTGCCACCACCAGTGCCAGTGTGGCGGCCGTCGAGTTCGAACTTCTCGGTGCCCAATCGACATTGCCGGGCGACCTCGTAGAGCACCGTGGTGTTGTGCACCAGCTCGCGCCAGCTCGCGGCCGGGTGGATGTTGACCTCGATCACGCCTGGGTCGGGTGTCACCGGCAAGCGCAGCAGTCGGATGTCGTGCGGTGGCTGGTAGCCTTCAATGACGACCGGCAGGGCCAGCGAGGCCGCGGTGTGCTCGACCGAGGCGATCAGGTCGAGGTACTGCTCCAGTTCGCCCAGTGGCGGCAGGAAGACGTGCAGGTGTCCGTTGCGGACCTCCGCGGCGACCGCGGTATGCGGAGCCCAGACCGGGTCGGCCGGCTGATCCGCGATCATCCGCGCGACCGCTGCCTTGCGCCGCCCACGGGCTCGTGCCTGAGGGTCGCCGAGGGCTGGAGCGGCCTCGAACAGGCTGCGTTCCGGCTCGTGATCCTGAGCCTCGAACGGGACCCAGGGCAAGGCATCGAGCGGCATCCGCAAACCGAGTGGCGAATCGCCTGGCAGCAGATACATCGCGCCGCGGCGGAAGGTCCAGGGGCTGCTGTGCCAACGCCTGCTGCGGTGGCTCCAGTGCAGGGGCAGGACCCATCCGACAGCCTGGCCGAGCCCCCTTTGCAGGACTTCGACCAGTCGGCGGCGGCCGGCATCCCGATGCAGCTCCGGGTGGTCGTGGGCGAGGTTGGCCGGCAGCATGGATTCCTGCTGCAGGGCGGTGAGTGGATCCTCAAAGGCCGCCATGACATGGCTGCCACGCAAGCCGAGTACCCGCGCCAGCTCGCGAACGAAGCCCTCGGCAGCGGCGGGCGCCGTCTCGCCCGGGGCGTGCGGGTCGGCCAGCAGACCGACATTCCGCCACACCGGTGCGCCGTCCCGGCGCCACAGGCAGACCTTCTGCCAGCGCGGCAGCGGCTCTCCGGGGTACCACTTGCCCTGCCCGTGGTAGAGCAGACCGCCCGGCGCAAGAACCTCCCGCAGGCTCCGCAGCAGGTGCCCGGCGAGAACTCGTTTCGCAGCCCCATCGGCTTCGGTGTTCCATTCCGGTGCGTCCGGCTCGTCGATGGAGACGAAAGTGGGCTCGCCCCCCATGGTCAGACGCACATCGCCAGCCTTCAATTCGGTATCCACGGCATCCCCGAGTGCCATGATCGACGCCCACTGGCTTTCGCTGTAGGGCAGCGTCACGCGCGGGTCCTCATGGATGCGCGTGACCCGGTTCTGGAACTCCAGCGTCGATCCCGGTGGGCCCACATAGCCGCCGCTCACCGGCGCAGCGCTGACGTAGTCTGCGGTGCAGGCAAGCGGGATATGGCCCTCTCCGGCGAACAGCCCCGAGGTCGCGTCCATGCCGATCCAGCCGGCCCCGGGGATGTAGACCTCGGCCCAGGCGTGGAGGTCGGTGAAGTCGGCAGCGGGGCCGGGGGCACCGTCGAGCGGGGCCTGGTCGGTGGTCAGTTGCACCAGGTAGCCGGACACGAAGCGCGCCGCCAGACCCAGATGGCGCAGACCCTGTACCAGCAACCAGGCGGAGTCGCGGCAGGACCCGAGCCGCAGTCGCAGCGTCTCTTCGCAGGTCTGAACACCGGCTTCCATGCGCAGCGTGTAAGCCACCTGCTGCTGCACCGCACGGTTGATGTCGACCAGGAAATCCACCGCGCCACGCGGCGTACGGTCGATCCCCGCCAGGAAGCTGCGCAACAGGGGGCCCTCCTCGCGCGTCTCCAGGTACGGGGCGAGTTCGCGACGCAACTGCTCGGGGTAGGTGAAGGGAATACGCTCGGCGTAGGTCTCGAGGAAGAAGTCGAAGGGGTTTATGGCGGTCATTGCGGCCACCACCTCGACGTCTACCGTCAGGTGGTCGGTCTTGTCGGGAAAGACGACGCGAGCCAGGTGATTGCCGAAGGGGTCCTGCTGCCAGTTGATGAAGTGAGACCCGGGCCCGATGTGCAGTGAGTAGCTGAGGATGGGGGTACGCGAGTGCGCTGCCGGGCGCAGGCGGAAGACATGCGGTGTCAACGTCACGGCGCCTGGGAAGCGATAGGCGGTTCGGTGGTGGATCGAGACGGTGACCGTCATTGGAGCTCCGATGTCTGGGCGCGTGTCGCGCCTCGAGCAGACCATGTTTCAGGCAGATCGCCTGATTTCTGAGCAAATCAGTAAGCAAATCACATGCCAGATGCGCCTGGTAGAAGGGCTTGCCCCGATCTCCACCGACCTGTCAATTTCCTGTGACAATGAGAGCGAGGCGGTCGCTGCGGTCGGCGGTTCCCGTGGTGGGCGTGGCTCGAGGAGAATGGATGCTGGTCATCGCACTGAAGACGCTGTTCGGTCACCGGATCAAGGTGATCGGTATGGTCATCGGTCTCGCCGTGGCCTCGCTGATGATGACGCAGCAGCCGGCGACCATGCTCTCCATCCTCGGCCGCACCTACAGCTTCATCGAAGACGTGAGTCAGCCCGACATCTGGGTGATGGACCCGATGGTCAAGTTCGTCGACGACGCCAAGCCACTGGCCGACTCCAAACTCGGTCTGGTGCGCTCGGTGCAGGGGGTGGCTTGGGCCGTTCCGATCTACCGTACAACCACTGCTGCCCGTCTGCCCGACGGCAATACTGCCAATGCCCTGCTGGTGGGGGTCGACGATGCGAGCCTGATCGGTGCTCCGGCTACCATGGTGAGCGGGAACACCGCCGACCTGCGTCGCACCGATGCGGTGTTCGTCAACGAGGAGGGCGCTCGTCTTCGCTTTGCCCAACGGCTGCAGGACGGCAGCGAGCGGCCCCTGCAGATCGGGGACGTGCTGGAACTCAACGAGCATCGGGCCGAGGTGGTCGGCATCGCCAAGACCGGAGCGACCTTCTCTTCGCAACCGGTGATCTACACCACCTACACGCGCGCCAGGGACTATGCGCTGCCACAGAGAAAGACCATGTCCTTCGTGCTGGCCAAGGCCAAGCCGGGCGAGGACATCGAGGCGCTGGCGCAGCGCATCCGTGAACAGACCGGGTTGGCGGCCTACAGCGCGGACGTGTTCAAGGACATGTCGCTGTGGTACTTCATCCGCAACACCGGGATCCTCATCAACTTCGGCATGATCACCCTGGTCGGCTTCATCGTCGGTGCTGTGGTGTCCGGCATCATGTTCTTCAACTTCACCCAGGACAATCTGCGCCACTTTGCTGTACTCAAGGCCATCGGTGCCTCGCCATGGCAGCTTCTGGGCATGGTGCTGCTGCAGTCGTTCCTGGTCGGGGCGATCGGCTACGGCATCGGTGTCGGTCTGGCGTCCAGCATGGCACTGGTCTCTTCCACCTTCCAGATCAAGTTCACGCCCGCTCTGTTGGCCTTCAGTGCCGGCGGGGTGGTGCTGATCTGCATCCTGTCTGCCGTCATCTCCTTGCTCAAGGTGCTGCGCCTTGAGCCGGCTGCCGTGTTCAAGGCCTGACATGACCGCAGGCCTGGCCGACAACGCGGCGCCAACCGCCGCCGAACCTGCCGGCAAGGCGGTCGAGGGGTGTCCGGTGGTCGAGTGTCGCGGCCTGACCAAGGTCTACGGCGAGGGCGATACCGCGGTCCACGCGCTGCGCGGGGTCGATCTGGTGGTCGAGCCGGGCGAACTCCTGATGCTGGTCGGTCCGTCCGGGTGTGGCAAGACCACGCTGATCTCGATCATCGCCAGCGTGCTCGATGGCAGCGGTGGCGTGTGCCGCGTCCTCGGTCACGACATCCTGCGCATGCGCGAGGCGGAGAAGCCAGCGTTCCGGCTCAAGCATCTGGGCTTCTGTTTCCAGTCTTTCAATCTCAACCCTTGCCTTACAGCTGCAGAGAACGTCGCCGTGCCCCTGCTCATCGGTGGCTGGCGCTACGGGCAGGCCCTCGCGCGCAGTCGTCAGTTGCTCGAGCAGGTCGGTCTGGCGGACAAGGTGGGCGTGCTGCCCGACCAGCTCTCCGGTGGCCAGCAGCAGCGGGTCGCCATCGCACGTGCCTTCGCCCAGGAGCCGGATCTGATCGTCTGTGATGAGCCGACGAGTGCGCTCGACTCTGCCACCGGCGAGAAGGTACTGGGTCTCATCCGTGACCTGACGCACCGCTCCCACCGCTCGGTGATCGTGGTGACGCACGATGCCCGCATCTTCCGCTTCGCCGACCGCATCGTCGCCATGGAAGATGGCCGTATCGTGCCGTTGCCGGCGGCCGCGTCGGTGAGCGCCCCCGTATTGACCGGGCATCCGGCCCCTGCCACCCAGGCTTGAGTCATGAACCTGCGTCGCTTCTTCCGCCTGCCCTACATCCTCATCGTCCTCGCCATCCTCGGGCCGGTGTTCCTGCTGCCCAAGGTGATGCGCTCGACGCAACTCGGACCGCCGCCGCCGGTGGCCGCGCCGCCTGCGGCGGCGCCGTACGCGAGCTACATCGCCGGTACCGGCACCATCGAGTCCTCGACCCGCAATCTCAACATCGTGGCCCCCGTCACCGGCATCGTCGCCGAGATGCGCGTCGATCCGGGACAGGCCGTCCGCAAGGGTCAACTGCTGTTCCGCATCGACTCGCGCGAGGCACAGGCCGAGTTGCTGAGACGGCAGGCGGCGGTCGAGGTCGGCAAGGGCAATGTCGCCGCCGCGGAGGCCTCGGCGGCCGAGGCGCTTGACCAGTTCCAGCGCGTTCGCGACATCAGCGACCCGCGGGTGGTCTCGCTTGAGGAGAGGCGGCACCGTGAACTGGTTGCACAGGCCGCCAACAAGCGACTGGAAGCAGCGCGCGCCGAGCTGCGTGCGGCGGAGGAGAATGCCCGCGCACAGGCCATCACCGTGTCGCGACTGGACGTCGTCTCGCCCATCGATGGCGAGGTGCTCCAGGTCAACGTGCGCACCGGCGAGTTGGCTTCCACTCTGGCCAACGTCCGGGTCCCGGTGGTGTTGGGCAACACCAGAACGCTGCATGTGCGGGTCGAGATCGACGAGAACATCGCCTGGCGCTTCGTTCCCGGTAGCCATGCGCGCGGTTTCCTGAGGGGCAACAAGGCGCTCGAGACGGAACTCGCCTTCGTCCGCGTCGAACCGCTTCTGGTCGGCAAGACCTCTCTCACCGGCAGTTCCACCGAGCGCGTCGACACCCGTGTCCTGCAGGTGATCTACGCCTTCGACCAGACGCGGTTGCGGGCCTATCCGGGCATGTTGCTCGATGTCTTCATCGAGACCCCGCCTGAGGCAGCGGGCGCAGCCGCAAGCAAGGGGCAGCACGCACCGTGAGGATGCCACGCTGTGCTTCCGGCTCGGTCCGCGCGCGCCTTCTGCCAGCTCTTCTGCTCGCCGCGAGTGCGGCGGGTTGTGGCCTGGTGGGCCCGGATTTCATGCGGCCGAGGGTGCAGTTGCCGGAGCAGTTCACCACACCTCAGGCCTTGGCGACGGCGCCAGCGGGAGAGTGGTGGCAGTCCCTCGGGGACCCGCTGCTCACCGAGTTGCAGCAAGCGGCGCTCGACGCCAACCCGGACGTCCAGGCGGCGCTGCAGCGCTTGCGGGCCGCGCGCGCAGTGGCGCGGGGTGCCGATGCACGGATGTTCCCCAGCCTCAGCGGCAGCACCAGCGAGGCGCGCGCCAAGAATGCGCCGGTCACTCCGGTCACCCCCGTCACCAGTACCTTCAATGCACAGTTCGACGCCTCGTGGGAGGCCGACATCTGGGGCGGCATCCGCCGCACCCGCGAGGCCGCCCGATCCGGCATCGCTGCGAGCGAGGCGGATCTCGCCGATGTGCGGCTCGCGCTGGTCAGCGAGGTCGCTGCACAGTACGTCAGCCACCTCACCGCTGCTCGCAATGCGCGCTACACACTGCAGACCCTGGAGTCGCGTGAGGTCACCCGCGACATCGTCCGGCAGCGTGTCCGGGCTGGTCTCACCAGCGGCGATGAGTTGTCACGCGCCGAGTCGCAGTACCAGTTGGCCAGCGCCAGTCTGGCGCAGACACGGCAGGCTGGGGACAGCGCGCGACTGTCGCTGGAGTTGCTGTGCGGGCTGCAGCCGGGCGAACTCGGGCCGCGTCTGGGCGATGACAGCGTTCTGCGGGTGCTGCCATTGCCGACCGGCGTGCTGCCAGCGGAGTTGCTCGAGCGTCGTCCCGACATTCGGCGGGCGGAGCGCCAGGCGGCACAGGCCATCGCCAATGTCGGAGTGGCCAAGGCCAACCGGCTGCCCCGCCTCATCTTCAGCGGTCGACTCGGGGCCACCGACGTCACGCCGACCACCGGCTGGTTCAATCCCTTCTCGCTGGCGGTCGCCCTCAGCGGAGTGATCTGGGATGCCGGTGCGCTGGCAGCCCAGATCGAGCAGCGTGACGCGCAGGCTGCGGAACTGATCTGGCGTTATGTGCAGACGGTGCGCAGCGCAGTGAGCGAGGTGGAGCAGCGGCTGACGGCGGTGGAACGCGGACGTGAGCGTATCGCTGCGCTGCAGTTGCAGGTGGCCGCAGACCACGAGACCGCCGACATCGCGCGCGAGCGCCACCGCATCGGTCTCACGACCTTCCTCGATGTGGCCGACGCCGAGCGCGTGTTGTTCGCCACCGAGCTGGCGCTGAACCAGGCGCGCGGGGCCTTGGCCACCGACACCATCGCGCTCAACAAGGCGCTCGGAGGGGAGTTGCCTAGCAGCCGATGAACCTGCGCAGTGCCGGCAGGTCCGGGATGCGGACGTGCTTCTGCGCCACCTCGATCAGGCCGTCCTTCTGCAGGCGGGTGAAGGTCCGGCTCACCGTCTCCGGGGTCAGGCCCAGATAGCTTCCGATCTCGTCGCGTGTCATGCGCAGGATGAACTCGGACGCCGAGTAGCCGCGCTGGGCGTTGCGCTGTGACAGATTGAGGAGGAAGGCGGCAAGCCGTTCATCGGCTTGGGCGCTGCCGAGGAGGACGAGAAGGTTGCGGTCGGCGACCATCTCCCGGCTCATCACCCGGTGCAGGTTGTGCTGCAGTGCAGGGACGGCGCGTCCGAGCGATTCCATCTCCGCGAAGGGGATGACGCAGACCTCGCTGTCTTCGAGCGCCACCGCCTTGCAGACGTGGCGTTCACTGCTGATGCCGTCGAGCCCCAGCAACTCGCCGGCCATCTGGAAGCCGGTGATCTGCTCACGGCCGTCGGCCATCAGGCCCTCGGTCTTGAACAGGCCGAAGCGCACTGCGTAGATCGAGCGGAAGGCGTCGCCGACACCGAACAGGGTCTCGCCGCGCGAGATGCGACGACGCTGGGAGACGATCTGGTCGATGGCCTCGAGGTCGATCTCGTCGAGCCCGCCGGAAAGGCAGAGTTCATGCAGTGAGCAACTGGAGCAGGCGAGGTGGGTCGCCTGACGCTGCGCCGGTGGTTCCGCCGCGCTCGCCGAACCAGCGACGCGGACGCCATGGAAACGCGATTCCATCTGGTTCATGACGCTGCTCCCGAGGGGCGGGCGGATGTCAGCCCGGTCTGACATGCATCAGTTCTCCAATGCGGACACTGGCCTAGATTCAAGCCATGTTCCAACACCAGCCACGAGAGAGAACGCCCATGAAGACCCATCTGCTTGCTCCCATCCTTGCTGCCACGCTGCTGGCGGTCGCCTTGCCGGCTTGCGCCAAGGAAGGCGACATCGTGGTCCGCGCCCGTGTGGCGCACGTGGCGCCGGAGACCGACAGCCAACTGAGCCCGGCGGTCGGTGGGCATCTTACGGTAGATACCAACACCATCCCAGAGATCGATTTTTCCTACTACTTCACCGACCACATCGCGGCGGAACTGATCCTGGCGACCGGCACCCGTCACCATGTCGTCCACAAGGGTGCGCTGGGCGACCTCGGCAGCGTCAACCTGCTGCCGCCGACCCTCACCGCGCAGTGGCATTTCAACCCCGACCAAGCCATCGATCCCTACATCGGAGTCGGTATCAACTATACGCGCTTCATGGACAACAGCCTTCGCGGCGGGTCAATCCACACTGAGCGCGACAGCTTCGGCCCGGCGCTGCAGATCGGTGCCGATTACAACCTCGCGGGAGGTTGGCTGCTCAACGTTGACGTCAAGAAGGTCTGGATCCAGACCGACGTGACCTTGGCCGGCACCGGCAAGATCGACCGGCTCGACATCGATCCCTGGATCGTCAGCGTCGGGTTCGGCAAGAAGTTCTGAGGCGACGCCCCGGCGGCGGGGCGTTTCGTCCTTGCCGATCCCCTCGCAGGAGTTCGCGGCAACTGCACGTTCCGATGTTCCAGATCGTTTCCGGGCCGAGCCCGAGAGGAGGAGAAGATGGAGTCCGCATCCCGTCACGCCACCGTGGCCGACATCCACACGCCGGCTGATGCCTTCCACCGTGCGGAGACCAACGATCTGGTCAGCCCGCGCTTCTATACCACCGACTACGCCTACATGGACCGCATCGACATCGAACCGGTGCGGGCCGAGTGGGACATCGTGCAGGCAGAGTACGAGGGTGACAACAATCACGACCACTTCCAGCGCGACGAGTCCTTCGCGGCCGAGGCTGCGGGAGCGCTTGAGCGGCTCGACGAGGACGCGCGACGCGAGTTCCTCGACTTCCTGGTGACCTCACTGACCTCGGAGTTCTCCGGCTGTGTGCTCTACAACGAGATCCGGCAGAAGGTCGAGAACCCGGAGATCAAGAAGCTCATGGCCTGGTTGGTGCGTGACGAGAGCCGCCATGCCGGCTTCATCAACGCCACCTTGCGCGACTTCGGGCTCGGCGTGAACCTCAACGAGTTACGACGCAACAAGGCCTATACCTACTTCCACCCGAAGTACATCCTCTACGCGACCTATCTCTCCGAGAAGATCGGCTACGCACGCTACATCACCATCTTCCGCCACCTCGAGAGGCATCCGGAGAAGCGCTTTCACCCGATCTTCAGGTGGTTCGAGCGCTGGTGCAACGACGAATTCCGCCACGGCGAATCGTTTGCGCTGATCATGCGCGCCAACCCGAAGCTGCTCGAGGGCGCCAACCTCTGGCTGATCCGCTTCTTCCTGCTCGCGGTCTACGCCACCATGTATGTGCGCGACCACACGCGGCCGGCGCTCAAGCGTGCCCTGGGCCTCGACCCGACCGAATATGACTATCAGGTGTTCCGCATCACCAGCGAGATCGCGCGGCAGGTCTATCCGGTCGAACTCGACGTCGATCACCCGGCGTTCCGTGCCGGCCTCGACAAGTTGCACCGTCAGGCAGAGGCGTTCTATGTGGCGAAGCAGGCCGGTGGGCTCGGTGGGATGCTCGGTCAGGCGTGGCATGGTGCGAGGGCGTTCGCCACCTTCGTTCGTCTGTACTTCGTGCCGGTCAAGCGCCACGGCTTGCCGGTGCAGATCCGCGTGCAGCCGGTGTGGTAGCGGGACGCCCACCACCGCCGGGTCCCCGTCACAGCCCGGCAAGCACCCGGATGTGCGCCGCCACGCTTCGGCCCAATGCATTCAGTGCATATCCACCCTCGAGGCTCGAGACGATGCGACCGCTGCAGTGGCGGTCGGCGACATCCTTGAGGCGCGCGGTGATCCAGGCGTAGTCCGCCTCGCTCCATCCGAGCATCGCCATGTCGTCCTCCCGGTGTGCGTCGAAGCCGGCAGAGATCAGCAGCATGTCGGGCTCGAAGGCTTCGAGTGCGGGCATCCAGACGCGTTCTATGGCCTCTCTGGCAGCCTCGCCACCGCTCCATGCTGGCAAGGGTGTGGGGATGATGTGCGGGTTGCCTGATCCGGCACCGCTGAACGGGTAGAAGGGGTGCTGGAACGAGGAGCACAAGAGCACTCGTTCATCCTCATGGAAGATGGCCTCGGTGCCGTTGCCGTGGTGCACGTCGAAGTCGCAGATTGCGACCCGTTCGAGGCCATGTTCCTCGAGTGCATGCAATGCGCCCACCGCAACGTTGTTGAAGACACAGAAGCCTGACGAGTGGGACCGGCTGGCATGGTGTCCCGGGGGGCGTACGCTGCAGAACGCATTGGCGAAGTCACCGTCGACGACGCCATCGACCGCCTGCACCACCGCCCCCGCAGCCAGCAGGGCCGCCCGCAGGCTCCACGGGTTGAGGGTGATGTCGTCGCCCAGGTGCACCAGACCCGTTGACGGCGTCTGCTCCTCGATCCAACGCAGCAGCGCCTCGTCGTGGGCGCGCAGAAGTTGCTCGCGGGTCGCGGGTCGTGCCTCGACGCGCAGCAGGTGCTCCATCAGTCCCGAAGCGACCAACTGGTCTTCGATCGCCGCCAGGCGCGCCGGACTCTCCGGGTGGCCCCGATCCTGTTCGTGATGCCCGCAGACAGGATGGCTGACGAAGGCAATGGTCATGTCGCAGAGACGTGCAGCACGCTGTCAGCAGGGGGAGAGGCGCCCTGCCGCAGAGACGCGTGCCAACAAAAAAAGACCCGGCGGAGCTGCCGTTCCTCCTCCCTCCATGACCGCTTCTTGTTTTGGGACGGCGGGGCTCCGTCGGGTGCTGGCAAACTTCGCTGCGAGGGGCTGCATCGGCAGCTGCACTCCGCGGATGTAGCGTAGGTGAGGTGATGGACTTTGTCCAGAACTTGTCCGCCCGCTGCGGGGCATCCCTTGGCCTGCGTCAGACCGGCGATCGTGCCGCGACGAAGAACAGACCGATGCACAGGCCCAGGCCCGACACCCACACCACCGAGCGCAGGGTGGGGCGGTTGCCAACGTAGCAGAGGATATAGGCGATGCGCGCCAGTACGTAGAGCACGGCGAGTTGGTCGATCACCGGTTGCCGGCCTTGGGTAAAGCTGGCTACCAGCACAGCGGCGACGAACAGCGGCAGGCCTTCGTAGCTGTTCTGCTGCGCGGCGTTGGCGCGCGCGCGGTGGCCCGACTGCGCGGCCAGCCACTCGCGCGGGCTGGCGTTGTCGAAATCGGGGCTACCCCACTTGGCGATGCCCGCGGCGGCGATGGGCAACAGGCAGGCGGCGAGGATGCACCAGAGGGCAATGGTCATGCGGGGGCTCCGGAGGGATGATGTCGGGGGGGGCGAGTGCAGTCGGCAGAAGCCTCAGTTGTTGAGCCCTTGTCGCCGGCATACTCCGCGCACAAGCATAGACGAACCAAGGATCGAACCGCGCCATGGACACTCTCTCATTGCTAGTCGGCCTGATCGCCGGCGTTGTGCTCGGCGCGACGGCGGCCTGGCTGAGTCTGCGCGGACGCAGCGGTGAGGGTCTGGCGGCGCTGCAGGCGCGTTTCGAGGCACTGCAGGCGCAGGCCGCCGCCGACCACACGCGCCTGCAGGGCGAACTCGAGGCGGCGCACGACCACGCCACGCGAGCTGTTCTTGCCGAGCGCGAGCGGGCCGCGCTGGAACTCGCTGGTGAGCGCGAGCGCGCGGCAGCGAGGCTGGCCGAGGAGCAGGCGCGCGCCGATCGGCTGCTGACCGAGGAGCGCGGCCGCGGCGCAGCAGACTTGGCGACTCAGGCGGAGGGGCATCGCGCGGCGCTCGGGCAGCTGGAACAGGTGCGGGTCGAGTTGGCCAGCCGCTTCGAGGTGCTCGCCCAACAAGTCCTCGAGCAGCGCTCCCAGGCGCTCTCGCAACAGAACCAGACCAGCCTGCAGTCTCTGCTGCAGCCGCTCAGCCTGCAGATCGGCGACTTCAAGACCAAGGTCGAGGAGGTCTACCGCACCGAGGGCCAGGAGCGTTCGGCGCTCAAGCAGCAGGTCGAGGAGCTGGCGCGGCTCAATCAGACACTGCGCGCTGACGCACAGAATCTCACCGATGCGCTCAAGGGTTCGGCCAAGACACGTGGCAACTGGGGCGAGTTGATGCTCGGTCGGGTGCTCGAGATGGCTGGGCTGAACGAAGGCACGCACTACGACACGCAGGTCAGCCGTACCGCTGACGATGGCCGCGTGCTGCAGCCGGATGTGGTCGTACACCTGCCCGGCGATCGCCACCTGATCATCGATGCCAAGGTCTCGCTGGTCGCCTGGGACCAGTTCCACTCTGCGAGCGACGATGCCGGGCGCGAGGCCGCGCAACGAGCGCACGTCGATTCTGTCCGCCAACACATCCGCGGCCTGTCTGACAAGAACTACGAGGATCTTTACAAGTTGGGCTCGCTCGATTTCGTACTGATGTTCCTGCCCATCGAGTCAGCCTTCATGCTCGCCATAGGTCGTGATGACAAGCTGTTCGAGGAGGCTTGGCGGCGTAACGTGTTGCTGGTGAGCCCGTCGACGCTGCTGTTCGTGGTGCGCACCGTGGCGCACCTGTGGCGGCAGGAGGACCAGAACCGCAACGCGCTGCTGATCGCCGAACGCGGCGCCGCGCTGCTCGACAAGTTCGTCGGTTTCACCGAGGCACTGCTCGGCATGGGCGAGAAGCTCGGTCAGGCCCAGGGCGCCTATGACGACGCGCTGACCAGGTTCTCTGGCAACGGCGGTCTGCTGCGGCAGACCGAGATGCTGCGCGACCTCGGCGTCAAGGCCACCAAGCAGGTCCCCGACAAGTTGCGCAAACGGGTGGAGGTGCTGGGGGCCGTTCCGGGCGTCGCGCTGCCTGCCCCGGAACCGGGCTCAGCCGCGGGAGACGACGGCGCTTGAACGATCGGCGTCAGGGCTGCTGGGCGAGAGGCACCCGCGTCACGGAGTAGCCACGCTTCTCGAGCTCCGCCAGCAGGCCGCGCGGGCCCTGCAGATGCAGTGCGCCCACCGCGATGAAGGCACCACCGGCATCGGCGAGGCTCGCGGACTTCACCGCCATGCCCGGATTGCGGCCGTAGAGCACGCTCTCCATGAGCGCATCCTGGGCGGCGCGAACGTCGACATCCAGGCCCTCGTCGTAGCGGTCCTGCAAGCCGAGGATGCCCTCCAGGTCTTCGCCGAGATAGCGCTCGAGCAGGTCGCGGACCATGTCGATGATGCGGTCGTGGTCGCGCGCGGCCGAGATCAGCAGCAGCACCTGCTGGCGCTCGGGGATGGCGCGCATCGCGTTGATCTGGTCGAGCACCGCTTCCAGGCCCTCGACCGGCGTGCCCTGCTTGAGCGCGAGGCGGTGCAGGAGCTCGTCGACCGTCAGGCGCATGCGTGGGCCCGGCTGGTTGAGCGTGACGTATGCGGACCACGGCGCCATGCGTTCGGTGACGTAGTGCGGGATGCCGTAGCGGTTGCGCAGGATCTCCGCGACCTGCTCATAGTCGCTGGCCGGCATCAGTTCGGCCAGGGTCCGGCCCTTGGGCAGCTGCGAGGCCGCGGCAAAGGTCTCGGCGCTTTCGGCATCGGTGACCAGTTCGAGCGCCAGTACGCGGCTGTGCGCCAGTGTCTCGCGCACCACCGGCGCGAGTCTGAGGGCGCGCGGGTCGTCGATGTGGACGGTGCCGAAGACGTGACTCGACGGCGCGCCGTTGGGCGGGTCGATGCGCCACAGCAGCCCCTTGGCGAAGTCGCCCGCGATCGCGCCCGCGTTGGCAAGCAGCAACAGCAGGGCAAGAAGGATGCGCGTCATGGTTGCACCGGCTCCGCGGCAGAGGGTAGGGCAGTCTCCTGCCAGACGATGCCACGCGCGCGCGGCAGACGGCCCGGGTCCCAGGCGGACACCGCGCGGGCGAGTCGCGTCTCGAGCCGGCCGCAGCCGCTGGGAGCTTGACCGAGCAGTGCCAGCAGCGGGTCGAGCAGCGCAGCCGCATCCGCGGCCGAGACGGCGCGCGCCAGCGTCTGCTTGCTCAGCTTTTCGCCCCCCGCGTTGAGCAGGACCGGCAGATGCAGATAACCCGGCGTGGGCGCACCGAGCAGCCTCTGGAGGCTCACCTGCCGCGGCGTGCTGGCGAGCAAGTCGGCGCCGCGGACGATGTCGGTCACACCGAGCTCGGCGTCGTCGACCACTACCGCCAGCTGGTAGGCGAACGGGCCATCCGCGCGCCGCAAGACGAAGTCGCCGGCGTCACATACGAGGTTCTGGCGGACCGAGCCCTGTAGCCGGTCGTCAAACCCGATCTCGGCATCTTCGACACGCACACGGACGGCGCGCGGCGCGCGACCGGCAAGGCCGTTGCGGCAGGTGCCCGGGTACACCGGCCCATCGATGCCGTGCACAGAGGAGTCGGCGATCTCGCGGCGGGAGCAGGCGCAGGGGTAGACGTGCGCGCCGAGCCGCGCCAGAGCCGCCTCGTAGGCGTCGGTGCGCTCGCTCTGGCGGATGATCGGCCCGTCGTGGTGCAAGCCCCAGCCGGCGAGCGTCGCGAGGATGTCGCACTCCGCCGCCTTGGAGCAGCGCGGCATGTCGAGGTCCTCGACGCGCAGGTGCCACTCGCCACCGGTGGCGCGGGCGTCGAGCCAGCTGGCCAGCGCGGTGAGCATCGAGCCGGCGTGGAGCGGGCCGGTGGGCGAGGGCGCGAAGCGGCCGATGCAGGAGGCGTTGGACACCGCGTTCGATTCCGGTCGCGTGGTTCAGCAGCAGCGTACGACACCGCTGTAGCGCCGCTCGATCTCGCTGGCGTAAAAGTCGGAGGGCGATAGCGCCGGCAGCTCCGGATGCTGTGCGCGGTGTCTTGAGAGGTAGCGCTCGTAGGCATCGTCCCCCGTCAGCGCACGGACCGTGGCGATCAGGGCGCGCAGCCGAGCGGCGGCCGACCCGCCATCGATGCCCGGGTCGGTGGGGACGCCACTCAACGGCCGACCCCCACGCCGCTCAGGCGGCTGCGCACGTAGGGTGCCTCACGGCTGGCGCGTCCGTCGCGCCCGGAGAGGTGCCGACGCATCGCGAGCAGCATGGCGACGATCACGGTCCACAGCAGACCGACGAACAGTACCGTGAGTACCGCATCGAGTTGCTGGTTGAAGATGAGTTGCGGAGCGACTGCCGCCTTCTCCGGCGACAGCGAGCCACTGGCCAAGCGGTCGCCGAGGTCGCGCGCAGCAGCGAGGAAGCCGACGCGCGGATCTTCACTCAGCAACTTCTCGGCCGCCGCCCAGGTGGTGATCACGGCCAACCATGCCAGAGGCAGTCCGGTCACCCAGGCCAGCCTTGCCTTGCCGGCCCGCACCAGTGCACCGGTGCCCACCGCGAGTGCGATGCTCGCCAGCATCTGATTGGAGATGCCGAACAGGGGCCAGAGGATGTTGACGCCGCCATTCGGGTCGATCACCCCGACATACAGGAAATAGCCCCAGCCAGACACGACGAGCGCGCTGCACAGAAGCACCGACGGATACCAGGAGGTGCGACCGAGCGCGGGGACCAGATTGCCGAGCAGGTCCTGCAGCATGAAGCGTCCGACCCGCGTGCCGGCATCGAGCGTGGTCAGGATGAACACCGCCTCGAACATGATGGCGAAGTGGTACCAGAGCGCCAGGAGGCCTCCCCCAAAGGCGGCACTGAAGAGGGAAGCCATGCCTACTGCAAGACTGGGTGCCCCGCCCGTACGCGACAACAGCGTCGACTCACCCATCTGCTCGGCGAGTCCCTGCAGTTGAGCGGCGTTCACCGGGAACCCCCAGCCGGTGATGGTCTGTACCGCCTGGGCGAGGTCGGTGCCGACCACTCCGGCCGGGCTGTTGATTGCGAAATAGACGCCCGGATCGAGTACCGTGGCGGCGATCAGTGCCAGGATCGCCACCAGCGATTCCAGCAGCATGGAGCCATAGCCGACCAGGCGGATGTCGGCCTCGGAGCTGATCAGTTTTGGCGTGGTCCCGGAGGCGATGAGCGAGTGGAACCCGCTGATCGCGCCGCAGGCGATGGTGATGAAGACGAATGGGAACAGCGTACCGCCGAAGATCGGTCCGCTGCCATCGACGAAGCGCGTCACCGCAGGCATCTGGATCTCGGGGCGCAGCACAGCGATGCAGCACGCCAACAGCAGTACGGTTCCGAGCTTGACGAAGGTCGACAGGTAGTCGCGCGGGGCCAGCAGGAGCCAGACCGGCAGCACCGCGGCGGCAAAGCCGTAGACGATCACCGCCACCGCGAGCGGCAGTGCGTCGCGGTCGAAGAACGCGGCGAGTCCAGGATGTGTGGCCACCCAGCCGCCCCCGAACACGGCCAGCCCCAGCAGCACCAGACCGATGGCGGTGCCTTCGAGTACCCGCCCGGGACGCAGGTAGCGCAGGTAGAGGCCGATCAGCAGCGCGATGGGGATGGTCGCAGCCACAGTACTGGTGGCCCACGGGCTGTGCTTCATGGCGTTCACCACCACCAGTCCGAGTACGGCGATGAGGATGAGCATGATGAGCACGGTCCCGATGGAGGCGGCCGCACCACCGACGTCGCCGAGTTCATCACGTGCCATCTGGCCCAGTGAGCGGCCATCGCGGCGGGTCGAGAGGAAGAGGGTCACCATGTCCTGCACGGCACCACCGAGCACGCCACCGACAAGGATCCACAGCGTGCCGGGCAGGTAACCGAACTGCGCCGCCAGAGTGGGGCCGATCAGTGGCCCGGGTCCGGCGATGGCGGCGAAGTGATGGCCGAACACCACCCAGCGATGGGTCGGCACGAAGTCACGACCGTTGTCGAGTCGCTCGGCGGGCGTGGCGCGGGTGGCATCGACGCAGAGCACCCGGGCCGCGATCCAGGCCGAGTAGAAGCGATAGGCGAGGAGGTAGATGCAGACCGCCGCGCCGAGCAACCAGGCTGCATTGACGGTCTCGCCGCGGAGCAGCGCGACCTGCGCCAGGCTCACGGCACCCAGCAGCGCGACGGCGATCCAGGGCCAGGTCAGGGTTCTCTTGCGCATGTCCGCATGATAGCCAAGCCGGCTGTCGGTGGCTTCGGTGTCGCTCGGTCAGGCCGCGGCTGGAGGTGCCCCCGTCCCGGCGTGGCGGTGTGGCGGGTCAGCTGCCGCCGGCGAGGTACCAGACAGCGTCGAGCGGAGCATGGTGCAGACTGTGCGTGGCCAGCATCCCGATCATCGGCTTGGGCCTGATGCCGATCGAAAGGCCAGCCCGCCGCATCGACTCCGCGTCGTTCGCGCCGTCGCCGAGCATGACAACCCGTCGCATCGGGATGCCACTGGCCGCCGCCGAACGCTCGAGCGCGAGGGCCTTGCTGTCGGCATCGAGGATGTCGCCGCTGAAGGTTCCGCAGATGCGGCCGGCCTCGATGTCGAGCCGGTTGCACAGCACCCGGGTGATGCCGAGTCGTTCCGCGACAGGCTGCGCGAACTGCATGAAGCCGCCCGTGGTCAGCACGATCTGCCAGCCGGCTGTGCGCGCCAGACGCATCAGCCTTTCGGCGCCCGGGCGCAGGCGGATGTGGTCAGCCAGCAGCTCTGCGATGGCCGTCTCCGGCAGCCCGCGCAAGGCCCGGACGCGCTCACGCAGACTCTCTGCCACGGGGACCGAGCCTTCCATTGCGGCGCGAGTCGATGCGAGGACCGGCGCAGGGTCGGGAAGCCAGGCAGCGAGTTCATCGACACATTCGTTCTCGATGAGGGTGGCGTCCATGTCGCACGCGATCAGCGCGAAATCGGTGACTTGGCGGCCGGCCGGCACCAGCGCCCAGTCGAGGTCTGCCGGTGCATCCTGCTGCATCTGCGCAGCGACCAGGTCGGCCCGCTGCGGTGCGCGGAGGCGGAAGCCGAGACCGCCGAGCCGCTCGATCCCGGCAGCCTTGCAGTCCTTGGCCAGGGTCTTCAACCAGGGGCTCGGCAGGTCGTCATGGAACAGGAGCAGGTGCTGCACCATGAGCTAGTTCGCGGGAAGGGTCGCCGCCAGACGTTCCAGCTCCGCGTGATCGGTCTTGCCCGTCGCCAGCAGCGGTAGCGTCTCCAGATGCACGATGTGACGGGGGATCGCCAACTCACGCACCTGCAGTTGGTGTGCAGCCAGCGCCAGATCGTGGCGTTGCAGATCTGCGGCGGTGGTGAACAACACGATGCGCTCGCCGCGCTGTCGGTCTGGCGCGCGACTCGCGGCGTGCATGTGCTCAGGCCGTGCGTGGCGGGCAAGGTCCTCGCCCAGTGCCAGGGAGACCATCTCGCCAGCCACCTTGGCGAAACGCCGTGCACGTCCGCAGATGCGGATGCGACCCTCCTCGTCGATGGTGACGATGTCTCCAGTGTCGTACCAGCCCGGGCCGAGAGCAGTGTGAGGCGGTTCCAGCACGCCCGGTGCAGAGGCCCGCAGGTACCCGCTCATCAGGTTCGGCCCCCGCACTTGCAGGCTGCCACCCTCGCGGATGCCCTCCACCGGGACCACCCGGCCTTCGACACCGGCGAGCAGTTTGCCGACCGTGCCCGGTCGGTTGGCACCAGGCAGATTGACGGCGAGCACCGGGGCGGTCTCGGTGCAGCCGTAGCCCTCGAGGATGTCGAGGCCGAAGTCGCGCCGCCACCGCTCGCGGACCTCATCCGTAAGGCGCTCGGCACCCGCCACCACCAAGCGCAGCGAATCGAGGTCTCCGGCCGCAGCGTGGTCTGCATAATGACGCAAGAAGGTGTTGGTTCCAAAGAGGATGGTCGACCTCGACTCGCGGATCCGCCCGGGGATCTGGCTGTAATGAAGCGGACTGAGGTACAGCACGCAGCGTAGCCCGGTGAGCAGCGGCAGCAGTGCACCTGCCGTCAGTCCGAAGGAATGGAACACCGGCAGCGCATTGAAGACCGCATGCTCCCTGCCCAGAGCGAGAGTGCTCAGGATCTGCGCGATGTTGGCAAGGAGTGCGCGGTGCGAGAGGGCAACGCCTTTGGGTGCCCCTTCGGATCCCGAGGTGAAGAGGATCACCGCCAGCGCCTCACGGTGGCCGCGCGGCAGCACCAGTCCCGGCGCGGTCAATGCGAGGGCGATCCAGAGTCTGTCGAGGAAACCGATCTGCACACGCAGGTCCTCGACATACTGCACCGGGACCTGCAGACGCTCGACGACCGGCCCCAGGCCGGCCTGTTCGACGAATGGGCGTGAGCTGACGATGACGCCTACGCCTGCTGCCCGGCAGCTCTCCTCGATGGCGTCGGCTCCGGCACCGTAGTTGAGCATCGCCGGGACCCGCCCCGCGGCCGAGGTCCCGATCAGTGCAGCGATGGTGCCGCTCACGTTGGGGAGGAGGATGCCGATCACCTCGTTGCGCCGGACGAGTCGCGTCGCGATGCGCGCCATGCCCAAGCTCTTGCGGAGCAGGTCCTCGAGGGTCAGGCTGCCACTGGCGTCCTCGATGGCAGCCGCCTCCCCCCGGTAGAGCGAGGCTGCCTGTCGCAGCGCGACGAAGAGTGTCGCCTTCTCATCGGGGTCGAGCCTCACGGCGCCGGGCAGCGCACGATGCGACACGTTCGGGACCGGGTCCATCGCCTGATGGTAGCCGAGGGAAGCTCGCGCATGCTAAGTGCGCCGCAAGGTCATGGTGGCGCCGTGTGGGCAGCCATCGTCGACTTCCATGTCCGACGAGCGGCGCAGTCTCGAGCTTGCTCTGACTTTGGCCGGATGACGGTGGTCGATGCGACAATCGGCTCATGACCCGCAAGACCTTGCGCCTCGCCTCCAGTCGCAGCCTCACCCCCGCTACATCCGCCACCCCCGCCCGCAAGGCCGGGGTCCGCATGGTCAAGTCTCGCGTCCGCGCCGGGGAGGAGCCGGCCCCGCCTGTACGCTCGACCCCGCGCAAGCCGGCCGGCAATGGGCGACCGACCGCAGCGGCCGAGGCGCGTCGGGACCGGCGCCCGGACGACCGGCGCTCACCTTCCGATGCCAAGCAGGCTTCGAGGCGATCGGGGCCGGATGCAGGACAGTCGCGGCCATGGTCTGCAAGCGGCCCGTCGTCCGCGGAAGCGCGGACCGCAACCGAAGCTGCTCGTCGGCGTCGTCCCCGGAATGACGCACCGCGCGCAGACCGGCAGCGTTCGCGCCAGATCCTGCCAGCCCCGACCCTCGCGGTCGTCGCGGCTGCAGCTGGTCCGGTCCGGGTGTCCAAGTTGCTTGCTGAAAGGGGCTTGTGCTCGCGGCGGGAGGCAGACGAGTTCATCGCCAAGGGTTGGGTGTGGGCCGACGGTGCAAGGGTCACCCGACTCGGTACGCGGGCGGCAGTGGATGCCGAACTGCGCCTCGATCCGCAGGCCCTGGCCGCGCGCGTCCGTCTTGCGACCATCCTGCTCAACAAGCCGGTCGGCCACGTCTCGGGCCAGCCCGAGGATGACCATCCACCGGCGATCGCCCTGATCCGTCCAGAGCATCTGTGGCGGGACTCGCCACCCGCGCCCGGCTCCCGCATGCCGCGCTTCGATCCGGCGCACCTTCGCGGTCTTGCCCCCGCTGGCCGGCTCGACATCGACTCCACCGGCCTGCTGGTGTTGACCCAGGACGGCACGGTGGCGCGCCAACTCATCGGTGCTGATTCGAATGTCGAAAAGGAGTACCTGGTCCGCGTCGAAGGCGAGCCCATCGCGGGTGGGCTCGAACTGCTGCGCCGGGGGCTCGAGCTCGATGGCCATGTCCTGCGCCCGGCAGAGGTGGAGTGGCTCAACAGCGACCAGCTTCGATTCGTCCTGCGCGAAGGCCGCAAGCGCCAGATCCGCCGCATGTGCGAAAAGGTGGGCTTGCGCGTGACCGGTCTCAAGCGCGTTCGTATCGGCGGTGTGGTCCTGGGCGAGCTTCCGGTCGGACACTGGCGCTATCTGGGCGCGGATGAGAGCTTCTGAGCGACCGCCGCAGCGGGTCGTTCGACAGGTCCGGTGCCGCCGCAACAGGGCGATGCCAGCGCTCAGTCCTGGTCCGGCGTCTTGGTCAGCGCTGCCAGTTCCTCCAGCGAGCCGGCCTCGGTGGCGGTCTTGTCCTGACGCCAGCGCAGCATGCGCGGGAACCGAACGGCCAATCCCGCCTTGTGCCGGCGGCTCGGCAGTACGCCCTCGAAGCCGATCTCGAAAACCAGTTCGGGGCGTACCTGCCGCACCGGACCGAAGCTCTCGAGGGTGTTGCGGCGGACGAAGCGGTCGACGGCACGCATCTCGGCATCGCTCAAGCCAGAGTAGGCCTTGGCAAAGGGGAGCAACCTGCCTTCGTGCCAGATCGCGAAGGTGTAGTCCGTGAACAGTCCGGCGCGGCGACCGTGTCCCGCCTGTGCGTAGACCAGAACGGCGTCCACGCTGCGCGGGTCGAGCTTCCACTTCCACCAGTCCCCACGGGTACGACCGCTGCCGTATGCCGAGCTGGCGAGTTTCAGCATCAGGCCCTCGGCGCCGATGCGGCGAGCCTGTTCGCGCATCGCCTCGGCCTCGCGCCACCCGGCCGGGCGCAGTGCCGGCGCCGCGAACAGCCGTGGTCTCGCGGAGACCGCGTGCGCAGCGAGCAGACGCTCCAGCGACTCGCGGCGCTCGCTCAGGGGGCGGCCTCGCCAGTCGGCGCCAGCGAACTCGAGCAGATCGAAGGCGATGAATACCGCCGGATGGCTGGCGAGCAGCACTCGGCTTGGCGCCTTGCGGCCGATTCGGCGCTGGAGTTCGGCGAATGGTGCCAGAGTCACCGCTGGCAGACGCTCCACCCCCAGACCGAGGGTGTCGTCGGCTCCCGCCAGGCCTCCCTGCGTATCCAGCCTCGCCACCAACACCTCGCCGTCGAGAACCGTACCCGCCGGCAGACGTTGCGCGTCTGACAAGAGATCCGGAAAGCTCGCATCGAGGTTCTCGTCGCCGCGTGACCAGAGATGGACGCGGTCGCGGCGCACCAGCTGTCCGCGGATCCCGTCCAGCTTCCACTCGAGGACCCAGTCGGCCAAGCTGCCGAGGTCCTCTGGGAGGGCATCTAGGGGATGTGCGAGCCGAAAGGGGTAAGGTCGTGCACCACGATCTGCTTCCGACTCAGGCGCTACGAGCGCATTCCAACTTTCAACGTCAGGCTTCCAGTCACCGGTCAGGCGCGCTGCCAGCGCAGTGGCGGGAAGCCCGGTCGCTGCCGCGAGCCCGCGCAGGGCCAGACCCTTGGATACGCCAACGCGCAGACCCCCCGTCAGCAGCTTGTTGAGTACCAGAGCATCCTCGGCTGCCACCTTTTGCCAGGCTGCGGCGAGGCGTGCCCGCTGCTCCGGCTCCGGCAGTCCGCGTAGCGGCACGATGCGCTCGGTGATCCAGCGGTGCAGCGGGAGTCCATCGTCCTTGCCGCCCTCGGGCAGGAGAAGGGCGACTGTCTCCGCGAGGTCACCCACCGCCTCGTAGCAGTCGGCGAACAGCTCCTCATCGATGCCGCTGGTGGCCATGGCAGCCGCCTTGAGCACGCGTACAGGTACCGGCTGCGGAAGCCTTTCGCCGCACAGCAGCCAGAAGGTCCAGGCCGCGTCGGATGGTGACGCATCACGGAAGAATATGGCCAGCGCAGCTTCCTTGCTGGCGCTGCGGTTGCTGGCGTCGAGCCTTCGGTAGAGGCCAGCGAACTGCTTCATGGCAATGCACCGGTGGCAAGCTCGTCGCCACCGTCGTCATCGCCGTATTCGGTACGCAGGGTCCCGGCATCCAGACCGCGCTGGCGCAGAACACGCAGCAGCGGTCCGGTATGCCCGTGAGTCAGGAGCACCCGCTCCGCCGCCGTGGCCGAGATGGCGTTCAGCAGCCCCCCCCAGTCGGCATGGTCCGAAAGGATGAGGCCGGCGTCCACGCCGCGCCGCCGCCGCGTACCACGCACGGTCATCCAACCAGACGCCAGTACTCGCGGGGCTCGGCCAAAACGTCGTGACCATGCGCTGTTGAGCGCGGATGGGGGCGCGATCACGAGCCACCCGGCCCAATCCTCCTTGCGCGAAAGATCCGCCACCGCAACCGTAGGCGGCAGGCGTACACCCGTCTCCCGGTACACGCGGGTGATGGCCTCGACCGCACCATGCAGCGCCACCCGGTCTGCCTCCGCCCCGAGCAGCGCCAGGATGCGTTGCGCCTTGCCGAGCGCATACGCACCGAGCAGCAGGGGCATTCCCTCGGCTTTCGCGGCATCTCGCAGCCGGAGGATCTCTGCAGCGACTGCGGTCGCCGCGGGCCAGCGGTAGATCGGCAAGCCGAAGGTGCACTCGGAGATGAAGGTCGCGCAACGCAAGGGCTCGAAGCCGGAGCAGGTCGGGTCGGGGTCCAGCTTGTAGTCGCCGGATACAACCCACACCTCGCCGCCATGCTCGACACGTACCTGGGCGCTGCCGAGCACGTGTCCCGCCGGGTGCAGAGACACCCGGACGCCATTGATGACCAGGCTCTCGCCGTAATCGACGGCATCGATGGTGCTGCCCGGCGGCAAGCGGGCCCGCGCCACGGCGAGGCCTTCCTTCGCCACCAGGTAGGCCCCGCAACCCGCTCGCAGGTGGTCGGCGTGGGCGTGCGTGATGACCGCGCGCGCCACCGGACGCCAAGGATCGATGCAGAAGCCGCCCCTTTCGCAGCTCAGGCCACGTTCTCCCGCGGCGATCAGGGGAGGTTCTGCGTGCATGGCGGTGTTCTGGACAAAAATGGCTTGGAGTCCAGACGCGGCGCATATAGATTGCTCGCTGTCCAGGTCAAGATGAGGGGTCTCTGCATGCGCATGCCGGATACCGACTCGCTGCGGGGAAAGCGCTATCTTCGCCTGCATCAGCGCGGACGCAACAGCGTAGCCCACGCCGAGGCCCGCTCGTTGCGCGACATCGAATGCGAACTTGACCACTTCGCGCCACGCGAGCTCGATTTTCCGCCGCTGCGGGAGGAGGCTCTGCGGCGCATCGCTGCCATCGATTCAGCCGCCTACCGCCGGTATCGGGACTACGTCCGCGGTCCGGTGAGCCGTCTCTCGCCCTACATCACGCATGGGCTGGTGAGCATCCCCGAGGTCTTCGGGCAGGTGGTTCAAAGTCGCGGATGCGGACCCGATGACCGTTTCGTGCAGGAACTCGCGTGGCGCGAGTTCTTCCGCCACGTCTGGCGTCACCTTGGTGAGGGTATCGGCGGCGATATCCGTGAGCCTTTGCCAGGGGTCCGTTATGCTAGCGAGGTGCCGGCGGATGTGCTGTCTGCCGCCACCGGGATCCCGGTGATCGACCTCTCGGTGCGGAACCTCTACTCGTCCGGCTATCTGCACAACCACCAGCGGATGTGGCTGGCCAGCTATCTGGTGCACATGCGCAAGGTCCATTGGCGGGCCGGTGCCGACTGGATGTACGGCCATCTGCTGGATGGCGACCTGTCGTCGAACCACCTCTCCTGGCAGTGGATCGCATCGACCTTCAGTCGCCGACCCTATCTGTTCAACGCCGACAACGTTCAGCGCTTCGCATCGCATCTGTCCAGCCGGGGAACCGGCATCGATCGCAGCTACGACGAGCTGGGACAGATCGCTGCGGGCCTTCTGCCGTTCGAGCTCGAGACGGGGACACGTGGCCATGCCGTGGTGCAGCCGGGGCTGTTCTCGCTGCCCCCGGGCATGGCAGCGTCTGCTTCGTACCCATCCTTGGCCGATGGCAAGAGCGTGGCGTGGGTGCATCCGTGGTCCTTGGCCGCGCGGCCTGAGGCAGATCATGTGCTCGGGGTGCTCCACGTACCTTTCCACGAGCGCTTCCCTTGGTCTGCACGCCGTTGGCAGTTCGTGACGCAGGCCATGCGCGCGGTCTGCGACGAGATCTGGATCGGCGACCTCTCCAAACTGCTGCAGGCGCGCGTCGGGCCCTTGGTGCAGGTCCGGATGACGCTCAATCCAGGCTACCGCGAAGTGATGGGCAGCCCCGGAACCGAGGTGTCTCCGGAGCCGCGGCTCACGCCCGACCCGGACGATCTCAAGCCCTCCTTCAGCCGCTTCTGGGAGCATGTCCTGACGACGCGAGGGATCGACTTCTCGCGGGCTGGTTGAGCCTGGCGGTCGGGTGCCCTTGTGTCCGTGCTCTTTGCCTTGATGGCGGCGGGCGCCTGGCAGGCGCTGCCGCTGGTCGAGGTGGTTGGCGGGACGCCGGTACGCTGTGGGTTCGTCTATCGCGACGGGGCCCGACTCGAACTGCGCGTCGAGAAGCTGCTGCGTGAGGAGAAGGTGCTGACCGCCCTCGAAGTGCGTGGAGCCGAGACGCTGGAACTGGTGACCGCATCCTTCGACAGCCGCCGCGACCTGCGCCCGGTGCCGAGCTCCGGCGGCGGGGTACGCCTCGAGGCAGATCTTCAGGACGACGACGTGGGCGGTTCCCTGTTTGCGGAGCTGGCCGTGTCAGGGGGCACGCTCAGGGTGAGTGACCATGCTGACCCTCGGTCAACCGCCGTCTTGACGGAGATCCGCCTCCCGGCGCCGCTCCCGCGCGACGTTACCGCGATGTACCTCAACTGTGCCGGGGACCTTGTCCGGCCGGATTGAAACCCTCCGGATCAGTCGCTCGGCTGCCGCGGACCGCGTCCTGAGGTGTTGCGCTCACTTGCCTGCAAACGGGTAGTACTCGTAGGACCGGCGTTGCACTCTCGCTGCATCGAGTTGCTGCGCAGGGGCTGGATCCGGCTTGCGCTCCCACCAGGTGGCGCGATGCTCCCGCTGCTTCTCGACGATCTCGGGACGCTTCCTGAGCAGGTCGCGGAGGAAGGCGGTGGTGTCCGATTCGTACATCTGGGTTCCTTGGTTCTGCCTGTGGCAGTGTGCATGTCTGTGCTGCTCTGGTCGCCAAACTGCGACTGCCGGCGGGTCCCCGACACATTCTAGACTGCGTCGCGTGTCAGACGCTCGCCAGGATCTGGTCATACGCCTGAACGAAGGCGGTCAGTCCCTCGCCCTGCAACCGCTCTCCGATCGCCGCAAGGTCGATGCCGATGCGCTTGAGCCCGATCAGGGCGGCCTCGGCTGCCGGGATCCCGGTGGTGAGGGTCGGGGCGACCGTGCCGTGGTCTGCGAACGCCCTCAGGGTGGCTTCGGGCACCGTGTTGACGGTCCCGGCGCCGATCAGCGAATCGACGTACAGGGTATCGGGGTAGTCCGGGTTCTTGGTCCCGGTGCTCGCCCACAGGCAGCGCTGTGGCCGTACACCGGCCCGGATCAGGTCAGCGAAGGGGGCTGGGTGTCTCTTGGGGTCGAACAGGTCAAGGTAGCGTTGATGACAGAGCCGGGCCATGGCGATGGCGGTCCTCCCGTGCAGCGCCAGCGCATCCGCGCTGCCAGCCTGTTGCAGCAGCGGATCGACCGCCGCATCGACCCGGCTCAGGAACACGCTCGCAACACTGTAGAGGTGGCTGGGGGTGCCTCCCTTCGCGAGCCATAGGCGTGCACCCTCGGCCCAGGCCTTGGCAGTGGCGACCGCCTGCGACAGGGAGAAGATCAGCGTCATGTTGACGTTGATGCCATGACCGGTGACGGTGGTAAGTGCCTGCAGGCCAGAAGTGGTGGCCGGGATCTTCACCAGCAGGTTGGGGCGTCCCACTGCACCATTCAATCGGATGGCCGCCTCGGCAGTCGCCGTGGCGTCATGTGCCAGGTGGGGGCTCACCTCGAGGCTGACCCAACCAGAGTCACCGCCGCTCGACAGGTGCAGTTCCGCCAGGGCGTCGCAGGCCTGCTTCACATCGGCAATGGCCAAGGCCTCGTAGCGTGCCTCGGCGGGTAGGCCGGAGGCATGCAAGCGGGCAAGGTCCTCGCGGTAGCCTTCACCACCGCTGATCGCCTTGTGAAAGATCGCGGGGTTGGTGGTGATGCCTTGGACCCCATCCCCGATCCATCGCGCAAGGTCGCCGCTCCGCATCAGCTCGCGCGAGAGATTGTCGAGCCAGAGGTGCTGGCCGAGGGCGAGGGTTGCTTGCAGGCGGGTCGACATGGGTGGACCGGGTGTCTGGGCGGGGTGTCAAACGTCCGCGGGAGGCGCCACTCTGCCACAAACCGCTGGACTGTCGACCTCCCGCGCCGAGACTGGCTCTGCCGGTATCATCGTGCTTTGACTCTCGTTCGCGCGATGCGACTTCTGGCTCTCGAGACTGCGACCGCCGACTGCAGCGTGGCATTGGCCCTGGGTAGCCAGATCCTGCAGGCGGGGGCGGTGCCGACGGCAGGGAAGCCGTCCGAGCAGCTGCCGGGACTGGTGCGTCGCGTACTGGCAGAGTCCGGTACCGCCCTCTCGCAATTGGATGCCATCGTCTTCGACTGCGGGCCCGGAGCCTTCACTGGTATCCGCGTCGGTTGCGGCTTGGCGCAAGGCATGGCGCTCGGAGCCGATCTGCCGTTGATCGGATTGTGTTCGCTTCGAGTGTTGGCGATGCGAGCCGCACCCGGGCGGGTTCTCGCTACGCTCGACGCCCGGATGGGGGAGGTCTACTGGGCGGTGTTCGACCGCGAGGGCGAGGGAGACGCCGCGGTCGCGCAGCAGTTGGCAGAGCCGCAGGTCGGTGCGCCGGCTTCGTGGCGCTGTCCGCAAGGCATCAGCGTTGCCATCGGCGATGGCCTGAGTGCAGGGCTCGCCACACGGCTCCCGCGGCGGATCGAGATGTGCGGGGTAGATGCACGACCACGGGCCGCTGACATGTTCTTGCCGGCACTCGCCGACCTCGGCGCGGGTCTCGGTATCCCGCCGGATTCGGCGCGCCCGCTCTACATTCGTGACAAGGTCGCGCTGACCACGGCCGAGCAGGCGGCGCGCAGGGTGCTGCGATGAGCGTGGGGGCCCTGTTCGCCACGCTGCAGGTACGTCCTGCCACCAGCGAGGACGTGCCGCGCTTGGCTCGCCTTGCGGTGGGTGTCGGTGGTAGATGGCGCGAGGCGGACTTCGCTGCCTCCCTGGCAGGAACGGCGCAGGCCTGGGTGGTCGAGTCGGCGGTGGGCCTGGCATCGCCTGCCGACCCCCTGTTGGCAGCGGCCCGGTATCCGGCTCTTGCAGCAGCCGCCGTGGTCCAGCCAGGTCCCGAGGACTGGGATCTGCTCGACCTCGCGGTGGCTCCGCCCTGCCAGCGTCAAGGCTTGGCGCGACTGCTCCTGGACCGGGTCGTCAGGTCGGCGCGTGCGGCCGGTGCGAGACGGCTTCTGCTCGAGGTGCGGGAGGGCAATCTGCGTGCGCTCGCCGTCTACCGCGCCGCCGGATTCGAGGCGATCGCGCGGCGCACCGGCTACTACGCTGCCGCAGCAGATCCCGGCCGGGAGGACGCCATCGTCATGGCGCTGGCGCTGTGAGACGGGAGGAGGCGCGGCTGCGCGAACTCGGGCTTTGGACGACGCTTGTCCCGGGCTCGCGGCTGCAGCGGTCCGAGAGCGGAGCAGCGACCCCATCTTCCGCCCCATCGTCCCAAGTGTCTGCCATTGGGCCACCCCGTCTGCGCGATGCCCTGGATTGGCCCTCCCTCGAGGCCGCCATCCGCGAGTGCGTAGCCTGTGGCTTGTGTCGTACCCGGCGTCAGGCGGTGCCTGGCAGTGGTCCCCGGGACGCTCGCTTGCTGGTGGTCGGTGAGGCTCCCGGGGCGGAAGAGGACCAGCGGGGCGAACCCTTCGTGGGTCGTGCCGGGGAACTGCTGGATCAGATGCTCTCGGCCATCGGCCTCGACCGCCGGCGCGTGTACGTCGCCAATGTGCTCAAGTGCCGCCCCCCGGACAACCGCAACCCGGCCGCGGAGGAGGTCGAGGCCTGTACGCCCTTCCTGCAACGACAGATCGCGCTGTTACAGCCAGCCGCGATCCTGGCCCTCGGAAGTTTCGCTGGACGGTCCCTGCTGGGCGGCGAAGGGAAGGTCGGCGCACTGCGCGGTAGGGTCCATCGATGCGGCGAGGCGGATGTTGTGGTGAGCTATCACCCAGCTTATCTGCTGCGCGCACCACAGGAGAAGCTGCGCGCCTGGGAGGACCTTTGCCGACTGCAGGATGTTCTCGGCGCGAAGGAACGTTTGAGAGGGACGGGATGATGCGACCGCCCGTCGGCGGGGATATCAATCCGCCGGCGGACGGTGCGGATCATGGGGATGCCGACCGCCGGATTCCACCGGTTGCTGGCTGTGTGCGGCGGCCCATGCGAGGAGTGTCTCGAGTTCCGCACGGTGGTTCAACAGATTTCGGGCATGCCAGCGGCGCACACCGTACATGCTTGCAGCAACGAACAAGGCGAACAGGACGATGACCGCGTTGATCGGCAGGTCGATGCTGACCAATACGGCGTAGAGCGCCAGCATGACAAGGATGCTGAGGTTCTCGTTGAAGTTCTGCACCGCGATCGAGTGCCCGGCTCCCATCAGAAGGTGGCCCCGATGCTGCAGCAGGGCATTCATCGGCACCACGAAGAAGCCAGCCATGGCACCGACCGAGATCATCAACGCACCGGCCGCGAGGGGGTCGCGGATGACCGCCATCAGACAGGTCACGAAGCCCATGGCGATGCCGACCCAGACAACGTTCACCGAGCGGTCGATGGACACAAGTCGACCAGCGAGCAACGCGCCAAACGCCACCCCCACGGCAAAGATGCCCTGCAGGTAGGTGGCTTCGTGCAGCGGGATCTGGAGGTGGTCCTCTGCCCAACGCAGCATGATGAACTGTAGCGTGGCCCCGGCGCCCCAGAAAAGGCTGGTGGTGGCCAATGTGATCTGCCCGAGCTTGTCTTTCCAGAGCAGGGTCACGCAGCGCGAGAAGTCGCGCACCAGTGACATGGGGTCGCTACGTTCGGGCTTGTGGTCGATACCGGTATCGGGGACATAGAGGTTGAGAAAAGCGGCGATGCCGTACAGCGCCGCGATGCAACTCATGCTGTATAGCAGCGTCCCCCCGGGACCCCAATCAACGACTGTTGCCGTGAGTCCGGCGAAGAATCCTGTCACCATGGGGCTGATGAGCCACCCGCCCAAGGCCGAACCGAAGACGATCGCCGCCACTGTGAGGCCCTCGATCCAACTGTTGGCGAGCACCAGCTTGGCAGGGGGAAGGTACTCGGTGACGATGCCGTACTTGGCCGGGGAGTAGGCGGCGGCACCGAGGCCTACCACCGCGTACCCGATGAGCGGGTGCAGACCCGCCATGAGGAGCGCGCAGCCAACCATCTTGATGCCGTTCGCGATGAGCATGACGCGGGCCTTGGGCATGGAGTCGGCGAACGCACCGACAAAAGCGGCCAGCAACACATAGGACACGGTGAAGACGAGCTTGAGCAGCGGTTCGTGGCTGTCGGGCGCGCCGATGTCACGCAACATGGCGATGGCGGCGATCAGCAGCGCGTTGTCGGCGAGCGCCGAGAAGAACTGCGCCGACATGATGGTGTGGAATCCGCGGTCCATGCGCAGTGGCGGGCGCCGCGGTCGCCGGTGGAAAGAAGCCATGCCGCGCTTATATCACGCGGCCGGCTCGCCCACCCGCGGGGCAGCGAGCCCGGAGCGCATGGGGGCCATGCAGGGCGCTTGCGAGCCGTATGCTGCAGTGCAAGAACGTATACTTAGGCTTCAACGCAAGCCGCCCCATGCCACGCCCGCTGATCGCCCGCATCGACCACGCAGCCTTGCGCCACAACCTCGCGCTGGCGCGTCAGCTCGCGCCACGCTCGAAGTTGATGGCGGTGGTCAAGGCCGATGGGTATGGCCACGGACTGCTGCGTGTCGCCTCCGCGCTGGGGAGCGCGGACGCATTCGCAGTGCTCACGCTGGAGGATGCGGTCTCGCTGCGCGACGCTGGCCATGAGCACCCGATCCTGCTGTTGCAGGGGTTCTACGAGAGCAGTGAGTTGCCCGAGATCGAGGCCCGCGGACTGGCCATCGTCGTGCATGAGGCATCTCAGTTGGAGGCTTTGCTGGCGTTCCGGCCATCGCGTCCGATCGACGTGCATCTGAAGATGAACAGCGGCATGAACCGCCTCGGCCTTGCGCCCGCGCGCTATGCGGAGGCGGTGGCAAGCCTGCGTGCCTGGCCCGGGCTGGGTCGTTTGACCCTGATGACACACTTCGCCACTGCCGATGAGCCGATCGGCATCGCTTGGCAGATGGAGCGCTTCGATGCCGTGACCGCCCAATTCGACGCGCCGCGCTCACTGGCCAACTCTGCGGCCTTGGTCCGCCACCCGGCCGCGCGCACCGACTGGGTCCGTCCGGGCATCATGCTCTACGGGGTTGCGCCCAGTGTCGAGACCGCGCCGGGCGACCTTGAACTGCGACCTGCCATGACCCTGAGTTCGCGCATCATCGGTGTGCAGCATCTGGCAGCTGGCGAGCGGCTCGGCTACGGCGGCACCTTTACCGCAGAGAGACCGACCCGGGTCGGCGTGGTCGCTTGCGGCTATGGCGACGGATACCCCCGCCACGCGGGCACCGGCACGCCGATTCTGGTCGAGGGCCGGCGCACGCGCACCCTCGGGCGCTTGTCCATGGATTCGTTGTACGCCGACATCACGGAGCTTCCGCAAGCAGATGTCGGCAGCCCCGTGACGCTTTGGGGAGAAGGACTTCCGGCTCAGGAAGTGGCCTCGGCTGCTGCCACCATCGCCTATCAGCTGCTGTGTGGCATCACGCGCCGCGTGCCTGTCCTCGAGACCGGCATCCTCAGCGCACCCGCATAGAACTGTCGGTGCAGTGCCGGACGGCAGGCTCGGCGAGCAGCGCGGCAAGCAGTTCAGGTCGTGTCGCGCTGTCGGCGCAGGTGTGCGATCGCAGCCTTGAGGACGGATCGACGGTCCAGTGTCCGCCCGTCGGGCATTGCGCTCTGATGGGCTTCCGCGCTGGGCTGGGTGCTGGAGGAGCCTGATCCACCTTCGGCATTCTCGGGCAGACCGTGTCCCGCGCGGCGTTCCGCCAACCGCCGCGCATCACGGAGCGGCTCAGTGGCAAGCCTGGTCTGTCGGGCTTCGAAACGCGCCCGCCAGTGGCTGGACAGGGCTTCCTGCTCCGTCACCGTGCGCGCGGGCAGCGCGCGCATCTCGATGCAATCTACCGGGCAGGGTGGCAGGCAGCGCTCGCAACCGTTGCACTCAGCCTCGATCACCGTGTGCATCTGGCGCGTGGCGCCGACGATGGCATCCACCGGACAGGCCTTGATGCACAAGGTGCAGCCGATGCATTCGGCCTCGCGGATCAGGGCCGAGGCGGGTGGTCGCCAAGGTTCCCGGAGAGGCACTGCGGGCCGGCCAGTGATCTCGGCCAGCCGGCGCAGGGTCCGCTCGCCGCCCGGAGGGCAACGGTCGATCCCCGCTTCGCCACGTGCGATGGCTTCGGCATAGGGTCGACAGGCAGGGTAGTCACACGCACCGCACTGCGTCTGGGGCAGGACGGCATCGATGGCATCGACCCGCGCCCAGGCCGGTTCTTCATCCGCCACCGTTCAACGCCTCGCCAGACGCGTTCCAGAGGCCTTGCCCCCCGCGGCTCAAGCAACGGCTACGGCCCGGCATCGGCCCAGCAGTTCGGCGTCTCGTAGAGCCGCACGCGGGTCAGTACGAGACGCTCCCCGTACTCGGCGGCATAGGCTTCACGCAGATCGGTGAAGGCAACCTCGGCCAGATGCTCGGCGGTGGGCGGTTGGACGAACACCACCGTGCGGTGCCCCGGCAGTGTGTCCAGGAAGGCTCGCACCGCCACATCGCCGGCGTATACCAGAAAGGCGTGGTCCCAGTGGTCCACCAGCACCCGGGCGATGGACTTGACACGCGAGAAATCGGTGACCATGCCCTGTTCCGGCGACTTCGGATCGGCCACGAGGGGCCCCTCCAACGTCACTTCGATGGCGTAGCGGTGGCCGTGCAGGTGCTTGCAGAGGCTGGCGTGGTTGGGGATGCGGTGGCCAGCATCGAACTCGAGTCGGCGGGTGATCTGCATCGTCCAAGTATAGCCGGGGCTCGAAGCGGCTTCGACCTCAGGGCTTGACCACCACCGCCTTGATACCCATCTTCTCCTTGAGCGATGCGCGCACATAGTCCATGGCGTCGCGGTCATACAGGGGACCCACACGCAGGCGCCACTTGCCGTCGACCTCCACCACTGCGAGACCCGGTGAGAGTTCCGGCATCCGCGTGCGCACCGACTGCAGCAGCGACTCGGCGTTCTCGCGACGAGCGAAGGCACCCAGTTGCAGCCAAAGGTCACCGCCATCGCCCGCGCCGCGGTCTGTGCGTCTTGCGATGCGCTCGATGCGGAATGGGCCACTCAGTTCCGACTGGGTGGGGATGGGTTGCACGGTGGCAGACGGGGCAGCGGCCGCGGTCGTCAGCGGGAAAGCTGGTGGAGCTGCTGTGCTGCGCTCGCCAGCCGCCACGGCCTCCAGCGAGACTTCCGCGCTGCCCTTGCTGGCGAAGCCGAGTCGGTGTGCCGCCGCGTAGGATAGGTCGAGGATGCGCCCCGGGTGGAACGGCCCCCGGTCATTGATGCGCACCACCACCGAGCGGCCGTTGGCGATATTGGTGACACGCGCGTAGCTCGGGATCGGCAGCGTCGGGTGCGCGGCAGACATGCCATACATGTCGTAAGGCTCGCCGCTCGAGGTCGGTTTGCCGTGGAAGCGCCTGCCGTACCAGCTGGCCAGCCCGCGCTGCGAGAAACCGGATGCCTCGCCGAGAGGGGTGTAGGTCCTGCCGAACACGGTATACGGCCGATTACTTCGTGGATAGGGCGCTTCCGCCACGGGTACGGCATCCGGGATGCGGTCGAGTTCCGCCGCGGGTAGGTCCCCCGGCCCATCATCGAGGTAGAAGCGTCGACCCCAGACCGGACCCGCAGCCGCCTCGCTGCGCTCGTCCGCCCGTCCGGCAGCGCTATCCGGTCGTGTCGTCGATCGCGGCGGGTCGGTCGCCGTGATCGATGGGCGCTGGCCGTTCGCCGTCTGTATCACGGCCGGTCCGGTGCCGGCGCCACGAGTGCCGAGTGGTTCGGTAGGCGCATTCGCGCATGCCGCCAACGCAGCGACGAGCACCAGGGATGCCCAGACGCGCAACGACCTCTCGACAGTTTCGATGTGGTCTCTCAAGGGGATGCCAACATGCCGCGGTGACGGTGGATGCTCATCAGGATGCCAAAACCAAGACCCATGGTCACCAGAGAGGTTCCGCCATAGCTGATCAAGGGCAGCGGTACACCGACCACCGGCAGCACCCCGATGACCATGCCGATGTTGACGGCAGCGTAGGTGAAGAAAGAGAGTGAGAGCGAGCCCGCCATCAACCTTGGGAACAGGCCGTTTGAATTGCTGGCGATACGCAAGCCACGCAGCACGACGGCGATGATGAGCCCGATCATGACTGCGGCTCCGAGCATACCGAACTCCTCGGCAAAGACAGCAAAGATGAAATCGGTGTGCCGCTCCGGAAGAAAGTCAAGGTGGCTCTGGGTTCCGTTGGTCCAACCCTTTCCCGTAAGGCCACCCGAACCGACCGCGATCATCGCCTGGATGGTGTGGTAGCCGGCACCGAGCGGGTCCTCGGTGGGGTCCAGAAGTGTCAGCACACGCTTGCGCTGGTAGTCATGCATGGCCGACCAGAGCACTGGCAGCGAAGCCAGCCCCAACAGCAGCAGGATGACCACCACTCGGTAGCGCAGCCCGGCGAGGAACAGCACATAGAAGCCCGATGCGCCGATGAGCAAGGCGGTGCCGAGATCGGGCTGGCGCAGCACCAGACCGAGGGGGATCGCGAGCAGGACGAAACCGGCAACGAAGTGGCGGCCGCGCAGATGCTCCTGGTGGCGGTTCAGGTACCAGGCGATCATCATCGGCGTGGCAAGCTTGACCAGTTCCGATGGCTGGATCCGGGTGACCCCGATGTGCAGCCAGCGTCGGGCGCCGTTCACCACCTCGCCGTTGATGGCGACCGCGATCAGGAGCAGGACGCCGAGCAGGTAGAGCGGTACCGCAAGGCGGGCGATCCTGGCCAGCGGGATCTGCGCCACCACCCACAGACACAGCAATGCAGCACTGAAATTGACGAGTTGGGCGCTCCAGCGGGTCAGCGACTGGTCGATGGCGGAATAGAGGGTGATCAAGCCCATCAGCGAGAGCAGCCCGAGCAGCGCAAGAAGGTGCGGGTCGAGCGGGCGCAGCAAGGACTGCCAGAGCCTTGGCAGCAGAGGCTTCATCGGCCGGACCCACCGGCTTGGGCCACGGTCTCGCCCGGCGCCTTGCCAAGGATCCACCAATCCATCATCGCCCGCGCGATAGGCGCTGCCGCCGAACCACCGTGGCCACCGTTCTCGACCAGGATGGCGATCGCGATCTTCGGGTCCTCGGCAGGTGCGAATGCGATGAACCAGGCGTGATCGCGATGGCGCTCGTCGATCTCGCTCTCCCTGTACTTCTGTCCCTGCTTGATGGCGATGACCTGTGCTGTACCGGTCTTGCCGGCGATCCGGTATGGCGCCCCGGCGGCGGCCTGTGCTGCGGTACCCCCGGGCAAGGTGACATCGACCATGGCCGCCCGGACACGGTCCAACCCGTCTTCGGAGAAGTGGGTCTGATAGGCGGGCTTGGGCTCGATGCGCCGCTTCTTGCCACTCTGCAGGTCGACGATCTCTTTGGCCAGATGGGGGCGGAACGCCGTCCCGCGGTTCGCCATCACGGCTGCCGCGTAGGCGAGCTGCATCGGCGTCGCCAGCACATACCCCTGGCCGATCCCGGCCGATACGGTGTCACCGGTGTACCACTTCTCCTTGAAGCGAGCCCGCTTCCAGGCGTCGTTCGGGTTGAGTCCACTGCGCTCTCCCTCGATATCGATACCGCTCGCCCGGCCGAAATTGAAGCGCTCGAGGAAGTCATGCATCCGCTCGATGCCCAACTCCGTGGCCAGACCGTAGTAGTAGGTGTCGCAGGAGATGACCACCGAGCGGTGCAGGTCAACGGCACCATGACCCTCGGGTTTCCAGCACCGATACTGGTGGGACTGACCTGGAAGGGTGAAGAAGCCGGGGTCGCGGATGACCTTGTCCGGTGATCGCACACCCGTCTCCAGCGCCGCGAGCGCCATGAAGGGCTTGATGGTCGATCCGGGTGGATACGCGCCGCGCAAGGGACGGTTGGTGAGGGGCTTGTCCGGCGACTGGTTGAGTTCTCTCCAGAGGCGTGGGTCGATGCCATCGACGAAGGCGTTCGGGTCGAAACTCGGCTGGCTGACCAGAGCAAGCACGTCCCCGGTGGCGGGTTCGATCGCCACCGCAGCACCACGGCGACCGGCAAAGGCGTTTTCGCCGATCTGCTGCAGGCGGATGTCGATGGCGAGGCGGACTGTATTGCCGGGTATCGAGGCTCGACGCGAGATGGTGCGCATGCCACGGCCCGCCGCATCGGTCTCGACCTGGGCATAGCCGGCGAGACCCTTGAGGTCGGATTCATAGGTCTTTTCGATACCGTCCTTGCCGATCGACTCGATACCCTGGTACGCAACGGCCTGTCCCCGGGACTCGAGCAGGACCTTGTCTTGCGGGCTGATCCGTCCGACATGGCCAAGGACGTGAGCTGCGACGCTCCCCATCGGGTAGCTGCGAAACAGATGGGTCGTGAGCTCGATCCCCTTGAAACGGAACTTGTTGGCACTGAAGCGGGCTACCTCGGCGTCAGACAGGAAAGCCTTGACCGGGATGCTGTCGAACTTAGGTGACTCGCGCAGACGCTTGGCGAAGCGGCGGCGGTCGCTGTCGCTCAGTTCGATGACGCCAGCGAGGTCCTCGAGCGTGGCACGCAGGTCTGCGACTTCCTTGGGGTAGACCTCGAGCGTGTAGACGGCCCGGTTCTCGGCCAGCACGATGCCGTTGCGATCGATGATCAGACCGCGGTTGGGCTGCGAGGGAACCAGACTGATGCGGTTGCTCTCGGCAAGTGTGTGGTAGTAGTCGTACTGCAGGGTCTGTAGTACGAGCAGCCGGCCGAGAAGCAGTACGAAGACCACGACGATGAATACGCCGGCGACCTGCAGGCGGACCTGATACTCGCGGTCGCTACTGATCTCGTGGTGGGTTGTCAGGCGCATCGGTGCTCCACATCAATCGTCGGCCGCATGGCCTGCGCCCCGGTGTATCGCGTCCATCGCAAGCCGAATCAGCGGCCAGCAGAGCGTGCCTACCAGTGGCGCCACCAGATGAGACTCCGCCGAGGGTTGGCTGCCCAATAGCAGCCCGACCCCCCACGACAGGAGGGAGCCGAGGAGCAGGATGAGCAGCACCAGGAGGAGTTCTCCGGCGATCGGCAAGGCCTCCATGCGCTTGTTCAGGCTAAGCCCGACCCAGGCCGTGAGGCAGTAGAGGCCGGCATCGAGACCGAGAGGCGTGAGTGAGGCGACGTCGTGGATCAGGCCCACCACCCACCCGGTCGCTACGTTGGCAGGTGAATACGGACGTGTACTCCAGTACAACAGGACCAGCAGGGCAAGGTCGGGGCGCAGGGAGTCCGTCACGGCTCCGAGCGAGACCATATCGAAGATCAGGGCGGCAGCCAGAGACAACAGGACGCCGGCCGTCTGCCCGGGTGGCGAGCGGCGGCGCTCGGATACATTCCGGCTACTCAAGGCGAGTTGCCCGGAGTATGGGTAGGGGGTTGCTCTGGCTCGGCGCCAGAGACCCTCGGCGCGACCACCGAGAAGTACCGTCCGGAATCGACCCGCGCGCTCGGCCTGCAGACCACCCTCGCGAAATCGGATTGTGCATCCCGTTCCACGGTGAGCACTGTCGCAACCGACATGCCGGCCGGATACACCCCGTCGAGGCCAGAGGTCACGAGTGCGTCGCCCGGCTCGATATCGGCGTTGCTGGCCAAGAAGCGCAGGCTGGTACGTTGCGGCACGCCCTCGCCGACCAGGACCGCGCGGGCCCCGGTGCGGGTCACCTGTACCGGGGTGTTCTGTCCAAGGTCCGTGAGCATCGCGACCTCGGAGAGGTTCTCGCTGGCAGCGATGACCTGACCCACGACGCCGGCTGGATTCACCAGCGCCATGCCGGCGTGTACGCCCTGGCGCTTTCCCGCAGTGATCAGGAAGCGCTGCGAGGAAACGCCGCGACCGTTCTGCAGGAGTTCCACGACCCGCTGGATGCGCAGTTCATCGCTGGCAAGGCCGGCCAAGGCCCGCAGCTCGGCGTTCTCTCGCTGCAACCACTCGAGGTCCCGCGACAGCGTCCGCAAACGATCATTGTCAGCCTGCAGGCCAGCGATCTGGCGCAGCAGATCGCCGTGGGTACTCAGCCCGCGCCCGGCCTCGCGTGCGGCCTCGAGCGGCATCTGCAGTGCGAGCATCACCGGTGACAGACCACTCTCGAGCGCAGATCGCAGCCGTTCGGACCATGCCGCCCTGCCGTCCAGGGCGACCAGCGCGGCCGAAACGCTGAGCCCGATGAGGCACTTGCTGGCAGGAGACATCCCGCGCCGGAACAGCGCCGGATCACGGTGTGCGACCGGTTGCATGGCCTGCAGGCCTCGCCGGGCTCGGCCCTACTCCTGCGTGAACATGCTGCCGAGCTGGTCAATGCGATCCAGAGCAAGGCCGCAGCCGCGTACGACACAGGTGAGGGGATCCTCCGCCACCAGCACCGGAAGCCCGGTCTCGACCGAGAGCAGTCGGTCGAGACCTTTGAGCATGCCACCACCCCCAGTAAGCACCATGCCCCGGTCGGCGATGTCGCCGCCGAGCTCGGGAGGGGTCTTCTCGAGGCCGATACGAATGGCCGATACGATGGCGTTCAGCGGTTCCTGAAGGGCCTCGTAGATCTCGTTGCTGCTGATGGTGAAACTGCATGGCACACCTTCGGCCAGATTGCGGCCCTTGATGTCCATCTCGCGCACATCGCTGTCGGGATAGGCCGAACCGATGCGCTTCTTGACCTCCTCGGCGGTGGTCTCACCGATGAGGAGCCCGTAATTGCGCCGGATGTAATTGATGATCGCATCGTCGAACTTGTCGCCACCGACCCGGACGGAGTTGCCGTAGACGATGCCGCCCAGAGAGATGACACCCAGCTCCGTGGTCCCGCCGCCGATGTCGATGACCATCGAACCGGTCGCCTCTTCGACCGGCAGACCCGCACCGATCGCCGCGGCCATCGGCTCTTCGAGCAGGTAGACCTTCGACGCGCCCGCGCCGAGCGCAGATTCGCGGATGGCGCGCCGCTCGACCTGGGTGGACCCCCAAGGTACGCAGATGACGATGCGCGGCGCCGGGGCCAGAAGGCGCGAATCATGGACTCGACGGATGAAGTTCTTCAACATCTGCTCGGTGACCGTGAAGTCTGCGATCACGCCGTCCTTGAGGGGACGCACCGCCTCGATGCTGCCGGGCGTGCGGCCGACCATCATCTTTGCCTCACGACCGACCTCCTGGATCACCCGGCGGCCGTTCTGGTCGGTGCGGATCGAGACCACCGAAGGCTCATCGAGCACGATGCCCTTGCCGCGGACGTACACCAGGGTGTTGGCGGTGCCAAGGTCGATGGCGATGTCGTTGGAGAAGTAACTGCGGAGAAAGCCGAACATTTGACTGTCTTTCCGTTGGGTTCGATGCGGCGGGTGGGCGCCACTGCCGGCAAACCCTTATCATATCGCAGCGCAGCAGATTCCGGCATACGCCGGAGTCTGCGTATCCGTCTCACAGAGTAGCCAGAGAACCGATGTCACTCACCTCCGACGATGTGCGCAAGGTCGCGCGTCTGGCCCGGCTCGTGGTCGCCGAAGACGACATCGTGCCCACCCTCGACAACCTGAACCGCACGCTGGCGCTGGTCGAGCAGATGCGGACGGTCGAGACCTCCGGGATCGAGCCGATGGCACACGCCCATGACATGTCCCTGCGGTTGCGCGAGGATCTGGTGACCGAGCCTGACGAGCGAGAGGCCCTGATGGCCAACGCGCCGGCTGTGGAAGAGGGGTTGTTCCTGGTGCCTCGGGTGATCGAATGAGCCCCACGCAGCGTGCGCTGGAGTTCTCATGATCGGCAGCGTGGTGTCTTTGGCCGCGGATCTGGCGGCCGGCCGCGTCTCCGCGGTCGAGCTCGCCTCGGATGCGCTTGCGCGCGCGCAGGCCTCGACCCTCAATGCCTTCATCACGATCGATCCCGAGCGCACGCTGCAAGAGGCGCGCGCGGCGGATGCGCTGCGCGCGAATGGCGCTGCAGGTCCGCTGACCGGGGTCCCTTTCGCCCAGAAGGACATCTTCTGCGCCAAGGGGTGGCGCACCACCGCCGGCTCAAGGATGCTGGGCAACTTTGTCGCGCCGTACGACGCCACCCTCGTCGTCAAGGGCAAGGCTGCGGGGCTGGTGACCATCGGTCGCGCCAACATGGACGAGTTCGCCATGGGCTCGAGCAACGAGAACAGCGCGTTCGGGCCGGTGCGTAACCCCTGGGACCCGGCTCGCGTCCCGGGTGGTTCCTCAGGCGGGTCGGCGGCGGCGGTGGCCGCCGGTATCGTTCCGGCAGCCACTGGTACCGATACGGGCGGTTCGATCCGCCAGCCCGCCTCCTTCTGCGGCATCACCGGTATCAAGCCGACCTACGGGGTGGTCAGCCGCTACGGCATGATCGCCTACGCTTCCAGCCTCGATCAGGCCGGGCCGATGGCCCGCTCGGCGCACGATTGCGCGATGCTTCTCAATGTCATGGCCGGCTTCGATCCGCGAGACGCGACCAGTCTGCCGCGCGAGACCGAGGACTACGCCCGCCGACTCGAGCAGCCGTTCGAGGGCTTGCGGGTCGGTGTGCCGGTGGGATGGCTCGGCGACGGCGTGTCGGCTGATGTCCGTGTAGCCGTGGAGGCGGGCCTTGCTGAGTTGGAGCGGCTCGGAGCCCGTCGCGTCGAGGTGAGCCTGCCGCATGCGCGATACGCCATCGCTGCCTACTACGTGATCGCGCCGGCCGAGGCATCTAGCAACCTGTCGCGATACGACGGCGTGCGCTACGGCCACCGGGCGTCTGCTTACACCGACCTCGCGGACATGTATGCGAGGAGTCGCAGCGAGGGTTTCGGTGGCGAGGTCCGCCGGCGCATCCTGGTCGGTACCTATGTGCTGTCGGCCGGCTACTACGATGCGTATTACCTCAAGGCGCAGCAAGTGCGACGACTGGTCGCGCAGGATTTCGCCGCGGCTTTCGGGCAGTGCGACGTGATCGCAGGTCCGACCGCTCCGAGCGTCGCCTACCGGCTCGGCGAGAAAACCGCAGATCCCGTCGAGATGTACCTTGGCGATGTCTACACGACATTGGTCAACCTTGCCGGTCTTCCGGCTCTCTCGCTGCCATGTGGCACCGGTGAGGCCGGGATGCCGGTCGGCTTGCAGCTCATCGGCAGGGCATTCTCGGAAGCGCAACTGCTCAACGTCGCGCACCAGTTCCAGCGCGTCACCGACCACCATGAACGGACGCCGGCCGGTGAGGGCAGGGGTGTCGCCAAGTGAGTTGGGAGATCGTCATCGGTATGGAGACGCATGTGCAGCTCTCCACGGCGAGCAAGATCTTCTCCGGTGCATCCACCGCCTTCGGTGCCGAGCCCAACCGCCAAGCCTGTGCGGTCGATATGGCGCTGCCCGGGGTTTTGCCGGTGATGAACGGGGGCGCACTCGATCGGGCCATCGCCTTTGGCCTTGCCATCGGTGCCCGAATCTCACCGAGGAGCGTGTTCGCGCGCAAGAACTACTTCTATCCCGATCTCCCCAAGGGTTACCAGATCAGCCAGTTCGAATGCCCTGTGGTGCAGGGTGGGGGCATCACCATCCACCTTGGCGAGGGGGATCAGGCACATTCCAGGCGGATCGAACTGACCCGTGCACACCTTGAGGAGGACGCCGGAAAGTCTCTGCATGAGGACTTCCACGGCATGTCCGGCATCGACCTGAATCGGGCCGGAACACCGCTGCTCGAGATCGTCACCGAACCAGTGATGCGGTCGAGTGCCGAGGCCGTGGCCTATGCCCGTGCCTTGCACGCACTGGTCGTCTGGATCGGCATCTGTGACGGCAACATGCAGGAGGGCTCGTTCCGCTGCGACGCCAACGTCTCGGTCCGCCGACCTGGAGAACCGCTGGGCACGCGCCGCGAGATCAAGAACCTCAACTCGTTCCGCTTCCTGCAGCAGGCCATCGATTACGAAGTCCGCTGGCAGATCGACCGTATCGAGGAGGGTCATGGCATCGAGCAGGCCACTGTGCTGTTCGATCCTGACAGCGGTGAGACGCGCATGATGCGCAGCAAGGAGGACGCGCACGACTACCGCTATTTTCCCGACCCGGACTTGCCGCCGCTGGTCGTCGATGCGGCGCGCATCGAGCGGGTGAGGGCAGGGATGCCGGAGCTGCCGGCTGCGATGCAGAAGCGTTTCGCCGCCGATTATGGCCTTTCCGACTACGATGCCGGGCAGCTTACCGCCAGCCTGGGTACGGCGCGCTACTTCGAGGCGGTGGTCGCTGCAGCGGGCACTGCCCAGGCCAAGCCCGCCGCCAATTGGGTGATGGGCGAGGTCGCCGCGCGGCTCAACCGCGAGGAGAAGGCCATAGCCGACGCGCCGGTTTCGCCGCAGCAGCTCGCCGGCGTGCTGGCGCAGGTGGCGGACAGCACCATCTCCAACAGCATCGCGCGCAAGGTCTTCGAGGCACTTTGGAACGGCGAGGGTGCCAGTGCCGACGCCATCATCGAGGCGCAGGGACTCCGGCAGGTCACCGACGCCTCGGTGATCGAACCGATCATCGACGAGGTGCTTGCGGCAAATCCGCAGAACGTCGCCGAGTTCAAGGCTGGCAAGGAGAAGGCGTTCAACGCGCTGGTCGGGCAGGTCATGAAAGCAAGTCGTGGCAAGGCGAGCCCGGCGCAAGTCAACGAGTTGCTGCGCAAGAGGCTGGCAGACTGAGCCATGCGGCGTCCTCGGGTCCTCATCCTGGGCACCGGCGGCACCATCGCCGGTGTCGCCGATCCGGCAGCGGCCGGCAGCGGCTACCGCGCCGCAACGCTGTCGGTTGATGAACTGGTCGCCGCCGTCCCCGCGCTCGCCGACTATGACCTCGAAACGCGACAGGTGGCGCAGGTCGACTCCAGGAACATGACCTTCGCCATCTGGACCGAGTTGCACCGCGAGGTGGTCGGTGGCCTCAAGGACAGCCAGCTGGACGGCATTGTCATCACCCACGGTACCGACACCCTGGAGGAGACGGCCTACTTCCTGGCGCGGACGCTGCTCGCCGCCAAGCCGGTCGTACTCACCGCTGCCATGCGTCCCGCCACGGCGCTCTCCGCAGACGGTCCGCAGAACCTGCTCGACGCCGTGCGACTGGCGACCGACCCGGCCGCCGCTGGCGTGCGCGTCTGCGTTCATGAGCAGGTGTTCCCGGGCTTCGCGCTGCGCAAGCGCCACCCCTATGCGCTCAACGCTTTTTCCAGTTCGCGTGACCTGTCGTCGACGATGGAGGGGGGCTGCTTCACCACGCCGGCAGCGCTGCCCGAGCCGCTGGTGTTCGAGCCAGACCTGACGTGGGCGTGGGTTGAGATCGTATCCAGCGGTGCTGGGCAGGACGGCCGCAGCGTCGATGCGCTGATCGCCGCCGGGGTGCGGGGTCTGGTGGTCGCTGCGACCGGCAACGGCACGCTCGCCGACCCGCTGTTGGACGCGCTGCGACGGGCGCAGAGAGCCGGCGTCGAGGTGGTGGTGGTGACGCGTTGCGCCGAGGGCCACATCGTCGGCCAGCCCGAACACGGTCTGCCGTGCCTCGGCGTCACCGTGCCGCAGGCGCGCGTCGAACTGCTGCTGCTGATCCGCTGGAAGGCGGGTACGGAGCGGTCCCGTGCGTTGGCCGCAGCGGCACAGCAGGGCGGTTCCGTCGGGAAAGGCTAGGCGGCAGCGACTGCGTCTAGCGGGGCCTTGACGCGTGCCGGTCCGTCGCCACCGCGAGCGCGCATAGCGCGACGAGACCGAAGCAGACGATCGACCATTCGGCGATCGAGAGGCCAAGCAGCGTCCAGTCGACCTTGCTGCAGTCGCCGGTGCCACGGAACACCATCGGCAGTGCTTGGGTGAGCGGGAAACTCTCGAGCATGAACTCGAGGTCGGCGCCGCATTCGGAGACGGCTGGCGGGTTGTGCTGCAGCCAGACCTGTCGAGCCGCGATGCCGAGACCGGTCAGCGCCGACAGCGTCACCAGCGCGGCCCAGATGCGCGAGACCAGATAGGGTCCCCGGTGCAGTGCTCCGGCAAGCGCCAACGCACCGGTCACGATGTAGGCGTAGCGCTGAAAGATGCAAAGCGGACAGGGCTGGATGTTGGCCGTGAGTTGCAGCGCAACGCCGCCGGCGACAAGACCGAAGCAGGCCAGCGCGATGCAGGTGAGCGCGGCGTGGGGGTGGGTGGCGAGGGGGCAGGCGAGTCGGTTCAGGTTCATCACGGGCACAGTGACACAGTGTGTCATTCCTCGGTGTTCGTTGGATGGGTAGACGCTGGATGGGTTGAGCGCGATGTCGGACAACGGCCGAACCGGCTGCGGACCCGCCAGCCCGGGATAAACGCAGGGATGGGCGCGGTTCGCCCCGACCCGCCATCGGACCGCGTCCGGCGCGAGGAGTGCCATAATCCGCGCTCCTCCGCAACCCTCGCCACGGCGCCGATGCGCACCTTTCAGGACCTCATTCTCACCTTGCAACGCTATTGGTCGGAGCGTGGCTGTGTGTTGCTGCAACCCTACGACATGGAGGTCGGTGCCGGTACCAGCCACACCGCGACTTTTTTGCGCGCATTGGGTCCCGAGCCTTGGAAAGCGGCCTATGTGCAGCCGAGTCGGCGGCCGAAGGATGGCCGCTACGGGGCCAATCCCAACCGCCTGCAGCACTACTACCAGTTTCAGGTGGTGCTCAAGCCGGCACCAGCCGACATCCTTGAGGCCTACCTCGGTTCGCTCGTGGCCATCGGACTCGATCTGCGGGCCAATGACGTGCGCTTTGTCGAGGACGATTGGGAGAATCCGACGCTCGGTGCGTGGGGTCTGGGTTGGGAGATCTGGCTCAACGGCATGGAGGTGACGCAGTTCACATACTTCCAGCAGGTCGGCGGCATCGACTGCAAGCCGATCACCGGCGAGATCACCTACGGGTTGGAGCGACTGGCCATGTACCTCCAGGGCGTCGAGAACGTCTATGACCTGGTCTGGACCGACAGTGTGCGATACGGCGACGTCTACCACCAGAACGAGGTCGAACAGAGCGCCTACAACTTCGAGCACAGCGATGTGGACTTCCTGCTCGGAGCGTTTGGCGAGCATGAAGAATCTGCGAAATACTTGATGGAACAAAAGCTTGCACTTCCTGCTTACGAGCAGGTCTTAAAATCGGCGCATACCTTCAACCTGCTCGACGCCCGCGGTGCGATCTCGGTGACTGAGCGCGCCGCCTACATCGGCCGCATCCGCAATCTGGCCCGCTCTGTGGCAGCGAGTTACCTCGATAGCCGGGCGCGTCTGGGTTTCCCGCTCGCTCCGCGCGATTGGGCGGAGGAAGTGCTAGCCAAGCGTGAGGTCGCGGGATGAGCAGCCCCTCATCCCTGCTGGTGGAGTTGCTGTGCGAGGAACTGCCACCAAAGGCGCTGCCCCGCTTGTCCGAGTCGTTCGCGCAGACACTCGCTGCGGAACTCGCTGCGAGCGGCTTGCGTCCTTCGGGTGCAGCCGTCACGCCGTATGCCACGCCACGCCGGCTGGCGGTGCACCTTGCCTGTGTCGTAACCCGCGCCATCGACAAGCCGCTGCGGCAGAAGCTGATGCCCGTGGCGGTGGGACTGGACGCTGCCGGCGAGGCCACCCCGGCGCTGCAGAAGCGACTTGCTGCGCTCGGTCTGGCCGATGTGCATCCTCCGCAACTGATCCGCGAGATCGATGGCAAGGCCGAGAGCCTGTTCGTTGACACCGTGGTTCCAGGGGCGGCGCTGGCGGATGCGCTGCAGACGGCACTCGAGACCGCGATCGCGCGTCTTCCCATTCCCAAGGTCATGCAGTATCAACTGGAGTCGGGCTGCGACCAGCCGGGCTGGACGTCAGTCAGTTTCGTGCGTCCGGTGCACGGGCTGGTCGCCTTGCACGGTACCGAGGTCGTACCGGTGACGCTCCTCGGCCTGCAAGCGGGGCGGTCCACGCACGGACACCGGTTCGAAGCCCGTGCACCCCGTATCGCCCTGCGAGACGCTGACAGTTATGCCACGCAACAGGCGGAGGAGGGCGCAGTGGTCGCGTCCTTCGCCGAACGTCGCGCGCTGATCGCCAGCCAGCTCGCGGCCGCGGCGGACAAGGTCGGCGGCGACGTCCGGCCGATCGATGATGACGCCCTGCTCGACGAGGTGACCGCGCTGGTCGAGCGGCCCAACGTACTGGTCGGCCAGTTCGACGAGGCGTTTCTCGCCGTGCCTCAGGAATGTCTGGTGCTGACCATGAAGGCCAACCAGAAGTATTTCCCGCTGGTCGATGCTCAGGGCCGCCTGACCAACCGCTTCCTGCTCGTCTCCAACATCTCGCCGGTAGATCCATCTGCGGTCATCGCCGGCAACGAGCGCGTGGTGCGCCCGCGCTTGGCCGATGCGCAGTTCTTCTTTCACCAGGACCGCAAGATGCCGCTGGCGGAGCGCGCTGCGGGGCTCGACCGCGTCGTCTACCACAACAAGCTCGGCAGCCAGGGTGAGCGCAGTGGCCGTGTGCGTGCCATCGCGCATGCCATCGTCGAGCAGCTGCGCATGTCCACGGTGCCGTACACCGTTGATGCCAAGGACGAGTTCGACGTGCTCGACTCCAAGGTGCAGGAGGCGGCGCGGCTAGCCAAAGCCGATCTGCTCACCGACATGGTCGGCGAGTTCCCCGAGCTGCAGGGCGTGATGGGTGGCTACTACGCTCGCCACGAGGGTCTGCGCGATGGCGTTGCCATCGCCATCGAGGACCACTACAAGCCGCGTTTTGCCGGGGATGTGTTGCCGCGCAATCACACCGGGACGGTACTGGCGCTGGCCGACAAACTTGAGACCCTGGTCGGGCTGTTCGCTGCCGGCGAGCGACCCACGGGCGATCGCGACCCCTTCGCACTGCGCCGGCATGCGCTGGGTGTCATCCGCATCCTGATCGAGAAGAATCTGCCGCTGGAATTGCCGGATCTGCTTGAGACGGCCCGACAGACTGTTCTTCGGTGGGCTGTGTCTCGCGTGGCAGAGGGTGGGATCGCTTCTCTCCACTACTCGCCCGTTGTCGAGACCCTCTCGTCTGCCGCACTGTCAAAGGCACTGGAGGGTTTTCTTGCGGATCGCTTGAGCGGGTTGCTCGTTGAAGACGGCTACGGTGCGCAGGAGATCGATGCGGTCCTTGCGCTCCGCCCGCCGCGGTTGGGCGACATCCCGCGCCGGATGGAAGCGGTGCGGGCCTTTTCCGAACTTCCCGAAGCTCAGGCCCTGGCTGCCGCCAACAAGCGTGTCGGGAACATCCTGCGCAAGGCTGTCGGACAGGCCGAGGCGCCGGGTGACGAGAGCGCTGCGGCATGTATCACGGCAGGGCAGGTGCAGGTGGCGCTGTTGCAGGAGCCGGCAGAGCGAGCCCTGCTGGCCTCCCTGCAGGCGACGCTGCCTGATGCGACAAGGCTGTTCGACGCGGGCGATTACGGTGGCTCGCTCAAGGTACTGGCCGCGCTGCGAGCCCCGGTCGATGCCTTCTTCGATGAGGTGATGGTCAACGTGGAGGACACTGCACTGCGGGCCAACCGTCTGGCGTTGCTGGCACAATTGCACGCGGCGATGAACCGTGTCGCCGACCTCGGGCGCCTTACCGTATGAGTACCGGTGCGCTGGTGATCCTCGACCGCGAGGGCGTACTCAACGAATGCGTGGCACCCTTCATGCGCTCGCCGGATGATTTCAAGCCGATCCCGGGCGCTTTCGAGGCGATCGCCCGTCTCAACCAGGCCGGAGTCCGCGTCGTGGTGGCAACCAATCAAGCGGGGGTCGGCCGCGGGCTGTTCGACATGCGAACGGTGAATGCCATCCACGACCGCATGCACCGCGCTGCAGTCGGTGCTGGCGGACGTATCGACGCCGTGTTCTACTGCCCCCACCCCGAGGAAGCCGGTTGTCCGTGCCGAAAACCCCGGACCGGGCTGTTCGAGGAGATCGCCGAGCGCTACGACTTGCGGGACCTCGCCGGCACGGCTGCGGTGGGCGACAGCATCCGCGACCTGCAGGCTGCCAGTAAAGCGGGGGCACGACCTGTCTTGGTGCGAACCGGGAAAGGACGCGAGACGGAGAGGGCGGGCAACTTGCCGTCGGGCGTCCAGGTGTATGACGATCTCGCCGGCTTCACCGAAGACTGGCTGTCCCGACGCGCCGGATGATGCGCCTATGGTGACTCGGCTGGGCTGCAGTCGTGACTTTGTATGAGCCCTCGTCCACTGCCCGAGGCTTATGCAGGGTCCCGTTGCATCGCCTCACTGGCGTTCGCCTTGGGGCAGTTGCTCGTGACCGTGGTCTTTGCCATTGGCTCGACCTTCACTGCACCCTTCCCGTTGCTCTGGCGATACCGCTTCATCACGCTCTGGTGCCGCTACGTGGTCTGGTCGGCAAGGGTCCTTTGCGGCATCCGCCACGTGGTGAGGGGTGCTGAGCACATCCCGCGCACTCCGGCGGTCTACCTGAGCCGACACGAGTCAGCATGGGAGACCTTGGCCTTCAGCCAGATCCTCCCGCCACATGTCAATGTGCTCAAGCGCGAGTTGTTGCGCATCCCTTTCTTTGGCTGGGGCCTGGCGTTGCTGGGCCCGATCGCCATCGACCGCTCGGCAGGTCGCGCTGCCTTGCGCCAGATGCTGGAACAGGGCCGAGACCGGGTGTCCGCTGGCTTTTCCATCGTGGTGTTCCCGGAGGGCACCCGGAAGGCGCCGGGGCAGACCGCGGAGTTCTTCATTGGCGGTGCGTGGCTGGCCTCCCGACTCGGTCTGCCGGTGATCCCGGTCGCGCACGACGCGGGGCGCTACTGGCCTCGGGCCTCCCTGTGGAAGCGCTCGGGCCAGGTGCGGGTCATCATCGGGCCACCGCTGTCGACCATCGGCCGCAGCGCGGCCGAGGTCAACGCCCAGGCCAAGGCCTGGATCGACGCGACTTGCGCGAGGCTCGAAGCGGATACAGGATCCGTTGTCGCCGATCACGAACAGAGGGCAGGGTGCGCAGATCCATGAGGCGCCGCCGCGCATCTTCGCTCTGACCGCAGGTCGCCGGCAGCCCTACACTACCGAACATGGTCAACCAGAAAGGAGATTCGGGTGCGCATCCTCCACACCATGCTCCGTGTCGGCGATCTGAAGCGCTCGCTCGATTTCTACACCGGCGTACTCGGCATGCGTGTTCTGCGCCAGAGCGACTACCCGGACGGGCGTTTCACGCTTGCCTTCGTCGGCTACGGGGACGAGCAGGCCAACGCCGTGCTCGAACTCACGCACAACTGGGACACGCCGAGCTACGAGATCGGCAACGCCTATGGGCACGTCGCGATCGAGGTCGAGGATGCCTATGCGGCCTGTGAGGCGGTGACTGCCAAGGGTGGCAAGGTCATCCGTGCTGCCGGGCCGATGAAACACGGCAAGACCCTGATCGCCTTTGTCGAGGATCCTGACGGCTACAAGATCGAGTTCATCCAGAGAGGGACCTGGGGGCACTGAGTCTTGGCATCGCGGGACGGATCGCAACACGGGGGCAACATCCGGCTGACAGCCTTGTGGATCCGTTGGACAATGTCCACAGCTATCAGGAGGCACACCCCGACACAGGGGCGGCCCAAAGGGGGAGGTAGGGATGGACGATGTCGGTCGCTCGCCGAGCGGATTCAGTCTGGTTCGCCTGACTGCCATGCGTCGCGCCAGCCTGGCGCGAAGACTCACGCCGGAGCAGTACCGGGTCATGATCGACCATGGTACGGAGCGCCCTTTCTGCGGCGGCTTGCTTCGCGAGAAGGGTCAAGGTGTGTTCGCATGTCGCCTGTGCGGACTGCCGTTGTTCCACAGCGAGGCAAAGTTCGATTCGGGGACCGGTTGGCCGAGTTTCTGCCGTGCATTCGACGATGCGCATCTTGAACGCATCGAGGATCGTAGCCACGGGATGCTTCGCACCGAGATCCGCTGTGCGCGCTGTGACAGCCACTTGGGACACGTGTTTCCGGACGGCCCGCCGCCCACGTTCGAACGACACTGTCTGAACGGCGCCGCTTTGGAGTTCTTCGCTGCGGGCACGGCGATCCCGCAGAGCGAAGCGGACTGAGCTTTGACCTGGCCCACCCGCCGAGCGGGCAAGTCCGGTGAGTCAGGTGGGGACCTTGGCCTCAACGTTGCACAGGGCCACATAGCCTGACGGACTCACTTGCTCGGGTCGAGCACCCGGGTCGATCCCGGCAGAACGGATCTGCGCTTCGCTGAGCCGACCCAAGAGGGCATTGCGCAGGGTCTTGCGCCGCTGCCCGAAGGCTGCTGCCACCAGCGAATCGAAACGTGCCGGATCGAACATCATGGGTGCAGACTCGGCGAGGGGGGTCATCATCACGACTGCCGAGTCGACCCGCGGTGCGGGCTTGAACGCACCGGGCGGCACGTTGCAAAGACGATGCATGTTGAACCGTACCTGGAGGCCGACCGAGAGGCGCCCATAGGTACGGCTGCCAGGGTCGGCGACCATGCGGTCTACGACCTCCTTCTGCAGCATGAGCACCATGCGCTCGATGTGCGGACCGTACTGCGCGAGGTGGAAGAGCAGGGGTGTCGAGATGTTGTAGGGCAGATTGCCTGCAACCTTGAAACGCTGCCCTACCTGCGCCAGATCGAATCCGAGTGCGTCTGCAGCATGCACCGTCAGTTGCGGCGAAGAGGGATGACTCCGCCAGTACGCCACAAGATCGCGGTCGAGTTCCACCACCTGAAGATGCTGGAGCCGATCCAGCAGCGGCAGTGTGAGTGCACCGAGCCCCGGACCGATCTCGACCACTGTGTCCTCGGATTGCAGATCGAGCGCCTCCACGATGCGTCCGATGACGCCTGGGCTCACCAGGAAATGCTGTCCGAACCGCTTGCGCGGGACGTGGTGGTGCGCACCTTCGGGTGTGTCTGCCCGACGCGAGGGTGTGCGCCGGGATAGGGGGGTGCGCGTCGGATCGCTCAACCGAGTCCGGCCAGCCGGTCTTTCAAGCTCTCGAGGGTGGCTTCGAAGGTGGCTACCCGGTTGCGCTCCTGCTGCACCACGGCGGCGGGTGCGCGGTCGATGAAGTCGGCCTTGTCCAGCTTGGTCCGGGCGCGTCCGATCTCGGCCTGGAGTCGGGTGATCTCCTTTTGGATCCGTGCCTGTTCAGCAGCGATATCGATCTCGATCCGCAGCATCAGACGGAAGTCGCCCACCACCTGCACGGGCGCCAGCGAGGCGGGCAATGCATCTCCCGCTGCCTCGACCACGCTCAATCGCGCCAAGGCCGCGAGATACGGGGCGCAGGCGCCGAGGGTATCGGGGCAGCCAGCGGCCAAGAGGGGTACCTTCTCGGCCGGGGACAGGCCCATCTCGCTGCGCAGGCTGCGTACCGCATCGATCATGGACTTCAACCGTGCGACCCAGGCCTCGCTCGTCTCGTCGATCTTTTGCGGTTGGGCGACCGGGTAGGCGGCGGTGGCAACAGATTCGCCCTCCGCCACCACACGTCCCGAGAGAGGTGCCACCGTCTGCCACAACTCTTCGGTGATGAAGGGGATCAGCGGGTGCGCCAGCCGAAGCGTGGTCTCCAACACCCTGAGCAGGGTTCGCCGCGTGGCGCGCTGCTGCTCCGCCGTGCCATTCTGCAACTGCACCTTGGCGAGCTCGACATACCAGTCGCAGTATTCGTCCCAGACAAAGCGGTAGATGCTCTGCGCGGCGAGGTCAAAGCGGTACTCGCGCAGGTGGCGGTCCGTCTCCGCCTCCGTCTTCTGCAGCAGGCTGACGATCCAGCGGTCGGGCTGCGAGAAGTGCAGGTAGCCGCCCGGCCCACACCCGTTGTCACCGACCGGCTGGCTGCCACAGGCTTCGAGACCGCAGTCTTGGCCCTCGCAGTTCATCAGGACGAAGCGAGTGGCGTTCCAGAGCTTGTTGCAAAAGTTGCGGTACCCCTCGCAACGCTGCATGTCGAACTTGATGTCGCGGCCGGGGCTAGCCAGGCTGGCGAAGGTGAAGCGCAAGGCGTCGACGCCGAAGGCCGGGATCCCTGTTGGGAACTCCTTGCGTGTCTTGCGGGCGATGCTCTCGGCTTGCTTCGGGTTCATCAGTCCGCTGGTCCGCTTCTCGACCAGAGCGTCGAGCCCGATGCCGTCGATCAGGTCGATGGGATCGAGCACATTGCCCTTCGACTTGCTCATCTTCTGGCCCTCGGCGTCGCGGATGAGGCCGTGTACATAGACGTCGCGGAAGGGGATGCGGCCCGTGAGATGCGTCGTCATCATCACCATGCGCGCGACCCAGAAGAAGATGATGTCGAAGCCGGTCACCAGCACGCTTGAGGGCAGGTAGCGGCTGAGCAACGGGTTCGCGGCGTCCTTTGCGGAGTCACCGGTCCAGTCCAGGGTCGAGAAGGGCCAGAGTGCGGACGAGTACCAGGTGTCGAGCACATCCTCGTCGCGCCGGAGTTCTCCCACGTACCCGTCCTTCTCTGCCAGTTCGCGGGCCTCGGCCGCGTTGTGCGCGACCCACACCCGGCCATCCCCCACATACCAGGCCGGGATCTGGTGGCCCCACCACAACTGACGCGAGATGCACCAGTCCTGGATGTGGCTGAGCCACTGGTTGTAGGTGTTGACCCAGTTCTCGGGGAAGAAGCGCACCTGACCATGGGCGACCACCTCTATCGCTTTCTGGACGATGCTGCTGCCATCGGCGCCCGGTTTGCTCATGGCGACGAACCATTGGTCGGTGAGCATGGGTTCCACCACAACTCCGGAGCGGTCGCCGCGTGGCACCATCAGTCGGTGCGGGTTGACGCACTCAAGCAGACTTGCCGCCTCGAGTTCGGCCACCACCGCCATGCGCGCGGCGGAGCGTTCCATGCCCACCAGACTTGCGGGCAGGGGAATGCTGGCCTTGGTGGTGCCATCCGCACCATAGACTTGTGCTGTGCCCGGCACCTTGCCGGCGAGGTCCAGCACTACGATCTGATCCAAGCCGTGACGCTGTCCCACTGCATAGTCGTTGAAGTCGTGCGCGGGGGTCACCTTGACCACCCCGGTGCCGAACTCGCGATCGACGTGGTCGTCAGCGATGACGGGGATGCGGCGCCCGCACAGCGGCAACTCGACCTCGCGGCCGATGCAGGCCGCGTAGCGGTCGTCCTCCGGATGGACCATGAGCGCGACGTCCCCCAGCAGCGTCTCCGGTCGGGTGGTCGCCACAACGAGCGATTCCATCCCGTCGACTGGCAGACCCACCAGTGGGTAGCGGATGTGCCATAGACGGCCATCCTCCTCCTCGCTCACCACCTCCAGGTCGGAGACCGCAGTGCCGAGCTTCGGATCCCAGTTGACCAGACGCTTGCCGCGGTAGATCAGACCCTCGCGGTAAAGACGCACGAAGCTTTGGGTGACGATGGTCGAGAGCCCTGTATCCATGGTGAAGCGCTCACGGGTCCAGTCGCAGGAGGCACCGAGTCGCCGCATCTGGCGCGTGATGGTGTCTCCGGAATAGGCCTTCCACTCCCAGACACGTTCGAGGAAGTTCTCGCGCCCGACGTCATGGCGCGACAGTCCCTTGGCCTCGAGTTGACGCTCCACCACCATCTGCGTCGCGATGCCGGCGTGGTCGGTCCCCGGTTGCCAGAGTACGTTGTCGCCACACATCCGGCGCCAGCGTGTGAGCGCATCCATCAGTGTCTGGTTGAAACCATGACCCATGTGCAGAGTGCCGGTGACGTTCGGCGGTGGCAGCAGGATGCAGAAGTCTGCATCCCGTGCGGGATCGTCTCCGGCGGCAAAGTATCCGCTCTGCTCCCAGCGCGGATACCAACGTCGTTCGATGTCGGCTGGTTCGAAGTTCTTGGCTAAGGTCATCTTCGGTCTTCGTGTCCGGTACCTTCAGGTCCGGTGTCTCAGGTCGTGGTGATGCAGCGGGTACCCGCGGTCGCGGTAGAAACGGAAGCGCTCACGCGCTGCCTGAAGCGCTGTCGGCTCGCTGCCCACCACCTCCAGCATCCTTCCGAAGCGGCTGAAACAGGGTGGTGTACTTTCACTCAGGTTGAGCAGGATGTCCTCGTGCGGTACCGCGCCTGCATCGTGATCGATCACCACCGGGGTCCGCACCGCCAACTCGTGGCTGCCCAGGCAGTGCGGCAGAAAGCCGCCGGGAGGGGAGGACCAGAGTTGCGCATCGACCTCGGCCGAATGGCCCGGGTCGCGTGTCAGTATCCAGACGCGATGGCCAGAACGTACGGCCTTCTGTACCAGCGCGAAGATCGTGCGGCCGACGTCATCGCTGCCGGCATAGAAGTCGATGCGCGTCACGCGGTGGCGCGGTCGCCACCCGACCGGCTGATGAGGAACTCGGTGAGCAGACCCACCGGACGCCCGGTGGCACCTTTCGCCTTGCCGGACACCCAAGCGGTCCCGGCGACGTCCAGGTGGGCCCACTTCATGTCGCGGGTGAAGCGCGAGAGGAAGCACGCGGCTGTGACGCTGCCCGCCGGTCGACCACCGATGTTGGCGATGTCGGCGAAGTTGCTCGACAGCTGCTGCTGATAGTCGTCCCAAAGCGGCATGTGCCAGGCTCGGTCCCAGGCGGTGTGGCCAGCCTCGAGCAATTCGCGGGCGAGCCGGTCATCGTTGCTGAAAAGACCGCTGGCGACGTGTCCCAGTGCGATCACACAGGCTCCGGTAAGGGTCGCGATGTCGATGGCGAGCACCGGCTTGATCTTCTCTTTGGCATAGGTGAGGGCGTCGCAAAGGATCAGGCGGCCCTCGGCATCGGTGTTGAGGACCTCGATGGTCTGCCCCGACATGCTGGTGACGATGTCACCGGGACGGGTCGCTGTCCCACTAGGCATGTTCTCGGTGGCCGGTATGAGTCCGACGACGTTGATCGGCAACTGCAACTGTGCAACCGCTTTGAGGGTGCCGAGTACCGAAGCGGCACCGCACATGTCGTACTTCATCTCGTCCATCTCTCCGGAAGGCTTGATCGAGATGCCCCCGGTATCGAAGGTGACACCTTTGCCCACTAGTGCTACCGGAGGATCGTCCTTGGAGGCTCCCTGGTAGCGGAGCACGATGAAACGCGGCGGTTCCCCGCTGCCTCGAGCAACCGAGAGGAAGGAACCCATGCCCAGTTTGCCAATGGCCTTCTCGTCGAGCACCTGGACCTTGAGCCCGACCTGCTTGCCCAGCGCTTCTGCGCGTTCGGCAAGGTAGGTGGGTGTACACACGTTGGCCGGAAGGTTGCCGAGCTCTCGGGCCAGACTGGCCCCCTCACCGATCGCCCGGCCCCGGCGCAAGCCGCGCTCTGCCTTCGCAAGGTCATCGCCTTCGGCGGCCCAGACCGCCAAGCGGACCAGTTTCGGCGGGTCGTCGCGCTTGCTCTTCAGCTGATCAGGGCGCTGCATCGCCTGCAGTGCGACTTGAGCCAACTGGCTGGCGTACCAGCCGACGTCGCGCCGCCGAACAGGGCGGCCGTCGAGGCAGACCACAAGATCGTGCGAGGCACCGGCCAACACCGCATCAAGGCCGGCTCGGACCGCCTTCAACCAGCTCGCCTCGTCGGCTTCCGCGACCTTGCCGAGCCCGACGACCACGATACGCGTCATGCCATCGGCCAACGCCACCACCTGAGCGGCCTTGCCGGTAAGGTCACCGCGTTTGATGGCAGCAGCGATCACTCCTCCGTGCCTCGCGTCAAGGGCACGTGCGGCGCCACCGAGCTTGCCGCCGGCCTCGGCGAACACCATCAGGCACTGCGCCTTGAGCGCCTCGGGGCGCCCGCCTCTCGTGCTAAATTCCATCGTCTTTCCCTCTGCTGAGCGCGGCTGATCCGGCGATTATAGGCGGGACCCGCGTCGACCCCGACGAGGTATCCAGTCTGTGACCGATGCGCAAACGACTGATCCGGCGGATTCCTCCCCGGGCGACGTGGCAGCGGCTCGCCCAGACCGACCGCATCGACCCAAGCCGCTCGCCGCGAGCTTGTTCAGCCAGCGCATCAGCGGCGAGTGCTCATCGGTCGCGTTGGGAGTGTTCGCGGTGTTGTTCGGCATCATCGTCACCGCGCATCTGGTACGCCTTCTCAATCGTGCCGCGAGCGGAGGCATCGCCGCCGACACGGTGGTTGCCGCGATGTCGTTCCAGACGCTGAACCTGTTTCCGCTGGTCCTGGCATTGACGGTCTTTGTGGCCGCTCTGGTCACCCTTACGCGGGCCCACCGGGACAGCGAGATGGTCGTCTGGTTCGCCTGCGGAGTGCCGCTGAGGGCGTTCATCGTGCCCCTGCTGCGCTTCGCCCTGCCGTTCGTGGCGCTGGTCGCCGTGCTTACGCTGGTGGTCCGGCCCTGGGCAGTCTCCCGTAGCCTCGAGTTGCAGTCGGAGTTGCAATCGAGGGACGAGATCGCGTTGATCGCGCCAGGCACGTTCAAGGAGACGCGGAATGGTTCCAAGGTCTACTTCGTTGAGAGGTTCTCCGACCTCGGCCAGAGCCTTGCCGAAGTCTTCATCCGGTCTGCCGATGCCCGGGGCGAGGTGATCACTGTCGCCCGTTCCGGCAACGTCGAGCGTACGGACGGCGGTGACCGCTTCCTGGTGCTTCGCGATGGCCATCGCTACGAGGCGGGCGAGGTGCCGGGCGAGTGGCGCATGACCCGCTTCGAGAGGGCCGAGATCCTGATCCAACCGTATGACAAGCAGGGCTACAACAACACCGCGAAATCGACCGGCACCTTGGCGCTGATGGGTTCTGACCGGCCCAGCGACATCGCCGAGTTGCAGTGGCGCTTCCACATGCCGATCGCAGCGCTCCTGCTGGTGCTGTTGGCAGTCCCACTGGGGTTCGTCAACCCGCGCGCGCGGCGGTCTGTCAACCTGGCTCTCGCCGTACTCATCTACGCGCTGTACAGCAACACGCTGAGCATCTCGAACGCCTGGGTGGCGGATGGGCGTGTTTCCCCCTTGCTCGGGTTCGCGCTGGTCCACCTCGCCCTCTGCGGGGTGATCCTGGCTCTGCTGGTATGGCAGACCGGTGGGCTGCGCCGCCGGACCTCACGCCCATGAGTCTGCTGTCGCGCGACATCGCTGGTCGGCTGTTCGGGGCGGTGGCCCTGGTCAGTGTGGGCCTGCTCGCCCTGTTCGGACTGTTCGACCTCATCGACCAGCTTGACGCCGGACGCGTCAGGGGTGTCACAGTGCTCGAGGCCATGGGTCTGACCGGCTTGCTTCTGCCGAGCTATCTCTACGAGCTCCTGCCGGTGTCGACGCTCATCGGCAGCCTGGTGGTGATGGCACAGCTCGCCTCCGGTTCGGAGTACACGATCATCCGTGCGTCGGGGGTCTCCCTCACCGGCATGGCTCGTATCCTGGGCCTGCCGGCCCTCTCCATCGCGTTGGTCGGGGTGCTTACAGGCGAGTGGCTGGCACCGATGGCCGACCGCTACGTACGTCGACTCAAGCTCGGCGGCGACGACGTGGTGGCGCAGCAGATGCGGACCGGTTTCTGGCTCAAGGACGGCCGAAGCTTCGTCAATCTCGCAGGCACACTGCCAGATGGCGAGATGTCGGCCCCTGTCATCTACGAGTTCGCTGCCGATGGCAGGCTGGCTGCCATCCGGCGCGCGGCGAGCGCGCGTTTCGATGGCGAGGACCAGTGGCATCTGGTCGACGTGCAGTCGACACGGTTCCTGGCTGAGGGCGTGCAGATCGATCGCCGTGCCGAGGAACGCTGGCGGACGCGCCTCGGGCCGGGCATCCTCAAGGTCATGGCGGTAGAGCCGAACCACATGTCGGCGCTGGAGCTCCTGCCGTACCTCGAACATCTGCGCAACAACCGGCAGCAGACCGGGCGCTACGAGACCGCACTCTGGAGCAAGCTCCTTTATCCCCTTTCGATCGTTGCGATGCTGACCCTGTCGCTGTCCTTTGCTCGGATGCAGGGGCGGGCAGGAGGTGTCCTGTTCAAGGTGTTCGCGGGCATCCTGCTGGGCGTCGCCTTCCACTTCTTGAGTCGCGTCGGCAACAACCTTGGCCAACTCAACGCGTGGCCGCCGCTGATCGGTGCGGGGGCCGCCACTGCACTGTTCCTGCTGGCCGCCTTGTTCCTGCTGCGCCGGGTGGAGCGGGTCTAACGCGCCTTGCGTCGAGGCCGTCTCAGACGAGGATGCGCCATACTCGGGTGCCGGCAAGGCGATCGTGCAGGAACAAGCGGTCGCGGTCGATGATCGGCCAGAGCATGCCCACCGGCAGGGTCGAGATCGCGAGCAAAAGGCGCGCCAGAGCCCGGAGCGGCGACAATGCGGTCCCGTCGGCCTTGGTGACGAGCAGGCGCCAGGTCTTCATCGCGAGCGTCTGGCCGAACCGCCACCAGCACCCCGCGAAGTAGGCTCCCACCAACGACCCGACCCAGACCTGCAGCGTCAGCCGCGGGAGACCCTCGACGCCGTCCACCCCCGAAGGCAAGGCGAGGCCGACCAGACCACCGACCAGCACCAAAGCGATCACGATCAGGGCCTCGTAGGCCATGCACAGCAGTCGTCGCATCCAACTGGCGGGTTCCAACCGCAGTTCGCTGAAGTCCCCCGCTTTCATGGGGCAATCGACTCATCTGCGGAGGGCGCCTGCTCCAGCCACCGGCGACGGATACCTTCCCGCTGTTCAGGCGAAAGTCTCTGCAGGTTCTCGAAATTGCGTCGCGCTTGCTCACGTTGCTCGGGAGTGAGACGTGCCCAGTCGGCAAGACGTTGGCGGACGCGCGACTGCTGCTCAAGGGTGAGTTCCTGGTAGCGGCGTGCGAGGCGCAACAGCCGGTCCCGGGTGTGTGCGGGGAGATTGTCCCACTGCTGCTGGACCGGCCGCAGCACGCTCTGATCTCCGGGGCTCAGGCCGGACCACGCCGTGTGGACGGCAGCGGCCGGTGCCGCCGAGCCGAGAACGATTCCGGCCAGGATCCCGGCCAGCCAGGGTCGGCTGCGCAAGCCTCAGTTCTCCAGCAGGCGAACGTCGCCGAGCTCGATGGAGGCCTCCAGATCGGCATCGAGGTAGGCATCAACCGGAAGGGAATCGGCAAGGATCTCGGCATCCAGACTATGACCGCTGTCGGTCAACAGGCTCCAGGAGGTGAAGACCAACAGGAGAAGCACCAGACCGACCGGCGCTCCGTTCATCCAGTGGCTACTGACCCGGACGCTGTGACGCTCGAGCCGCCGGACCGCGGATGAGCGCGCCATGCGCAGCCCCGCAGCGACTCGCGAGTCGATCGCCAACCATGCCATCACATCCAGATCCTCCGCGATCGTCGCCAAGGACGCATCGAGTGGATCGCTGTCCGCTGCCTTACCGATCGGTGTCTTCATCCGCTCCGTCCTCCTTGCTTCTCGCCTGCGGACCTGCCTTCCCTGATCCGGCGACGCCCCCCCCACCCAACAGCCGTGCCAGCGCATGGCAGGCGCGCGACGCATGGGTCTTCACGCTGCCTTCGCTACAACCCATCACCTTCGCGGTCTGCGAAAGGTCGTGTCCCTCCCAATAACGCAGCAGGAAGGCCTGGCGTTGACGCAGCGGCAGGTCGGCCAGCGCTGTGGCGATCCGAGCCAGCCCCTGGCGCTCTGCCGCCTCATCCTCGGCCGAGGCTGCGTGGCCACCTTCGCCGGCAAGCCGCTCGAGCAGGGCATCGTCGGTCTCCGTCTCGTCTCTGCCGCGCTTGCCCGGGAGCAAGGTCGAAGTCAGTATGGTCCATGTGTCACGTACCTTCTTGCGCCGGAAGTGGTCGAGGATAGCGTTCTGCAGGATGCGTTGGAACAACAGGGGCCACTCCCCAGGTGGCCGGTCGGCATAGTGCTCGACCAGCCTCATCATCGCGTCCTGAACGACGTCCAGCGCAGTCTGGTCGTCGCGTACGGCCAGCCGCGCGTGCAGCCACGCACGGCGCTCGGCTCCGGCAAGGAAGGCATCGATGGGATGTTTGGGGCTCTGACGCAAGGGCTCGGCCACGGCGGCGAGGCGCTGATGGTATCAAGACCACCTCGCCTTGACCGGCAAAGACCGTCTTGCTAGTGTCCTGCGTTCGCTGCGCCGCAGCAGCCTTGGTCGTAACCCTCCCCCGCAAACCCGAGAGTCAAGACCCATGCAGTTGAATGGAGCCGAGATCGTTGTTCATTGCCTCCGCGAGGAGGGCGTCGAGTTCGTCTTCGGATATCCCGGTGGCGCGGTGCTCAACATCTACGACGAGATCTTCAAGCAGGACGCGTTCCGTCACGTCCTGGTCCGCCATGAGCAGGCGGCGGTGCATGCCGCCGATGCCTACGCCCGTTGCACCTTGCGGCCGGGCGTCTGCCTGGTCACTTCGGGGCCGGGAGTGACCAACGCCGTGACCGGTATCGCCACTGCCCACATGGACTCCATCCCCATGGTGGTGATCACCGGTCAGGTACCGACCCACGCCATCGGCCAGGACGCGTTTCAAGAGTGCGATACGGTCGGCATCACGCGGCCCATCGTCAAGCACAATTTCCTCGTCAGCGACGTCAGGGACCTCGCTGTGACGATGAAGAAGGCTTTCTACATCGCTACCACCGGCCGCCCCGGTGTCGTGTTGGTCGACATCCCCAAGGATGTGACCCAGGCGGTCTGCGAGTTCGAGTACCCGAAGGCCATCGAGATGCGCTCCTACAAGCCGGTGGAGGGCGGCGAACCGGCCGAGATCGAGCGCGCGGTCGAACTCATTCTTTCTGCCAAGCGACCGATGGTCTACGCCGGTGGTGGGGTGATCCTCGCCGGTGCAGCAGAGAGACTCGCGGAGCTGGTTCGTGGCACCGGATTCCCGTGTACCAATACCCTCATGGGATTGGGTGCGTACCCGGCCACGGATCGCCAGTTCGTGGGGATGCTCGGCATGCATGGCACCTACGAGGCCAACATGGCGATGCAGCTCTGCGATGTGCTCATCGCCGTGGGCGCCCGCTTCGATGACCGGGTGATCGGCAATCCGAAGCATTTCTTCGATCCCAACCGCAAGATCATCCACATCGACATCGACCCCTCGAGCATCTCCAAGCGGGTGAAGGTGGACGTGGCGATCGTCGGCAACGTGGCCAGCGTGCTGGATGCGATCAACAGCAGACTGAAAGGTACGGGGCGTCGTCCCGATGCCGAGTCGCTGGCCAACTGGTGGGCGCAGATCGAGCAGTGGCGGTCCCGGGACTGTCTCAAGTTCGACCGCGCCAGTCCCGTCATCAAGCCTCAGGCAGTGGTGGAGAAGCTCTATGAGGTCACTGCGGGGGACGCATACATCACATCGGATGTCGGACAGCACCAGATGTGGGCGGCGCAGTTCTACAAGTTCGACAAACCTTTGCGCTGGATCAATTCGGGCGGACTCGGCACCATGGGTGTCGGCTTGCCGTACGCCATGGGCGTCCAGTTCGCGCATCCCGATGCTACGGTTGCCTGCGTTACCGGCGAGGCGAGCATCCAGATGTGCATCCAGGAGCTCTCGACCTGCAAGCAGTACCACTTGCCCCTCAAGATCGTCAGCCTCAACAATCGCTACATGGGGATGGTCAGACAGTGGCAGGAGTTCTTCTATGGCAACCGGTACTCTGAGTCGTACATGGATGCCTTGCCCGATTTCGTGAAGCTGGCCGAGAGCTTCGGCCACGTCGGCATGATGATCGAGCGGCCGGAGGACGTCGAAGGCGCCCTGCGCGAAGCTTTCGCGCTCAAGGACCGCTTGGTCTTCCTTGACTTCCGTACCGATCAGACCGAGAACGTATACCCGATGATCCCGGGCGGCAAAGGGCTGTCCGAGATGATCCTTGTCTAGGCTTGACCCGACCAGTATGCGGCATATCCTTTCACTCCTGATGGAGAACGAGTCCGGTGCGCTCTCGCGCGTTGCCGGGCTCTTCTCTGCGCGTGGCTACAACATCGAGTCGCTCACCGTGGCGCCGACCGAGGACCCTACGCTGTCGCGGATGACCATCGTCACTAGCGGTTCGGATGACGTCATCGAACAGATCACCAAGCAGCTCAACAAGCTGGTCGACGTGGTGACTCTGGTCGATCTCACCGAAGGCCCTCATATCGAGCGCGAACTCATGCTGGTCAAGGTTTCTGCGAGGGGCGCTGACCAACGGGAGGAGATGAAGCGCATGGCTGACATCTTTCGCGGCCGGGTCATCGATGTCAGCGATGAGACCTATACCATCGAGCTCACAGGTCCGGTGACCAAGCACGATGCCTTCCTCGAAGCGATCGACCGCCGGGCGATCCTTGAAACCGTCCGTACCGGGGCCTCGGGCATCGGCCGCGGATCCCGCATCCTGGCCTCCGGTTGACCCGCGCCGAGAGGCTTCGCCGGTCGGTCAGACCCCGATCCGAATGTAATCATTGTTCTCAAAAGAAGATTCGAAAGGTTTGATGATGAAGGTTTTTTATGACAAGGATGCGGATCTCTCTCTGATCAAGGGCAGGAAGGTGACCATCGTCGGGTACGGCAGTCAGGGCCACGCGCACGCTGCAAATCTGCGGGATTCCGGCGTCAACGTCACGGTGGGGCTGCGCAGGGAAGGTTCCTCCTGGGCCAAGGCGGAGAGTGCAGGCCACGAGGTCAAGGACATCGCCGAAGCGGTGCAGGGGGCCGATGTGGTGATGGTCTTGCTGCCGGATGAGACGATGGCTGGCATCTACCACGCCGAGATCGCGCCGAACCTCAGGAAGGGTGCTGCACTTGCCTTTGCTCACGGCTTCAACATCCACTACAACCAGGTCGTTCCGAGCAGGGACATCGACGTCATCATGGTCGCGCCCAAGGGTCCGGGACATACCGTACGCTCCGAGTATGTGCGAGGTGGCGGCGTCCCTTCACTGATCGCCGTCTATCAGGATGCGTCTGGCAAGGCGCGTGATGTCGCCCTGTCGTATGCCGCTGCGAATGGCGGGACCAAGGGTGGTGTCATCGAGACCAGCTTCCGCGAGGAGACCGAGACCGACCTGTTCGGTGAGCAGGCGGTCCTCTGCGGGGGTTGCGTGGAATTGATCAAGGCCGGTTTCGAGACGTTGGTGGATGCCGGGTATGCACCCGAGATGGCTTACTTCGAGTGCCTGCACGAGATGAAGCTCATCGTCGATCTGATGTATGAAGGCGGCATCGCCAACATGAACTACTCGATCTCCAACAACGCCGAGTACGGCGAATATGTCACCGGGCCGCAGGTCATCGGTACCGAGGCCCGCATCGCCATGGCCGAGGCCCTCGAGCGCATCCAGAACGGGGAATACGCGAAGCGCTTCATCCTCGAAGGGCGCACCAATTATCCCGAGATGACGGCTCGACGCCGCCTCAACGCGGCCCACCCGATCGAGCAGGTCGGTGCCCAGTTGCGGGCGATGATGCCCTGGATCGCCAAGAACAAGTTGGTCGATCAGTCCAAGAACTGAGTCCCCAGGATGTGCGCCACTCTGGCAGGGGCGGGGCCCTGGACCTTAGACAGCGGGCGGGTAGGATGACCCGCACGCCTTGGCCACACCCCATCGTCGCCCGCGAGGGTTGGCCCTTTGTTGGCGGTAGTGTGGCAGTCGCGGCTGCGGTGTGGACGATGTTCGGTTTCTCCGCGTCGCTGGTGTTCTGGGTGATCGCGGTGTTCGTACTGCAGTTCTTCCGTGATCCCCCAAGACAGGCGCCGCCCGGCCCGCGTCTGGTGCTGTCGCCGGCGGACGGGCGCATCGTGAAGGTGGTACAGGCGCACGACCCTTACACGGACCGTCCCGCGCTGCTCATCAGCGTCTTCATGAATGTCTTCAATGTGCACTCCAATCGCGTCAGCATGACGGGGACCGTACGTACAGTCGAGTATCGCCCCGGCAGCTTCGTCAACGCCGACCTCGACAAGGCATCGCTGGAGAATGAGCGCAATGCAGTGGTTCTGGATACCCCTGATGGCGTGGTGACCTTGGTCCAGGTCGCGGGCCTGATCGCCCGTCGCATCCTGTGCTACGTGGCACCGGGCCAAGCTGTGATGGCGGGAGAGCGCTACGGCTTCATCCGCTTCGGGTCGCGAGTCGACGTCTACCTCCCGGCCGATGCCTCGCCCAAGGTCATCATCGGTCAGACGGTCCGTGCCACTGAGACCGTGCTGGCGGAGTTGATTGCCTCGTGAAGTGGCAGCGTCGCGGGGCAGACCTGCGGCGGCCATTCGGTCGCAGCATCTTCTTGCTGCCCAACCTGCTCACCACCGGGTCCCTGTTCGCCGGGTTCTATAGCATCGTACAGGCGATGAATGGTCGCTACGAGGCCGCGGCGGTGGCGATCTTCGTTGCCATGGTGTTGGATGGCCTCGACGGCCGGGTGGCGCGCATGACCCGCACACAGAGCGCTTTCGGTGCCGAGTACGACAGCCTCTCCGATATGGTCAGCTTCGGCGTCGCGCCGGCACTGGTGATGTACGTCTGGGCGCTCAAGCCGATGGGCAAGCTCGGCTGGGTCGCCGCCTTCATCTATTGCGCCGGTGCGGCCCTGCGTCTGGCCCGGTTCAATACCCAGTTGGCCAGTTCGGACAAGCGCTTCTTCATCGGGTTGCCGAGTCCGGCGGCTGCGGCCATGGTGGTGGGATTCCTCTGGCTGGTCGATGACTACTTTGAGCGCAGCGGTGCCGAGGTGCACTGGCTGGCCTGGTGTGTCACGCTCGCCGCGGGAGTGCTGATGGTGAGCAACCTTCGCTACTACAGTTTCAAGGTCGTGCATCTGCGCTTCAACGTGCCATTCATGGTCTTGCCCGTCGCGGTTCTGGGCCTTCTGCTCGTTTCCTACTACCCACCGATGGTGCTCTTCGCCCTGTTCAGCCTGTACGTGTTGTCCGGGTTCCTGACGCCCTGGATCCTCCGCCGCTGGCCTTTGCAAAGACCACCCGACCGGCCTTGACACCCTTGCGCCGCTACCGCAGTACCATTGCATCCCGCCGGCCTCCTCCCGGCGGGTTCTTGTTTCTGGCCGTTGGGGGGCCGTTCTACAGAGAGCATGAGAATGACCGATCGTCTGTACATCTTCGACACCACCCTGCGTGACGGCGAGCAGAGCCCGGGCGCGGCCATGACCCGCGACGAGAAAGTGCGGATCGCCCGGCAGTTGGAGAAGCTCGGCGTCGACATCATCGAGGCAGGGTTCGCTGCGGCCAGTGCGGGGGACGCGGAAGCCATCCATGCGGTCGCCGAGGTGGTCAAGGGATCGACCGTGTGCTCGCTGGCCCGCGCTACCGAGCGCGATATCCAGGCAGCGGCGGATGCCATCGCTCCCGCGCCCCTGCGGCGCATCCACACCTTCATCGCCACCTCGCCCATCCATATGGAGAAGAAGCTGCGCATGCAGCCGGATCAGGTGGTCGAGGCGACCACTGCGGCGGTCCGCTTCGCGCGTCGTTTCACGGACGATGTCGAGTTTTCGGCGGAGGATGCTGTTCGCTCGGACATGGACTTCCTCTGTCGCGTGTTCGAGGCGGCGATCAGGGCTGGTGCGAAGACCTTGAATGTCCCAGACACGGTGGGCTACAGCATCCCCAACCTGTGGGGCGAACGCATCCGTCAGCTGATCGAGCGGGTCGAGGGCTCCGATAGGGTCATCTGGTCGACGCATTGCCACAATGACCTCGGTATGGCGGTGGCAAATTCCCTCGCCGCGGTACAGGCCGGTGCCCGGCAGGTCGAGTGCACGGTGAATGGACTCGGTGAGCGGGCCGGGAATGCCTCGCTGGAGGAGATCGTGATGGCGGTGAAGGTGCGGCCGGACGTGTTCGCTTGCGATACCCGCGTCGATGCACGCCAGATCGTGCCCTCTTCGAAGTTGGTCAGCCAGATCACCGGCTATCCGGTGCAGCCCAACAAGGCGGTGGTTGGTGCCAACGCTTTCGCCCATGAATCCGGTATCCATCAGGACGGCGTGCTCAAGCACCGTGAGACCTACGAGATCATGAGCGCCGAAAGCGTCGGTTGGACCACCAACAAGCTCACCCTCGGCAAGTTGTCCGGCCGCAATGCGTTCCGCTCTCGTCTGGAGGAGTTGGGCATCCGGCTCGAATCGGAAGAAGCGCTCAATGCAGCCTTCGCCCGCTTCAAGGACCTCGCTGACAAGAAGCGCGAGATCTTCGACGAGGATCTGCAGGCGCTCGTTTCCGATGAGGCCGTGACGCCGGAGGACGAGTACTTCAAGTTGGTCTCTCTGCGCGTGGCATCCGAGACCGGCGAGGTACCCCATGCCCGACTGGTGCTCGCTATCGGCGGCAGCGAGCACAGCAGCGACGCTCAGGGTGGTGGGCCGGTGGATGCTGCATTCAAGGCCGTGGAGAAGGTGGTGCAGAGCAACAGCGAGCTGCTGCTGTACTCGGTGAACAGCATCACCGCTGGTACCGATGCGCAGGGCGAGGTCACCGTACGGTTGTCGAAGGCAGGCCGGGTGGTGAACGGACAGGGGGCCGACACCGACATCGTGGTGGCGTCGGTCAAAGCCTATCTGTCGGCACTGAACCGCTTGCACAGCGGCCCCGAGCGGGCCCACCCGCAGGTCTCGCCCTGATGCGCTAGAGCCCTGCCTCGGACCATCCGCCGCCGAGCGCACGAAAGATGTCGACGATCGCCCCGAGTTCGGCGTTGCGGCGGTCGAGCGCGTCAAGTTGCGCGGCAAGCAGATTGCGGCGCGCGTCGATGACTTCCAGTGCCCCGGTAAGTCCGGCCTCGAATCGGCGACCTGCCATGCGCAATGTCTCATCGAGTTCCTGCTCGCGGCGTTCCTGCAGCAGCCTTGCCTCACGCGCGCTGGCGCGTGCACCAAAAGCGTTGCCTGCATCGACGAACGCATCCTGCACGGTCTGTACGTAGTTCGCTTCGGCGCTGCGCACGCGGGCTCGGGCGGCCTTGACTTGCGCGTCGGTGAGGCGCGCACCGGTGATCGGTTGCAGCAGGCCGATGCCGATGCCCCAGACCGTGGCTGGTCCGATCAGCAGGTTGGAGAGGTCTCGGCTCTGGTAGCCGTAGCGTCCAGTCAGGCTGATCTGCGGGAACCACGCCGCACGGGCAGCCGCCACGTCTGCGCTTGCAGCCCGAATGCCTGCCTCGGCCTGGCGTACGTCCGGCCGCTTCAGGAGCAGGTCGGCAGGAAGCCCTTCCGGGATCTCTGGCAGGGCTGGAAGTACGGTTGATGTCGCTTCGCCCGGCGTCTCCTGTAGAGCCAATCCGGCGGTCCAGATCTCGTCGGGTTCCGCGCCGACAAGTCTTGCGTGTGCGCGGCGGGTGCGCTGCAAGGCATCGCGCAGGTCGACCAGTCGAACCGCGAAGGCATCCCGCTCGGCACGGTTCTGCAGGTACTCGAAATCGCCCAGAAGGCCGGCATCGCGTTGGCGGCGGATCAGTTCCAGAGCCTCGTCGGCGAGTGCGATCGTCGAGCCCGTCAGTGTGATCTGCTGGCGCAGGGTGCGGATACGCAGGTGGCTGATCGCGACCTGAGCGGCGAGACTGGTCTGTGCCGCATGACGTGCCCAACGCTGGCCTTCGAGGCGCTGCATCGCTGCCTGTTCGCCGGAACGGATGCGACCCCATAGATCGAGTTCGTAGGAGGCTGCGAGCCCGACCTGACGGTTGTCCGTGATTACCGGAAGGCCGGGGAAACTGGTTGCAGTGCGTTCACTGCGACGGTTGCGCGACAGGCCGGCATCGACATCGACGTTGGGGAGCAGGCCTTGGTTCGCTACGCGTACCTGCTGCAAGGCGTCCTCGATGCGTGCCTGCGCGACGCGCAGCGAAACGTTCCCGGCGAGTGCGCGCTCGACATCGGCGGTCAGCCCCGTGTCATCGAAGCGTATCCACCAATGCTCGAGTTCACCCCAGTCTTCGGCCGCGGCAAGATTCTGTTGCGGCAGCGTGAACAGGCGTTGCACGGTCTCCGGGAGGGCAGCACACCCAGCGAGCAGGCTGCTGCACGCGACCATCAGAGCGATGCGTGCGGACCTCATGCAGCCGATCCGTCGGCTGTGGCACGACGTCTCTCAGACCAACGCGCCACCCAGACGAAGAACGTCGGCACGAAGTAGATGGCGAGGAAGGTCGCTGCCAACATCCCCCCCATGACCCCGGTGCCTGCAGACTGGCGGGCGCCAGCACCGGCGCCGGTGGAGAGCACGAGGGGCACCACGCCGAGAATGAAGGCCATGGATGTCATCAGGATCGGGCGGAAGCGCAGTCTCGCGGCCTCCAGCGCTGCTTCTGCGGCAGCCATGCCGTGGCTGTGGCGGTGGGTCGCGAATTCGACGATCAGGATGGCGTTCTTGGCAGCCAGACCCAGAAGCGTCACGAGCCCGATCTGAAAGTAGACGTCGTTGGTGAGTGGCGGGATCGGCAGGCCGGTGAGGCTGAACAGGAAGTTCCGCAGCCAGACCATGCCAAGCGCGCCGAAGGTGCCGAAGGGGAGTGCCAGAAGTACGGCCAAGGGCAGGCTCCATCGCTCATATTGGGCGGCGAGGATGAGGAACACCATGACCACAGCAAGGGCCATGGCCAGTGCCCCGGTGCCGCTGCTGCGCTTCTCCTGGAAGGAGGCGCCACTGAACTCATAACTGAAGTCGGGTGGAAGGACCTTGGCCGCTACCCGCTCCACGGCTGCCAGTGCCTCTCCGGAACTCAGGCCCTGGGCTCCGGAGCCCAGGACCTTGACCGAAGGCAGGTTGTTGAAGCGCGTCACGGTGTCAGGACCACTGCTCTGTCGCACGGTGACAAGGGTCGACACCGGCAGGAAGCTGCCGTCACGGCTGCGCACCATGATCCGCCCGATGTCCTGCGGATCGCGGCGATAGGGCGAGTCGGCCGAGATCAGGACCTGCCAGGTACGCCCGAAGCGGTTGAAGTCGTTGACGTAGTAGGTCCCGGTGGTGGCAGAGAGGGTCTGAAACAACTCGTCCAGGGACACACCGAGTTGCGCGGCCTTGTCGCGGTCGACATCCAGATACAACTGCGGTGTGTTGGCGCGCCAGAGCGTCTGGGTCATGCCGAACGCCGGGTCTTGGGCCGCCTCGGCGAGGAACTGCTGGACGACTTCGGCGAGACGTTTCGGCCCACCCTCGCCACGGTTCTGGATGTTGACTTCGAAACCGCCTGCTTCGCCGAGACCGAAGATCGCTGGTGGCATGAACGCAAGCACCAAGCCTTCCTTGATGTCCTGGGTCTTGGCGTAGAACTCGCCGACCAGGGCCCCGCTCGGGAGGGTGCGCTGGTCCCAGGGCACCTGAGTCACGAACAGCGTCGCGGCACTGTTGCTGTAAGAGCCTCCGAAGAAATTGAAGCCGGTGAAGGCGACCACTTCCTCGTTCAGCGGATTGGAGCGGATGCGCCTCACCACCTCGTTCACCAGCCGGTCCGTACGTTCGAGGGTGGCGCCGTCGGGCAGGAAGACCGCCGAGATGTAGTAGCCCTGATCTTCGTCCGGGACCAGCGAATGCGGTGTCGTGTGCCAGAGGAAAGCTGTGGCGAGCAGCATCGAGGCGAATAGCGTAGCGGCCAGTCCACCCCTGCGGATCATGAACGATACACCGCGACCATAACGGTCGGTAAAGCGAGCGAACCAGGCGTTGAACGAGCGCGCGAAACGATTCTCGCTGCCCTCGGCGTGGGGTCTGAGGAGGATGGCGCAGAGTGCCGGACTCAGAGTCAGGGCGACCACTGCCGAGATCAGCACGGCGATCGAGATACTCACCGCGAACTGCCGGTACAGTTCTCCCGCCAGGCCACCGAGGAAACCGACCGGAACGAATACCGCGATGAGCACGAGCGAGGTCGCGATGATCGGGCCGGTGACCTGCTCCATGGCACGGATCGCTGCATCGCGGGGAGCCAAGCCTTCCTCGCGCATCACCCGCTCGACGTTCTCGAGAACGATGATGGCATCGTCGACGACGATGCCGATGGCCAGCACCAGACCGAACAGGGTCAGGGTGTTGACCGTGTAGCCGAGCAGTAGCAGGCCGGCGAAGGTGCCGACCAGCGACACCGGGACGGCGAGCATCGGGATCAGCGTGGCTCGCCAGGTCTGCAGGAACAGCAGAACGACCAGGAAGACCAGCAGCATCGCCTCCGCCAGAGTCTTCACGACCCCAAGGATGGAGACCTTGACGAACCGGGTCGTGTCGTATGAGATCGACATCGACAGACCCTGAGGGAACTGACGCTCGACCTGGCGCAAGGTCCTGCGCACCTCGGCGCCGACCTCAAGGGCATTCGCTCCAGGTTGCAGGAAGACACCGACCAGGGTCGCTGGCATGCCGTTGACCCGACCGATGAACTCGTAGTCGGCGGATCCAAGCTCCACCCTCGCGACATCGCGCAGGCGGACCTGACTGGTTCCCTTGCCGGCACGCACGATGATCTCCTCGAACGCGGAGACATCGCTGAGTCGTCCGCGTGTGGTGAGGGTGTAGACCAGCTCCTGATCACGGATCGGCTGCTGACCGAGTTTGCCCGGCGCGAACTGGGCGTTCTGCTGGTTGATCGCAGCAATCACCTCGCCAGGGCTCATGCGCAGCGAGGCCAAGCGGTCCGGCTTGAGCCAGACGCGCATGGCGTAGTTCTTTGCACCGAAGATCTGAACTCCGGTCGTACCCTGGATGCGTTTGAGTCGGTCCAGGACGTTGAGCGTTACATAGTTGCTGGTGTACAGATCGTCGAAGCGACCGTCGGGGGAGTAGAACGAGATCACCTGCAGGAAGCTGGAGGAGCCTTTCTCCACGCTCACGCCTTGGCGCCTGACCTCAAGCGGCAACCGGGCCTCTGCTTGCTTGACCCGATTGTTGACGGTCAGAGCGGCCTTGTCGGCATCGACCCCGATCTCGAACGTGACCTGGATCTGCAACACACCGTTCGAGGCAGAGGTGCTGCTCATGTAGAGCATGCCCTCGACCCCGTTGATCTGCGACTCGAGCGGCGCCGCGACCGTCGATTCGAGCACCTCCGCCGAGGCGCCAGGGTAGACCGCCGTCACAGTCACCACCGGGGGCGTGATGTCGGGGTACTGACCCACCGGCAGGCTCCGCATCGCGGCGGATCCAGCGATGAGGATCAGGAAGGACAGTACGGCGGCAAAGATTGGCCGATCGATGAAGAACCGGGACAGCATCCTGAGCGGGCCCTCAGCGCGGGGGCGGAGAGGGTCCGGCCGTTTTGCCGGGAGGGGGATCGACGACCACCTCCGCCCCGGGGATCAGCCGCATGACGCCGTCGGCGACGATCTGCGTGCCCGCGGCGAGGCCCTTGCGGATGACCCAGGAGCGGCCACCCTGCTCGGGGGGGAGTTCGACCCACTCCGCGGCCTCCACCGGAACGGCCCGGACCACTGTCCTGCCTCTGTCGTTGGTCGCCACGGTATACACCTGCTTGCCCTGCGGGCCCTCGAGAACGGCGCGCTGGGGCACCACCACGGCCGCAGGCAGGGTGGCACCGGTCAGTACTACACGGACGAACTCGCCGGGCCTCACACGCAGATCGGCATTGGGCAGGCTGGCCCGGTACTCGAAAGCGCCCGTCTGCGGGTTGGCGCCCGGGCTGGTGAAGGAGATCTGCCCGATAGTCGCTGACTCCGAACCATCAGCGAGTCGCAGTCGTGCCACGACTCCCCCAGCGGGAATGCGGATCCGACCCTCTCGCAGGTCGGCCTCGAGACGGAGCCTTTCGCTGTCAGCAAGACTCCACACGACGTACAGCGGATCGATCTGCATCAGCCCTGCCAGGCGGTCATTGTCCTGCGGACCGACCAGCGCTCCCTCGACCTTCTCCGCGCGACCGATGAGGCCACTGATGGGAGCTGTGACGCGGGCATACCCGAGGTCGAGTCGAGCCTGACGCAGCGCGGCATCCGCTTGCAGGACCTGGGCGCGGGCGGCCTCCACCGCCGCAGACGCAGTCTCGGCTACCGATCGGGCATCGTCTGCTGCTTTCTGGCCGATGACCTTATCGGCAGCGAGTGGTGCCAGCCGGTTGGACTCACGGCTGGCCTGCTCTGCCTGCGCCTGCGCCTGCAGGACCTGTGCACGAACCTGGGCCAGCGTCGCCTCGGCATGGCTCACAGCAGCCTCAAAAGGACGCGTATCGAGCGTGAACAGGAGGTCGCCGGCACGTACGCGGCCGCCTTCGGCAAAGTGACGCCGCTCGATGTGGCCAGTGACCCGGGCACGAATGTCGACCTCGCGCGAGCCCATGGCTTGCGCCGGATACTCGAAGCGGAGCGGCGCGTCCACCTGGCGAGCCTCGACCAGTACGACGCGCGGCGGCGGCAACCCGGTCATCATCTCGGGCATGTCGTCGGAGTTGCCGCAAGCAGCAAGGGTTGCCGCGAGAACCATCAGGCACAGCGGGCATGCGAGCCCGGTCGACGCCGACGGCCGCCTCACCAGCAGACACCTGCGCGAGCGTCCGCCTGACAAGCCGATACACCGGCGGCGGTACCTTTGTGGCCAGTCTCGTCAAGCGTCAGGGTGCAATTGCAGACGTCATCGGCGCTTGCTTGACGATCCAAGGGTTCGGCCCGGATGCGGAAGGTGTCTGTCGTGAGGTCGGCGCCGAAGACGTAGTGGCTTGCCAACTCGCCGGTACAGGACAGGGCGGGTAGGGCAGCAGGGTAACTGTAGGTCGCTGCACGCTCGCGCTCGAGTGCGGCTGCCATGACTCCCAGGCATGCGGTGGCGGCCTGCCTGCGGGTGCGACTTGCCGATTGGTCATAACTGGCGACCGCGACGGCGGCGAGGATGCCGATGATGGCGAGTGCCAGCAGCATCTCTAGCAATGTGAATGCCGGCGCCCGCCCGCTCGGCCCTTGCCATCCGCGCTTGTCTTGCAGCATCGTTGAGGTTGTCATCCAAAAGTGACACTCTACCGCATATCCCGTGTCCCCCGAGAGCAGCTCCCGGTGCTCGCTATACTCATTCGATGAGCATCCGTCGGCTTCCGGAACTCCTGGTCTCGCAGATCGCGGCGGGTGAGGTGGTGGAGCGTCCGTCGGCAGTGGTCCGCGAGTTGCTCGAGAACAGCCTCGACGCAAGTGCGCAGCGCATCGTCGTAGCCCTTGAAGAGGGCGGCACACGCCGCATCCTGGTCGAAGACGACGGCACGGGTATCGGTGGCGGAGACCTATTGCTGGCTCTCGAGCGCCACGCCACCAGCAAGATCGCGGTACTCGAGGACCTGGAGGGCGTGGCCAGCATGGGGTTCCGTGGCGAGGCTCTGGCTGCGGTGGCCGCAGTGGCTCGTGTCGCCCTGATCAGCGCGGTGGACGGTGCTCCGCACGCGTGGCAGGTCCGGGTCGACGGTGGCGCGTTGCAGGGGAGTGGTCCCGTCCCGGCGGCGCGCAAGCGCGGCACCTCGGTGGAGGTGCGTGACCTCTTCTTCAATACGCCAGCTCGTCGCAAGTTCCTGAAGTCGGGGAGCACCGAGCGCGGCCACTGCGAGACGGCGGTCCGGCGATTGGCCCTGGCACATCCGGAGATCTCCTTTGAGCTCGTTTGTGACGGCCGCGAGATCTGGCGCCTGCCGGTTCAGGCGTGGGATGAGCGCATCGTCCATCTGCTCGGCAAGGACTTCGCGTCTGGCCTGCGATTCGACGAGTCTTCGGGGGCGTCGAGAGTGTTCGGGGTGGCCTTGCGGCCAGAACTCGCGGGTCTTCGCGAGCAGCAGTACCTCTTCGTCAACCGCCGGTTCGTGAGGGACAGGACACTCGCGCACGCCGTCCGCGAGGCGTATCGCGACATCCTGCATGGGTCCACGGCGCCGGCATGTGTGCTGTTTCTCGAGACCGACCCGCAGCGGGTCGATGTCAACGTCCATCCGGCAAAGAGCGAGGTCCGTTTCCGCGAGCCACAGGCCCTTTACAGACTCGTGTTCCATGCCCTGCAGAAGGCCCTGTCCGCAGCACCGGGCACCGCGGCCGCAAGCCCCCGGTATGGCGAGGCGGTGGGTGGGCTGCTCGCAGGCTTACGGGCGGGGGGGCAGCAAGGTCTGTCGCTGCACCTCGGGGACAGTGGCCTGGTACCGCCGGTCCCGGCGGCCTGGCAGGCAGCACTCGGCCGCGGGACCCGGCCACTCGCAGAGTCGGCGTGGTCCTCCACGCGGTCGGCCATCGCCGATGTGGACTCGGGCACCCCATCGCCGGTCGTGGGATCAGGCGGCGCGGGAGACCTGGGGGACCCTGAAAGTCATGGCACCGCGAGCGCTGGCCCTCCGCTCGGTCATGCGCTCGGTCTCCTGCATGGAGCCTACATCCTTGCCCAGAACGTCGCCGGTCTCGTGGTGGTCGATATGCACGCGGCGCACGAGCGCATCCTCTATGAGCGACTCAAGTCGCAGATGGATGCTCGCATCGAGAGCCAGACCCTGCTTGAGCCACTGGCCCTGGAGGTCAGCGAGGAGGCGGCAGCGGTCGCAGACCTGCATGCCGACGAGTTGCAGGCGCTGGGGGTCGAGGTCTCGCGTCTGGGGGCGCAGAGCGTCGCTTTGCGAGCTGCACCAGTCCTGCTCAGGCGCAGCGACCCACAGCGCTGGTTGCCGCGCCTGCTGGAGGAATGGGCCAGCCATGGCCAGAGCCAGGCGGTCCATGCGCGACGCGATGCCTTTCTCGCAAGTTGTGCCTGCCATGCGGCGGTCCGTGCCGGCCGCGACTTGAGCCTGATCGAGATGGACGCCCTGCTGCGCGATCTTGAATCCACCGAGCGGGGTGGATATTGCAACCATGGTCGCCCGACGTGGCGCAGCCTCTCTTTGGTGGAACTCGACGCATTGTTCCTGCGCGGGCGTTGATCACGGAGACGCCACGGCTGGGCCTCCCAGCCGTTCCACAGGCAACCTCCGGGCAGGGCGGTCAAGATGCGCCCGTGCTCGCCATCATCGGTCCTACGGCCAGTGGCAAGAGTTCTTTGGCACTCACCCTCGCCGAGCGTTTAGGTGCCGAGATCATCAGCATCGACTCGGCCGCGGTCTATCGCGGGATGGACATCGGCAGCGCCAAACCCACGCCCGAGCAGCGCGCGCGCGTGCCGCACCACCTGATCGACATCGAGGACCCCGACCATGCCTATTCCGCCGGCCGCTTCGTACGCGATGCGCAAGCATCGGTCACAGACGTCCGGGGACGTGGCAGGCTTCCCATACTGGTGGGCGGCACCATGCTCTATGTGCGCTCTCTGCTCTCGGGTATCGCCGAGTTGCCCCAATCCGACCCCGAATTGCGCGAACGCATCGATGCGCGTATCGCGCGTCATGGCCTGCCAGCCGCGCACGCCGAACTGCTGCGCCTCGATCCGGACTCGGCCGCGCGCATCCAGCCTGCCGACCGCCAACGCATCCAGCGCGCCCTCGAGCTCATCGAACTCACCGGCAAGCCGCTGCAGCGACTGTATCGCGAACACGCTCGACCACCTGCCCTGCATGCCCGCGTCCTGGCGCTGCTGCCTGGAGACCGCGCGGTCCATCACGCGGCGATCGATGCGCGCTTCTCGAAGATGCTGAAGGACGGGATGGTGGATGAGTTACGCGAGCTGCGGACACGCTTCGCGCTGCACCCCGGGCTGCCGTCGATGCGCAGCGTGGGCTACCGTCAGGCATGGACATACCTCGAAGGCGGTACCGACGAGGCGGGCCTGCTCAGTGCCGGCAGTGCGGCCAGCCGCCAACTCGCGAAGCGGCAGTCGACCTGGCTGCGTCAGTTGCCGCGTGAACTCACGCTCGACCCGCAGTCGCCGGATTGTCTGCACTCCGCTTTGGCCTGGTCGCAAGCGGTCTGCAGCGGTTAATGCCAGCGTGGTCTCTCGACGTAAGCCTCGATCTCGACATGTGGTGGCGCATCCGGCCCGAGGATGACCAGACCCTCGCGGCGGTTGTCCCCGGTCTCGGTGAACTCGAAACGGAAACGGCGTGCCAGCGCGAGCCATCCGGATCGCGTCCGTACCATCCGGGTGCTTGTCAGTGCTACCGTGTCATCGAGGAGCTGCAGGCCTAGCCGGGTCGTCTGCTGACGTGCGACCGTGAGCGCGAGATCCCGCGCGCGCAACGCATCCAGCCAGAGTGCAAAGCCGCCAAGCAGGCCGATCACCAACCACCAGGTCATCTGGATCGCTTCCGGGCGCTTCAGGAAAGTGCAGGATCGACTTTGGGAGGCGGTCGCAGGAGGGCGGGCACCTCCAACTGGGCGCGGCGCCGGTGTGGCGGAGGCGGAAGCGTGCGCCGCTGTTCGACGTTCTGGAATGCGCTCGCCGGCAGGGCCATCGGGTCGACCTCGGTGGCCGGGTCACGCAATGTCGGCAGCGGGAGGTCTCCCGGTAGCCGCTCGCTGCCTGCGCGTCGCGAGACGCGGTCTTCCCGCTCGCGCGCCTCACGCATCGCCGCGCCTCCCGAGTGGCCACTGCATCCACGTGGCACGGGAATTCGCGCTACGGGCTTCTTGAGCAGGGCCTCGATGTCGGCCAGATTGCGGGATTCCTCGGGGCTTACGAAGGACACCGCCTCGCCGGGGCAGCCCGCGCGTCCGGTACGACCGATGCGGTGCACATAATCCTCGGCAGCGCCGGGCAGATCGAAGTTGATCACCATCGGCAGTTGCTCGATGTCGATGCCACGCGCCGCGACGTCGGTCGCTACAAGCACATTGAGCCCGCCGGACTTGAACGCATCCAGTGCCTTGATGCGCTCGCTCTGGGTCTTGTCGGAATGGATGGTGGCAGCCTGAACGCCCTCCCGGACCAGATACTGGGTCAGTCGGTTGGCGCCGAGCTTGGTACCGCAGAAGATCAGGATCTGAGGCAGTTCGCGCTCACGGATCAAGGCCAGAAGTGCACCGCGCTTGCGGTCCGCGTCGATCTCCACCACCTGCTGGTTGACCAGGTCTGCGGGGCTGTTGCGGCGTGCCACCTCGACCGTGACCGGGTCCGTAAGCAGTGAGTCTGCCAGGCGCCGGATCTCCGCGGAGAAGGTCGCCGAGAAGAAAAGGGTCTGCCGCTGCGACGGCACTTTGCCGACGATCATCCGGATATCGTCGATGAAACCCATGTCGAGCATGCGGTCAGCCTCGTCGAGCACGAGATGCTGGACTGTGCCAAGGTTTACGAGTCTGCTCTTGAGGTGATCGATGAGCCGCCCGGGGGTGGCCACCAGAATCTCCACGCCGCGCCGCAGGGCCTGGATCTGAGGATCCATGGGCACCCCACCGTAGATGGCGAGGATGCGGAAGGGGGTGTTGCGGCTGAAGCTGCGGATGCTCTCCTCGACCTGCAGGGCGAGCTCCCGGGTCGGAGTGAGGATCAGCGCCCGTACCGGGTGCCGTGCCGGAGACGCGCTGGTATTGGCGTGGGGCAGCATGCGCTGCAGGATCGGCAGAGAGAAGGCTGCGGTCTTGCCAGTACCCGTCTGCGCGATACCCACGATGTCACGTCCGAGCAGAGCGGCCGGAACCGCCTTGACCTGGATCGGCGTAGGGGTGCTGTAGCCGAGTTCATCCAACGCCCGCTGGATCAGCGGATCGAGTCCCAGCGCGTCGAAGCGCGCATCCGTGGCGTCTTGCTCAAGCATCCGGCCGCAACTATAGCACCGCGGGCCGAACCGGCCTGTTTTCGCGAGCCGCGAAGCCGGGTGGACGGAGCGTCGTGCCGCGGCACGCTGTGCGATAGAATGCAGCCTGCTCTGCAGTGCCCGACCATGACCAAATACGTATTCGTCACCGGTGGTGTGGTGTCCTCCCTCGGCAAGGGCATCGCGGCCGCTTCTCTGGGCGCCATCCTCGAGTCGCGCAGCATCCGCGTCACCCTCATCAAGCTCGATCCCTACATCAACGTCGATCCGGGCACCATGAGTCCGTTCCAGCATGGCGAGGTCTTTGTCACCGATGATGGCGCCGAGACCGATCTCGACCTCGGGCACTACGAGCGCTTCACCAGCGCGCGCATGAGCCGGCGCAACAACTTCACCACCGGACAGATCTATGAGTCGGTGATCAAGAAGGAGCGCCGCGGTGAATACCTCGGGCGTACGGTACAGGTCATCCCGCACATCACCGACGAGATCAAATTGCACGTCAAGCAGGGTGCCGACGGGGCGGATGTCGCCATCGTCGAGGTCGGTGGAACGGTCGGTGACATCGAGTCCCTACCTTTCCTCGAGGCCATACGCCAGATGGGTATCGAGGAGGGCCGTCAGAACACCTGTTTCATCCACCTCACGTTGTTGCCCTACATCTCCACGGCCGGCGAACTCAAAACCAAGCCTACGCAACACTCGGTCAAAGAACTGCGCGAGATCGGCATCCAGCCTGACGTCCTGTTGTGTAGAGCCGACCGCCCGGTGCCGGACGAGGAGAGGCGCAAGATCGCCTTGTTCACCAACGTCTCGCCGGAGGCTGTCATCTCGGTCGTCGATGCTGACAGCATCTACAGCATACCGGCCATGCTGCACGACCAGATGCTCGACGAGATCGTCTGCCACAAGCTGGACATCCTTGCCCGCGCAGCCGATCTCTCGGTCTGGAAGGGACTGGTGCAGGCACTCGAGCATCCGGAGCATGCGGTCGATGTCGCCTTCGTCGGCAAGTACGTCGATCTGACCGAGAGCTACAAATCGCTGATCGAGGCGCTCAACCACGCGGGCATGCACACTCGCGCGCGGGTACGCATCCACTACATCGACTCCGAGGAGATCGAGCGCGAAGGGACCGCGATGCTGACCGCCATGGATGGCATCCTGGTGCCGGGGGGCTTCGGGAAGCGCGGCACCGAGGGCAAGATCGCAGCCATCCGTCATGCCCGCGAGACCGGCGTGCCTTACCTCGGGATCTGTCTCGGCATGCAGCTGGCGGTGGTCGAGTTCGCGCGCGATGTCGCCGGCATGCCTGGGGCCCACAGTACCGAGTTCGATCCCCAGACCCCGTATCCGGTCATCGGGCTGATCCATGAGTGGCTCGGCCGCGACGGTAGGGTCGAGCGGCGCGACGAGGGTTCAGACCTTGGCGGGACCATGCGTCTGGGTGGACAGCTGTGCCAGTTGGTCGACAAGACCTTGGCTCGAAGCATCTATGACGCGCCGCAGATCACTGAGCGCCATCGGCACCGTTACGAGGTCAACAACACCCTTCTTGCGCAGCTTGAGGCCAAGGGCCTGAGGGTCTCGGGCCGGGCGCCCGGAACGGGCCTCTGCGAGATGGTCGAGTTGCCCGGTCATCCCTGGTTCGTGGCTTGCCAGTTCCATCCCGAGTTCACCAGTAACCCACGTACCGGTCATCCGCTGTTCGTGGCGTACGTGCGGGCTGCATTGGCGCATCGTAACCACGCTGGCAAGGGGCGGATCGCGGCCTGAGTGCTCCGCTCGCCCTTCCTCTACCTTCTTTTGCTGGTATATGGCGAATAAAGTTCTCCTACAATCAAAAACCTGAGCGAGTATCTTGAGATGAGTTCGATTGTTGATGTCATCGCCCGTGAGGTTCTCGATTCGCGCGGATTTCCGACCGTCGAGGCCGATGTTCTGCTCGAATCCGGCGAGATGGGTCGGGCAGCAGTACCGTCCGGTGCCTCCACCGGAACCCGCGAGGCCCTGGAAGCTCGGGATGGAGACAAGGGGCGCTATGGGGGCAAGGGCGTTCTGCGGGCAGTTGAGGCCGTCAATACCGAGATCTGCGAGGCCATCATCGGTCTCGATGCGGCTGAACAGGCCTTCATCGATCGCACCCTCATCGAACTCGACGGGTCCGACAACAAGGGGCGGCTTGGTGCCAACGCCATCCTTGCGGTGTCGATGGCGGTGGCCAAGGCCGCGGCCGCGGATTCGGGCCTCCCCCTGTACCGCTATCTCGGCGGCATGGGCGGCGTCACGCTGCCGGTGCCGCTGATGAATGTCATCAATGGCGGTGCCCATGCCGACAACAGCCTCGACCTGCAGGAATTCATGATCGTTCCGCTCGGCGCGCCGAGCTTCCGCGATGCGTTGCGCTGCGGAGCGGAAGTGTTCCATGCGCTAAAGCGGCTGCTGCACTCCAAAGGGCTCGCGACCTCGGTCGGTGACGAAGGTGGTTTCGCGCCCAACCTTCCCGGCAACGAGGCGGCTCTGGGCTTGATCATGGAGGCGATCGCGTCGGCCGGGTATCGAGCCGGGACCGAGGTCGCCATCGGTCTCGACTGCGCTGCATCCGAGTTCTTCGAGGATGGCCGCTATCACCTGGAGTCTGAGGGTCGTTCGCTGTCCTCAGCGGAGTTTGTCGACTGTCTGGCGGATTGGTGCTCGCGCTATCCGATCGTCACCATCGAGGATGCGATGAGCGAGCACGACTGGCCGGGCTGGAGCCTGCTGACGCAACGTCTGGGCGGTTCCGTGCAACTGGTTGGTGACGATGTTTTCGTCACCAACCCGGCGATCCTTGCCGAAGGCATCGAAAAGGGGATCGCGAACTCCATCCTCATCAAGGTCAATCAGATCGGGACGCTGACCGAGACCTTCGCTGCGATCGATATGGCTCGTCGCAGCGGCTACACGGCAGTGATCTCGCATCGCTCGGGCGAGACCGAGGACACCACCATCGCCGACATCGCGGTCGCGACCAATGCGGGCCAGATCAAGACCGGCTCCTTGTCGCGTTCGGACCGCCTCGCCAAGTACAACCAGCTGTTACGGATCGAAGAGGACCTCGGTGACGTGGCGTACTACCCTGGCCGCTCGGCCTTCCGTCAGCGCAGGTAGCATCCCGGGGGCGACGGATGCGGCTCGCCACGATCATCCTGTTGGCGACTCTTGCCGTGCTGCAGTACTCGCTGTGGCTAGGCAAGGGGGGTTGGTTGCGCATCTGGTCCCTGGAACGCGACATCGAGTCGCAGGCGGTCCGGCAGTCACAGTTGCGGGGGTCGAACACCGTGGGTCGTGCCGATGTGGAGGATCTGCGAAGCGGGCTCGATGCCATCGAGGAGCGCGCCCGTCGCGAGATCGGCATGGTGCGCCCGGATGAGACCTTCTTCCAGTATCCGCAGACACCGGGTGACGCCGCGGGTGTCGACCCGCAGGCGGACCCGGGCCGGGGTGTCAGCGCGACCGTATCGAAGGGACCAGCATCCGGTTCATCGCCCGGTCAAAGGAGGAGGGGTGATGAAAAGACGGATTGACAGGGTCGCCATGGGTCTTGTGGCCTGCGTAACGTTGGGCGCCGTGGATTCGTTGGCCGGGCTGTGGTTCCCCGTGGTCAACGACGAGATGGCCATCGTCTCACTCAATCAGGACTCGGTCGTGGTTCGGGGCCGGACGGTGTCCGCCGAGTTCCAGTATGTCTTCAAGCGTACCGAGACCCTGCCCTATGCGGATGACTTGCGGGCTGATACCTTCCGGCGCATGAAGACTTGGCTCGAGTTCGACTGCTCTTCGGGAGGGGTTCGCGTACTTGAGCGAACACTGATCGGCGAGCGAGGCGATACCGTCGCCGAGGGTGTTCCGGCGTCGTTGCGCGGCAAGTCCCTGACGCCAGGACAGGACAGCCAGGAGGCTGCCTTGCGCAAGGTGGCATGCGGCGGTCTGTACGGTGGTGACTGAGTGAGCAAGGAACTGTCTGCGCGCGAAGACGGTGCCCGTTCGCCCTATTCCCCGTCGCCGGCTGGCGGCCCCCTGGCGGGCACGCGCGAGGTGAAGCTCGATTTCGACCCCTTCGCCGAGTCGGACGAGGATGGGCTGCATGCCCTGAACGAGGGTTTCGGCAACTACGCCGCCTGGCGCAGGGCACGAGGCCTGGAACTGATCGACGCGCAATTGCACGCTGAGAGGTTGTCGCGCTGGCGTATACGTCCGCGCTTCCTGCTGGTGGCCTTTGCCAGCATCGAGGAGTTCCCGCGGGTGGCCCGTACCCTCGACGATCTGCAGCGACAGATGTATCCGGATTGGTGCCTGACAGT